>ERZ1370068.5617-contig-4637_pt1 | contig 35061 bp, 56 predicted proteins | sample MGYA00561227_ERZ1370068 | MGnify/ENA primary metagenome ERZ1370068 (study PRJEB38410, sample SAMEA6850437) | metagenome | study: Metagenomic assessment of the ecological functions of the soil: analysis of the soil microbiota associated with the...
ACACTTTCACCGGTTTTCCCATACCCGCCGCGGCCGGTCTGATTGCGTCGATCACATTGTTTCTCCTTTGGCTTGCCGAAGGCGAACATCACCTCGGCAACTGGCGCTTCGTTCTGCCGCCGTTGTTGCTTTTCCTTTCCTTCATGATGTTCAGCCGGTTTCAATATCCGAGCTTTAAAGCGGTCAACTGGAAGACGAAGAAATCGATTCCGCGTTTTCTTGTGATCATTCTTGTTCTCATTTTTACGGTGCTGAATTATGAGTGGATGCCAGCGGTTCTTTTCCTTGCGTATCTGCTTTACGGAGTGCTGCGTCCGTGGCTCTCGCGCGACTGGCGGCGCGAAATCGAAGAAGAAATAGGCGAAGAGCCCTCCGAGGAGGCAGCCGAACAGGCGCGATAAGGTCGACGCACTTCATTGTAGGGCGAAGCACTGCCGGTTGCTGGGCACGGCATGGCGGAGCGCCTGCCCTACAAGTGTTGATTCAGCTTCGCCAGAACTTCAGGGTCGCGGACGTCCGCCCATTCACCGGTCAGCTCGAGCGCTTGCACTTTCTTGCCTGAATGCGCGAGGTCGCGGATCGCGTCGGTCAATTCGTCATCGCCGCGCGGTGATGGCTTCAATTTTGCAGATGAATTCGAAAATGCTTGGCCGAAATGCGTAGAGACCGGCGTTATACCACGGACTTGTTGGCTCGCCCGGCTTTGATTTTTCGCGAAGATCGACAAGCTCCATCTGCTCGTTCACGAAAAACCGCGCCGCCTTTGCTGACGTCTTCGCCGCGCGTGACCGTGACAATCGCTTCAATATCGTTCGCGAAGATCGACGATGCGTTTGTAATTTGCCGGATCGACCAGGATATCGCCGTAGCTCAAAATGAATGGCGATCTGCCGACGAAATCGCGGGCGAGATCGACAACGCGCCCCGTCCCGTCCTGCACCGTCTGCGTCGCATATTGAATGTCGACATTGTGAGCGCGAGCCGTCACCGAAAAATTCTGCACCGCATCGGCGCGATAGCCAACGATAATAAGAAATCTCGCGTATGCCCGCATCGCGCAATCCTTCTACGATGTGCTGCAAAACCGGTTTGCCGCGCACCTCGATCATCGGTTTGGGAACATCGGCAGTGAGTTCGCGCATGCGCGTGCCGCGTCCGGCTGCCAGGATCACTGCTTTGTCGATCTTAGTCATCCGGATTCTCGGCTCATTAGCGAAGTAGAATGGAGCGGGCGAGCTCCTGCGAGCCCGGCGTCGCGGGAGCTCCGCCCTCCAATCACTGATTCACTTTTCTTCGGTCGCGTGATGATCAGCGCGGGCAGATTAGCTTGCTTGATCAATTCGCTCACCTTCGGCACGTCTTCGCTTTTGAGCTGCGCCCATTTCTTCAACTGCTCTTCGAGCTGGCTGCTCAGCATTTGGAACACGTCGAGTTGCGGCTTGGTCGGCTCGCGTGTCGCCGGACTCGATTGTGTGGCTGAACGTGTCAAACCGCTCGTTCAACATGTCTGGGAAGGCGAGGTTTCGCTTCTGAGCCTTTCATGTTTACCTGAATGAGCTTCTGCTCGACTCTCGGACATTTTGTGATCGAGATCGTCCGCCGCCGCGAGCGCCGGCTTTAAGCGTTGATCGTCGCCGAAACGTTTGTGCAGGTTTTGAATTTGCGATCTGAGATCGCGGATTTCGTTGACCGCCTGATGCAGTTGCGAAATGCGAATCGTTCACCTGCGTCGCTAATGCGAATTGCTTTTGCAACGCGGCTTCATCGTCCTTTTGTTCGCGGATCGATCACCAGATGAAGCGGCGCAGTCTGCGATTTGCCGCCGACGGTCAGTTTCACCTGATAATCACCGGGCGACGCGAGCGGGCCCTTCGGTCCGATGTCGAAGAATAAAACGCGCCCGGGATCTGAATCGGATCATCGTAGCGCAGATCCCACGCGAACCGGTTCATCCCTTCATTAGCTGGAATCGTTTTCACGCGCTCGACGCGATCCGGCCACTCGGGCGGTCTGCTCGCCTTCTTTTTTCTCTTGCTGGAAAGATGCCTGACGACTTTGCCCGAAGCATCGAGAATATCGAGCGAGACCTCGTCTTTCGGCGCGGTCTTGAAATAATAATCAATGATTGCGCCGGGCGGCGGGTTATCGCCGACTGGCTGGCGTTTGTCGAATTCCTCCGGGTAATGCAAACGCAATGCGGTCTGCGGTTGATAGAGAATCACGTCTGCCTGAGCCGATTGCGCGTTCACGCTGGCGCAGCGGCGTCAAATCGTCCAGCACCCAGAACGAGCGCCCATGCGTCGCCACCACCAGATCGTCATCCTTTACGACCAGATCGTGAATCGGCGTCACCGGCAGATTCAACTGCAGTGGCTGCCAATGCGCGCCGTCATCGAACGAAACGAAGACGCCGAGCTCTGTTCCCGCGTAGAGCAAACCTTTGCGTTTCGGATCTTCGCGCACCGCGTGGACATAGGCGCCATCGGAATTCCAGTGCACGATCGCGCTCCAGCTTTTCCCAGATCGGTCGTCTTGAAAATGTATGGCTTGAAGTCGTCGAGTTTATGTCGATCCACCGCGACATAAGCCGTGTTGCGCGTCGTGCGGCGACGGTATCGATCAGATCGACAGTGCTCCACTCCGGGCATTTTCGGTGTGACGTTCGACCAATGCTGGCCGTCATCAGTCGTGACGTGGACGAGCCCATCGTCTGTGCCTGCCCAGATGCGTTCCTTTTTTACCGGCGATTCGGCGAGCGCGAACACGGTGTCGTAATATTCGACCGAAGTGATGTCGTTCGTTAGCGGACCGCCGCTTGGCTGTTGTTTCGATTTGTCGTTGCGCGTGAGATCACCGCTGATTTGCGTCCAGCTTTGTCCGTGATCGGTCGATTTGAAAACGCATTCGGCGGCGGTGTAGAGCACGTCCGGGTTGTGCGGTGAAAGCATGAGCGGCGAGACCCACTGAAAGCGATGAGCAAGATCGACAGCGCCATGTCCGGAATTATCGAGCGGAACACGGACTGACGTCCTGCACGTCCTCCTTTGTTCTTGTCGTAGCGATAGATGTAGCCTTCGCTGTTTGAATAGATGATGTGCCAATCGCGCGGATCGGGCACGACGAAGCCGCACTCGCCGCCGCCGGCTACGAACCAATCTTCGCGCCCGATCACGCCGGAATCTGCTGCGGCTGGCGATGCCGACGTTCGAATTGTCCTGTTGCGCGCCGTAAATGTGATAAGGGAACGCGTTGTCCACAGCGACGTGGTAAAACTGCGCGGTCGGCTGGTTGTTTTGGGTCGTCCATGTTTTGCCGCCGTCGATTGAGATACTCGCGCCTCCGTCGTTGGCATTCGCGATCCGGTTCGGATTTGTCCGGATCGATCCAGAGTCCGTGATGATCGCCGTGACGCGCAGGCAACAAGTTGAAAGTTTTGCCGCCATCGACCGAACTTAAACGAGCCCAGTGTTTAAAAGATAAACTGTGTCGGCGGACTTCGGGTCAGCATAAACTTTGCTGAAATACCAGGCGCGCTGACGAAACCGGCCATCGTCATTCACACGGGTCCAATGTTGCCCCGGCATCATCGGAACGATAAAGGCCGCCTTCCTTCGCCTCGATGATTGCATAAACGCGATTGGAATCGGCGCCGGAAACCGCGATACCGATTCTTCCGAGGATTCCTCCAGGAAGGCCGTTACCCTCCGAGACGTTTCCACGTAACACCATTATCTTCAGATCGATAAAGCCCGCTCCCTGGGCCGCCACTTGAGAAAAACCACGGCTGCCGTCGCGCCTGCCACAGCGAAGCGAAAACAATGTTCGGATTGTGCGGATCAAAAACGACATCGATCCCGCCGGTGTTTTCGTCTTTCGACAAAACTTTCGTCCAGGTCTTGCCGCCGTCGGCGGTGCGAAATATTCCGCGCTCCTGGTTTGGGCCAAATGCATGACCCAGCGCCGCCACCAGGACGACGTTCTCATTTCTTGGATCGACAATCACCGCACCGATTTGCCGGCTGTCTTTCAACCCGACATTTTCCCATGTCTTGCCGCCATCGATCGATTTGAAAACTCCGGTTCCATAGGTGGTATTGCCGCGAATGGCCGCTTCGCCCGTGCCGGCATAGATCACATTGTGATCCGATGGCGCGACAGCGATCGGCACCGATTGACGAAATCGGTTGTTTGTCGAAGAGCGGAGTCCAGTTTGCGCCGCCATCGATCGTTTTCCAGACTCCACCCGCAACCGCGCCGAAATAATAGGTGTCTGGCTCGCCCGGCACGCCTTCGATTGCCAAGGCGCGTCCGCCGCGAAACGGTCCAATCTGTCGCCACTGCATTCCTTTGAACAATTTTTCATCAATTGCTCCAGCCGGAGCGTGGAGTAGGGGATGGCAGCTGATCCGAAGAGAAGCTGGAAACAGGAAAATGCGGAAATGCCGAAAATGAATTGAACCAGCCAAAGAGAACGGCAACGCAGGCGTAATCATCCGCCTAAGGTGAAAAGCCTGCGACTTCGTTCAACTGGAATCGCACGCGAGAACTGCAGCGACACTGCTAGCGCCAACTTTTCGCGACGCTCTGCCGGAATCTTTGTTAAGCGTTGATCGCAGCCATTCTGGCGGCGGGAGTCGTCTCAACGCGGTTCACCCGGTTCTGCCGCCGCCAAAGCGCCTGCGCTGAATATGAGCCAATTACCAAAACGGCTGCAATCGAACTGAGCCACGAGCGTTTCAACTGTCGGGAATACTGCAAACCAGAGTCCCATCCAGGGCGGCATATAGTTTTCAGCGAATTGATTGCAGTTGTGGAAATCAATGTGCCAGCTGCATTTCCTGCAGCTTGCTCGCCGACCATCACCAGCAACACGACTCCGGAGCAGAATGCCGGTAGTGATCAGCATTTTCCGATAGAGGCAGACGCCGCTGAAGGACAAAGGTCAATACTGCTACCATCGCCGTCAGAACAATGTCCCAGCAGCGCGCCTTTCAGCACCACGCGCACCACCCAGTCGCAGATTATAGCTTTGCAAAAAAGCACGACTTCAAAGCCTTCGCGATACAGCGAAGTGAATCCAAGCAGGACCAATCCGAACCAGAGGCGCCGACTGCGAGATCTCAGCCGCTGCGCGCATTTTCGAGTAACGCCTTGCGGCGGCGATTGTGAGCGCGAATCCAGCCGCCCCAATAGATCTTGTGGAAGAACCAGTTCATGATGACCAGCAGCACGATGACAGCGCAGCAAGCCCGGTGGCGGCTTGCAAATCGAGTGCCGACATGTTGTCGCTGAGCGAGCCGACGATGCGCACTGCGATGAACCACGTGATCAAGCTGGCGATAAACGCAAGGCCCGCGCCGAGCGCGACCGGCCGGCGATGGGCGCGTTTAGCGCCTGTCATGCTGGCAGTGATGGCTGCCAGAACCAGAATGCATTCAATCCCTCGCGAAAGACCAGAATCCAATGTCCAGAAATGCCACGGTAGGGCTGGTGTTGGGCGCCGTCGGATCGGGCGCGCCGTGTGCGGTAACTCCCTGCCACACAAGCATCGCCACCACGCAAAAGTGCAGCTACAACGATGCCGATGCGCAAAGCAGGCTTCATTTCCGCTCAAAGTTTATCACAAGGCGACGTCGCTGCTGTCGTTTGATTGCTTTTTTAGCGGCTGATTGCGGCGCGTAATCGGTTTTGACCGATCATTTGCCGTTAATATCTCGGCGACTTACGGTGACCGCCGCATGCCGGAATATGTTTTGGGTCACCATCTTAAGGGCGAAGGGAAGCGACTCGCGTTGATGTCGGAATTGCTCGATCCCATGCATCGCCGATATCTTCAATCGCTCGGCGTCGTTAAATCAGGCGCAAGAACACTGGAAGTTGGCTGCGGCAACGGCTCGATTTCGGCGTGGCTGGCACGGCAGGTCGCTCCAGATGGACGAGCCATGGCAGTCGACCTCGATCTTTCGCTGGTCGACGTGCGTTTGCCGAATTTGGAGTTTCGCAAGGCTGATATCATGGCCGGGCCAGTGGAGCCCGGCAGCTTCGATCTCGTAACGGCTCGATGCAGTGCTTCACCATGTTGCCAGACCCCGAAAAGGCGATCGCGAATCTCGTTGCAAGCTTGCGGCCTGGAGGCGCCATCCTATTGATCGAACCGGATTTCCTTCCGGTCACGATCGCCGAGCCGCCGGATGTGCGTGCGTTCTGGAGTGGTTGGCTTGCATGGTCACGTGAGCGAAGGAATTGATTATCAAATCGGTCGCACTCTGGCGTCGAGATTGGCAGCCTTAGGACTCGAGCGAATCGATGGCACTGCAGAAACCGCGATCTACAACGGGACCAATTTGTGGGCAGATTATTGGACACTGACAGTCAAAGAACTTCGCGAGGACTTGATGAGCTCTGGCAAACTTAAGCAACGCATTGGTTGACACTTTCTCGGCTACTGCGCCGATCCCGCTTGGTGGACGCAAACGATCGCCTTTACCGCAGTTCACGGTTACGCCCCTGGTCACTATTGATCTGCTCTGCCTGCCGCGTCGCTGACGTATGAGCGTAGCAAAAGACCGAAATGCCCAGTCGGGCACTGTTGTGATTTGCGGTGAAACGAGTAATTTCCGGCGGTGCAACGAGCCCGGGGTTTTACGTTAATCGAGATTGCTCTCGCCATCTTCATACTGTTGTTAATACTGGTATTGGCAGTGCCTAGCTTTAGCGGCGTGATAGCAAACAGGCGGCTGAAGCAATCGCTGGATGAGTTCAACGAATCTTGTGCGTCAGGCTGCAGGCTGCTAAGCGTCACCGAGCGTCGTCCCTTACTTGATCGTTTGGGGTAAGAACAATGTCATGAGTGGCGACCGGGAAGCTTTGCAGAGGATGAGGAAGCTAAAGCAAAGGCTGAGTTTCGTCTCAGCAGGGGAAGCACGCTAAAACTCTCGCTTCCGGTGGCGTTGGCGGAAAAATATCCCGGCTGAATGGATTTTCTGGCCATCGGAGTACTGATGAACCGGCAATCGTCCGCTTTCAAGGTCCCGCTGGTTCATGGACGCGCCAATTACTCGCCGCTAACGGGACGGCCGGAGATTACAAGTTATGCGGTCCGATGATGTTTCGTTCAAAGCGTTTGAGCGTTACACCGTTAAAGCGGGCGAAGCCTAAACCGCTTCAACGCTTCAACACTTCAACGCCTCAACGGCTTTGCCCTGTGCGAGGTTCTTTGCGCTCTGGCATCGCGATTTTCGCGCTCGGCGTCATCGCGCTTGGACACGCGGTCGAGAATTGCCCTCAATGCGAGCACAATCAACGCCGAAGAAGGCGTGGTGCGACAGATTTTGTCGAATCGCATGGCAGAAATTCAGGCCACAAAAAGGTGTTCCTGATGATTCCAAGGAATTCAAGGTCGACACCAATTACGGAGGCATAAAGGTTGTCCAAAAAGCCACGGCAGCGGAACTGACAGAACCGGATAATTCGCTTCTCGACGGAATCTACCTTGTCACATTGACGGCTCAGTGGCAGCAGGGCGGTGTTCCCCAGTCAAAACAGGTTCAGTTTTATGTTTACCGTCCAGGGTAGAGAACGGAATCGCCAATCGGGAATGGGCGAATCGGCGCGGTCGCGGTTTTCACGTTGCTCGAAATCATGCTCGCGGTGGGAATCCTCGGGCTAATGTCGCTGGCGATTTTTCGTTTTGTGCAAGCGAACATGACGGCGCTGCGCCTCTCATCGGATATTGCCGCCAGAGATTCGCAAGTACGACGGACTGCGCGATCTTCTTACGACGGAATGGCAAAGCGTCAGTCCCGTCGCGATCGAAAATGTATGGTGAACCGCTTAAGGTTAATGATCGCGAGCGTGATTGGGTACGGTGGAATTGCAGCGCCGGCCCGGGGCTTCTGACTCGCTACGCGCCGGGCGACTTCACAGTGACGCTCGGGCTAAAACCGGAAAGCGAAAAGAGCGACCGGCTCGACCTCGGCTTTTTGCGAAAACCAAGGATGATCCTGGCGTGGGAGAAGGACACGAGACTTGGGTGCCATTGATTAAGAATGTGAGCAGTCTCCAGATCAGTTACTTCAATCCAAACTTGAACACCTGGATCGATCGATGGTCAAACACGTCCCAGATGCCATGGCTGGTGAAGGTGACCGTGGGGCGCAGTGATTCGCCGAGTGCCTTGGGAAGCGATTATTCCGTTGAAGCGGACGCCGTATTGAGAATGAAGGCTCCAAACTCGAAATTGCGCGGTGGCGCGGCGCTAATGCTTGCGCTTTGGGCCTTGTTCTTACTCAGCGCAATGGTCATTTCGTGGGCGCTGGATATTAATTCGCGTCTTGCGGTTTCGGGCAACGCAAGCCGCGTCTTGGACGCCGAAGCCATGGCGTCGTCCGGCGCTGACGTGGCGTTGCATCCGCTGATCAAGCCTGATTCTGCGAACTTACACGGGCAAATGGGCAAGCATGAAGGTTATGACGTCAAGATGATTGGCGAGTGCGGTCGATTGAATTTAAACTTCTCTTGCTCGAAGGCGAGGATCCACGAAGCTGGAAATTTTGCGCCACTATCTCAGCCTTAAAGGGGTAGAGCTGAATAACATTGACACGATGGTAGATTCTTTGCTCGATTGGGTGTCGCCTGGGCAAGGTATTCACCACCTAAACGCGTGTCCGGAGACCGATGATTATCGACCAGCCGCATGCGGCACTGACCTCGGTGGACGACCTGAAGAAAGTCTGTGGATGGGCTGAATTCACTTCCAAGCCGGGTTGGGACGAAGATTTTACCGTCGTCACTGATTGTGGATTGTATCGACCTTGGCTGGGCGTCGCGCGCTGATGCTCTTGCGCGCTCTAGGGTTAGGGAGACGATAAGGTTGATCAGTTTCTGCAACTCCGGCGTGGCCCGGACGGAATCGACGGAACTGCCGATGATCTATCAAGTCAGCGCAGCGGCTTCGGGGCCTGCGCTAAGTGTAGCGGCGTGCGGTCAGTTGCCGGCAGAGATCCAGGCCGCGCTTGGTCTCAACCAGCAGCCACAAAATCAGCCGCCAATGCTAGCGTCAAGGCTTGCTTGGATTTAAATTTACCTGGTCTTTCCGCGTTGTGAGTGTAGGAAAATCGGGCGATGTTAGTCGTACTGTTCAGATGGTACGTATCCAAGGTAGGTGGCGCAGGCGGTCGCCCTTTAATCGATCAGTTGGAAGGAGCTTTGATATCGAGACAGGGATGCCATCCATTTTCATAATTCCCACCGCCCATGGATGGAATTTTCTGCGCTTCATCCACGGTCGCATCGCCGCGCGCGGCGGCTGCAGGCAGTGCTGGCCAGAACGGCTCGTGGAACGTGCGCAAGTTACAGACGCTGGGCGAAGCTGATGCCATTGCTTTCAGCGACCGATGATTTTGTCCTCGGTCTGCCTGTTGCTGCCGTGCTCGCCCAGCGATTTCGCCTGCCGAGCGTCGATCCGGCGGAGTTTGCGGAAATGATTCGGATCCAAATCGAGAAGGTGTTGCCGTTCTCGGCCGAGGAGGTGACCACTGACTTCGAAGTGATCGAGCAAGACGAAAACGAAGTGTGGTCTCGGCTGTGGCGATCAGAAATGAACACCTTGCCGAGATTGCTGCTCCATTACTCGACCGCGGTTTTATTCCGCGGCAGGTCACCGTTTATGCAGCGCAGCGCGCCAGCACATACGCTCCCAAAGGAAATGCTGTCCTTATTTATCCTGAAGGCGAGACGCTGGTTTACGCCATGACGGAAAACGGCAAACTGAGCCTTGCGCGCGTGCTTGAAAATGGCAATGGGGACCAGCTGCAACTTGAATTGCCACAGTTGCGAATGAGTGCCGAGCTGCAAGGCATTAATGCATCCTTTCCAAATGTCTTGTTGGACGAAAGCTGCTACCAGATGCGGGACTCTGTGGAGGGAATCCTCGCCGGCCCCACTGAGATAGTTGGGGTCGAGCTGCCACCCGCCTCAGTTAAATTGAATCTGCTGCCAGAAAGCTGGCGCCGCCGTCGCTCACAATTGATCAGGCGGGCAGGATGGCGAAAGCGGCTGGTGTGGATCGGTGGCGCTTACGTTGCGCTTCTGTTTCTCTTGTTTGCGTACCTGGGCTTGCTCCGATTTCAAATAGGGCGGCTTGACGCGGCGCGTTGCACACGACGCTCCCGAGACGCAGTTCGTCCGCGCGACGGAAGCGAACTGGAAGGCACTGTCTCCAGCGATCGATGCGCGTTATTACCCGGTCGAAATTCTGCTGCATCTTTTCGAAAGTCTGCCATCTCCCGAGGTGCGAATTACGACGTACAACCAGTCGGCGCGGCAGATTGCCGTCGATGGCGAGGCGAACACAACTGCTCTGGCTTATCAGTTCATCGAGAAGATAAAGAAGAATCCGGATCTGCGAGTCTTTCAATTTGACATGGCTGCGCCTCGCATTCTGCCAAACGACCATGCGCAGTTCCGATTGGAGGGGAAGCCACGATGATGCCGGCATGGTATCAGCGGATGAATCCGCGCGAGCGTGTGCTCGCATGGGTGGCTGCCGGCACGGTGTTTGCGTTACTCAATTTTTTCATTTTGGACTGGGTTTTCGGCGCGCTGGCGACGCGCACAAAAGCAGATATCGGCGCGCAGGGCAACGTTAGCCGAACAAGCTCTTTACGTGAAAGAACGAGACCTCTGGACAAAACGCGACGAATGGATCCGCCAGCATCAACCAACTCTCAAGGATCCAGCAGAAGCCTCCGCACTGCTCGATCAGTTAAAGGAAATAGCCGGCAAATATAATGTTTTGATCGAGAATCCGGCGATTGGTTCCGGGGAAACAACGCCATATCATCAGACGGCTTTTGCTTCCATTGAAACAAAGAGTCCGTGGCGCGCCGCTCGTTCATTTCTTTATGATGTGCAGCGACCGGACGCTTTCATCGTGCTTGAAAATGTTAATCTGGCGATTGATGGCAGCGATCCCACGATGATGCGCGGCAAATTTAAAATCGCCCGCTGGTTTGCTCCGGCACAACGAACGAAGTAATAATACCCCAAGTCCATCTATGAAATATTCACTTACGCTGATGTTCGCCGCCGCTCTGCTTGGAGTGATTTGCGCGCAGGCGGAGGATGTCCTGCCGCCGCGATTCACCTACGATCGTTACTCGAAGATGGTGGACAATTCGCCGTTTGCGATCGCAACGGCAGTGGCAGCGCCCGCGGCCACGCCCGATTTTGCGAAAGATCTTTACGTGGCCAACGCTGCCCGTTCACCCGATGGCGATTTGGTAACGCTCGCTTCGACTTCCGATCACAATTTCAAGAAATACCTTACCACCAAAGCACCTGTGGACGGCTACAGTATCGCCAATATTGAGTGGTCGGGCGCGTCGGTGCGACCGAAGGTGACAATTAGCAAGGACGGAAATTTTGCGACAATCACGCATTTAACCAGGCGCTCCTGCAGCAGTCCGCGCCCAACGCCGGCGCTTAGCTGCAAGAACGCTCGCGCCACCCATGCCTAATCATCCCGACTCCTAACGTGCCCTCGCCAGAGATTACCCGCTAACTTGCCTCCCGAGATGCAAAAGTTGGTTCCACCTACGCGAAGCTCCGATCCCCCATTCGCGAGGTGTTAATTCAGCGAAACCCAGGAGGCGCCTCGAAGTCGCCCGGCACGGCACCCGGCGCCGAAGAATTAGGAGTTGAAGCTTCGGGCCGGTTAACTGCCGCCCCAATCGTCGTCTGCAGTGTCAGCCTGCCGGTCCGGCCCGGCAGAGTACACAGGTCATAACCGCTCGGGTTCTTGAGACCAGGGCAGCGATAAATGTAGTCGTTTCCCCAGGGATCTTTTGGCATCTCTTTGAATAACTGATACCACCGGGCGGGTCTCGGGTCCTTGTCTGGCTGGGTCACCAGCGCCTGCAGGCCTTGCTCGGTTGTTGGATAAAAGCCGTTCATGCTCTCATACAAGCTGCAGTTGTGTTTTGATTGCCTGGACGTCCGCTTGAACGCGCATGGTTTTGCGATGGCAGTCGTGTTGCCCAGTTTGAAATCGCCACTCCCAATATGATCACAATAATGCTCACTACGAGCATGATCTCGAGCAGCGTGAAGCCCTGTTGTTTTCTTTTGATTCTCATTTAGATAAAAGGAGTTACCCTCCCATTCCGTGCGCGGATACACTACCTTGCTCTTCAAGAATTTCTAGTGCCCGGTGCGCAAGAGATAATCCGCCTTGTCCCAGATATATTTTAACTGAATCTGCGTGGCGCGAATTGCCGCAGCTCCGGCGCCAGCGCCGATTGACAATCGACCAAATCGTTCGCGCCTACTTTTAAGCTCGCGGACGGGACAACTTTCTGGGCGCGCAGCCACCCGGTGTAGTTGAAATGCATCTGCGTGGAGAGCGGTTCTACTTCGCCCCTGTATGCCGGATCAGCAAGGTCCGGCAGCGTCAGGAAGCAGGCCCAATGTTCTGGCCGTTGAGATAGACTTCCGGTGGAGCGTCAACGCGCGGATTGGCGATTTCAAAGGTCAACAAAGCTGTCAGCGGTTGTGCTTCGATCGGAAGTTGAAACGCGGCGCTCTCTTGAGTTTGTCCGTTAATACGGATTGTCTCTGACGACAGGGTTGCCGTAACGGTCCCAAAATTCTCAAGATCGTCAGGCGGCGCGTGCAGTGTCGGCACCGATGAGAAGGGTTCTGGAATCACATCGCGATGTTCCGCGTTCACAGGATGCACGACTTCACTGCTGGTCATCAATCCGAGATAAGCTGCTCGCACTGTCTTTGCCGTCGCCGGGCACTTCAATATCGATGGAAGACGCGCCGGTCATGGGAATGAGCGACCGAATCCGAGCTCGGCAGATTCATTCCCGCCCCAAGCGTGCCAGAGCGCAAAACGTGTGTGCCAGACTCGTCCCAGGCGATTACCTCGGGCTGCTGATCTGCCTTGTCGTCGAAGAACAGGCGGAAAAAGAACCTGATAATCGGGGCTCGGTTGCGTGACGCGAATGCGAAAGACGCTTTTGGACATGGGCGCGCCTTCTGTCGTCTCAGCCGGCAGAAGGGTCGAGCGCTTCAACCCAGGCAGGAGCGTTCTGTGTTTTTGAATTTTGAGGCGCGCTTTGGCGCAGATCCAGCCAGGCGCTCTCTGGGACTGGCTGCTCCGCCGTTATCGCGTCCGCCGCGAGCGGGAGAGCATCGGTGAACGCTTCCTGCGCGCCGACGCGGCAAATCGCGGCGAACAATATCGCAAAGACAGCGCGAACTAACATTGAGCGGGCGAGATTATTCGAGCACAGGCTCGATTGCAAGCTTTCAGTTTCAATGCGGCCTGATTTGCAGGCTGTGTGTCATCTCGAATACGGCCGACAGAATGCTGAAAACAACCAGACCAACCAGAACGGCGATCACGACGATGATGACCGGCGGAATCAGCTGCGAGATCAAGCCGACGGTCTTGTCCAACTCGCGCTCATAAACGTCGGCGATGGCCTGCATGGTTTCGGCGAAATGTCCTGTTTGTTCTCCCACCGACATCATGTCCGTGAACAAATCAGGGAACAGTTTTTGCGCTTGCAGAGCGGCGGAGAGCGTCGCGCCATCGATGACTCGCCTCTGCGCACTTCGCCCAGTCTTTGTTCGAGGAATCGGTTCCCTGCAATTTCAGTTACCAGATCGAGCGCACGGAGCAGAGGTATCCCATTTTCGATCAAGGTTCCCAGCGTGCGCGAGAACTGCGCGTAGTAACGGTGTCGAATGACCCGCCCGTATCCAGGAATCATCAGCTGGAAACGATCCCACCCGATGCGCCCTTCGTCGGTGCGAACCAGCGCGCGGAAACCGACGACTGCGCTAATCCCCGCCAGCACGCCGACCCACCAGTAGCCCGTAATCGCATGATGAATATGCAGCAGAATCCGCGTGGGCAATGGAAGCGCGCCGCCAGTTTGCGCCATGAATCCGCGTTAACTGTGGCACCATGAACGTGATAAAAATCGTAACAAGAACGGCGCCAGCCAGCGCGAGAAATGCCGGATAAATCAGTGCCTGCCTGCACGCGGTCTCGCAGCTCCTTGGCCTGCATCAAATGCTTGACCAGCCGGAGCAGAATTTGCGGCAGCGCTCCGCTCGCCTCGCCGGCAGCCACCAGGTTTACATAGAGCGGCGGGAAAATCCGCGGCAGCTCACTCAAGGCCTGCGAAAAACTGCGGCCATCGACCAGCGCCTGATGCAGCGTGTGCGTCATTTGCTGGACGCGCGGCTGCTTCAAACGTTTTCCAAAACTGACAGCCCTTCGTCGAGCGTCATGCCCGCTTGGAGCAAATGGGCGAGCTGCTCGGTGAAAACGAGCAACTGACCGTGCGGAATTTTCAGATTCCGCGTGGGAGACGGTGGCGCGGCGCCAGTCGCGTTGTGCCGTTTTGGGCTCGGGTCCCACCATCTCGATCCGGACGGGAATACATTTTTGCAGTTCAATTTGTCGAATGGCGACTGCTCGATCTGCGCAATCGAGTACGCCCTCAACCAGGCTGCCCTGCGCGTCGCGGGCACGATATGCAAACTGTGGCATCGGCGTGGAAAATTAATCTGAAACTGAAGATCGCAAACTAGAATCTGGCTTCGCGAGGTTGAATGTTAAAAGTTACAAAGTTAAAAAGCTCTTTCGAAGGATGTCACGTTTTAACGAATCATAAGTCGCGCATTGCTTGTCTTAATTACCGTGATCGCGAAAAATTTTACTTGCCATGCCACTCGATCTTGCTAAGAGCGGCGGACATGAAGTGTGCAGCAGTGTTCATCGTCGTCTCCATTGCGTTTGCATCGCAAACATTTGCGGTCTTGCGACCGCTCTTTCCGGCTAAAGCCGGCGCCACCGTTAGCGGCGAAGCGATTTCCACTAGGCGACGATTCGATTCGATATTCTGGCTGGAGAACCTCCACTACAGCGTCAAGATAAGGAGCTGCATCCAGTCGCGAGGCGTCGGGCTTTGTAATTTGCGAGATTATCGGAATGCGCAACTTACAAAGTTGCGCTGCGACGATGAGAGCGCTATCCGAATGTCGCCTTTACGGAATCATTGATCTCGGTTACATCCCGCGACTGCGGGATTGCAATCGTATCGCCGAACAAATGGTGACCGGTGGCGTGGATCTCATTCAACTTCGCGGAAAAGAAAAATCGATCGACGAGCTGATCCAGTCTCGCGTCTGAGATCCATGAAATCACTGTTCGATCGGGCACGCCGCTGATTGTGAACGATCACGCCGAGATCGCGGCGCGAGTTCCCGTCGAAGGCGTGCACGTTGGCCAGGACGACGATTCAATTCTTGTTGCGCGCGAAAAAGCCGGAAGAGATTTGATCGTTGGTAAATCGACACACAGTCTGGCCCAGGCGCACAAAGCGTGGGGCGAGGGCGCTGATTACATCGGGTTTGGTCCAATCTTCGCCACGCCAACCAAACCGGATTACAAACCAATCGGATTAGGCAATATCAGGCGAGTTCATCTGGATGCGAGCATCCCGATCTTCTGCATAGGCGGAATCAACATCGACAATCTTCAGCAGGTGATCGATGCCGGGGCGAAGCGCGTTGTCATGGTTTCGGCCTTGCTCAAGGCGCACAGCATTGTTGATTACGCGCGCTGCGCCACCGATATGCTAGCGTAAATGTCGAATGACGAATGACCAATGCCGAAGGAATACTGATCAATGACGAAGCTCGAATGACGAATGCCGAAGGAATGACGAAATCCGAAGCTCATAAGCCAGATAGCGCCGATGATTCGTTCCGGAATGAGGATGCAGAATGGGTTATCCGTGAACAGCCGGAGAAGAACCGCGTTTACGATTTGGAAGAGCGCACAGCGCGGTTCGGCGAAGCAGTCATTGATTTCGCGAAGACAATTCCACAGAACCCGGTAACTAACCGCCTGATTAGTCAGCTCGTTGGAGCAGGCACAAGTGTCGGCGCGAATTATGTCGAAGCCGATGATTCTGTCTCGAAAAAGGATTTTCTAAAAGCATCGGAACGTGCCGAAAGGAAGCACGCGAAACAAAGCATTTCCTTCGCATGATTGCTCGGGCGGTGCCAGAGCTGAAGCTGCAAGCACGCGAGTTGTGGATGGAAGCCAGGGAGCTGCATTTGATCTTCTCAAGAATCTGGAGAGGCCGAAAGAATGAATCAACAGGACGAAAGTCGTCCGCGAGAAAAACAAACGCGCCACACTTGGTTCGTCATTCGAGCTTCGTCATTCGGATTTCGTCATTCTAATCATGTCCGTTCTCGTTGTTGGCTCGATTGCAATTGACACAGTTAAGACCCCGGTAGAGGAACATTCCGATTTGTTAGGCGGATCGGCTTCCTACGCTGCGCTGGGCGCAAGTTTCTTTCACCGGTTCGATTGGTCGGAATTGTAGGCGACGATTTTCCGGAATCGAATTTCGAGTTTTGGAAATCGCGCAAGATCGACAGCGAAGGCGTGCAGCGTGCGAATGGAAAAACATTCCGCTGGTCAGGTGAATACTCGTGGGACCTGAATACGCGCGAGACACGCTCAATTGCGCTGAATGTGTTCGAAGATTTCAAACCGGTGTTGCCGGAGTCGTATCGTGAAACCGATTTCGTTTTGCTCGGCCAACATCGCGCCCTCGCTGCAATCGCACGTGCTCGACCAGATGAAGCGGCCGCGTTTCGTTGTAGCCGACACGATGGATCTCTGGATCGAGACAACACGGCCAGACCTCGATGCGCTCCTTCGGCGCGTGAATCTCCTCATCTTAAACGACAGCGAAGCGCGCGAAATGACCAGGGAGACAAGTCTGATCAAGGCGGGGCGTAACATTCGAAAAATGGGTCCGGATTACGTCGCGATCAAAAAAGGCGAGCACGGCGCACTGCTCTTCGGTGAAGCGACCAATTTTTCAGCTGCGGCGCGTATCCGCTGGAAGACATTCATGATCCAACCGGGGCAGGGGACACATTTGCCGGCGGAATGGCGGGCTATCTCGCGGGCACCGTGAAAAAAGTGCACTTCAATGACTTACGGAAAGCGATGATTTACGGCAGCGTGCTGGCCAGTTTTTGCGTGGAAGCATTTAGTCTCGAGCGTCTGCGTACTCTCGACGGAAGAAATCGCAAAGCGCTACCAGAGACCTTCAAGCTGATGAGCCAGTTCGAGGTGCCGGCGTGAGAGCGAGGCCCGAACCGGAATACCGCATTACTGCTTCGCACGTTGATCACTGCGGCCTTCTGCGTCGTTGGCGTGTTGATCTGTTACTTCTGGATTGATCGCCCGGTGGCGTTCTTTGTCTATCACCATCACATCAACACGATTCAGGTTTTCGATGGCTCACGTATCCACCGCCAGAAGTGCAGAATTGGTCGGCTCTTGTTTTGACGATTTTAATGGTTCGGCGGGCGTGGGGATCATTTCTGCGCTGGCAGAAAACACTGTTTGTCGCGTGTCTCAGCCTGATTGTTGCCGATGATTTCCGCATCTCGTTAGGCGATGTTTTCGGTCGCTATTGGCCGGAAACCTGGACTCACGATAATCCATCCCTCATCGGCACCGGAACGTACGGTTTCCATCCATTTCAGCGTGGCGATGACATCGGCAGTTTTCCGTCCGGCCACGCTACAGAGATTCTGGCCTTTGCTACCGTTTGGCTAATCGCAATGCCCCGCAGTCGAGATCATAAGTCGTGGTCATTGTTTTCGGTGCTTCGATGCTCGTGAGTCTTGTGGCGATGAATTATCATTTCGTCAGCGACGTGATTGCCGGCGGTGTGTTGGGCCGAATCGTCGCGTATGCAGCGGCTCACCTGGCGCGGTTGCCGACGCGCCTGATTGAGTTGTGATGTCGGATATGATTTCCGCTTGCAGGTTCGCGACTGGGCAATTTACCAAATTGCGCCACAAGATCGGACTCCTTGCCCTATGCGATTGTTTGCGTGGCGGGGGTCGATGCTGGCGCACGCGAGTCTAAAGATTGGATCGTCCTGGAGAATTTGCAGGCTGATTTCAAATCCGGCGAATGATGGTGACAGTTTTCACGCCAGCTCAGGCGCGAGGAATACATTTTCGCCTCTATATGGTTGACGCGCCTGAAACGGACGCAATGAATCCGGCGCGTCTCGTTGAACAGGCAAAATACTTTGCGATCACCGTGCCCCAGGCCATCGAAGTAGGCCAGGCAGCCAAGAGTTTACCCGGCAGAAATTGTCTGAGCCGTTTACGGTGTTTACGCGCATGTCGGATGCGATGGGTCACAGCAAGCTCGAGCGGTTTTACGCATTTGTGCAGACTAAAGACGGTGATCTCGGCGAGCAGTTGGTTCGCAATGGGCTTGCACGAAACTATGGCTTCAAAGCGGTGCCGCCGGGATTAAGAAATTCGCGACTAGAACTAGAAAAACTTCAACAATTCGAAGACGACGCAAAGCGGGAGAGAATTGGAGGCTGGGGCGTTAACGGCTGAGCGATTAAATGTCCGCGCTCAAAAGCCAGCGCCTTTTAGTGTTTTCGTAGCCGAAAAGAACGCTCAACCCCGGACGTTGCCTCCGGGCGAATACGTTCTCACCGGTTTTCGGCACCGCCAGCATTCGAGTCCGTCGGCTGCCGCGTTCGGCTCAGCGCTTGAGGCTAAAAAGTCGCATGCAAAGGGAAAAATCGAGCCGGGCAGAATCGACATCAACACCGCGACGGAAAGGAATTGAAAATGATTCCCTGGCGTTGGGCCGGTTATCGGCTTCTCGAATTATTGCCGCGCGACCGTTTCAGCAGCGCTGACGATTTGAAAGAAAGTGAACGGAATCGGCGACATGAAATACGCCAAAATCCGGCCGTATTTTCCAGTAGCGCCGGCTGGCTCAGCTGGTTGCTGGCCTCCTGCGTTGGCTGAAAACACTGAATAGGTAGCGAGCACCAAGGTGGATCGGCTTCTCCGAAAATGCCAGTCCGGCTCGGACCGATTCCAGAATCAATCGCTGAAGGCGCAATAGAACGAGCTAAGCTTCGCGAAGAGAAAATCAGGTAACAACAGTCGCATTGATGTTGACAACGCGTTGAGGACAACGCGCGTTCCACCTCGAGTCACATCATCTATCCCGCCGCCACATTCAAGTTCGGCATCCCGGGCCTAGTCGAAAGCGTCACGAAAGTTTTACAAGAACGCCTTCAAATTGCCACGCGTGTCTGGTTTACTTCGGCGTTTTCAGCAATCATCAACCCAACCAAGAACGCATAATATGAAAACTTCCGCTTCATTTCGGATCCGCAACTTTGGTGCTCGTCGCAGGCTACATGCTCAAAACCACGAGCGCCGATGCCGACGTCACCTTCCTCGGGGTCGCTGCCGGCGACGCAACAGCTAACGACGTGATCGTCTGGACACGCGCCAAAGACGAAGCCAATCCGCAACCGACGGCAATCAACGTGCAAATCAGCCAGGACCCGCTGTTCATTACGGGAGTCACTACGTTGCCTGCGGGGACTGCTGGTTCGCCGACTGATTTCACCGTAAAGAGCGATCTCGGCGGCTTGGAGCCAGGAACCGTTTATTATTACCGGTTCCAAACTCACGAAGATGCCTCGGTCACAAGCAACGTTGGCAAGTTCAAGACCGCTCCTAACGCCGACAGCCAATGCTCCAGTTCATTTTGCGGTTCAGCGGTGACTGCGATGGATTGATCCGTCCTTACGCGCTCGCAAGCCAGGTGCCGGCAAAGAACTTGGATTTCTTCATGTTCGATGGAGACACGGAATACGAAACCTCCGCGAGTATCGGATCTGCCGGCCGTCCATAGCACCGGGAACATTCCAGATCCGACGGTCATCGTTCCAACGGCGACTCAGTCGCAGTTATTCGATGATTTTCGCGCAGTACCGCCAGCAGTTTCTGCCGGTGAACGTCGGCGGCCAGAACTGCCTGCAACCATTCTTTGCCGGCCAGGGCAACTACACCGCGTACGGCAACCACGAACTGGGCAACAAACAATACATCAACGGCGGTGCTCCGGCCGGTGGAGGCAGTCGGCAGCACTACCGGCAGTCCGCCCTTCGATTTTCTCACTGGCGCAGGCGTGGATGCACGTGATCCTGCCAACGATGTAACTCCCAACGACGGCAGCGTTCCCGTTCATGAACAAGAGCGGTGGCTTCCAGACTTTGCAGCAGGTTTTCGAGAACTACCAGCCGATCAGCGAGCGTGGCCTGATCAATGCGCCGTCGGACCCGCGCACCGAACGGCACTCGTCAACTCTACTTCGCTCAACAATGGGGCAGGAACGCAATCTTCATTAACACGGATTGCCGCTCCTATCGCGACATCCGGATGAAGACTGCCGCAAACGCCGATGAGACCGGCTCTCGCGCCGACAATCCAGACCGCACAATGCTGCGGCGCGACGCAGCTTGCGTGGTTGGAGCAAACACTTCTCGACGCGGAACAGGCGGGTAGAACCTGGAAGTTCATCAACATTTCCGATCCGATCGACCAAATCGGGCCAATCGGCGGCAGCCTGACTCTGGTTAATCCGCCGACAACTGCGGACTACGGCACTCTTGGTTCGATTACCTCAATCAGTCGACCACAGGCTGCTCACGAGTAGGCACCAGGACGGTTACGGTTGGCCAGCACGGTCGGCCTCGTTGTCAGGTCAGGGCGGTCTTCGGCATCGGCGTTCCCGGCGAGCACGAAGCATCGGCTACGATCAGCACCGATGGCACGACATTCTACGATCAATAACAACGCCCGACGATTGCTACCGGCGACGACGCTAACGCTTGAACGTCGGCTCCGAGCACTTACGCGCCTGTTAACAGCGATGGTGGTAGAGTCGTGGATGGGCGGCTATCGCGCGGAGCGCAACGCGCTGCTTGAAATTCATCGCTGATCACCGGGTCCACAACGTGGTCTTCCTCGCGACCAGACGACCATCAGAACCGAATCAACGAATTGTCTTACTTCGCCGACCGGCCAGACTGGCGTTCAAGCGAGCTACGTAGAAGTGCCGTATTGCTTCGAGGATCGTTTGCGGCCCGCTCGGCGCAACTGGTCCGGACCTTATTTCAAACCATAGCTTCGCGCTGGTAAAAGAAACTCGCGGACAGCATTGCCAACGCTCAGAAGTCAGCCGAGAACCTGAGCCCATCGGCCTCGCAGGCTATCCATGGGTTGCAGAACGTCACGCGCGCTCGGCGATCCGCAGAGCGGACACCGCGCTGCACAACCGGCTGACTTTTACAGCCCGGACACATTCAACTACAACGTGCTCGATGTAAGCGCCGATGGAAAAACTCTCACCGTCACGAGCTGCGGCGTCAACTCGACTGTGCAGAACGGGTTTTCGAATACGATCAGTCAACAACCCGGAACAAGAATTGTTCAGCTTCAGATCAAACGGCATCCCTGACGGGTAACGTCTCTCTTTGGTTTGCCGGGATTGCTAAAGCGAGACCTCGCCCAAAATCTGGGCGAGGTTCTGAAAACCAGGCGTTGGGACCAGGGCACGGCCGTCAATTTGTGGCCCGCCCGTGGGGATTCTGTGGACAAGTTTATTTACTATTGATCTTCGACAAAATGTTTTAGAATTACCCGATGTTTTATGAACTTAGAGCATCGGAAAAAAACGCGATAATGGCCGTGATTCTCGCGCGCTTCTGGAAGGCCAGCAGATCGCAACGCCTTTCATTGGGAATAAGTTGATTGTTTCGCCAACTGTTACTTTTCCACGTCCACTGCGCGTAGTGTGTCACTCAAAATTTCTTCGGTTCCGCGATCCACTGCGAATTGGTAGCAGCTTAAGACCGTTCACGCATCTGGCATTACGAGTCACTCCTAAACCGATAATGAGCCTCAGAAATTTTTGGACAAAAGCGATCCGGACGCAGGACGGAAATATCACAAAGGCGGCTTCTCATCTGGCGGAAAAGGTTTCGGCTATGGTAGCCCCTCGCAAAATGGCGCGCGCGCAAAAAACCACGAGGTAAATCGATGTGTAAGCAGCTCCGCGAATGTCGGTTTCGAGGCGAAGCGCTGGCTCGCCGCCGGCAAGCTCCCGCGGCAACGTGGACGCCCGGCGGGCCACAGCGCACGTCGTCCTCGGCCTGATCTTCCTCAAATACATCTCCGACAGCTTCGAAGAACACCATGCGAAGCTGATCGCTGGCGAAGGCGAATACGCCGGCGCGAATCCCGAAGATCCCGACGAATACCGCGCCGAAAACATCTTCTGGGTTCCGCCTGCCGCGCGCTGGACCTATCTTCAAAACAGCGCGAAGCAGCCGACCATCGGCAAGATCGTCGATGACGCGATGGTCGCGATCGAGCGCGACAACCCGCGCCTCAAAGGCATCTCTGCCGAAGGACTACGCCCGCCCTGCGCTCGACAAGAATCGCCTCGGCGAGCTCATCGACCTCATCGGCACCGATCGGCATGGGCGACGAAGCAGAGTCGCTCAGCAAAGACATCCTCGGCCGCGTTTACGAATACTTCCTCAGCCAATTCGCCAGCGCCGAGGGCAAGAAAGGCGGCCAGTTCTACACCCCGCAAAGCGTCGTGCGTCTCCTCGTCGAGATGCTCGCTCCTTACAAAGGCCGCGTTTACGATCCCTGCTGCGGTTCCGGCGGCATGTTCGTGCAATCGGAAAAATTCGTCGAAGCCCACGGCGGCCAGCTCGGCGACATCAGCATCTACGGCCAGGAGAGCAACGCCACCACCCGCCGCCTCGCCATGATGAACCTCGCCATCCGCGGCATCGAAGCCGATCTCGGCGAAGAGCAGGCCGACACCTTCCGGCGCGATCTCCATCCCGATCTGCGCGCCGACTTCGTCCTCGCCAATCCGCCCTTCAACGACTCCGACTGGTTCCGCAAAGACGACGACGCGCGCTGGCAGTTCGGCCTTCCCCCGCGCGGCAACGCCAACTTCGCCTGGGTGCAGCACTTCATCCATCACCTCGCGCCCACCGGCATGGCCGGCTTCGTCCTCGCCAATGGCAGCATGTCCTCGAATCAAAGCGGCGAAGGCGAAATCCGCCGCGCCATCATCGAAGCCGACCTCGTCGACTGCATGGTCGCCCTTCCCGGCCAGCTGTTTTATTCAACTCAGATCCCGGTCTGCCTTTGGTTTTCGAGAAAAACAAAGCCGCGGAGCGAATGGAATATCGAACCGAGGACCAGCGTCACGCTGGCGTGATCGACAGTCGCCAGACACTCTTCATCGACGCTGCGCCAAGCTTGGGCACCTTGATTGATCGCGTTCACCGCGAGTTCAGTGGCGACAGAAACTCCAGCGCATTGCACGAGACCTATCACGCTTGGCGTGGCACCGACGATCCACTCCGCAATCCGCATTCAGAGTTCGTCAATACGCAGACGTCCAGCGGCTGCCGCAAATCGGCGAGTCCTGATGACGGTAGCGCGCGCATGGCTTACGTGCTTACTCCCGGTCGTTCACCGTCGGGCGCCGGAAGGGAAGCCGAAGACGAAGGCGAGCCATTCGGTGAGAAGATGACCCGACTGAGTAAGCGAGTTGAACGCGCGAGTTCGCCGAGTCAGCCACCGGTCTACGACAATCGTGAGCAAACCTGAAGGGCCTCCGGATATGGCGAGATGAAAGTCGCTGGGATTTGCGAGCGATTGATGAACTAAAGGCGAAGGTCCCAGTTCAATTTCCATCGGCCCTTTTTGGTTCGAGAATGAAAGCGACTGCTGTAATCGCATCTGGAGTGCCGGTCATCCGAGGTAACAATATTTCCGACACTAGAGATCTTGTTGTGGGATGGTTTATATCGCGCCTGAGAAAAAACGGAAGAGCTTAAGTTCGTCTGTCATTTGCATGCCCGGCGATCTCGCTATTCCCACATCGTGGCGCGATTACGGCCGAGGTCGGGATCGTGCCACGAAATGGCGCTGAGAATTTTCTCTCGAGCAGCCTGATGAAACTCACCTGTGACCGAACACAAGTAAGCCGCTCTATCTGTTCTACTTCTTTCGCTCAGTTTCAGGTCGGCACGACTACCTCTGACACCTCGACGATTTGGGACTCCTGGCATCGGTCAGCCGTTGGCGACGCTGCGGCAATCAATCCCAGGTTCCGCTTCACCCTCGCCCGAGCAAAATCTATCGCGGCGATACTTGGCGCGCTGGACGACAGATCGAGTTGAACCGGCGGATGAACGACCGCTGGAGGCGATGGCGAGGAGCTCTTCCAGAGCTGGTTTGTCGATTTCGATCCCGTCCGCGCTAAGCTCGACGGTCGCCAAGCAACCGGTCTCGACCCCGCCACCCCTTTCTGTTCCTAACGAGTTTCAAGACTCGAACTCCAGTTGATCAGGCTGGACAGTAACGGAAGTCAGCGCAATACTAACGGTGTTCTTGGAGTACGCCTCGCGCGAAACCAAATTTTAGTTCAACGATAGCGTTCGCTCGGAAGAACCAGCAATTTGGATCATCAGCCTTCAGAATGGATAGCGCCGAAGCCATAATTCGCTACGAAACTACTGCCGCGCCGAACGACTGTCTTGGCTATTACCGGAGCAACTCTGGGACAAGTGGGTATTGCCAGGATCAGGTGCTGCCAGCCAATCCGTCGTCGCGGTGCCAGCCTCAGAAGAATTTCCGACCGAGTTTATTTATCCATGGATAGAGAACATTCAGGAATTGCTCGCATCGCAAACGGGCGGCGCCCATGACATCAGCAGGGGCAACGTTGAACATCTAGGCCTGCTCTGTCCTCCACGCGAACTGATGGATGCATACCTACGTTGCGTTAAGCCTTTTTCGATCAGATCGCAACGAACTGCTTTGAATCGCGCACACTAGCCGGCCTTCGCGACGCTTTGCTGCCGAAGCTGCTCAACGGTCAGGTGCGGATATCTTCGAACAGCTGATGGACATTACGTTCACTATCCGCCCGAACTTCTTCAGTTACTGAAGGAGCTTTGCCAAAATTGTGTAAGTCTAAGAAGGATCTTCTGCTGTTCTTCCAAGGGAGCCGGGTGGGCAAAGAAATTCGCTAATATAACGTATGAAACATCTTTGTAACAATAAGGATAGCTTCAACAAGTACTACCGTAATACGCGTGAGCTCCTTACGAAGCTGAACGAACTTGGCGAACGCACTCTCCGCGAGCGGCGAAAGAGATTTTAAAACGAGTAACAGAGTTCAAGATTTCTCGGTTTGTTGGGAGTCCGATCAAGCCACGGCGCGTGGTCTCGTCGCGCAAATACAGGCTCGTAAATGTAAAGATTCGTTCACGCGAATGAACATGAAGCGTGACAGGGCGGCCGCGAATTTCTGAGCGGAAGGCGCGAGCTTCGACCTGGCGGAAGGCGGAAGCTAAAACTTGCCGCAGTTAGAAGTCGAAACTGTTCGCATTATTCGCGGAGCCTGATGCGCATAAACGTGGCAAGGCATTGGAGGCAGTTTGAACGAACTCTTCGCTGCATTCCGGTATCCTCTCGTGCGAGGAAAGCGTTTACGGTCAGAGGGGTATGCGGCGGCGGGTGATCGAGCAGATTGACGGCTTAGTGAGATTGTTACGGGCAGCTCGCGGGCTGGAATAAGTGGTGGAGCTACTCCCTCCGGGACGGCGGAAATCTCGCCTCACATTGTCCGCGTCTATGGCCGCGGAGGACGAAGCGCGAGGACTGTTCATCTCTTATTCTGAGTTCACGCAGTCTGCGATCACTACCAGTCGAGACGCGTTGGCAGGTGGCGCCGTCATCGTTCTCGCGAAGCTGCAGGAAATTGTCGAACTACTCGATCGCGACGGAGACGTTAAACAATGGCTGAAGACAAAGTGACGGTGGCCATAGCAGACAAGAATCCGCTATTCATCGTAAGAGTATAAGGTCAAGCTTTAAGAGAATTGCCATCATACTAATACACCCGCGCTCGCTCTCTGTTTGATTAAACCTTCAAAGCTGCGAGGACTTGCTAAGGTTGTATGATGGAATCGCTGGAACGAACTTGGAGATATCGTGGCTTCTTCGCGCTGTAGTCGTGTTCTCTGTATCGGCGCTTGATGCCTACTTTCACGATAAAGTGAAAGTATCAATGCCGATAATTTCGGTGTAAATGATATGCCCCCTGCACTCGCGAAATTCGACGTGCCACTTGGCATTATACGAAGTGGGATGACGCCCTTGAAAATTGATTCGTAATTGGCTAGTAGAGCATTTATCGACAAGGCCACTGCAACGACAGGATGACATTGCTAATGCGCTGAAATTGAAGAAGTTTGGTATCGATTCAGTTTGGGCAACGATCGAGCCGGTTTCGTTCAGCCGCGAGGCGCTCATCGAACAAATGCGCGGATACATTAAGCGTCGAAATCAAATTGGCCATGAGGGCGATCGTGAATCTTCTCGTAAGAGGGCAAAAAGCTTCGCCCGATCGATCGTCCATACGCGGCTGAGTGTGTTTTACAATTCATGAGAGACTTGGTCGGGGAAAATTGAAACCGCCTTTCAAACTAAGCACTCCCTATGAAGCGCAGCCGCGCTCTATTACCCTAACATGGCGCAATCATTCTCCGCGCAGACTAATGAAGCCAGTTACGTCGCACCGATATCGAAACTGCTGGCAGTAGTTCTCCTTTGGGACTACGCTGGAAGTAATCGTCCGCCATCAGGGGTTCGATCCGATACCGATGATCGGTGAAAACCAGCGGGACGAAGCAAAGGCGATCGGTGAGGCTTTCAGAGATGGTCGTCGGCGTTGCACGAGCGTTGACTGATGCAGAAAAAGGAAAAGAAGCTCTTCATCCAGCTTCCTAAAATTTAGTTCGCAAGCGGCGATCCCGGAAGGGCTGAGGTTTAATGTTCAGGTCGACAACCATAACATGCCCCGGGCTTGAGCCCTCAGATTTGGGACTTGAGTACGCGTGCCGGACTCACAGGTGATGGAAGCAGAGGCTATTACGAACTTCAAAGAGATTTCGGACTAATCGTAATGGGTTTTGATCGCCGAGATGTGCGCCGGGGAACGCGCAATAAGGTGACGAACTACCAAGATGCACATGAAGCTTATTCAAGATTGCTTACGGTCAGACCTGGCGCTGAGCAGAATTTTGCTAATGTGGAACGCGCATATACGACGCTAGCTTCAATTCACTGAAGTCAGTCGATGTTGGAAACTTGTCGCTAAAAAAGCTTCATCGCCTTGCGCCGGCGAGAAGCAGAGGATGGGTTGTTGCCGCCATTGCGCAGGAGCTATCTGCGCCGACCGTTGATCGATATATCGAGCGAATCCGGAAAGACGCGAAAAACGCCAGCGGATGTTGAACAGATTGGCGAGTTCGCCGCTGAAATGCGTGACGACTTTCGCCATTTGGAAGAAATGCTCAAACTCGGGCGGCGGCATTACCCTCAGCAAAGATGGTTCGATACTCACATCGATTCTTTCAGGAAATTGGGCAGCGGTTGTGGGATCGCTCTGACGGCGTTGCCGTCGTATGAAATGAAAAAAAGCGGCAAGCTCTCGAAAAACACGCGACCGCTTGGCTGTACGTAACATAGCAGCAACGCACATCGCCCTCCGATGACATTGAACGAGTCCTCAGTCGAGCAGGCGGCACTGACTTGGTTCTCTAATCTCGACTACGCAGTCTTGCATGCGCCGCATCTGGCTACCCTGGTGAGGTCGCGCCAGGCGCAGCTCGTTTGCAGATGTCGTGCTTGTCGGCCGATTACGCGATGCCATCGCGCGGTTGAATCCTGCGATTCCAAGCGACGCGCGTGAAGAAGCGCTGCGTAAAGTGTTGCGACATGACGCACCTTCACTCACCGGTAACAATCGCTTTTCATCGCATGCTGCGCGACGGCGTGCCTGTCGGTATCGCCGCGATGACGGTAGCATTGCAGGTGATCACGTCAGGCTGATCGACTTCGACAATCCTGACGCGAACGACTGGCTGGCGGTGAACCAGTTCACGGTCGTGAAGGTCAGAACAATCCACCGGCCTGACATCGTCGTGTTCTGTCGAACGGGCTGCCGCTCGGAATCATTGAGCTGAAGATTCGGAAGGCCACCGACTGGTGGTTTAGCTACCGCCTGCAAGCCAGATTTGGGACTACAAGCGAGAGTCCTTCGTTGATGCACTACAACGAAGTGACAGTGATCTCCGACGGACTTGAAGCGCGTCCGGTTCACTCAGCGCCAACCAGGAATGGTTCAAAGTCTGGCGCACGATTGTTAGTTCGATGCCCCGCTTCCTGCAACGAATTAGAAACGCTCGTTGAGAGTCCCTAACACCCTCCCTCCGTCCACCAGTGGCGACAAGTCCACAAAAGAACACTCCGTCTGCAAAAGAGTCTGCAAGGTTTTCGGCCAGCTTGATTGCGAGGCCTCGTCTCGCCTGCAACCGCGCCCGATCCCGTGAGGGAGAAGGATGGTGTGTCGAACGAGAGCAGACTGGAACACTCGGCTAGTTCCTCAGTCCGACCTATGAACCTTGGTTCGCTCCCTCGGAAGGTAGGTTGCAATCGGAGGGGTGGTGCCTGGCATTGGAAGCGATAGCGTCGCCGCATCCGCTGATGGAGGAATTAGTTGCATCAACAAATTCGGAAGCGGTGGAGAAGCGGGAAGAGAGGTCCTTGGCCAATGATTTCATAACTGCCCGGAGCGACCCGATCGAAGGCAGCTCTGAGGCCAGCGATTCGTTGATCGGGCGCGGCTCTGCCAGGAACATGCTGATATGCAAGTAAAGGCCATCCCCCGGTGAACGGAGTTGTTGCCCACCAGCATTTCGTATAACACACAACCGAGACTGTATATGTCAGCTCGACCGTCAATGGTGCCCCTTTCCTTCGATCTGTTCGGGCGACGCCTATACGCAGGCGTTCCGATAGTTGCATTCGTCTTCGTAAGGGCCGTCGACCTTTGATCGGCCATTTGTTGAGCGCGCAATGCCAAAATCTGCCTACCAAAGCAATACCGTGCGAAAGCAAGACATTTCAGGTTTGATGTCGCGGTGAACCAGGCCCACTGCTCATGTGCATATGCGAGTGCGCTGGCGATTTCCGTTGTGAAACGCAATGCATCATCAAAGGAAGAGGGTTCTGGCGTTTGAGTCTCTCCCGGAGCGTCTCGCCTTCAATGTATGGCATCACATGGAAAAGCTGATCGTCGATCGCACCAGGTCGTGGAGAGGAAGAATGTGAGGATGACTCCAGCCGGGCCACGGTCTCAATCTCGCGTAGAACCGGGTAGCGCCGATTGCCGAGCCCACCTCGACATTCATTACCTTGATCGCAACTCGCCGGTCGTACCCTGAGGTCACTGGCAGAGGTAAACGGTCGCCATTCCCCCGGCGCCGATCTTCGATATGATTTTGTAGTGGAAACGCTCTTGTTAAGAAGTGTCATTCGTCACGCACACATCAGGGTAAAACCCGCGAAGCGGCGATGGAGTTCCAGCCCGGGGTTTAGCCCCGGGTAACGAATGAGGAATGTAATCCGCCCTGAAAGAGGCGGAGGATGCTGCGCCCTTTCAGGGCTACAAGGCTGTGCGCGTTATTCCCGGGGTTAAGGCCCCGGGGCTGAGAGTCACATCGCCGCTTCGCCCGGCTCATCCATCTGTATCCGGCCCACCGGCCACGACTACCGGCCAGGGACTGCCGGCCACTGGCCACTGGCCAATGGCCAATGGCCAACCTGGCCCAATGGCCACTGACCACTCAGGACGCCATTTCCTGGACGACGGGGGCTTTCAAACCACGCAACCTCGGCCCGAACTCGCGGCGAAGCGGCCACATGGTCAATACCAGTTGCACAGTACAGCTCCGACCGAGGAGATACCATATCCACCCGCAGCTGAAATCCTGGTGCTCGAGACCCAGCAGAAAAGCCGGGATCGCGAAAAAGATGACTATTCGTGCCGACGAGGTGAAGAGCGAAGGAACCGTATTGCCCATCGCCTGGAACATACTGGACGCAACGAAGCTCCCACGCCGCTCGCAAGCATAGCTCCAGGACGCGATTCACGCAGATACTCCCTGCCGACCGCGATAACAGCTGGATCGGAGAAAAAATTCCGACCCGGTGCGTCTGCCTCAGGTGACACGACCGCGAACGCGCATCATCACCACGGCTGCCATCAAGACCCCATCCTTGAATGTGTCTTTTACGCGTTGGGCATATTTCGCACCGAAATTCTGACCAGCTACTGGTGCCACAGAAAGGCCAGCGCGACTACAGGCATAAAACCCGCCTGAAGGACCCGCATCCGATGCCGAATCCTGCCTGTGCTGCCGCACCGAACTTGCGAGGTAATCGAATAAACGATGATCAGAAACAATGCCGTAGAGCGAATTCGAAGCCGGCCGGCAGTCCTATGGAGAGCATCTTCTTCCAAAGCTCGAATTTCGGCTTCCAGTCGGCAGAACGAACTTCGAAATGAATTCTTTGCGAAGAAGTAAGCCGTTAACCATGCAGGGCAATGGCTACGGCAATCAAAGACGAAATCGCAGCGGCGGCGACGCCGAACGCATGGCCCGTCACCCACCCGAAATGAGAAACGGCGCGAGAATCATGTTGATGATCACACTCGCCGTGGACACGACCATCCCCGGCTTGAAATTGCCCACTCCGCGAAGTGCGCCCATTGCAACAAGCGCGAATTGCAGTCCCATCGCTGGAATGAACCAAAGCCGAATAGCTCCTGACGCACAGCCGCGGTTTCCGGGTCAGGGCTCTCACAGCAATGGCGTATCGCGATGTGAGGGCGAGACCGACAATTGTGAACGAGTATGCCCGTCAGGATCGACGGTAGCTGGGACTGGTTGGACCATCAACTGCGCTTGAGGATGGTGCTTTTTCGACCGGCGGCGTGCGAGACGACTGTTGTCGTTCCGACGCCGAGCATCTACGAAGAGCGAGGACGATGAAGGTAAGATTTCCGGCAATACCGACGGCGGCGACGGCCTTCGTGCCGGGCGGCCTACCCAGTAAAGATCGATCAGGAAATGCAAGCGTTTGAAAGACCATCGTGACGAGACATAGAGCCCGTGGTCTTAAGGAGATGACAGTGACAGGGCCGGTAGTCAGATCATCATCCGTTATTTGTCCACTTTCAATGGTCTGACATTATATGTATCGGCAAAGCGACAGCATCGAACTGGCGCAATCTGACTGCTGCAAGAACATGCGAATGGAAGTCATAGCCAGTACACGTCAGCTCAATGTTTCAAACATACAGCAAGCTTTGAATGGTTTGCGAAGATCAGTTAACAAAAGCCTGGGATTGGGGTGACCCACCGACGTTTGGCGGCGTGTTTGCAGGTGGTAAGATCGAAATATTTCTCTGTACAAGGCCGGGCGGGTCGCGCGGCGGTCCGATGCCGCAACATCTCGGAGACGACGATACGGGAGGTGTCTGGATGTCCTGGTGGGTGAGTTCACCTGATGTCGTCAACGAGGTGCATGCGTTGGCCCTTGAACAAGGTTTGACAGTAACGTGGCCTCCGACAGACGAGCCGTGGAATGTTCGCGAATTTCATCTCCGCCATCCCGATGGTCCGCCATTCCGAGTGGAGCGCCGGGTTGGGAGAGGACGAGGAAGAGGAAAGACTTAAGAAAAGCGGCGACAAGTCTCCGCACTCTAAAATGCTAACGTGGACAGTCCGAAGGTCAGCCGGAAGCTTAAGCGCGTTGAGAGGAAATACCGCAGCCGAACGACGATGGAGCTGTTGGTGCGTGTCGCTATCGTCAGGCGTATGTCGAACTGGTCACTTCACGTGCGCGATGGCAGACCTCCCTGTACACAGGCAGGAGTGGTTCCTGGCCATCGAAGTCGTTGGGGCTCGTGGAGGGCGTGGGCCCCTCGGTGACGATCTTCCGCAAAGGGTGATCGTGTCGAGTGCACACATGGAACGAGACACGTGCGGTGTTTGCCGGTTCTGCAGGTCGAGGCGCTGAGAATCTCTGTCCCAATTCGCTCTACACGGGATGGGATGCTGATGGCGGCTACGCGGAGTGCGTTACCGTTCCGGCCACGTATGCCTACCAAGTTGCCGGACGGCTATGCCGACCAGGAGCTGGCACCGCTTTGCTGTGCGCGGGCATCATCGGTTACCGCGCCCTCAAACGCGCGAACTTATGAATTCTGATGGCAGGCTTGGAATCTATGGCTTCGGTGGAAGTGCGCATCTGAGCGCTGCAAGTCGCGCTGGCTCGTGGTGCTCGAGTACACGTTATGACGCGTGAGCGATCGTCGCGCAGCGACTGGCGCGATCTTGGCGCAGCGTCTGCCGCGGCGCCTTTGATTCGCCACCGGAGCCTTTGGACGCTGGCGATCCTTTTTGCTCGATCGGAGAACTCGCGCCGGTAGACTGCGGCGACTCGGATCGGTGGAGGAATCCTTTCTATTGCTGGATCACCTTCTCAGATCTGCCGCCGCTCGACTATGAGCGTGATCTGTTTCCGAGCGCGGGTTCGCAGTGTGACTGCGAACACTCGCGAGATGGGAGGCTGCTTCGAGTTCGTGCGACTACACCATGTGTCGGCTCGAAGTTGTGACCACGCGTTACGCGCTGACCGGTGCTGCTCGAGCTCTCGGCGATCTCGCAGAGGCCGGACGATTTGCCGGCGCTGCTGTTGGTGGTTCCCGACAGAGCACGTCTCAAGACCACCCCCTCACGGTACTCATGACGCACGTACTGCCGGGCCTCAAGGATAATTGAGTTCTATGTTCTTTCCGTCCCATTTCAGTTGCGGCTCAACGCAATATTGCCCAGCAACAGCGTCTCGGTGATCCGGTCCCTCGAACTCGAAGTTGGCGCCTCCTGGTGCTCCACCTTTACACGCTGCTATCCGACCTCGGCCCGACTGCTGCGGTGAGTCGAGGCAGCGACTTTGGCGGCTGCTTGAACTCCTGCATTCTCGTTTCGGGTATCAGTTTTCAGGGCTCAGGCGGATTCTGAGTACTCAGTCAGACCCGGTATCCCCAATACTTCGCAACCCCCTCATTCTCACGCCCCCATTTCGCGACCTTCCACTTCACGATCTCTGCGGGGCCGTGGGTTTCAGGCCTCCGTCATACGGGAATTATTTTAAATGGAGGCATTTCTCCTCGGCGGAAAAATAGATGGATCAATTTACGTGCTGCGGGATAGGTTTCGGGAAGATTGAGTCGAGCTTGCTTCAACGCTTTCAGGGCGCCGACGCCATGCGCGTGAATGGTGTCAAAGCTGTAACAGCCCATATCGCCCAGAGCCGTTTAAAATCGAATTCACCTCGCCAGACGAACGGAAGGTAAGTTTTGTTATGGGCCGAAACAGAGCGGGTCCCAGCCAGCGATTCCAGTCGAGGGATGCAGGAACTGGTTCTTCGTATTGCACCTTTAATTGTTCGATTCCCTGCGGCCGAATACCGGCTGACGAGTTATGGACTTCTAGCGTACACGACCTGTTGCGCCGGACCATATCCACTCACAAAAACCGCCTGCGGCCATAGCCGCTTCAGACGCCTGATTGCCGATTGCTACCTGGGTAGCGACTTTCCATGTCTTTTGCGACTTCGGCAGGCTGCCAGAGCCTCGAAATCGAATGCGCAGAGGTTTCTGGCAGAATACGTGCTTCCTTCTTCATCGATCACCGGTCTGGCGGCAATCTACCGCGTGAGTGTGATCGGGAGTGCCAATGACGATCGCATCAGGTCGCTTTTCTTTCTCGAGCGGCTCCAGCCGTCAGGATACGTTCACCTTCTGAACTCACCGACTGAGTTGGCGGCTGGCTGCCATGTACTCACGAGCCTTCATTTGAGTTCGCGTCCGCCAACGTCAGGCCACTCCAGTCGAGCCCATTCGGTCTTTCCAGTGAGCGCCCGCTCTTGTCGCGCGCTCACGACGTTCCGTTCGACGTAGTCGGCGCTTTCCCCTTGTTTACGTCGCAGACGGCGACAATCGATCTTTGGGCAGAGAAGGTCCATCATCACCCGCGTTACCGCACGCCATACGCAGGCGGTGCGACCTTTTCGCTCCGGTGGCGTATGCCCGGGACCACCGATGATGTTGCGAGGAAGGGATTGTCGACGCTGCCGTTGAGAATACGCGCCCGCAGAAATGTTCGTCGTTCACGATTCCGCGCATGGGGTTCCTCCGCAGAGTTTTACTACGTATACATTGGTGCAAACTCCGTCAGCAGGCGTTCAGTAGCTTCTTGGTAGCGCGGATTGGTAATCGATCGCTGAGATCGTTGCCGCTGTATTCGATACCGGCTATGTCCGCGATAACCAGCATCGAGGACCACCTTCATCATTCGACGGTAATCGATCCTCGTCTCGTTCCCTGATTATCAGATACACCTGACTTCCGCGTAACGCCCTTCGCGAGGGCATCATTTCGCCCGAGCACCGGGTAGCAGTCATACTGCTCGCCATTTCCGAGGTTGAAGTTTCCGAAGTCGGTGGTGTCCCACACCTTGGATGATTAACCTTGCGTATTACCGACGACAGCCACGCCCCGTTTGAGGAAGATATATGGTTTTCAACAATCGTTGATCTCGTGTTTCGCGCCGAACTCAGTCGAGGCGCCGTAGTCCATCGACTGCGTGCGCCATCCTGATCTTCGTAGTTCCCCTGGCTCTGCGCATTCACTCGGATTGAATGGCATCAAGAAACTTTGCGGCCTCGACCCATTTTGTAATGGTTTTCGATTGCCTGTTTACGCTTCGCATCGTCGGCGTCTCCAAGCGGCCCTTCATCGTCGATCATTATCAGGCATTCCTTACGCCCGGATCTGATGCACGCTTCTTCATCTCGCCGAGGTAGTTGCGGTCAGTGGCCTTGTCCTTGAAGGTGGTTGACACTTTCGACGGCCTCGATACCGAAGTCATTCTTCGCCGTTCGCGCGAAATCAAGATTGTCGAGCTTCTTGTCGAACAAAGTCTTGTGAAGCGACCACTGAGCAGTGAGATTCGAAGAGAGGATCTTTTGCTGATCCTTCGAGGGATGTGTTTGTCATGTACCATCACGGTTTGGGTTTGCAGCAGAAAATAGCATAATTGCGCGTTGAGGCGCCAAACTACTGCCGATTCACCCTAGCAATACGTAACC
>ERZ1370068.2632-contig-177_pt1 | contig 35059 bp, 56 predicted proteins | sample MGYA00561227_ERZ1370068 | MGnify/ENA primary metagenome ERZ1370068 (study PRJEB38410, sample SAMEA6850437) | metagenome | study: Metagenomic assessment of the ecological functions of the soil: analysis of the soil microbiota associated with the...
TTGTACTTCGTTCAGTTACGTATTGCTTCGCGCATCGTGCAGCGCCTGCAGCCGAGGATGTGATTTCACGCCCACGATCTGCGCAACGGCGTCGCGATGGCGGCCCTGGCGCTGTCGTTCAGCGCCGGCGCAATCGCGGGAGGACGCGTTCCGCGCTGGTCGTGCGGCGCGGCGTCAGGCGCCTTCCATCTGACGAGCAACTCGTTCTCGCGCTGGAAGTACCGGCAGGTGGACTGCTTCATCGCCGCGTCGGAGGCGATCCGCCAGATGCTCGTCGCCGACGGCGTACCCGGCGGAGCGCACGGTCACGGTCCACGAGGGCATCGACGTCGAGCACGCGACGCCGCGCCGCGCCGGTCAACGTGCACGAGGCGTTCTGGCTGCCGCACCACGCGCCGGTCGTCGGCAACGTCGCGGCGCTCGTGCCGCACAAGGGCCAGCGTCATCTCGATCGAGGCGGCGCACCTCGTCGTGCAGCGAGGTGCCCGACGCGCGCTTCGTCATCCTCGGCGAGGGCGAGCTGCGCGAGCACGCTCGAGCGACAGGTCGCGCGAGCACCATCTCGAGAAGCACGTGCTGCTGCCGGGTTCCGCACCGATGTGCTCGGCTGCATCAAGGGCTTCGATCTGTTCGCGATGAGCCTCGGTGACCGAAGGGCTCGGGACGTCGCTGCTCGACGCGATGGCGTGCTCGCGCGCCGATCGTCGCGACCGCGCGCGGGCGGCATCCCGAGATCGTCGAGGACGGCGTCGACGGCGCTGCTCGTGCCGCCGCGCGATCACGCCGCGATGGCGGCGGCGATCGTCGCATGCTGAAGGACGACGGCGCTGCGGCGTCGGATGGGCGAGGCCGGACTGGCGCGCGTGCAGCGAACGGTTCACCGTCGAGCGGATGGTCGCCGAGACCGCCGCCGGTCTACGCGCGCGTGGCCGGCACAGGCCACGCAGCGGGCATTGCGCAGTCCGCCTGTGCGCGGCTGAACGCCGCACGCGTTCATCATCCCGAGGTGGCAGAGCGCGAAGTCGCATCTGACCGGATCGTCGGGATCGAGCCGGCGCAGCGACGCGGTGATGTCGCGCGCCATCGGCCATCCCGGGCTGACGTGTAGCTGCGTCAGCTGCAGGCAGCGGCCGACGCGGATCACGTGCGTGTCGAGCGGCACGATCAGCTTGCGCCGGCGAGCACGCGCGTCCAGACGCCGAGGTCGAGCGCGTCGCGCCGCACCATCCAGCGCAGAAACAGATTCAGCCGCTTGCAGCGCTGAGCCGCTGACGGGCGCGGAAAGAAGTAGCAGACGCCAGGCGCGCTTGGCGCGGCGCGCTGCCCGTACGGCCGCCTGCAGATCGAGCGCCAGCGCGCGCGTCGAAAAGCTGTCGAGCGCGCCGCCGATGTCGTCGCGGCCGCGATCGTAGCCCTCCGCGAAGAAACCCTTCGATCGACCCGAGCGCGATCGATCATCTGCCGCATCAGTCCACACCAGCGCGACGAGATCGGGCCGCGCGTCCAGCGGTGGACGATCGGCGCGAACGCCGGCGCATCGGCGCCGCCGGCTCGAACGCGCCGCACGTACGCCGCCGGCTGCGGCCCGACGATCGCCAGCACGCGCTCGATCGACTGCATCACGCTCGCCACGCGGCCGAACGCCAGCGCCGCCGCGCACGAACCCGACGACTTCTCGATCGTCATCGGCCGCGCGTAGCGCCGGACGATGCTGAATGGGATCGGTGGCGGAGTCGGGATAGTTGAACTCCGGCGTAGAGCGGTCCAGAGCACCTCGTTTCGAGCGCTCGTCATCCGGGCGGTCTTGATTATGATGCAGCTATGCGTCGAATCATCGTGCCGGTCGGCTCGACTCCTCGCTGCTGATCGCGATCGCATCCCTGGGCCTGCTGCACGTACATCCGGCGATCGCTGCCAGTGCGTCGACGGCACGGCGAGCCGCCGGGCATTTCCGCGCCGATCGAGATCATCCGCGACGCCGACGCGATTCCGCACGTCTTCGCCGTCGACGAAGACCGACGCGCTGTTCGGCCTGGGCTACGTGCACGCGCAGGACCGTCTGTGGCAGATGGAGTTTCAGCGCCGCGATCGGCCACGGCCGGCTTTCGGAGATCTTCGGCGCGGCGACGATCCCGCAGGACCGCTTCCTGCGCACCGTCGGCTTCCGGCCGCGCCGCCGGGCGGCGTGGGCGTCGACGCCCGACTGGGCGAAGCCGCAGCTCAACGCCTACGTCGCCGGGCGTCAACGCGTTCATCGCCACGCATCACGGCAGCGCAGCTGCCGCCGGAGTTCTCGCTGCTGCGCTTCGAGCCCGGAGCCGTGGACCGGCGCCGACGTCATCGTGTGGGTGAAGATGATGGCGTGGGACCTAGCAGCGCAACTACTGCGTTCGAGCTGCTGCGCCACGATCTCGTCGCGCGCCGTCGGGCCGGAGCGGATGGCGGCAGCTGCTGCCGCCGCTACCCGCCGAACGGTCTGAGCATTCTGCCGAACGGCGGCACCACGGAGGACGCGGACACGAAGCGGTGGGCACGGCCGATCAAACGAAACCAGTGTCCTCGTTACACGGCCTTCGCGCCCTCGTGTCCTCCGTCGCTGGCGCGTTCACGTCGACGCTCTCAGCAGGGCTCGCCGGCCGTCGCCGACTCTCCTGCTCGGCTGCGGCAACCGAGGCGCTCGGCTCGAACAACTGGGTCGTGGACGGCACGATGACCGCCAGCGGCAAGCCGCCGCTCGCACAACGATCCGCATCTCGGCACGCGCGTTGCCGTCGACTGGTATCTCGCGCACGTGCAGGGCGGCGACTTCGAGATCATCGGCGCGACGCTGCCTGGCACGCCGGCGGTGGCGCTCGGCCGCAATCGGTTCATCGCCTGGGGCGCGACCAACGTCGCGGCCGACGTCGAGGATCTGTATCGCGAGCGGCTCGACGCGACCGGCACGCTAGGCCGAGTTCCGCGGCTGCATGGAACCGATCACGATCATTCCCGAAACCATCGCCGTCAAAGGCGGCGACGCCGGTGCGCGTCGACGTCCGCGTCACGCGCCACGGACCGCTGGTCTCGGACGCGATCAACGCGAACTCAACGCCGCGCGTGCGCGGCATCCGAAACCGCCGCCGCTCGATCCGCTCGCCTTCCGCTGGACCGCGCTCGACGCCGAGCGATACGACCGTCGCCGTCGTTCCTGACGCGTGAACGAGGCGCGCAACTGGAACGAGTTCACGACGGCGCTGCGCGAGTTCGTGGTCGCCGTCGCAGAACTTCGTCTACGCCGACGTCGACGGCCACATCGGCTACTACGCGCCGGGCAACATCCCGATCTGCGCCAGCGGCGACGGCACCGAGCCCCGCGAAGGCTGGAGCGGCGCGGCGGAATGGACCGGATGGATTCCGTTCGACGAGCTGCCGCATCTCTACGATCCGCCCGAGCACGTCGATCGTGACCGCGAACCATCGCCCGGCGCCGCCGTCGTATCCGCTATCACCTTGGCCTCGACATGGCCCGAACCGTATCGCGCGCAGCGGATCTGGGAGCTTCTCAGGGCTGGTGAGGCAGGTGAGGCATGGTGGGAAGCGTTCACGCCGGACGATTTCGCGCGCATTCCAGGCCGACACGCTGTCGCTGCACGCCAAGAGCGCTGCTTGCCGGTGCTGCTCGCGCACGCGCATCCCGGAGTCGGCGCGCGGATCGCCAGGCCGTGGAACTCCTGCGCAGCTGGAACGTCGATGCGTCCGGCACCAGCGCGGCGCGACGATTTTCGAGCGCCTGGTTCCATCAGCTCGCACCGGCGCATGGTCGGCGACGAGCCTCGGGCCGCTCACGATCGACAGCTAGCAAGTCGCGCTTCACGTTACATCACGCGGTTCGTGCTCGCGTCGCTCTAACAAGGACGGCGGGATCGTGCGACGACCGGCACGAGCGGCCGCGCCGAGGCGTGCGACGAGGCGGTGACCGCTGCGCTGCACGCGGCCGTCGGCGATCTGACGCGAACGGCTGGGCAGCGACATGCGCGCTGGCGCTGGGACGCGCGTGCACCATGCCGATGTTTCCGCACCAGGGCCTCGACACCGTGAAGTTCCTGCGCCCGCTGCTCAGCCGATCGGTGCCCAACGGCGGCGACTGGAGCACCGTCAACGTCGCGACCGGTCGCGGCCGACGCGCCGTTCGAGCAGCGCACACGTTCCCGGCTACCGCGAGATCATCGACCTGTCGCCGGCCAACGACAGCCGTTTCCTCGACGCCGTCGGCCGAGTCGGGGCATTTCCTGTCGAGCCACTACGCCGACTTTCTTCCCGACTGGCACGATGCCAGCATCGCAAGATGCGCAGGAGAGCGCCGACATCGACCGCGGCGCGGGGGCATCTCCGATTGACGCCGCAACGCTAGAACCCACCTCAAAAATGGGGACGGCATTCGGCCGACGATGCATCCCGCCGGGCGAGCGTTACTCCTCCCTCAAATACTCCGGTCTCGGTTATCTGCTTCACTCAGGTGACCCCAACCGGTTGTGTCGGCGCCGTCGGAGACGGGCGCCGGGCTGTACCAATCTTCGATACGGGACGGGTTCGATGGCGACGGCTTGCTGGACCAGTCGGAAAAACAATTTGCCACGGTGTCGGGATGTTCGACGGTTGAAGCGAAAGGTGAACTCGTCCAGGTAGTAGTCCAGATGTGCGTGACTTACGGCGCCTTGATGGGTGCCGAGCAACCAGCGTTTGAGCAGCGAGACCACGCGGTGGACCCGTGGCAGCAGTTCGGTGGCGACTGCGGGGTGTCCGCGAAGGAACGACACACGATGGTGAGTGCGGGTCTTGACCCGTTCGTAGCCGTCCCATCCATCGGTGTGTAAGCTTCGCTGCCCGGTTCGATGACATCGTCGATGAACGCCTGCAGCGTCTTGGCTTTCCCGTCAGGGACCCGGCGCATCCGGATCCGTCCGATGCCGCGGCCCACTTCTTCGGCCGCGACGACAACCAGCGCTTTCGTCGCCGTCGACCGCCCCTGCGCGCCGCCGCCTCCGACAAAGGTCTCGTCGACCTCCACCCGTCCCGAGAGGCGATCGCGGCCCGGTCGAATCATGGCGCGACGCAGCTTGTGCAGCCACGTCCACGCGGTCTGATAGCTGCCGAGCCCCAAAACCTGCTTCAACGCCAGGGCACTCGTGCCCGTTTTGGTGCTGGTCACGCCACCACATCGCGCGGAACCACATTCTCAGCGAGGTCTGGTGTCCTGGAAGATGGTGCCGGCCGTCACCGAGGTCTGTCGTCCGCACGCCGCGCACTGCCACGCAGCACCGCTCGCACGGCCCAGGCCTCGCGCCCCGGCAGACGGGGCAGCGAAATCCCTCGGGCCAGCGCAGCCGCGTCAAGTAGGCTCGACAGGCCGCCTCGGTCGCGAAGCGCGCCTCGAATTCGGCCTGCGTCCGCGGATAATCCTCCACGGCGCCGGACGCTATATGTAGGGGTCACCTGAGTCAAGCGGATAACCAGGACTCCCGGTATGCTCGGATCGTCGCGCGCCTTGCCTGACGGGCGCCTGCGCCGCCTCCCGCGATGCTGCGCCCCCATTTTGTGAGATGGGTTCTCGTGGCCCGTGTCGATGGAGCGCGAGGCTTCAGCCGTTACCGTCGCGCAGCTGCGGCGCTCTCTGACCTCGCCGGTCAATCCACGCACGCTGAACAACGCCCGCTGCCGGCTTCCGGCGGACGCAGTCCCTCGTAGTTTCTCAGAATCTTGTGATCGGCAGTCCCGGCCTTGCACAGCGGACACGCGTCCGACCTGGTAGTTCTCGGGCGCGCTGATATTCGGCGAGCGCGATGTTCGGCACGCCGAGATCGACCGTCGCCTTCGCAGCGGTCGTAGATTTCCACGCGTCGCGACGACCGGTGCCGCCCGCTCCTGCACCAGCGCCGCGCAGCGCGCGAACGTCTCGCCCGGTGTTCCGCACATCGTCGGCCAGCAGGCACGCGCTTGCCGGCCAGCTCCCGGCGGTAGAACGTGCGCAGCGCGAAGCCGCCGGACGGCGTCGTAGTTGAACGGCGCGAAGCTGCACGGCGGGTGGGTCAGGCTGCGGCGGCTGTCGAGCAGGCCGGCGATGCGTGTGCGCGAGCAGCGCCCGCCGGTCACCGGGACCGGCGACGACTTCGGTGTCGCTGCACGAGCTCGGCCGGCATGACATCGATCAGATCCTGCGCGAAGCGCCAGATCGTCGAGGGATGGCGGAACAGCTGGTGCGGGTTGAGGTAGACGCGGCCGTGATAGCCGTTGCCGTAGTCGAAGTGCCCGTCGCAGCATCAGGACCTCGGACTGCTGCAGGTCGCTTCAGCGCCTTCTCGCGAATCGTTCGTCGCGTTCATGTCGACTCAGCTCGCATCGGCCTGAAGCCTCGCGTCCCGCTACACCCGATATCGACCGACCGCCTCGTTGACGTAGACCGCGCGGCCGCCGACGATGGTCGCCGCGACGCCGCCGCGCAGCGTCCACCCGTCGAACGGCGTGTTGCGCGACTTCGAGCGCATCGCGCGCCGCCGACGATCGTCACCGCGCAGGTCCGGCGCGAGGATCGAGATGTCGGCCGGCGCGCCGTCCGACAGCGATCCGCCGGGGACGCGCAGGATCCGCGCCGGGTTCACCGGACAGCAGCTCGACCAGCCGCGACAGCGACGACGACGCCGGCATGGACCAGGCGGTCGAAGCACAGCGACACGGCGGTCTCGAGGCCGGTGATGCCGAACGGCGCGCGGTCGAACTCCACGTGCTTCTTCGTCGTAGTGGTGCGGCGCGTGGTCGGTGGCGATCGACGTCGACGCTGCCGTCGGCGAGGCCGGCCAGCATCGCGTCGCGATCGGCCGGCCTCGCGCAGCGGCGGGTTCATCTTGACGTTCGTGTCGTAGGCGATCGGCGCGCGCCAGCATCTCGTCGGTCAGCACGAAGTGATGCGGCGTGACCTCGCACGTGACGCGCGCGCCGCCGCTGCTTGCCCCAGCGCACCGCGTCGAGCGTCTGCCGCGCGCTCATGTGCGCGATGTGGAGCATGCCGCCGGTGAGCTCGGCGAGCGCGATGTCGCGCAGCGCCATGATCGACTCGGCCGCGCCCGGGAATGCCGCGCAGGCCGAGCGCGGAGGCGTGGAAGCCTTCGTGCGCGACGCCGTCGCCCTTGAGCGTCTGCTCCTCGCAGTGCTCGATCACCGGCATGTCGAACATGCCGCGTACTCGAGCGCGCGCCGCATCAGCATCGCCGTCGCCACCGGCCGCCCGTCGTCGGTGATCGCGACGCAGCCGGCCTGCTTCAACTCGGCGATCTCGGCGAGCTGCTCGCCCATTCTGCCCGCGCGAGACCGCGCCGATCGGGTAGACGCGCGCCAGGTTCGCCTCGGCCGCCTTCTTGAGAATGTATTCGGTGACGCCGGCGTTGTCGTTCACCGGCGCGGTGTTCGGCATGCACGCGACCGCCGTGAAGCCGCCGGCCGACCGCCGCAGCGGTGCCGGTCGCCACCGTTTCCTTGTGCTCCTGCCCGGCTCGCGCAGGTGGACGTGCATGTCGATCAGGCCCGGACAGACGATCAGGCCGCTCGGAATCTCGATGACGACCATGTCGCGCCTCGACCGGCAGGTCGCGGCCGACGCGCGCGATGCGATCGCCGTCGACGAGCACGTCGAACGTGCCGTCGCGACCGTTCGCCGGATCGACGACCCGTGCCGCCTTTGCAACTTCGACATTACGCTTCGATCATCACGTCCGTCCGTCGACTCATCGCCGACCAGCAGATACAGCACCGCCATCCGCACCGGCGACGCCGTTGGCGACCTGCTCGAGAATCACCGGAGTACGGGCCGTCGGCGACGTCGGAGGCGATCTCGACGCCGCGGTTCATCGGCCCGGGATGCATGATGATCACGTCCGGCTTGGCACGCGCGACGCGCTCCGCGTCATCCCGAACGTGTTGAGCTACTCCGCGCAGCGACGGGACGAACGCGCCCTGCATCCGCTCCTGCTGGATCCGCAGCATCATGATGACGTCGGCGTCCGGCCACCGCCTCGTCGACCGACGTCGTCACGCGCACGCCGAACCGCTCGATGCCGGCGGCACCAGCGTCGGCGGCCCGCTGACCCAGACGTCGGCGCCGAGCGTCGTCAGCGAGCAGCACGTTCGAGCGCAGCACGCGGCTGTGCAGCAGGTCGCCGACGATCGGCGACCTTCAGCCCGTCGATGCGCTTCTTGTGCTCGCGGATGGTGAAGGCGTCGAGCAGCGCCTGCGTCGGGTGCTCGTGCATGCCGTCGCCGGCGTTGATGATGCGCGAGCGGCAGATCCGCGACAGCAGGTGGCCGGCGCCCGACGAGGCGTGGCGCAGGACGATCATGTCGGGCGCCATCGCCTCGATGTTCATCGCCGTATCGGCCAGCGTCTCGCCCTTGAGCACGCTCGACGCCGCGACGGCGATGTTCAGCGTGTCGGCGCTCAGCCGCTTCTCGGCGATCTCGAACGACGTGCGCGTCCGCGTGCTCGGCTCGTAGAACAGGTTGACGATCGGTCTTGCCGCGCAGCGTCGGCACTTTCTTGATCGGCCGCTGGCCGATCTCGCGCATCGCTTCGGCGGTGTCGAGCATCGAGGTAGATCTCGTCGCGGGTCAGATCGCCGATGCCGAGGAGATCCTTCTTCATGATTCGCGGATCTCCACTTCGTCGCGGCCGTCGATCTCGGTGAGGTGGACCTGCACGCTCTGCGACAGCGAGGTCGGCAGGTTCTTGCCGACGTAGTCGGCCTTGATCGGCAGCTCGCGGTGGCCGCGATCGACGAGCACGATCAGCTGAATCGCTTGCGGCCGGCCGAACTCGATCAGCGCGTCGAGCGCGGCGCGAATCGTCCGTCCGGTATAGCAGGACGTCGTCGACCAGCAGGATGCGCTTGTCGTCGATCGAGAACGGAATCTCGGTGCGCCGGACCACCGGCTGCGCGCGACGGCGTGGCGCATCAGGTCGTCGCGGTAGAGCGTGATGTCGAGCGCGCCGGTCGGGATCTCGTGGCTGGTTGATCTCGCGGATGACGTGCGCCAGCCGCTTGGCCAGCGGCACGCCGCGCGTGCGGATCCCGACGAAAGCCAGTTCTCTCGACCCGCGGTTGCGTTCGAGGGATTTCGTGGGCGATGCGGGCGAGCGAACGACCCATCCGCTCCGCATCCATGACGACAGGCATCGACACCTCTTCGCGTCCTCACAGGGACGCGTAAAGAGAACTGCCGTGATTATAGCACCGCGAGGCTCGCCGAGCGCCTCAGCCGCCGCGAAGGCGGCCGCGCTCCAGTCGATGTTCCTGGAAGGAACGCGCCTTCGCGACCCAACTCCCGATGGAACGCGAGGCTTGAGCCGGAGCGTCAGTCAGCGAGTGCGATTGCCTTCTTCAGCCACGCTTTCAGCCCGCATCGACGCTGCTTCGGATCGTCCAGGCGGATTTCCTGCGGTGCCAGCGGTTCGCCGACGCCTGCTCCTGCCTGGCGATCCGGCGGGTGCGTGGATGCCGCGGTGGCCGACTTGAGCGCTCAGGATCAGCGCGTCCGTTGCTGGGTCGCGACGCCGGCGAACGCCGACTCTTTCCGCACGAGGTGAATGGATGGCCTCTTCGGTTCCTGCGGTGCCGAAAGCGACCCGAACGCGCCCGCAGCACCGAGAATCTAGCCGGTAGATCGTCCACACCGCGGGCGCGCGGCCCGTGAAATGCTGCTGGACGGTCGGCATCGCGTCTCCATCCCAGAGTCAGCGATCGCAGCTCGGAATAATGAGATCGGATGATCCTGCGTGAACCCGGCCTGGAAAGTGAGACGTCGGCGCGCGCGTAGTCCGTCCATGTCGCGCCGCCAATCTGGCAGGCCGAGGGGAAATACAGGATGGTCGGCACGATGTCCACGACGCGAGGCGCGCTGCTGCTGGCGGCCGCTCGCAACGGCGCTTCCGTAGGCGAGCAGGAATCCATCCGGCGCGGCCTCGTGCGGCGCCGCTGATCCTCCGGATCGCCAATCAGGCGCTCGACGAGCCGCTTGCCCGGCCCGAGCGGTTCCATGCCGTAGCCCGAAATCACGAGTAGCAGATCCTCCGGCGTCGAGCGCAAGCCATCGCCCGTCCAATCGATTCGTCGATGACGGCGTATTGATGATCGAGCACCGCGCCCAGGCGCTGCCGTCGCTGTCGCTCACATCGCCGAATTCGGACGGCATCGCATAGCGAAGGGAAGTAATGACCGATGGCATCGCGAGGCTCTGATAGCGCGTGATGGTCACGTGGGTCGGATGCGTTCGGTGCCAGCGCGCGCCACGCGATCGTAGCAGGCGATCGGTGCGAGCCGGCGCTTCCTGGCGCGGATCGACGCGGCCGATCCCCGACGCGCCGGTAGCGGCTGTGCGCGCGTCGGCGATGCGCGCTCTCCGCGGCCTCGATCGCGTCGGCCTGCAGTTCGGACGGATACAGCGTCGCGGCCACGTCGCTCGCGGCCTTGTTCATCGCCACGCGGTGATACGCGTCGCTGACGCACATAGCCACGCACCGCCGGCGCCGGCTGCGTCAGCGGCCAGGCGACCACGCCCAACCGAATAGCCGCTGGTGCCCAGGATGCTCCACAGCGGCCGCGTGCGGAACGTCGCCGAAGAGTGCGGCTGCTCGGTGAGAAACCGAAGCGCACGAGGCGGTAGGCGAAGCAATAGTCGGGCAGCAGCTGAATCGAACCCGCTACCGCTCGCCACTCGATAGATGCCCGCCGATCGGACGCCGTTCTTCTGCGGCATCTTGCCAGTCGCAATCGCCGCCCAGACCGCTTCGGCCGACGTTGGATGGATGGTCGCGATGTGGCGCGCACCGCGCCGGCGTCGAGGATGCGGCCGAAATTCGGCAACGTCCCTCCGCCGTGGCGCGCGTAATGAAGTCCAGCGAGGCCGCATCGATCGCGATCACGGTGACCCGCCCCGGCCCGTCGTGCAGCGGCACGTCCATCGGCGGGTCGGTGGCGCGAGCGCTTCGAGCACCTCGGGAGTGCCACCGCCGCGCAGCGCCAGCGGCGCGACGACCGATCCGACCGCGATCGCCACGCAGCAGCGCGGCCCACACCGGCGCGCCGCTCGGGCGATCGATGACGCAGCCTTACGGCCACGCCACAGGCACCGCAGCGCCGCCGCCGCCAGGATCACCACGCTGCGATTCGCGGCCCGTGGCCGTGCCGGGATCGAGCACGCTGCCAAAGGTGGTGAGGTTCCGCCACATCAGCGCCGCGCCCGCGGCAGCTGACATCGCCGTCAACCAGACCAAAGCGCCGACGCTGACCCACGCGGGCGAAAAAGACGAAGCGCGCCAGAAACTGCCGCAACAGCAGCAACGCGTAGAACACGACGGTCAACTGCGCCGCGTAGAACATCCCGACGCTGACGACGAGCGGCAGCAGCGCAGCGCGCTCGGAGCGGGATGGCAGGGTTCAGCAACAGGACCAGGACGAGCACGTGCGAGGTCGCGAGGCACGCAGCCACGACCGAGTTGACGAGCATCCTGAGGTAGCGCACCGTGTGACAAAGTATACTGACCGCGATGCCGGTCGACGTGACCGCGGAAGTGATCGCGAATCGTCCGCTGTCAACCGCGTACAACGTCGTGACGCTCGCGGCGCCGGCCATCGCCGCGGCCTCCGCGCCCGGACAGTTCGTGATGGTCAAGCCGGGTGCCACCTTCGATCCCCTGCTGCGCGCGCCCTTCTCGGTGTTCGAGATCATTCGCGACAGTCAGGGCACGGCCACGGCGATCACGCTGCTCAGCAAGCGAATCGGTCCGACGACGTCCTTGATCTACGACGCGCGTCCAGGTCGAGGTCATGGCCTGTCTCGGGTCCTCTCGGCCGCGCTTTCACCATCGTCGACCCGCCGGCCGAAGCCTGGATGGTGGCCGGCAGCGTCGGGCTCGCACCGTTTGCCATGCTCGCCGAGGCGCTGCGCGGCCGCGGCGTCACGACCACGCTGTTCTACGGCGCGCGCACCGACGCCGAGCTCTTCTATCTCGACTTCTTCCGCGCGCTCGACGTGCAGCTCGTGCTGACGACCGAGGATGGCAGCGCCGGCGAACGAGGGCGCATCGTCGCGCCGCTCGATCGCGGCTCTAGCATCGAGGGCACCATCGCACGCCGGTGATGATGCACGCGTGCGGCCCTGAAGGCATGCTGGCCGCGACCGCCCGAACCGCGATGCGGCACAACCGCCCGTGCCAGGTGTCGGTGGAGCGCATCATGGGCTGCGGCCTCGGCGGCTGCTACAGCTGTGTCGTGCCGATGCGCGGCGACGACGGCCGGCCGCACCATGTGCGATCGTGCCTCGCGGGCCCGGTTCTGGCGGCGGATCAAATCGTGTGGTGAAACAGAAAAGCACCACCACGGTGGACACGGAAGCAAAACCGAGGACACGGAAAACCTAAAGGTATCCTCGTGACCTCCGTTCGTGTCGGTGTCCTCTCGGTGGTAGTGCTCTGCTGATGGACCTGTCAACGCGCATCGGATCACTGACCTCAAGAATCCGCTGATCGCCGCGAGCGGCTGCTTCGGCTATGGCGTCGAGTACGCCGATCTGGTCGATCTCTCGACCCTCGGCGCGATCGTCGTCAAGGGACTCTTCCTCGCGGAGCGCGAAGGCCATCCGCGCGCCGCGGATTGTCGAGACGCCGGCCGGCATGCTGAACGCCATCGGCCTGCAGGGCATCGGCGTCCATCGGTTCGTCGAGGAGAAGCTGCCGGAGCTGCGCGCCCGCGGGCGCGACCGTGATCGTCAACGTCTGCGGCACGACGCTCGACGAATACGTCGAGGTCTCGCGGATCCTCTCCGACGCCGAGGGCGTCGCGGCGATCGAGCTGAACATCTCGTGCCCCAACATCAAGGAGGGCGGCATTCAGTTCGGCTGCAGCCTGACCGGCACGTTCGACGTGGTCAGCGCGCGTGCGCAAGGTCACGCGCCTGCCGGTCATCCCGAAGCTGACGCCGAACGTCACCGACGTCGCGCTCGTTCGCGCGCGCGGCCGAGGAGGCCGGCGCCGACGCCGTGTCGCTGGTCAACACCGTTCCTGGCGATGGTCATCGACGTCGAGACACGCGGCGGCCGAAGATCTCCAACATCGTCGGCGGGCTGAGCGGACCCGCCATCCGGCCGATCGCCGTGCGGATGGTCTACGAATGCCGGCAGACCGTGAAGATTCCGATCCTCGGCATGGGCGGCATCGCCGACGCGCGCGACGCGCTCGAATTCATGATTGCCGGCGCCGACGCGGTGCAGGTCGGCACGGCCAACTTCGTGGATCCGTTGATTTGGGTCGAAGCTGCTGGACGGACTCGCCGACTACCTGCAACGTCACAACATCGCGAGGATTGCGGATCTGGTCGGCACGATCGATACCCGGAGCGAGGACCAGTGAATGGATCAGCTCTTAGTCGCACTCGACGTCGATACCGTCGCGGACGCGCGCGCGCTTGCCGGATCGAGCTGCGCGGCGCAGTCGGTGGTTTCAAGATCGGCAGCCGTCTGTTCACGAGCGAGGGTCCGGCGCTGGCGGCCGAGCTCGCGACACGCGGCGATCGCGTCTTTCTCGATCTGAAGTTTCACGACATCCCGTCGACCGTGGCCGGCGCGGTTCGGCCGCCACGCGGCTGGGCGTCTGGATGGTCAACGTCCATGCGTCCGGCGGCGGCGACATGATGCGGGCGGCGCGCGCGGCGGCCGACGATGAGGCGGAGCAGCCTTGTCGCGTCCTGCTCCACTGGTCATCGCGGGTGACCATGCTCACCGAGCCTGAGCGAGCCGGCGTCTGCCGGAAATCGGCTTCAGCGGCGCGATTGCCGCTCAGGTCGAACGGCTGGCGCGGCTGGCGCAGGCTCGGGCCTGACGGCGTGGTCGCGTCGCCGCAGGAGATCGAGATCATCCGCCGCCGCTGCGGCAGTTCGTTCACGATTGTGACGCCGGGGATCCGTGACGCCGCGAACAGCTCCGGCTCGCTCCGGTCAGGACGATCAGAGCCGAACCATGACCGCCGCGGATGCGATCGCCGCCGGCGCCAACTTACCTCGTCGTTGGCCGCCCGATCATTGCCGCGCCGGATCCGCGCGAAGCTGCTCAGCGCATCGCGCGCGCCTGCGGCCCGATGCGCGCGACATGATGATTGCGTTGACGCTCTACTCCCGCCCGGGCTGCCACCTGTGCGACGAGATGAAAGCCGTGATCGCGCGCGTCGTCGGGGAACAGGCGGTCGACATCACGCTCGAGGAGGTCGACATCTCGACCGACGCGGAACTCGAGTCGCGCTATGGAACCGAAATCCCGTGTTGTTGGTGAACGGCCGGAAAGTCGCGAAGCTATCGAGTCACGGAGGGGGAGGTTGCGCGGATGCTGAGCGCTCGACATGGCTGGATGGCTGAATGGCTGATGGCTAGGCATCGGGGTTAATCCCAACGCTTAGCCATTTAGCCCTCAGCCATTAGCCAGCTGACTAGGAACTGGTTACTTTGTCGTTATCACGAAGTGTCCGCGGCGATTCTGCTGCCAGCAGGACTTCGTTCTCGTCCGTGCATGCCGGCGCTTCCTTGCCTTTGCTCACGACGGTCATGCGACCGGCCGGGACGCCGAGACTCGCCAGGTAGTCCTTCACAGCGGTCGCCCGCCGCGAACCCAGGCCGAGGTTGTACTCGGAGCTGCCGCGCGAGTCGCAGTGGCCTTCGACGGTGATTTGCGTGCTTGTCCACCGCTTCAACCAGTCGGCGTCCTTCTGCAGACGCGGTTTCGCGTCTTCCCGGATCGACGACTCGATCGAGATCGAAGAAGACATCGTCGAGCGGGCGCTCGGCGTTGAGCTGCTCGAGTGACTTGCGCGCGAAGATCTGCTCCTCCGTCAACGGCGGCGGCGTGGGCGCAGGCGCCGGCGGCGGCGGCGGCGGAGGCGGCGGCGGGGTCGCGGGCGCAGCCGGCGGCGGCGAGGGTGGCGGCGCGGGAACCGCGGCCGGAGCTTCTTGTGACAGCCGGCGGCCGCGAGGGCAACGGCCGAGACGAGAGCAAAAGTCGAGAGCTGGCGGCGGACGCGCGTCATCGTGTGCTCCTGGTGGCACGGAGCTTACAAACTTGATCACGCAGTGTCAATGCACGAGCTGCGACCAGACACGCTAAAATTCGCTCGGTGGAGCACCTGCTGCGCAGTCACCGCGCTGGCCGAGGCTCGCCATTTCTGGTTCCGCGGCCTGCGGGCCTTCGTCACGCCCCTGATCCGGCGCGCAACGGCTGGACGATCGAATCCGACAATCCTCGACTGCGGCTGCGGAACGGGCGCGAACCTGCGCGCGGCTCGATCGCTTCGGCCGCGCGTTCGGCTTCGATCTCTCGCCGGTCGGCTTGTCGATAGCGCGCGAAGCCGGCACGACGACGCGTGGCGCGAGCCAGCGCGACGGCCAGTGCCGTTTCCATCGGGCGCCTTCGACCTGGTCACGTCGTTCGACGTCCTCTATTCGCTCGAAGACGAGGATGAACGTGCGGCGATGGCCGAAATGCATCGCGTGCTGAAGCCCGGCGGCTACGCGATTATCAACGTCGCGGCGATGGATGCGCTACGCGGTGACCATTCGGTGTTGAGCCACGAAGTCCGGCGCTACAGTCGACACTGCTCGACGAACGGCTCACGCGCGCCGGATTCGATCGACCGTCTGACGTACACGAATTTCGCTATTGCCGCCGCTCCTGATCGTCCGCGCCCTGCAACGGCGGCGAGGGCTGCGTCCAGAAGCAGCCGCGCATCAGGAAATCACCGTTCCGGCCGCGCCGGTCAACGCCGCGCTGACCGGGCTGTCCTGGCGGAAAGCGTCTGATTCGGTGGTTCGACGCGCCGGCGGGCAGCTCGCTGCTGTGTCTGGCGCAGAAACCCGCATCGCCGCGCTGAAAACCCCGCGCTCCATTCCGGGTCAACTGGAACGCGAGGCTTTAGCCGAGCGCCCTACGAAATCGGTCGAACTTCACACGTGAAGATCCGCAGCCCGAGGTGCCGGCGGTCCTGACTCCTGCGACTGCGATCGGCGGGCTGGAACACCTGGTCGGTTTCGAATGTCACCACTTCGATCCCATCCGGCACCGGGAGATCCAGCGCGAAATCCGCCGTGAGCACGTCATCGAAGATCACGCGGTCGGCGGCGCGCACCAGTGAGGCGCGAGCCGCGCGAGAAGTCAGGTCCTGGATTTTCGCCCTCGAGATGCAGCGGTCAGGCGCGGCGTCCGCGACGCGAACCGCAGCTCGCCTCGCTTCGCTGAGCCACCGCCACCGCGCACCGGTTCGCGGATTGAACTCCTGCTCGAACCAGCCGGCGCCGTAGGCGAAGATCGGCCGCGAGCCCGCCGCGTCGAATTGTTCGATCGCCACGCGCGCTTCCGGCGACGCGCGGGATCGGCAGGCGCACGTAGTCCTGCGTCGGCGGCAGGTCGAACGTCGGCAGCGGAAAGATGTGGAAGAAGGCTCCCGGCGGCGCTGTGAACGACGGAAAGAGCGGCTGGATCGCGCCGGGGGCCCCGATCATGATGGTGGCGGGCGTCGGTGAGAAGTTGCGCCCGCCGATGACCAGCGCGCCGCCCGCCACCCGGCGCGACACCCAGACCGCGATTGGCGAAACGGACGGTCCACGGCCATCAGCATCGGCGATGCCGGCGGCTTCGGGCGTGAGCGCCCACCCTTCGCCCACGAACCAGTCGGGCGCCTCGACGCGATAGAAATCCATTTCGTCCGGGCGAGCGCCACCGATCAGAACCGGATGCGGCAGCGCCCACCGATACCGCGCCGGATCGCCATGCTGGACGAGATGGATCATCGTCCGCTTCGGATCGACGACGAACCAGACGGGTGCACGGCCGCCGTCGGACCAGCACTTCACCGCTTCGAGCCATTCGTGCTGCGGCGGAGCGGGCAGCGAGCGGGCGAACTGCGGCAGGGCGCCGTCCACCCAGATCATCGGCCGGCGAAAATCGAACGACTGCTTGCGATCCATCGCCAGCACGGGCAGTTCCTTCGCCGCCGCGGCGGCGCCGCGCATGTCGTCGAGGAGGCGAAATGCCGGCGCTTTCTCGCGGGCGAAGGCCGCCACGGAGGTGCCCCCGGCGTGCGCGCTCGCCATCGCGACCGCGATCGCGACGATCGCGCCGGATCGCCACGGCAAGAGCATCGCGCCCGTGCCGGCGAGGAACGCGACCGGAATCACGAGCGGCAGCGCGTAGCGACTCGTGAACGTCTCCTGAAAGAGCAGGTCGAACACGAAGTAGGGTCCGAACGCCGCGGCCGATCGTCGCCAGCGTTCGAAACGAGCGCCACGCGAGCGCGACGAACCCGAGCGTCGCCAGCAGAAGGACGACGACCGCGATCGGCCAGGTCGCCCAGGGCGCGATGAACGCGTAGTACAGCGCGTCCGCGATGTCGCGCGGGCTGTGATGGGTCAGCAGGATCTGAATGTTCGCCACGTCCGCCGAGCCCTGGAACGACAAGCACCGCCCAATAGGCGCGCGGGCCGCCGGTGATCATCACGAGCGGGATGAACCACGCGAGGACGCCGACCGCGAAGGCGAGCACGAGCACGCCGCCAAGCGCTGTGGCGACTGCGTCGCGAGGTGGCCTCGCGCTCGCGCCAAGCTGAGGCCCGCGTGCTGCGGCCTACAAACACAGATCAACGGCAACGTCAGCCACGCGACCTGCGACCGCAACCCCGTCGCCAGCGCGGCGCAGAACGCCGCGACGTACAACTGCCGCGCACTCGTCGATGCGAGCGTCAGCACCTGGACGCCCACGGCCGCCGCCAGGCCTCGCCATGTCGCTCAGCGGCCGCGCCGCCGTGAACCAGATAGAGCGGCGAGGTCATCGCCATGAGCGCGGCCCACAGCGCGGGCTCCGCGCCGATCACCCGCCGCGCCAGCGCCGCCATGGCGACGACGCCGATCGCACCCGCCAGCATGCTCAGCAGGCTGAGCGCCGACAACTCCGAGCCGGTGAAGACGCGAAGGCCCTTCGCGATCAGGATGTAGACCGGATAGCCGGGCGGATGCGGCTGATGTTGCCCGACGTCGTAGTCGCGCACGCCGAGCGCGAAGTTGACCGAATCGAGATCCTCGAGCGATTGGGGAAAGTACGGGAGATGAAACGCGAGAAGACGAGCGCGAGTGCAAAGCGCCACGACGCCAGACACGCTCATGGTTCGACACGCTCACCATGAGCGGTTTCTCCTCCACGCTCGTCCTGAGCCTGTCGAAGGACGAGCGACGGTATTCACTCGGGTCGGAGCAGCAGGCCTTCGTTCAAGCTGCCTGTGCGGTAACCCTGGAGGTCGAGGCTGACGTAGCGATAGCCGAGCGCCTTCAGCGCGGACCAGCGCGGTCGAGACGTCCGGGTCGAGCGCGCGCGGCATTTCGTCGCGGGCAATTTCGATGCGCGCCACCTCGTCGTGATGCCGCACGCGAAACACACGGAATCCGAGCGCGCGCACCGCGTCTTCGGCCTGCTCGATCGCCCGCAGTTTCTCGTCGGTCACTTCATGCTGATACGGAATGCGCGACGACAGACACGCCGATGCCGGCTCGTCCCAGGTCGGCAGCCCGGCCAGACGCGACAGTTCGCGGATTTCCGACTTGGTCAGCTCGACTTCGTCGAGCGGGCTGCACACGCCGAACTCGCGCGCCGCCTGGCGGCCGGGCCGATAGTCGCCGCGATCGTCGGCGTTGCTGCCGTCCACGACGACCGCGTCGCGCTCGGCCGCGATGCGGCTCAAGTGCGTGTAGAGCTCGCGCTTGCAGAAGTAGCAGCGGTTCGACGGATTGGCCCGGTACTCCGCGACGTCGAGCTCGTGGGTCTGGATGATCTCGTGCCGCAGACCGAAGTCTCGGGCGATCTGCACCGCCAGCCGGCGGTGCCGGTCGGGATAACTCGGACTGTCGGCGGTGACGGCCGTGGCGCGATCGCCGAGCGTCCGCGAGGCGACGTAGGCCAGATAGGCGCTGTCGACGCCGCCGCTGTAGGCCACGATGACCGAGCCGAGGGACGCGAGCGTCTCGCCAAGCGCCGCCTCTTTCTCGATCACTCCTCCCAATCTCTTGTCCTCCTCCTCGTCGGCGTCCTCGTCGTCGTCCTCGCGACGTCGTCGTCTTCCGCTTCCTCGTCGTCGTCGTCATCGTCGTCTTCGTCGTCGTCGGGCGCGACGTCGAGCTCGACCGGAGAGAGACCGATGATCTCGAGGTTCGAGCCGCATTCGGGACAACTGATCTGGTCGCCCTTGTCGACGTCAAATTCGTCGACTTCGATTTCGGCATCGCACTCGGGACAGGTGGCCATAACGCGCTCCGATCGCTTAGAGATCCCGCTCCACGGGACGATCGCGAGTATAGCCGATTCGTCGATGGCGAGCACCTCGGTCGCAATCAAAACGGTTCTGATCGCGGATGACAATCCGCTGGTCCGCGATCGATTCCGCGCGGCAGTCGAGCAGTCCGGCCACAAGGCGATCGCCGTCAAGTCCACGACCGATCTGCTGACGCGGCTGCGCGCGGATCGCCACCACGACGTCGATCTCATCGTTCTCGATCTGCAACTGCCGCGCTCGCCTGGCGTCGAGCTGGTGCGTTCGCTGCGCCGGCTCGACGATGGCCGGGTGCCGATCCTGGTGTTCAGCGGATCGATTGCGAGCGCCGACGACGTTCGGGCGCTCGCGGGACTCGGCGTCGCCGGCTACGTCAACGAGTTCAGCGCGGTCGCGCAGATCATGCCGTCGCTGGCGCCGCATCTCTTCCCCGACAGCTTCAACCGCCGCGACGGCCCACGCGTCGCGCTGGGTATTTCCGTTCAATACCGTTTCGGGAACACGCTGGCCGCGGCGTCCGCGCTGAATTTGAGCCGCGGCGGCATTGCGATTCGCACGACCAGCCCGCTCGACACGGGCGCGAAGATCAAGGTGCGCTTCCGCATGCCCGGCTCCGACCGCGACATCGACGCCGAGGGCCGCGTGGTGTGGCACGACCGCCGCGTCGGTATGGGTATCCAGTTCGAAACGGTCGAGCCCGCCAACCAGGCCGTCATCGACCACTTCGTCGACGGGCATCTCGTCCCCAACAAGAAGCCATAGCGCCATCTGCGCTACAGTCCATACCGGAGGTCCGCGATGGACGCATCCTATGCCGCCACACTCTGGCGGTTGGCAGGACTGTGGGCGCTGGTCTTCGCGAACGGGTTTTTCGTCGCCGCCGAGTTCTCGATCGTGACGGCGCGCAAGACCCGCATCGATCAGATGATTGCCGAAGGCCACCGCCGCGCGCGGGCGGTCCGCCGCGCGGTCAGCGCACCCGATCGGTATATCGCGGCCACTCAGCTCGGCATCACGATGGCCAGCCTCGGGTCTCGGATGGATTGCGGAACCGGCGCTCGCCTCGCTGATCGAGCGTCCGCTCGCGTCGCTGCCGCCGATGGTGGCGGCGACGACCTCGCACAGCATCGCCGTGGCGATCGCCTTCGCCATTGTCACCGCTCTGGAGATCGTGTTCGGCGAGCTCACGCCGAAATGGATCGCGCTCGAGCGATCCGGAGGCGACCGCGATCTGGGTGGTGCAGCCGCTCGAGCTGTTCATGCGGGTGTTCTGGCCGTTCATCCGCATCGTGCACGGCACCGCGCAAGGGATCATCAAGATGCTCGGGTTCCACGGCTCCGACCGCCGGGCGATGGTTCATTCGGAGGAAGAGCTCAAGATGCTGGTGACCGCGAGCCAGGAGGCAGGGGTCCTCGAGGAGCAGGAAGAACAGATGCTCCACCGCGTGTTCGGCTTTGCCGATCTCACCGCGGGGCAGGTGATGATCCCGCGAACCGAGCTGGTGGCGATGGAGGCCGACACACCGGTCAAGGATCTAGTCGCCAAGGTCGCACGCGGACGGCACACCCGGCTTCCCGTCTATCGGACCGACCTGGACGACGTGATTGGCACGTTGCACGTGACGGACGTGGTGCGCGCGCTGGCCACGCCGGATCGGCCGGCGACAGCCGGATCGCTCGCACGCGAAGCGCTGACCGTGCCGGTAACGCTGGGCGCCGACGATCTGCTGTCCGAGATGCGCCGGCGGCGCGTGCGCGAAGCCATTGTGATTGACGAATACGGCGGGACGGCTGGGTCTCGTCACGTTCGAGTCGCTGATGGAGCGCATCGTCGGCGAAATTCCCGGTGAATTCGATGCGGTCCCGGCCCGGATCGCAGCCACGCGCGGATGGGTCCTGCGACATCGACGGGCTCACGCTGGTCACCGACGTGAACGCGCAGTTCGCCCTGAAGATCGATGAGGAGACCTACACCACCGTCGGCGGATACGTGCTCGGTCGGCTGGGCGGCGCGCGCGCGTGGGCGATGCGATCGACGTCGATGGCCGCACGATGCGGGTCGAGGCGCTCGACGGCCTCAGAGTCGCGAAGGTGTGGTTGTCGAAGCCGTGCGCAACGCGAGCCGGTCGAAGAGAGCGAAGCGAACGAGGAACGCTGATCAGTCGGCGCGCAGCAGCCGGAGCGCGTTGGCGATCACGATGATCGACGCGCCGGTGTCGGCCACAATCGCCATCCACAGCGTCGCCACGCCTGCCACCGCCGCCACCACGAATGCCGCCTTCATGACGATCGAGATGGCGAGATTCGCCTTGATGTTGCGCACGGTCGCCCGGCTGAGGCGGAACGTGTAGGGAATCTTCATGCAGCTCGTCGGCCATCAGCGCGACGTCCGCGGTCTCGAGCGCGGCCGCGCTGCCGGCCGTCCCCATCGCGATGCCGACGTCGGCCGACGCCAGCGCCGGCGCGTCGTTGACGCCGTCGCCGACCATCGCCACCGAGCCGTAGAGCGTTGCCGCAGCTCCTCGACTGCCGCGACCTTGTCCTGCGGCAGCAGTTCGGCGCGCCATTCGTCGATGCCGAGCTGCCGCGCCACCGCCTGCGCCGTCGTTTCGTTGTCGCCGGTCAGCATGACGACGCGCTCGACGCCCTGCCGCCGCAGCAGGTCGACGGCGTCGTGGCCGCTTTCCCGCGGGCGATCCGGCGATCATGATGATGCCGATTGGCTGGTCATCGCGGGCGACGAGCACGGCGGTCCCACCCGACGCGCTCGGCCGAGCGACATGCGTTCGTGCAGCGCCGGCGTGCACAACCGCGCGCTCTTCGAACAGGCGATGGTTGCCGAGCACGATGTGCGATCCGTCGACGCGTCCTTCGCGTCCCCAACCCCGACATCGCCGCCACGTCGTCGGCGGGCGGAGACGAGATCCGGTTGGCCTCGGCATGCGCGAGGATGGCGTGCGCAATCGGATGCGCCGACCGCCGCTCGACCGACGCCGCCAGCGAGAGAATTGACGGCACGCCGGCGCCGTTCAGCGGCACGACGTCGACGACTTCGGGCCGGCCGCGCGTGAGCGTGCCGGTTTTGTCGAACGCCACGCAGCGGACGCCGCTCGTCCGCTCGAGATGCGCGCCGCCTTTGATCAGCACGCCTTTGCGGGCCGCGCCCGCGAGCGCGGCGACGACCGACACCGGCGTCGAGATCACCGAGCGCGCACGGGCACGACACGACCAGCAGCACGAGGCGCGCGATAGACGCTGTCGTGCCACGTGAGAGCTGGCCGAACGGGATCAGCGGCGGAACAACGGCGATCGACGATCGCCAGCACGATGACCGCCGGCGTGTAGACGCCGCGCGAACCGTTCGACCAGCGCCTGGGCGGGAGCGCGCTGGGCCTGGGCTTGCTCGACGAGGTGAATGATCCGGGCGAGCGTCGTATCACGTCGCAGCGTGGGTGACTCGCACCTCGAGCGCGCCGCGACCGTTGATCGTGCCGGCGAAGACCTCGTCGCCCGCCGCCTTGTCCACCGGCAGCGACTCGCCGGTGACCGGCGCCTGGTTCACGAAGCTCTGGCCCGGCGACGACCTGCCCGTCGAGCGGGATCTTGTCGCCGGGACGGATGACGATGACCGCGCCGGGCTGGATCTGGTCCACGTCGACCGAACGCTCGCCCGGCGCGTCGCGGACGATCGCGTCGGTCGGGGTCAGGTCCATCAACGCGCGAATCGCGTTGCGCGCGCGATCGAGCGTCCGCGTTTCGAGCATCTGCGCGACGGCAAACAGGAAGACGACCGTGGCGGCTTCCGACCAGCTGCCCGATCGCCGATCGCGCCGCTCGCCGCAATCACCATCAGCGTGTTGATGTCGAGCGATCCGACTCGAATGGCGCGCCACGCGCGGACCGGCGGGAATCGGCAGCGCGATGGCAAACGCGGCGCGCGAAGACCCATGGCGCCCAGGCGGCCGCCGCCCAGCACGTCCGCGAGCAAGCCGACCCCGAGCGCGACGCCGGACACGGCCACGGCTGCCTGGCGGCGCTTCAGCGACTGCTCGCCGACGGCGATCGGTTCCTCGTGTTCGAGCCACGCGCGCATGCCGGTGTCGGCCACAGCGCCGGCGCAATCGCCGCCGCCGACAGCCTGGCGGCGTCGTATTTGACGTGCAGGCGCTGGCCCATCGACGATCCGCCGAGAAAGTCCTCGAGCCCGGCCAGGTTCTTGAACCGGCGCTCGAGCATCGCGACCTCTTCGCGGCAGTCCATGCCCTCGATCTTGAAGGTCGATTCGGCGTGCAGCTCGCAGAACGGTGCAGGTGGCGGTCATTGGCGCATCCTCTGACGTGCTCGAGGCCCTGCGAGAGCAGTCTGACGATGTGCTGATCGTCGAGCGTGTAGAAGATCTGACGACCGTTGCGGCGCGTGCGCACGATGCGCGAATCGCGCAGCAGGCGCAGCTGATGCGAGACGGCCGACTCGGTCAGGCCGACGCGGCTCGCGATGTCGTAGACGCAGAGCTCGGAGCGCGACAGCGCATCGAGGATCCGGATGCGGGTCGGATCGCCGAGGACCTTGAACGTGTCGGCCAGCGCGAGCGCCGACGCGTCGCTCAGGGGCGGACGCTTACTCATATCTGCATATATGAGCAGATGCTCATATGTGCAGTATAGAACACGGACATGGCTGATGGCTAATGCGCTGATGGCTAAACGTCCGGGTTAACCCCAACCTTTAGCCATTAGCCATCAGCCATGAGCCATGTCAGCGAGCGAGGCGAAGACGAGCGAGTAATCAGGCTCGTTGCGCGCGTCCTCCAGCACCTCGCGGTGCCGCACGATGCCGTCGCCGTCGATGACGAACACCGCCCGCTTGGCGATGCCCTTCAACCCGATCATGTCCTCGTTGAAGACGCCGTAGTCGCGGATGGTCTGCTTGTTGAAGTCGCTCAGCAGCGGAAACGTGAGCTGCTGCTGGTCGTGGTAGGCCTTCAGCGTGAAGAACGTGTCGACGCTGATGCCGAACACTTTCGCCCCGGCTTCGGCCAGTTTTCCCAGCGAATCGCGAAACGTGCAGAGCTCTTTCGTGCAGACGGAGCTGAATGCCGCCGGGAAGAACGCGAGCACCACGGGCGTCGCCCGCAGTTCGCTCAGCGTGACCTTCTGCCGGTCGTGGTTGACCAGGGTGAAGTCCGGTGCCGTGGTTCCGACGTCAATAGACATGGGAAATCCTATCTGAGCCGCCCGCCCCTACTTTTTTATGCCGTTCGGTTAGGATTTTTGGTTGGTTCACCCATTTCAGGAGCAATTCTGTGATCGAGGTTCAGCACCTCACGAAGCGCTACGGCCGCGTCACCGCCGTCGACGACGTCAGCTTCCGCGTCGAGCGCGGCGAAATCCTCGGCTTCCTGGGCCCCAACGGCGCCGGCAAGACGACGACGATGCGCATCCTCACCGGGCTACATGCCGGCGACGGAGGGCAAAGCGATCGTCGCCGGGTTCGACGTCTTCGACCAGCCGATCGAGGCCAAGCGCCGGACCGGCTACCTGCCCGAGACGCCGCCGCTCTATCCCGACATGAGCGTCCTCGAGTATCTCGATTTCGTCGCCGAAGATCAAAGGCGTGCCGTCGAGCGGGCGGCGCGAGCGCGTCGAGGAGGTGATGGAACGCACGCGCATCGCCGACATGGCGAACCGCGCTGTGCTCGAAGCTGTCGAAGGGCTATCGCGCAGCGCGTCGGCCTCGCGCAGGCGCTCATCCACAACCCCGACGTGCTGATCCTCGACGAGCCGACCGCCGGCCTCGACCCCAAGCAGATCATCGAAACTCGGCAGCTGATCAAGGACCTCGCCGGCGATCACACGATCATCCTGAGCACGCACATCCTTCCCGAGGTCTCCCAGACCTGTCAGCGCGTCGTCATCATCAACAAAGGCCGCGTCGTGGCCATCGACACGCCCGACAACCTCACGGCCCGGCTGCGCGGCAACGGAAACGATGTACGTGCAGGTGGACGCCAACGGCGCCGATGCCGGCTCGCTGCTCAGCCGCGATCCCGGCGTGACGCGCGTCGCGCCGGCGGACCGACGCGACGGCATCGATCGGCTTCGAGATCGAGAGCGAGCACGGTCACGACGTGCGCCGCGACCTGGCGCGCGCGGTCGTGTCAGCAGGGTGGGGGCTGCTCGAGCTTCGGCCGATGCGCATGAGCCTCGAGGAAATCTTCCTGTCGCTCACCACCGACGAAGCGTGGCTGCGGCCGCGGGCGGTGACGCGGCCGGCGACCATGCCTGAAGGAGACGCGGTCAATGCGTAACATGCTCGCGATCGCCAGCAAGGAGCTGCGGTCGTATTTCGCGGCGCCCATTGCCTACATCGCCATCGGGCTGTGGGCGCTGCTGTACGGCTACTTCTACGTCGCGCATTCTGCAGTTCTTCGTGCGGAACAGCATGCAGATGATGGGCCAGATGGGCAGGCCCGCAGTCGATGAACGTCAACCAGCAGCTGATTCGCCCGCTGCTGCAGAACGTCACCATCATGATGCTCTTCGTGCTGCCGATGGTGACGATGCGGACCTACTCGGAGGAGAAGCGATCCGGCACGATCGAGCTGCTGCTCACCTCGCCGCTCAGCGATCTCCAGATCATCATGGGCAAGTTTCTGGGTGCGATGGGCCTCTACGCCGTGATGCTCCTCGTCACGGTGCCGCACATCGGCGCTGCTGTTCATTTACGGCAACCCGGAATGGAAGCCGATTCTCACCGCCTATCTCGGGCTGCTGCTGCTCGGCGGCTGCTTCATCAGCCTCGGCCTGCTGATCTCGAGCCTCACGAAGAACCAGATCGTGGCCGGCATGGTGACCTTCGCGGTGTTCCTGCTGCTGTGGATCATCACGTGGATCGGCAGCTTCTCGGGGCCGACGGTCGATCAGCTGACGCAATACCTGTCGATCATCGACCACCTCGACGACTTCTCGAAGGGCGTGCTCGACACGAAGCATCTCATCTACTACCTGAGCTTCATCACGTTCGGTCTGTTTCTCACTGCCAAGTCCGTGGACAGCGAACGGTGGCGCGGCTGATTTATGGTGAATCGCATTCTTAGCATCGTCGGTTGGATCGGGACGGGCCTCGTGCTCGTCGCCGTCGCGATCCGGTTCGGATACCCCGCGAAGGAACAGTGGGCCTACTACCTCGCCTGGGCCGGACTGGTCTGCGTCCTCGCCTACTCGCTCGCAGTGGCGCGAAGTCGCCAAGGTGTTTCGCGGCGCCAGGCGCGATACGGCACGCTGGCCGGCGACCAGCGTCCTGGTGGTCCTCGGCATCCTGATCGCGATCAACTACATCGGCGCGCAAGCAGAACAAGCGCTGGGACGTGACGGCGAACAAGCAGTTCAGCCTGGCCGACCAGAGCAAGAACGTCCTGCCGAAGCTCGACTCGCCCGCTGCAGGTGATGGTGTTCGCGCAGGAGCCAGAGTTCCGCGCTATCAGGACAAGATGAAGGAATACGAGTACGCGTCGAAGAAGATCGCGACGGAGTATATCGATCCCGACAAGAAGCCGACCGTCGCCAAGCAGAACCAGATTCAGCAGCATGGCACGATCGTCTTCAACTACAAGGGCCGCACCGAACGCGTCACGTCCGACAGCGAACAGGACATCACGACCGGCATCATCAAGGTCGTGACCGGGCAGCAGAAGAAGATCTACTTCACGCAGGGCCACGGCGAAAAAGACAACAGGTCGGCCGAGCGCGACGGCTACAACGCGATCGCGGCGGCGCTGGGCCGCGAGAACTACACGGTCGACAAGGTGGTCATCGCCCAGCAGGGCGCGGTGCCCGAGGATGCGGCCGTCGTGATCGTGGCCGGACCGCGCACCGATTTCTTTCCGCCCGAGATCGAGGCGCTGAAGACCTACCTGGGCAAGTCGGGCAAGCTGCTGCTCGAGCTCGACCCGCCGGACAAGCCGGACAGCGCGCCGCTGACCAACCTCATCGCGCTGGCGCACGACTGGGGCATGGACGTCGGAAACGACGTCGTCGTCGACGTGAGCGGCATGGGACGGCTGATCGGCACCGACGCGTCGGTTCCCGTCGCCGCCAACTACCCGTCGCACGCGATTACGCAGCGCTTCAGTTTCATCACGGCGTATCCGCTCGCGCGATCCGTCACGCCCGGTCAGCGGCGGCGTCAATGGGCACACGGCGCAGACGCTTCATCGAGACCAGCCCGCGAAGCTGGGCGGAAACGGACATCAAGGGGCTGGTGTCCAGCGGCCAGGTCGCGCTCGACGAGTCGAAGGGCGACAAGAAGGGCCCCGTCGTCGATCGCCGCCGCCGTCTCGCGGCCGTCGACGGCGCCCGATGCGAAAGCGGCCGACGCGAATGCTCCCAAACCTGAAACGCGCGTCGTCGGTCATCGGCGATTCCGATTTCGCCGCGAACTCGGGACTCGGCATCCAGGGCAACCGCGACCTCTTCATGAACATCGTCGGCTGGCTGTCGCAGCAGGAGAACCTGATTTCGATCCGGCCGAAGGAGGCCGACGATCGGCGCATCACGCTCACCGCGACGCAGCAGAGCAACATCATCTGGCTGTCGCTGCTGATCATCCCGGCGTGCATCTTCGGCACCGGCGTCTACACGCTGGTGGCGGAGGCGCTAGATGCGCGGCCTGAAATCGACGCTGGCGCTCGTCGTCGTCCTCGCCGGCCTCGGCGCCGTACATCTATTTCGTCACCTGGAAGCAGCCGCCGGGCGGAACCGGCGGCGATACGGGCAGAAGCAGGAGAAGGTCTTCGCCTCCCTCGAGGTCGGACAAGATCGAGGAGCTCAAGGTCAGCTCGGCGAGCGGCGAGTCGACGACGCTCAAGAAAGACAGCGGCGCGTGGCAGATGACGCAGCCGATCGCGGTGAAGGCCGACGACTCGGAAGTGTCCGGCATCACCTCGGCGTTGTCGTCAGTGGAAATGACGCGCGTCGTCGACGAGAACCCGACCAATCTCAACGACTACGGGCTGCTCGAATCCGCGCATGCAGCTCGATTTCAAAGCGAGCGGCGACAAGGACTACCGCAAGCTGCTCATCGGCGAGAAGTCGCCGACCGGCGGCGACCTGTTCGCGAAACGCAACGACGAAAAGCGCGTCTTCCTGATCCCGTCGTTCCAGGAGTCCACGTTCAACAAGTCGACGTTCGACCTGCGCGAGAAGACGCTGCTGAAGTTCGACCGCGACAAGGTTGACGCGCATCGACCTCACCGCCGGCGGCAAGACCACCGCGTTCGCGAAGCAAGGGACCGACTGGAAGATCGTCAAGCCCCTGGACACGCGCGCCGATTTCGGCGCCGTCGAAGGCCTGGTCGGCCGGCTGCAGAGCGCGCAGATGAAATCGATCGTCGCCGCCGAGCCCACGCCCGAGGACCTGAAGAAGTACGGCCTCGACAAACCGGACACGACGGTGAACCTCAAGGCGGGCAGCGCGACCGCGACGCTCGTGCTCGGCGCCAAGACGCCGGACAACATGGTCTACGCGCGCGACGCTGTCGAAGCCGGCGGTGATGACCGTCGAGAGCTCGCTGGCCGACGAGTTGAAGAAGGGCGCGGACGAATACCGCCGCAAGGATCTCTTCGAGTTCCGGCCCTACAACGCCAACCGGATCGAGATCACGCGGCCGGCCGGCGACCGTCGTCTTCGAGCGCGTCAAGGGCCAGGGCGAAAACGCGCAGGACAAATGGCGCCGCGTCAGCCCGGACCGCCGCGGACGCCGACCGCGACAAGGTCGAAGGCATGCTCAGCCGTCTGTCGAACATGCGCGCCAGCGCGTTCGTCGAGTCGACGGCAAAGACGGGCCTCGACAAGCCGGCGATGACGGTGCTGGTGAAGTTCGACGACGGCAAGAAGGAAGAGCGCTCACGTTCGGCAAGGACGGCGACACCGTCGTACGCGTCGCGTCCCGGCGAGCCCGGCGCGGTCGAAGGCCGACACGGCGGATTTCACCGAAGTCAACAAGTCGCTGGACGAACTCGCCTGGCAGCGCGTGACGCCTAACGGATGCGGCGTCGTCCAGCTGATCGCACGTGGCGTCCGCTCGATCGGTACGTGGCGCTCACGCCGCTGCTGCCGCACCTTCGTCGCTGCCGCGCTGTCTGACGCTTCGTTGCGTGCCATCCTCAGGTCCGGCTGAAGCCGACGCCACGACGACACCGGCCATTGCCGCACTCCACCGCGACGTGGATCGCGATCCTCGGCGACGCGTCTCTGTCGCCGGGGCTACTGGGGCGTCCTGGTCAAGTCGCTGAAACCAGCAGCTGAGCTACGCTCTACGAGCTGCAACGCGCGCAAGCTGCTGCATCCCGGCGTCGAACATGAAAATCGTGACGCTCGCGGCCGCTGCGGAGCGCCTGGGTTGGGACTTCAGTACGAAACGCAACTGCTCGCGGCCGGGCGGATTGCCGACGGCCGGCTCCTCGACGGCGATCTGTCGTCGTCGGCTCCGGCGATCCGAGCATCGTCACGGCGGACGGCGTGGCCGATCGCCTGTTCCGACGACTGGGCGCCGAAGCGCTGCGGCCGCAGGCGTCCGAACGGTGATCCGGCCGCGTCATCGGCGACGACAACGCGCTTCGACGACGACGAACTGCGGACTGTGGTGGTCGGGTGGGACGACCTCGCCGGATGACTACGCCGCGGGCGCCAGCGCGCTGCAGTTCAACGAGAACGCCGTTCGTCTCAGCGTCGCGCCCGGCGCGCAGGGTCGGGGATTTCGCAGCCGGTCGCCGTTGACGCCGACCGGGCAGCGGCCTGACCGTCGACAGCGAGGTGACGACCGCTGCCGGCCGGCACGCGCGCCGCGCGTCGCGGCGCAGCGGCTTCCCGGCAGCGATCGCCTCGTCCTGCGCGGGTCCATTCCATGGGGAGCACGCCCGTCGACGCGGCTGGTGTCGGTGGACAACCCGACGGTGTTTTTCGTCAGCGCTTCTGCGCAGCGCGCTGATCGCGCGCGGCATCGACGTGCGCGGACCTGCCGTGGACATCGACGAGATTCCGGATGCCCCGGCAAGCGACAGGGCGACGAACCGATCGCCAGCCAGCGATCGGCGCCGCTCCCACAGCTCGCCGTCGCGCCTGATGAAAATCAGCCAGAACCTGCACGCGGAAACGTTCTGAAGTCGCTCGGCGCGGCGGACGGCGTACGCCTACGCTCGTCGCGGTGGCGCGACAGCGGTGCAGACTACGCTGCAGGCATGGGGTGAGTCGAGGCCGGCGACCTGATCGACCGCGACGGATCGGGACTTGTCGCGATGCATGACTACGTGACGCCTGCCGCCCTCGGTGACGATCCTCACTCACATCCACGGTGACGCTCGACTGCGCGATTCGTTCTTGGCGACGCTGCCGATCGCGGGCCGCGACGGCTCGCTGACGAACCGCGCTGAAATCCACGCCCGCCGATAACAATGCGCGGGCGAAGACCGGGTCGATGACGAACGCGCGGACGCCGTCGGGTTATGTGACGAGCGCCGAGGGCGAGCGCTCGTGTATTTGCGATGCATCATGGCGCAACAACTTCGAGACGCCGCCAGGCATCGATCAACAAGGCCACCGACGCGGATCCGCCGCCAGGAGCCGGCACGAGTGTCAGGCACGGAGCCAGACTACCAGCTGGTGATCGGCGTCGCGCGCGTGCGGCGGTGAGCACCGCGTCGAGGATCGCCAGCAGTCATCCAGACCCGCCGGCCTGAGCGAGCTCGGGCCGGCCGCCGCCGCGCCCACCGAACTGCGCGGTCAGCGCCGACTAACGATCTGCTGCGCGAGCGCTGCGTCACGTCCGCGGGATCGCGCGGCGACGACGAGCGCCGGCGACGACGTCGACACCAACACGACGATGCAACCGGGTTCTGGCGGCGACGGCGGCTGCCAGCGACTTGAGTCCGTTCGCGTCGGCATCGATCGCCCGCAGGACGACGCGGGCGCGGTTCCGATCGGCTTCGCCCGACGCCGCGAGCCTCTCGGCCCGAAACCGCGCCAGCTCTTCCTGGAGCACCCGCGAACGCGCGCTTCTGATCTTTGGCCTCGGCCTGCATGCGCTCGGATGGCGGCCGGCATCCGTCCGGCAACACGGACAACAACCGGACGCTCGAGCGTGACGGCGTCGCGGGTCGCTCGAAACCGCTGCAGCGCGCGGCCGCCGCACACGAATTCGATCCGTTGGCTGCCCTTGAACCGCTCCCACCTCGCGACCGCGATGATGCCGATGCCGCCGGTGCGCGCGACATGCGTGCCGCCGCACGCCGACAGGTCGAACGATCTCGATGTCGATCAGCCGCAGCGTGCCGCCGCGCGGCGACTCTTTCGCAGCGGAAGCGCGCGCGGCCTCGTCGGCGTCGGCGAACCGAATCGCCACCGGCCGATCCTCCCAGACGATCGCGGTTCGCCTCGGTCTCGGCGGCCGCGATCTCGACGCGCGACAGCTCGCGCGCGACGATCGATCGTCGACACCTGCGGCGCCGAGATGAAAGCTCACGCGTGCGCGACGGCCAAACAGCTTGATCGATCGCCGCCGACAGCACGTGCTGGCCGGTGTGCTGCTGCATGTGATCGAACCGCCGCGGCCAGTCGATGGAGCCGCGGACCGCCTGTGCCCTGCGTCCGAGGTCGGCCGGTCGCTGCGTCCAGACACGTGTGAGCGATCGTTCCGTCTTCCTCGTCGATCACGTCGACGACGCGCAACGTCGCCCAAGCGTGCCCGGTGTCGAACGGCTGCCCGCCGGACGTGGGATAGAAGGCGGTGCGATCGAGGATCACGCTGAGGCGGTCCGCCGGCGTCGCACCGCGCGCCACGGTGGCGTCGAACGCCTGAGTACGGGTCGGTGTACAAGGCGAGTCGGTCATCGGCGCGCTCGACTGGCCGCTCACTGCCGGCGCCTGATCGCTGCGGGCACGTCGTCGGCAACCGGCAGCTCGAAGAAGAACGTCGCGCCGCCCCAGTCGTTCTTGCATGCAGCCGATCGTCCTGCCGTACGACTCGATGATGCCGTAGCTCACCGACAAGCCGAGGCCGCGTGCCCTTCCCGACCGGCTTGGTCGTGAAGAACGGCTGAACAGCTTTCGGCTCGTCTTCCGGCGTCACGCCCGGCCCGTCGTCGTGGACTTCGAGCGCGGACGCTTCGAGCCGGCGTCTGGCCACGCGGATGAGGATGCGGCCGCGCGAGCGGCCGCTCGTGTTCGATCGCCTGCTGCGCGTTGATGACGAAGTTGAGGATCACCTGCTCGAGCTCGGTGAAGTTCGCATGCACCTGTCGCGTGGTGGACGCCTCGACGCTCGAGCGCGATCGACGAGGACGTCGAGATCGCGCTGACGCAGCTGGACCACTCTCGGCAATCACGTCGCTGCAGATCGACCGAGCGGCGGCGGACCGGCCTGCTGGCTGCTGAAGCGCGACAGGTTGCGGATGATCTCGCGCGCGCGGCCGCTCTGCGTCTTGATGAACGCGATTTCTTCGAGCGCCTCGGGCGAGACCCGCGGATGCCGCTCGAGCAGCTCGGCGGTGCCCAGAATGGCCTGCAGCGGGTTGTTCAGCTCGTGCGCGACGCCCGACACCAGAATGCCGACAGCCGCCAGGCGCTCCTGCCGGACGACCTGCCGCTGCAGCGACTGCAGCGCCTCGCGTACTCCGCTCCTGCTCGATCCTGCCGGTCGAGCGCCGCGATGCGTGTCGCGCAGGCTGCGCGGCCATCGTCGTGAAGCGCGGTTTGCAGCCGGGCGAGTTCGAGGGTGGGCGCCGGCCCGGCCGCGGGAGGCGAGATCGCCGTCGGCGATGCCGCTGGGCGTTCTGCGCACGCTGATTGACGCCGTCGCTCAACAGCGTCGACAGCCAGAGCGCCAGCAGCAGCGCCACGCAAATCGCGACATCGGCGATCGCGAAGCTGCGCCGCCACTGAGGCTCGGACCGCTCGATCGCGACGCTGGTCGGGATGCCGACGCTGAGCAGTCCACGGGTCCGCGCGCGACCACGCGCGTTGCCGTAGTAGCGCCGGACGCCGTCCAGGCCGCGCGCGTTATGTGCTCGGCGCGACGTCGCTTCGGCTGCGCGCCGGCCTCGTCGATGCACCTTGCTGATGAACCGTTCGGCATCGAGGCTGCGCGCGAGGACGCGGCTCTTGCGCGTCGGTCAGCGTAATGACCGACCTCTCCGGCAGCGGAATCGCTGTGAACAGCGTCTGCAACCAGCGAGATTGATGCCGAGGCCCAATCACGCCGACGCCGCGCGCCCATCGTTGGCGCGCACTGGATAGGCGAGCGACGACGGTCGGTTTCTTCGACAGTTCGCCGATCACCAGCGGGTACTCGCTGATGGGCGCGTCCATCGGTGGCGACCTGCCCGGCGGTAGTTCATCTCTTCATCCCGCGCTTCGGCGGCTCGGCATACCGCTGCTGCCGTGCAAGCGGGCCGTCGTGAATCCGTCAGCATCGATGTTCAGCAGGAGCGGCTGATGACGGAGCGCTCAGCGAACAGACGATCGCTTTGCGCTCGATCAGGCCGATCACGGCCGGATGCTGAACCAGCGCGACGCCATCGAATCCAGGCCGTTCAGGTATTGGTTCAGCGTGTACGATGCCGCGGTGGCGGCGACCGACGCGGCCTGCGCCTGCGCCTCTTCCGCGCGCTCGAGCTCGCGTCCTGCTCTCGGACCACAGTTCAGATCGCGGCAAAGGGAATCAGCGAGCGCGCAGGTGGCTCCGATGACTTGTCGCCGAAGCGGCTGGCCGGCGAGCATGCGCAAGGGATTTCTCGGCATCTTAGCGCAGCAGAACCGGATCGGCGATCCGGCCTCGTGGAATCCCTTCGCGCGCAGCCGGCAGCTATCGCAATGGCCGCACGGCCGTCCTCGGGCGACGGATCGTAGCAACTCGTGCGTCATCCCGTAGTCGAGACCAAGCCGCCACACCGCGGCGGATGATGCCGGCCTTGATCGACGCGATGAGCGGCGTGTGGACGCGGAAACGCCGCGCCTTCCACACCGGCGCGCGTCGCGAGCGCGGCCAGCTCGTTCGAACGCCGCGATGAACTCCGGCCGGCAATCCGGATAGCCGGAATAGTCCGAGCGCGTTCACGCCGATGACGATGTCGGTCGCATCCGACGACCTCGGCCCAGCCGAGCGCCAGCGAGAGCATAGATCGTGTTGCGCGCCGGCACATAGGTGCGACGGAATGCCCGGCGCCGCGAGATCGCGATCGCGCGGGACCGCTTCGTCCGTCGTCAGCGCCGAGCCGCCGATCGCCCGTAAGGTCCACCGTGAGCTCGAGGTGTCGCGCAACGCCCAACGCCGCGGCCACCGACCTGGCTGACTCGATTTCCGCGCGCGTGGCGCTGGCCGTAGTCGATGGTCAGCGCGCACAGCGAGAAGCCCTCGGATTTCGCGATCGCCCCGGCCGTGTACGAATCCAGCCCGCCGCTCAGGAGTACTACCGCCGCATTTGGTGAATTGGCGGGTTGGTGAATTGGCGAGTCAACGATCCACCGGTTCATTCGCCAACTCGCCGATTCACCAATTCGCTCGATTCACCAATTCGCTAACTCACCAATTCGCCAACTCACCACACTCGCCAACTCTCAGACACACGCGCGTATTTGGCGGCCAGATGTATTTGTGAATCTGCAGAGCAATACGTAACTGAACGAAGTACAA
>ERZ1370068.7236-contig-6166_pt1 | contig 35048 bp, 45 predicted proteins | sample MGYA00561227_ERZ1370068 | MGnify/ENA primary metagenome ERZ1370068 (study PRJEB38410, sample SAMEA6850437) | metagenome | study: Metagenomic assessment of the ecological functions of the soil: analysis of the soil microbiota associated with the...
GAGGTGGGCCCTGGGATCGCTCACGTCCAGCCAAAGAGGAGGGATGCATTTAACCTGTAGGCCATGTAGCCGATCGCGAAGGCCGCGACCACGGGCGACCGCCAAGACGAACGCCAGGAGCGTGATCAGAAACACCCAGTCGGTGAAAGTTGACACGCGAGTTCCGCTGGAGTGGTGCTGAGGAGGCGATAGTTCAAACGGTTTGATTTGAACCAGGCTGAAAACAGGTCTCCCACGCCCGGAAGCGCTCCGACGATGGAGCTGGATGTAAGGATGTTGAACGCCATCCGTGGACCAGGACCACGCGAGGGACTCCTCGCGCGAAGCGCCTGAACGAGAATCAAGCGAGGAAAAAGGCCGCCGTCGAGGTATCGCCGAGTCCCGGGATCAATCCGATGATCGGGTCGAGCCCCACGCGATATTTCGTCCCGGGGATCGGAATGAGGTCGTCAAGAATAAAGGCGTGAGAAGGCGCGCGAATTCGTCATTCGAACTCGCGGCAGGTGGCACAAGTTCCATCTCACTTCTCCCGAACCTTCTCCTTCACGAGCCAATTGATCCCATGGTGGCGCCACCCAAGAGAGACTTGGCTCCTTTTCCACCGGCCGCCTTCTCGCGCTAGAGGCAGAAGCAGTGAAGAGTGATTTGCTCGTTGCTGGTCTTGATCGTTCTTGCAGCGCTTCGTTCAGCGCCTTCGCCCGCCCCCCAAATGCGCTATATTTAGTGATAGTTACGCCACGAGCGTACCTGGGTCGCCGACGGCACGGTCACGACCAGGGCAAACCCAGGCTGCCAAGCCGCAGGATCAAGGGTTTTGGCGGGGAGACGGCGTCTCCGGCGCGCCATCGATCGCTATAGACATCGGAAGGCAGGAGGCATTTTTTACAAGAGCGGCCAACTGGTGGGAATGTCCCCTCGATTTCTACCGGCCGGGAGGGATATCGAACTCCGAAGTTCCAGCATCATTCAGAAGGGAGAAAGATCACCTTTCAACGCTCTATGGCGACTATGTGGACTTCTTCGGGAAACGTCGTCGCGCGGAAACGTGGGTGTCGAAGAGGACCCGAGGCCTCCGGGAACGTCTTTCGCGGGGCGCCAATGCCGCATTTCATGAGGATCTACGGTGGAGTGGGAATGCACGCCGGATACTCTCCCAGGGGTGCCGGATCTCGCACGGGTGCATCCGGGTTGCCCCGCCATATGGCCGAAATATTTCTACGCCAACGCGCGCCTTCGGGAACGCCGGTCAGGGTTATCCATGGGAGACGACCGTTGAAGTGCGCCGGTGAGAAAGGCAGCAGGACTCCAGTGGGAGAGTTGGAAAGAATACCCACCCGGCAAATTCTGCCTCAGCCGGTAGCGGTGTCGGGGTGGGCGAGGAGGCGATAGCCGCCTCGATGCAAAAGGCTCCTTTGAAGGGAGTCAGCAGGCGAGCAGGGCCGAAGATGAATGAACACCGAGCAGGTCCCGAAAATCATGTCATGCGAACGCTGACCGGCTTCGACACAGGAAAGCTGCCATCGCGCCGGAAGAGAGCGAAGAGGAGGCCACGCGAGCTCAAGCCGGAGCATTGGTAGGGGGAATGTTTGCTGGAAGGAAACCTGTGACAACAGGAAAGCCCGTGCGGAGGAACGGCAGAGGCCGGACCACCCGGAGGCCCACGAGGGGAGACCGGGCCGCACAGGTGTATGGCGTGGAGAGGCCCGGATTAGGGAGCAGCCGACTAAGCTCGGAGGAGGAAGGGGCCTTGGTTCAAGGCCGATGGGCAGGAAGAAGCGCAAGGGCCGTGGTGTTTGGCGTGAGCCTAAGAACTCAGGGAAGGTCTGAAGCTTGCAGGTAGAAAAACTTGAAGTGACTGAAATTTCGCGGAATGTGAAGTATCCGAAGTTTTGTGTTTAGGGCCGGTTTATTATTCTTCGTTTAGCTCCGATTTGCCAAGGCGCGGTAGCGCCCCGCAGTTCCCCGAGCCGCGGGGTTATGGGGGCGCGTAGCCCCCATTCCGAAGGCGTCAGCCTCATTTGTTAAATCTCTCTCCAAATTGAATGGCGAATTGGTTGGCGGCCATCCTCCAGGTCAGCGGGGGTTTTTCCACGATTTGGTGATGTTGCGCGCCGCTCCCTCCACCTTGTAGTGATCGAGCAAAAGCGCGATTTGACTCGCTTTGCTCGCCCTGACGGGCTGCCTACGGCAGTCTATTCCCTTCGCCCGGCTGCGCACCGTCATCCCCGCGCATACATCGCGATGATCTTCTCATCGAAGCCTTCAAAGCGCTTCTGTCCTTTGGCGATCAATAAGGGCTCAAAGCTTCCGCTGCGATCCCGCGGATCATGACGCTGGTCCCGGTTTGCCATGCGCAAACCGAAGAGCCGCAAACCGAAGAGCCGCAATCGGAAGATCTGGCGACGCTGCCGAGGAGCAGAATGGTGACGCCGCACAGGAAGGCGGCCTCTTGCCCCGGCCGATCGTGTTTCAAGCCGCCGGGCCAAGCATCGCGTCGATTCAGCACAGTCGCTGCAAGTTTCGCACTGCTCTGGCGAACCCGACATCGGCAACGTCCTGGACCGTCATGGTGGGTCGCCGCGAAATCAACTGGGACGGTGGCGGCCAGGCCGATACCACTGACAAAACCGGTTACACCCTTCGACGTTCCTGAACACGCGCGGCGCAAGGTTCACCACGCCTGATCTAGGTTCGCAGGTGCCGCCATCGGGCCCACCAATGTTTCAATAATCCGACCTATGGCACCATTTTCCAGCCTTCAGCCCATTGCGGCGCTGTTCACTCCGGTGGGCAGCAACATCACTGAAGCCGTTTTATACCGGGCACCAGTGCGTTAGCGCGCGGGGCTGTTCGAGCAACGGAGAGTGGCTGGTGCGGTCTTTCGGACGTTGACCAGCCAAATGGGAGCCCCGGCAAGAGAAACCGTCAGGCGAGCACGTTGATTGAGTATTTCGGTACAGGAAGCTACTGTTCAGGGGTTCCGCCCCGGCTTCCCTCCGGGCGACGCGACCTTTCCTTTTCTTTGCATTATTCGAGGACCCGGTCATCTCAATGTCCGGATCACAACCGGCAAACATACGCACCCAGCCCGAATGAAGCTTCTGGCAGACGACATTGTGGTGATGGATGACTTCTTTACGGCGAACCACAAATGCCGACGACAAATGATGCCGCTGACTAAAGAGTCGGTCAAGGTCGGCCGACCAGGCTGGACACGCAGGAGAAGAGCCAGGAAGATCGTTCAAACGCTGACGGCCGCCATTCTTTGGTGCGCCCTGGGTGCAGAATCGCGGTATGTCTCAGCAGAATCAACCGCCGGGTTCAGTGCATGGAGTGAGTTTTTCTGCGGTTTGGCTGCAACGAAGTAAGAGAGAGCAGGCAGAAGGCTGCACGAAGAGTTGGGCTTGCTCCAGCTTGAGCGCAGGACATGCAATCTCCCCGTGGGCGAAAGCAGGAATCACCTTGTCCGAAAGCCGGATGCGGAAACCCGCACGTCCGGTTTGATGAGCGGGGAGTGGAAACGGAGAGCATTGCAAGTTACCAGGCACCAGCAACCGAAAGGGCTGGTCTCCGCCAAGGCTTTGCCTAAACCACCACGCCACTCCTCGGCTCTACAAATGCAGGCATATCATGAGATCTTCGAGCGGATATCGGCGGGAGGGACGAAGAAGCACGCCGCAAGTAGCTTTGACCGAGGATCGACGCCCGTGAGGGGAAGGGGCCCTGCGTTGCGCGAATTGTCGCTAACCTCGTTTGAGCCCCGGGGCCGCAGTCTGCTCGGCTTTTTACGATCTTCCGAAAATTGGCAGCAACGTGGCACGCCTGAGCTTCAAGGGTCTCTTTGGTCTTCGACGGGTTGCTCCCATGGACGAAACGCGGAATTTGCCTCGGAAATCCGCTCCGCTTATCCCTTGACTTCTGTTGAATAGCCCATCTCATAGGAGAAAGAGTTCATGAGGTTCGAAGAAACCTCTCGAGCCCAACTTCCGCATTCTCCGGCGAACTGCGATGCGTGGACGATGTTGACCATCAAGCTAACCCAACGCCGAGACATCCCCGCGAACGGTGCCACTTGTCGGCCTCTTCCTCGAGTCCGTGGGACCTATGATCGTCCGAACCCCGTCCACTGCATCTTCGGCGGTCAACGCAAGGGCAATCACGGGAGACATTGCATGAACGCCTCCAATTGGCGGAAAGAAACTCTGTCGAGCAGATGGGAGTAATGCTCCCTTAAGCAGTTCAGGCGAAGCGCTGAACATTTTGCAGCCGCGTATCTGAAATCCGCTGTCTCTCGAAACGCTTGATCACTTCGCCGACTTTCTTCGGCCGGCCACGCAATCGGGTTTCAACAGAATGAGAGAGGTTTGCATAGGCCGATCACTTTAATATCCCTCGCGGTATCGGTGAAGTAGAATCTGAAACCGCCTGGGCAGCCTCTCTCATAAGGGCATACCTGCTGACCGACGGATGTGGACAGAATGATCCCGCAAGGATGAACAGGTGCCAGACGAGGTGCGCGGACGGCTTCCCCTTCGCGGCGTAGAAGAGGATGCCTCCACGGAGTAGGCAACTCCGCCGGCAAGGCACCCAGAGAAAGCCCGGCCATGTGGCGTCTTCAATGAAGTGGCCGAACCCAAAAATCCCCTAACCATCCCATCAAGAGATAGAGCACGTTCGACAGGGTCTCGGGCACTGATTCCGGGGCCTGCCAGCTTGAACGCTATCCCCTAGGGCGGCGAGCGTCCACTCTGATTATTGTGAGAAAGGCGGCTCCGCCGCTTGAAGCGAGCGGACCCAGTGCAAAAGGGCGTGCTACAGTTCCCGCAGATCAGCACAAAGATCGCCGAATGATCGATAAGCCGAATCGCGCGTTTCAGTCTTCCGGGCGCGAGGGCATGATAAGACCGTCGAAGCCAGGTGGCCAGTCGAGGAGAGAGCCCAGGAAGCTCGCAGCACTCGAAAGCCCCTGGGGCAGGCTGCGGCTGCGCAACGCGCGCGGTGTGATCACAAAAGGGGAAAAGCCGGCGGAAAGCAATAAGCCCCGCGGCAAATGCCGTGATGGGCGTTCGGCGAGTTCCCCGCTGCGCGAATAGAATGCTCACGGGGCGCTTCGACGACGGCGGACATACTCTCTAGGCCACGACCTCCGCCCCGGCGTGGCAAGTGATCCGCCCCAGGGCGATATGGCAGACCGCTTCGGCTGTCGCACGGCTGACGATGTTCGCTTGAAGATCCCGGTAGAATTCCATCCCGGATGCCGTAAATAAGCCCAGGTATTCGGCCAACTCGCGGCCGTTGCCCCAGGCGTCGCGCAGTAGGGCGGAACGACAGAGATTCCGGAACCTGAGAATTACGCTGATCTCGCAGAGCTTCCTCGACACGCCAGGCAGGACTCTCAACGGCCTCGATTTCCTCTCGGTAAGTCTCGAACGCCTCTGAGATTGGTGAGAGCCAGTTATTTACGAGTCCAATGGCCCTCTCGGCGATTTGCCGCGTGAACGCCGCCGCAGCCATAGTGTCCACAGACGATAATGCACGACCTTGCGGATCTCCACGGCGTATTGCACCGTCGCGAGGCAGTTGAAATCGGTTAGAGAGATAATATTGGCGACGTTGCGATGGACGAACACCTCGCCGGGCTGAAGTCCAATAATTTCGTTTGCAGGCACTCCGGCTATCGGAGCAACCAATCCACAGAAACTTAGGGAATCTGTTGTTCGGCGAGCCTCTCGAAGTATCGGGCTGTCCTTCGCGCACTCTGCGCGCCCAGTTTCGATTATGGTCGAAAAGCGGTTGAAGATCTCCTCGAAGGTCGCTGGGCATCGTCGCCGGAGCCCAGCGCGGCGCCGAATCCAGGCAAGGGCGGTTATTCCCCACGCAGTTTTCGCCCGGGAAACGGCGCCTCGCGTGTAGACAGCGCGCTCAACCCGCCGGATTTGCGCAGCAGCGTTGGTGTTTGGCCGAACGGGGACCATTTCAGGGGATTGGAAGCGACGGCGGCCAGCGCGATCATCTGGCTCCGCGTGTTGATCAGGAGTTTTGCCGAAGTATTCACGTGAGCTGCAGCGCTGATTCCGTAGATGCCCGGTCCGAGTTCAACTGATTGCGAGATAGAGTTCCATGATGCGACCCTTGCTCATGAGGAGCTCCATCCACATCGTGTAAGCCTCCAGCGCCTTGGCGCAGATAGGGAGCGCCCCTGCCAGAGAAAGACGGAGCGGCGCACCAGCATGGTAATTGCTGACACCCCGCGGCGTCCCCGCCCTTGGCCTCGGCGATGGGCCATCCGAATTCGCGGGATATCGAATCCGCTATGCTCGAAACGAACGCTCGATCCTCGGACGTCAGATATAATGCATCAGATTTCTGAATGTCCTTCAGAGGCACCCATCGGGACGGGGCCTCCCGAAGCGATTTCGCCCTTTCATTCTCGCCTCGATACGGCGTTGAGCGCGCATCGGAATGAAGGGAGGATCCCACAAAACCGAAAATGCTACCTGCGCCGGCGGAATCGATAGCGCAACGAGAATGGCGATCAGCAGCATTTCGCTGCGCGCCGCAGTTTGAATTTCTGGAAGCCACCTGCCCGCATTCTCAGGAAACCCGGTTCTCGTTTGAAAAGGCCGCAGATCTCATCCTCGACTCCAAGCCACCGAGTCACGGGCGCCCCAGCTTCCCTACGCGCCCGTTAGAGTTGTGGCAATCCAGCACCAGGCCCCCCGCCGGAACGAGCGAGGGGATCGGAAAGCTTACCAGCAGCGCCCGTAGCCGTTACCACCTCCAAACACAAAACCGATCTGAAAGGCAGGTGGGAGCGTAAAAGGGGCAGCGACGTAGCGCGCAGGCCGGAAAGTACTCGCGGAGCGTAGGAGGACTGTTGATAGTAGCCGTTATTCCAGCCCCGCGAGTAGCAGTTGTCACCAGATGCCTATGATGTTTGCGGCAGCCGCGCGGGCCTCGCGGGAGTCGAAAACGCTGCAAAGACGCCAATCGCCGCCAAGGAAAGTGCGAGAGAATGTGCTTTGCATATATTGCTCAAGACGCGCATTGCCCGCGATTATCCGAAAAATCTCGCGCCTTCTCGCTTTGGGCCGAGTTTTTTCATTTCGGAGCCCGCGCCATTTCCTCCCCGGAAAACAGGGACTTTCAAAACTAGGAGACCGTTGAAAAACCCGCGTGTGCCACGTTGCAGTCAATTTTGGGAAGATCGCAAGGAGCCAAGCGCAGGCTTGATGGGGTTGCGGGGTCCCCATCTCCCCGCAAGCCGTGGCGCTACGGACAAGCTTGGCGACACCGCGAGGGCCGAAAATTAGGCGCAACCCGGAGGGCGCGAACTCTTTGGGGCATCTCTCGGCGTCGCTCCTCAGTCACAGCCCCTCAACTGGGATGCTCCTTCGTCCCTCCACCGATATCTGCCCCAAAGAGCTCGCGCGTGACATGCGTGGGTTTTTCAACAGTCTCCTAGGCGATCGCGTCGATAAGCCGGTCTTTCAGTCTCTTCGATTGCCAAGCGCTCCTGCTTCATGCTGTCGCGCTGTCGCAGCGTCACGGTGTCCTTCTTTCGGGGCCATTTTCCCCAATGGTGTCAAAATCCACCGTGATTCCGAATGGTGTGCCCGCTTCGTCCTGGCGGCGATAGCGGCGGCCGATCGCCCCGCTGTCGTCGTAGAAGACGGAAAGATGCGGACGTAGCGCGGTGGCAACTTCCCTGGCCTTGGCGACGAGTTCCGGCCTGTTCCTGAGGAGGGGAAACACGCCGCACTTTACCGGCGCCATACGCGGATGAAAGCGCAGGACGGTTCGCGTTTCGCTTTGCCGCTTCTCGCCCATCACGATCTTCTCATCGAAGGCTTCGCAAAGCAGGGCCAGCGCTGTGCGATCGACGCCGGCGCTCGGTTCAACAACATGCGGAACAAACTTTTGCTTCGTCCTCGTCGAAATATTCCAGCGGCTTGCCGCTGCATTCGATGTGCCGCGAGAGATCGTAGTCGGTTCGATAAGCGATGCCTTCGAGTTCGCTTACTCCGAAAGGAAATTCGTATTCGAGGTCGTAGGTCTTCTTCGAGTAGAAGGCCCGCTCGTCGTCCGGAATCTCGTGAACGCGGATCTTTGAGCGCGGAATGCCGATGTCCTCGTAGAACCTGAGCCTTTCCTCGAGCCAGTAGTCGGTCAGGCGCAAACCCTCGTCTGCCCGGCAGAAATACTCGATTTCCATCTGCTCGAACTCGCGGGAGCGAAACGTGTAGTTCCTCGGATTGATCTCGTTGCGGAAGGCCTTGCCGATTTGCGCGATTCCGAAAGGCAGCTTTTGCCGCGAGGTCTCCAGCACATTTTTGAACTGGACGAACATCGCCTGGGCCGTCTCCGGCCGCAGATAAACCAGATTCTCGTCGCTTTCGAGCGGGCCCGCAAAGCTTTTGAACATCAGATTGAAAGCCCGCGGTTCAGTGAGATCGCGGCTCCCGCAGTTCGGACAATATTTCACGCCATCCTTTGGCCGGCAATTGATCGGCGCGGTGGCGGGATTTGCAGGCGAGCGGCAGTCCACCATCGGATCGCTGAACGTGTCCTCGTGGCCGCTGGCCTTCCACACGGCCCGGTTCATGATGATCGAGCCATCCATCCCGACCATATCTTCGCGCTCGCGCACGTTTCGTCGCCACCAGAAGTCTTTGAGGTTGCGTTTGAGTTCGACCCCGAGAGGGCCGTAATCCCAAAACCCGTTGAGACCCTCCGTAGATTTCAGAGGATTGGAAAATGAAGCCCCTTCTCTTGCAGAGGCTGACGATCTTTTCCATGCGTTGCGCGGCGGGATCTTTCGACATAGAAACTTACAGCTCAACCACAAAGAAGCCAAAGAGAACACAGCGGGAACTTCGCTTCAAGTCGGTGAGCGGAATCCCGCGTTCCTCGGTGCGCGGCGACGCGAAGCGGGCTTTCTTCCGGCGGAAGCGGTGATTTCTCGGAGCAGGAAGCGTCGATCAATCCGAATCGCGCCGATCGTTTTCCGACGTTCTCAGCGTCCATACTGCCGCGGTCGCGGCCTTGCGACACGCGGCCGTTGCAGTCCGAGAGAATCTTCTCCGCCGCGGCCTCGGCGGTGAGGCCGTGCTTTTGCGGAGGATCGGCACGCTGCCGTGCTCGATAAATTGGTCGGGCCAGCCGACGCGGACAACCGGAGTGGTGATTCCTTTGTTCCGCGAGGTGTTCCATCACCGCGCATCCGAAATCCGTTGTGGAGGACGTGGTCTTCCATCGTGCAGACCACCTCACAGCCGCGCGCAAAGAACTCGATCGTGGTCGCGTCAAGAGGTTTGATCCAGCGGGCGTTGATCACCGCCGTGGAAATGCCCTGCTCTTCCAGCATGGTGGCCGCTTCGAGCGCGAGCTCGACCATGTGTGCCTAGGGCGATGATTGCGGCGCGTGAGCCGTGGCGAAGGACTTCGGCCTTCCCGATCTCGAGGAGGTGCGGATCGTTTCTTCGGCTCCGCGCCGGTTCCGACGCCCGCGCGGGTAGCGGATCGCGATGGGACCGGAATGGTAATTGGCCATCGTCCAGAGCATGTCGCAAAATTCGTCCTCATCTTTGGGCTGCATGTGGACAATTCCGGAACCGGGCGGAGGTAGCCGATATCGAAGAGGCCGTGATGAGTCGGGCCGTCGTCGCCGGAGAGGCCGGCGCGGTCCATGCAGAGCGCAACGTTGAGGTTTTGCAGCGCGATATCGTGGATGATCATGTCGTAGGCGCGCTGCAGGAAGGTGGAGTATATGGCCAGAAAGGGCTTCATGCCGCCCACGGCGAGGCCGCAGGCGAAGAGGGCGGCGTGCTCCTCGGCGATGCCCACGTCGTAGCATCGGTTCGGATGGCGCTTTGAGAAATTGACGAGCCCGGTGCCGCTGGGCATGGCCGCGGTGATCGCGACGATCTTGTTGTTGTGTTCGGCAAAGTCGGCGAGCGTCTTCCCAAATAGCTCGGAATAGGTTGGTTTCGCAGGAAGCGACCGTTTCTCCTGTGCCGCGATGAAATTTTCCGAGGCCGTGGAATTTGTCGGGCTTCTCCAGGGCCGGGGCGTAGCCTTTTCCCTTCTTCGTGAGAATATGAAGGATCACCGGCTCGTGCTGCGTCTTCAAGAACTCGAAGGTGCGAATCAAGCAGCGGGATGTCGTGCCCGTCGATCGGACCGTAGTATCGCAGACCGAGATCCTCGAAGATCACGCTCGGAGCCAGGCAGGTTCTTGACGCCGGCTTCGACCTTGTGGGCGAAGTGGCGCGCGTGCTTGCCGGCGAGCCACTCGACGAACTGCCCGGCTTTCTCATGCAGGTGCGCGAAGGCGGGGTTGGCGACGATCCGGTTGAGATACTCCGCGACGGCTCCGACATTCTTGGCGATCGACCACTCGTTGTCGTTGAGAACGAGGATCAGGCGCCTTGGTTGTGGCGGCGAGGTTGTTGAGGGCCTCAAAACTGACTCCGCAGGTGAAGGCTGCATCGCCGGCCACGCAAACGACGTGTTCGTCGCCGCCGAGCATGTCCCGGGCCGCAGCCATGCCAACCGCGCGCGGAAAGGGCGGTTCCGGCGTGACCGGCGCCGTAACAATCGTGCTCGCTTTCCGTCCGGAGGAGAAAGCCGTTCAGGCCCTGGTGCTGCCGGATGGTCGGAAAGCGTTCACGCCTGCCGGTGAGAAGCTTATGGACGTAACCCTGATGGCTGACGTCGAAGATGAATTTGTCCTTCGGGGTGTTGAATACCCGGTGAAGCGCAATGGTCAACTCGACGACTCCCAGGTTCGGTCCCAGGTGGCCGCCGGTTTGGGAGAGAACGCTGATCAGTTCCACGCGCACTTCTTCGGCCAGGCGCGCCAGCTCTTTCTCTTCGATTGCCTTCACGTCCTCGGGGCAGTGAATGGTCGGAAGAAGCGGTTTAGGATTCATCGGCAGCTAGAGGAAAGTCCTCCAGCTTGGTTTGGCCGGAGGCATTTTTGGCGATAATCTGAATTTTTTTGGCGGCGGCGTCGAGTTTTTCCTGGCACAGGCTCGGCAAGTTGCACGCCTTCTTCGTAGCTGGAGATTAGCTTGTCCAAGCGGCATCTGGCCGGTTTCCATTTCCCGGACCAGAGTTTCCAGCCTCTCCATCGCTTGTTCGATGGACAGGAGTTCGACAGCCGGCTGTCCTTCTGGTCGCTCATCGTTTGGTTGCGCGAGGCCATTTCCAACCGGGACGGCTGCAAACAATAGGCCGGCGGTCGATCGGCAGCCTTCCACGGGCAAGAAAACCCCTTGCCGGCTTCAGGCAAACGTTGCCCGAACCATCTAGGTGAGTGTGTGTTTGGTGATATTCAGCTCTTTGAGCCGGCGGTGCAGTGTGCGTCGGCTGATTCCGAGAATCCTGGCGGCTTCGGTGCGATTACCACCGCTTTCCTCAAGGGCGCGGAAAATAAGGTTTCGCTCCGTTTGGTGCAAATTTAATCCTTGGGCTCTTCCTGGGATCTTGGCGTCCAATGCGTGAGCCGGCCGCGCGACATGCCTGGCAGAGTCACGCACACCGATCTTGGACGTGCTGCACATCACGACCGCATGCTCGATGGCGGCCGCGCAGCTCGCGCACGTTGCCCGGCCAGTTGTATTCGAGCAGGCGAGGCCATGGCTTCGGGCGCAAGCGTCGCGAAACGGTTTTGCATTTTCCTTGGCCGATTCCTTGAGAAACGCCTGCACAAGGAGCGGCAGATCCTCCTTGCGGGTGCGGAGCGGCGGCATCGTGAGCGGCACGACGTTCAAGCGGAAATAAAGATCGTCCCGGAACTTCCCTTCGCCACAAGCGTGGCAAGATCCTTGTTCGTCGCCGCGATGAGGCGCACATCGGCGTGCAAGGTTTGGTTTCCGCCCACCCGTTCGAAGGTGCGTTCGCCAAGCACGCGAAGAATCTTTACCTGCGTGTTCGCGTCGATTTCACCGACTTCGTCCAGAAACAGGGTCCCCCGGACGCTTGTTCGAACCGTCCGATCCGGCGTTCGAAAGCCCCGGTAAATGCGCCACGCTCATGTCCAAATAGCTCGCTTTCAAGAAGTTGTGGAGAGAATGCCCTGCAATGCACCGCGATGAATTTCTTTGCGGCCCGCGTGCTGAGCGCGTGAATGGCGTGCGCGGCGAGCTCCTTGCCGGTCCCCGTCTCTCCTTGAATGAGCACCGTGGCCCGCGAGGGAGCGACTTGCTTGATCGTCTCGAAACACCTCGACCATCGCAGGCGAGTGCCCTATCATGCTCTCCAAGCCCGCACGGCGGCTGACCTGCTGACGAAGTTCGACATTTTCGCGCCGCATCTCGCGCTCGCGCAGAGCACGCTGGATGAGCATCTCCAGCCGGTCAATGTTCACCGGCTTCGTCACGAAATCGTATGCGCCCCGCTTCATTGCCTCAACAGCGGTATCCACAGAACCATAGGCCGTCATCGATGATGCAAATCGGCGGTTTCGGCAGCTTCAGCGCCTTTTCCATCAAATCCATCCCATCCTCAGCGCCCAGGCGCAGATCGGTAACCAGAACATCAGCGGGATCAGTCTCCAACGCCGCGAACGCGCCCGCAATATCGCCCGGCGACGTAAACCTCGTAGTGATCTTCCAGAGCATCCCGAAGACCATCGCGAGTGTTCTTCTCGTCGTCGACGATCAGGAGGGTCTCTCGAGAGTGCCATTTTGTCACAACCGATAGGCGTCTCATCGCCGGGAAAATCAAGTGCGATTTTTCTGTTAACCCGCCGACGGCAGCGATCTTTGCCTTTGACTGCGCCAGGAAGGACGCGCAAGGTGGAGATGTTCAGGCATCTTGCATCTCGGGATCGTCTGCGAAGACGGAAGCCTCGCCAGGGCGGCAGTTTCGGTCATGATTTCCGCGTCGCGGAACGAGATCGCCGAGTTTCAGCGGAGGCAGTCCTGCTTTGAGCGGTTCCCAGCACATCGCCGGGACCACGCAGACGGAAGTCGGTTTCCGCGATTTCAAAGCCGTCGGTCGGTTCGCTCCAAGACGGCGAGTTTTTCTCGAGAGGCTCTCCTCGAGTCTTTGAATCGTGAAGCAGGATGCAATACGACTTGTGTTCTCCGCGTCCGATGCGGCCTCGCAGCTGATGAAGCTGCGCGAGACCGAAGCGCTCGGCATTTTCAACGACCATGATATTTGCATTTGGGACGTCCACGCCGACTTCGACGACGGTCGTGGTGATGAGCGCGGCCAGTTGGCCGGCGTGGAATTTCGCGACCGTCGCCTCCTTTTCCTCCGGCGGCATCCGGCCGTGAAGGAGCCCGACGGCGTGCGGCGCAAGCAGCGTCTTCCATTTCTCAAATTCCGCTGTCGCGGACTTCATGAGCAAGTTTGTTGAGACTCCTCCACCAGCGGATAGACGACATATGCCTGGCGTCCGCGAACTCCAGTTGCTTGCGGACGAACTCCACCACTTCGCGGCAATTTTCCCGGATCTCCCTGACGGCGGTCAGCACAGTTCCGCGATTGGCGGGCTTCTCGCGCAGAGTCGAAACATCGAGGTCGCCGTAGAGAGTTTGCGCGAGGGTGCGCGGTATCGGGCGTCGCGGTCATCGATCAGCACATCCGGAGCATCTCCGCGGGCGACCATTCGGGAACGCTGCAAGACGCCGAACTTGTGCTGTTCGTCGATGACGACGAGTCCCGAGGTTCTTCAGAATGCGCTCGATTCGTAGAGGAGCGCGTGCGTGCCTACGACGATCTGGGGGCACGTGCGTGTCGTTCGCGTCTGCCGCACAGCGTTCCGCCGAACAGAGCTGTTCAGCGCTGGGACGTCGGAGACGCATGCGCGGCTCGGATGTCTTTGGAGCTGCGGCGTCGGCGAACAGCGGAAGGGGAGCAGTATCTTCGCTTCGAGCCGCGGTGCGCAGTGCCGACCTGAAACGTGCAGCGGCTCCAGCAGCTTCTTGAAGTCGCAGGTAGTGCTGTTCGGCCAGGATCTGCGTCGGCGCCATCAGCGCGGCCTGCCAGTCCCGCCTCGACGGTCAAGAGCATCGCGGCGAGAGCGACGACGTGTCTTGCCAGATCCGACGTCGCCTTGAAGAAGGCGATTCATGCGACGTGGTGTGTGCCAGATCCCGACGGATGTCGGAGATAACTTCGACCTGCGAGCCGCGTCAGCGAATACGGCAAAGATTTCAGCAAGGCCGTCGAACAGGCTGACCGTTCGCCGGTCTTTGAGGTGCCGGAGAGTCTTTGCCAGTCCGCCCGCCGCGCGCGGATGAGGAGCTGAATGGCAAAAAACTCCTCCCGAATGAGCTGATGCCGTGCGGCTTCGAGCCGATCTGGCACGTCGGCGGAAAGTGGATGTCGCGGAGCGGTTCGGACCGTCGATGCGGGAAGCAAACTCGGAAACGCTCGCGAGGTCGGCTTGTTCCAAGCGCTTGGAAGATCAAGGTTCGCAGCAGCCGCGGTGAAACGCCGTCACCTGCCGGATGCACCGGCGCGATCCGATTCATGTGGATCGAGGTTTCCTCATCGTCGTCCACGGTTTCGAATTCGGGGTGATCGATCGACGATTTGTCGCCCGCGTTTTTGGGCGTCCATAGATAACCAGACGCTGGCCGACGGCGATCATCTTTGAATGTAGGGCATGTTGAACCAACGACACGTCAGCGGCTGGCTGAGGATCCCGCCGGATTCGTTTTCGCACGTGATCTCGAAACATTCGCCGCCAGCCGCCAAACCGCCTCAGCGGAGTCCTTTGGTCGCCACACCGAAAAGGCATACCGGGCGTTCCATCTCCATCGTCGGGAAAAGCTGTCGAAACGCCGGCGATCTTCGTACCGTCGCGGGTAGTGCTCGATGAGATCACTGCAGGGTAGAAAGTCCCAGACGGGCGAGGGGACTCAGCCGATTGCGCGGCAATCCAGCAAAGGTCGCGCGATGGGCGTCTCGTGCGAGCAGGAAGTCATTCAGTTGCCGGAAGGCGCTCGTAGTTTCAAGACGATATCCGAATTCCCGCGGAGGCCCGTTTCACGTCGCGGAAATCTGCCGAGCGAATGGCGACGATCTGCATTTGGGCATCCACTCGGCCGTTAAACTCGTTGCGCTCGACGGTGAAGGCGACGTCCCAGGGGGCTGGGGCAGCGGTGCTCCTCGGCGCCGCGGAAATAGATCGCTTGCACGAGCCGGCGTCCCGGCGCGAAAGTCCGACCTGGAGATGCTTTTCCTTGAGGACGCCGTGGCGCACGCGGCCGGCGTCACCATCCGCGGCCGCGAAGATCGGCTGAGAATTTCCGGTCCCGTAAGGCTCGAGCAGTTCCTGGGCCTCGAGCAAGGAGAGCGAGACGTCTTCCATGGGCAGCTCCGCATCGAGGCGCAGTTTGGGCGTGAGGATCTCCTCGGTACACGCGTTCACGCGCGGAGATTTCAAACGCCCGGCGAAAGTCTTGAATGCGGTGCTCCAGGCACGGTGACGCCCGCCGGCCATTTCGTGTCCGCCGAATTTTTCCAGATGGCCTGCGCATTCCCGCAAGGCCTCGACGAGCGAGAGTCCTTCAATGCTGCGTCCGCTGCCCTTTGCCGAGCCCGTCGCCGTCGAAAGCCGACGAGCAGCGTAGGCCGGTGATGGCGCCGCGTGACGCGCGCCGCGACGATCCCGAGCACTCCATGATGCCATTCGCGGCGGCCGGCGCACGATGCTGGCATGGCTCGTCGCGATCGTAGTGCGCCTCGACCCAGCGTTCGACCTCCGACGATCAGCGACCGTCTCGACATTTTGCCGGGCGCGATTTTGCCGGTCGAGGCTGTCGGCGAGTTGCGTCGCTTCGCGGATGTCGTCGGAGAGCAGGAGTTGGAGGGATTCGAGCGCGGTGCCGAGGCGGCCCGACGCGTTAATGCGCGGTCCGAGGCGAAAGCCGACGTCGCTGCCTCGAAGCGGCGGTCGCACGTTGGAAACGGCCATCAAGGCCGCGAGCCCAGGCCAGCGCGTTCCGCGCCATCCGTTGCAGCCCGCGATGCACGAAGATACGGTTCTCGCCGACCAGAGGAACCAGATCCGCGAGTGTCGCCAGGGCCACAACGTCGAGATAATCCTTGAGATCAATGCGTGGATCGGGCGCCTGCTTGAGCAAGGCGATGGACGAGCTTGAAGGCCACGCCGGCGCTGCACAAGATAGTGAAAACCTGTCGCCGGCCTTCGGGTTCACCAAAGCGCGCGTGCAACCGGCCGCTCGCTGGAAATCTCATGGTGGTCGAGAATGATGGCGTCGGCGCCCCGCTGGCGGATATTGGAAACTTCTTGTGCCGAATTTGTGCCGCAGTCCACGGCGATGAGCAGGCTGGGCGAGGTGCTCTTCAAAGCAGCGTTCGACCCCGGAAGCGCTGAGCCCGTATCCTTCCTCCGCGCGCAGCGGAAGGAAGCACTTCACGCGCGCGCCCAAGGCGGCTGTCAGAATGCGATGGAGAAGTGCGATCGACGCGACCCCGTCAACGTCGTAGTCGCCATACTAGGACGACGGGCTCTGCGGTTCCCGATCGCGCAGCGAACGCGATCCACGGCTCGTTCCATTTCCGGCAGATTGAAAGGATTCGTGAGCCGTTGCAGACGGGGCTGCAAGAACTCGGCAGCCAGGTCGCATTCTGCCAACCCATTTCGAACGAGGATCCGGGCGAGGAACTGCGGAACGCTCAATTCACGGCTTACTCGTTCCACCGCGGAATCCGCTTCCGAGCCGGGAAAGATCCACCGTTGCTGCATCTAAATGATGTTAGAAGCTGCCGGCCGGATGGCAATTCTTCCTCGTCGCATTCGTCTGCAATCCAAGGGGGCAAGATGGCGGAGAGTTTACCTCGCAATTTCCTTTCGAGGGCGTTCGTCGTGCCCGGATCTCTTGAGAGAGTTCCGGGCATTCTGTCCAAACCCCGGTGCGCCTCTGGATATCTAAGACTGAGAGGGGCTTGAAGCCCGCTGGCCAGGGCGCTCAGCCAACCGCAATCTTGCTCCTGCGCGATCCTCGCCGAAAAGCCGGTGTGAGAGGCCGGATCGAGCAACGTCTCGATCGCCCTCCGGCTCAGACGTTGGTCGAGACGCGGGGATCGGCTGCCAAGCGATCGGGAAACGACACGTTTTCAGATCTAGCGGCTTGAGCTGCTTCGTAGACAACATCATGGGCGTGTTGCCGGCCGATGGCTTTCCTGAGTTCTAGCATGATGGCTTCGGCACTGATCGTGCCGCCGGACAGGTCGAGATTGGAACGTATACGCTGAGGATTGAGTCGCAGTCCGGCAGCACCAGATGGATGCGCTCGAGGCGTCCTCGATGAGGATCGAGCCTCGTCTGACCGCTTCAAAAAGCCATGCCGGGCGAATGGTCTGCCTCGTGTTCGCTTTGCACAGCCTCGGGCCAAAGGTGCTAGCGCGCGCGAGTTTCCGCTGCGATACCGAGGATGTCCTGGCAAGTTGGGATTGCGCTTTTGAGGCATCGTCGAACTGCCTACGGTGCCAGCGGGCACCGGTTCCTCGACCTCTCCGTATTCCGTTTTCATCAAGATATAGATCTCTTCGGCCGATTTTGCCGCACGTCGCACCCAGCAGTCCGAGCGAGCAGGCGAATTCGGCAAGATGGTCAACCATACTGCGCGAGGGGACCGGCATGCTGGGACAAGGCCCAGGCGCTTCGCCACGCCGTTTTGCACTTCGGACGCGCGAGCACCCATCGACGCGAAGGTTCCCGCAGCCCCGCCAACAACGGCCACGAACAGACGAGGTTCAAGCTCGCGCAGGCGGGAGACCTGTCTGCCGAGTTCATCGATCCAGCTGGCGACCTTGAGGCCGAAGGTAACGGGAACCGCATGCTGCTGTCCGTGTGTGCGGCCCGCCATGACCATCTGCGCACTCCGCTCAGCGAGGTCAGCCAGGGCCGTCATGATGAGCCCCAGAAAGAGAAGAATGACCCGATGAACCTTGCGCAAGACCAAGACGTCGCCGGTCTGAGTGATGTTTTGCGTGGTCGCACCCCAATGGCCCAGCCGCCATGCGTTCACCTACTACCCGGCTCCAGCTCGATGATCAACGGCATCAATGGATGACTCGTTCGCGCGATCCCTTCACGGATCCGGTCGAGATCCAAGCCGCTCGATACTGCACTGTCGCGCGATGGCCTCGGCGGCCTCGCGCGGAATCATTTCAAGATCGGCTTGGGTCAACGCAAGCGCGGATTCCACTGTGAGTCATGCCGCCATCGCTCCTCCGTATTGAGGAGCGCCCGGATGCCGGCGTCGAGTACTCGTGACGCGTGAACCGCTCGCTCATACTCGATACCTGATCAGGCAAAGTGCTTACGATGTTCTTTCGGGCTTCCCAGCTTGAAGGTTCACCTTTGCTATGCATCCTTTCTCGGCCTAACCGGCATCGTTGAGTAATCGAATCAATTCGGCCGCCAGCCGGGGACCCTCACCACGTTCTTCGTGCTTGAAGTAGACGAATGCATCCGTCCATTTGCTCTTGTGAGCGCGCAAAAATTCCGCCCAGCGAGCGACGTCCGGTCGGTTGGTAATCCTCACGGCGCAAGCGCAAGTAACCAAAGTTGCCGTCTCCACGGCGGGCGTCGTAATTTTGAGCTTTCCGCGATGCAAAGGGCGGCGTTGTGGGCGCGGAGATTCTCGAAAACCTCGGCGACAAACCATGAGTCGTGCCGAAATTCGAAGGCCGCCCGAATTCCGTCCGGGCAGCTCGTCCAGAAAGGCGCCCAAAACACCCTCGTCTCGTTTGAAGGCCGGTGGCAACTGGAAGAGCAACGGTCCCAGCTTCTGTTCAAGCCCCTGGATCACACCGAACAGGTAGTTCAACGTGTCGCCGCAATTTCGGAGTTTCGCGAAGTGGGTGACACGTTGGGGCGCCTTCAGGCTGAAGGCAAAGTTTTCGGGGGTCGATTCATGCACCAGTTCTCAATGGTCTTTCCGCTGGGAATTCTCCGGAAGGTGTAGTTGATCTCCGTGGTGGGAAATCGTTCTGCGTAAAACGGAAGCATTTTGGCGGCGGGCCATCGCTCCGGATAAAATACTTCTCGCCATTCCGGGTACTGGTAGCCCGAGGTGCCGATCCAGAACTTCATTCAACCATGATAGCACGAGCAGCCGGATTGCCTCGGCTTTTCCTGGATTGTCCGAGTAGGAACGACTTCGCTGCTTGCGGCCCGGGAGATCGTGGTCTAGGAGACTGTTGAAATACCCACGCATGCCACGTTGCAGTCAATTTTCGGAAGATCGCCAGAAACCACGCGCAGATCGTAGCCGCAGTGCTCCGCGCAACCTTGGCGACAAAGCGAGGGCCGCAAATTGGCGTAACCCGGAGGACGGGAGATCTTTTGGGCATCTCTCGGCGTCGTTCCTCAGTCACAGCCCGCTCAAGGGATGCTCCTTCGTTCTTTCACCGATATCTGCCTCAAAGAGCTCAACCGTGGCTTATGCGGGTATTTCAGCAGTCGCTTAGGATTGACCGCACCGCAGGATGAGCTCCGTTCGAACAAACCAACCACTATATCCGCGAGGCCTCTCGCACGATGGACCTGGGAGAAAGAGTCGAACGGCTCCTGCTGACTCCCGAAGGAGAGCACCACGTCACCGTTCCCATTGAGCGGGACAATGGGGATTTGGCGGTTTTTCCGGCTATCGGATCCAGCACAATTCGCGCGCGGCCCCATGAAAGGCGGTCTACGTTATCACCCATCGGTGGACGCGGACGAGGTTCGTGCGCTCGCCTCGCTGATGACTTGGAAGACGGCTCTGGTGAACATTCCTTTCGGGGGCGCCAAAGGAGGGATCGCCGTGGATCCCGCCGGACTGTCCTCCGGCGAAGTGGAGCGCATGACCCGCAAGTTCGTCCAGCGCCTCGGGAGGAGATCGGCCCGCAAAAGACATTCCTGCTCCGGACGTGAACACGAACGCGCAGGTGATGGCTTGGGTGATGGACGAGTACTCCAAGATTCACGGATTTTCTCCGGCGACTCGTCACGGGCAAGCCGCTCGATCTTCACGGTAGCGAAGGCCGTGAGGCTGCGACCGGACGCGGCGTTGTCTTCGTGGCCGAAGAATTCCTCAAGGATTGTGGTTCGACGCTGGAGGGCGCTCATCGCCATCCAGGGTTTCGGAAATGTCGGCTGGTTCGTGGCAATCCTTGCGCATCAACTCGGCGCCAAAATCATGGCGGTCAGCGACGCCTCTGGGGGAATCTCTTCTCCGCAAGGTCTCAACATCCCGTCGCTGGCGGAATTCGCCCGCCTTCGCCGGCCGCTTTCCGAATACGATGGCGAAAACATTTCCCGGATTTCCAATGAAGGCATCCTGCTGATGCCGGCGGACATCCTCGTCCCGCGGCGCTGGGCGGAGTATTGACGGCGGAGATTGCCAGGCAGGTCCAGGCGAAGGCCATCATAGAAGCGGCCAATGCTCCCACCTGACCCGGAGGCTGACGAGATTCTCAACGCGCGCGGGATTCCGGTGATTCCCGACATTCTCGCTAACGCCGGTGGGGTGACGGCGAGCTATTTCAGTGGGCGCAGAACATTCAGTGCCTGCGATGGACGGAGGAAGAGGTAAACCACCGCCTCAAGCATATTATGACCAGCAGCTATGTCACGGTGCGCAAGTTGAAGAAGCAGCGGAATCTGACCTGGCGCACGGCGGCCTTCATCGTCGCCTTGGGCCGTGTCGCCAAAGCGACCGTGCTTCGCGGAATCTAAGGGCTTTCAACATGCAGATCGCAATCGACGCCGACACTTTGAAGCCATTTTTCCATTTCGTGGAGCTGACCCCGAGGAGATCAGGGAAGTGTCCGGCTTGCTGGGGAGCCATTGACCTCAAGAGCGGAGAAGTATTGTTCCGCCAGGGAGATCTCTGCACTTCGGTCTACTTGATAATCTCCGGGAAGGTGGAGATTCGAATAGAAAAATCGGGTGATTCATCGCACAACCTGGTGACGCTTGGATCCGGCGCCATCCTAGGCGAGATGGGCCCCTTGACCGAAGAGCCCCGTGGGGCGACCTGCGTCGCGCTTGGCGAAACCCACCTCGCCGAACTGCCGATCAGCGCCCTTCACGGTGGACTTGAGCGCGGTAGCCGATGGGCGACGAAGTTCATCATGGCGACCGCGAAAGTTCTCGCTCAACGTCTTTCCGCATTGAACAAGGGGACGATTTCCATGATGATCCAGCTGGAGAAGTCGAAATCGAAAGCCCCCGTGGAGGACGAACTCGAGCGGCTCCGTCGGCGATTGCTTACCGAGTGGTCGTTCTAGAGCCCACGGGTTTGCAGGGTGTTCCCGTCGCGCCGGCGAAGTATCGCAATGCTCTAACGCTCGGCAGAAACAGGTAGGCGCCTCCGCGAACAGTTACGAATTGCTGCAAACCGGAAACGCGACGCCTCAAGGCGCCCGCGCCTTCAGGAAGGTTGAAATCGGCGGTGAATGGGCAGCCCGCAATCGGTTGGCGATTGCCCAAGAGGGGATCGCTTTCTCCCGTCAGGCCAGAGAACTTTGTGCTCGCAATCCACGCGCCCTGCAAGAATTCGAATTGTCGCAATATATTTGCGTTAAGACAGAATAAAATGTAATCCCCGCTCCGCATCGTTCGACTCCGAGGCGAGAGCCGCTGCGCACGCGTCAATTCCGGGCCATATTCCCGCCCGCGCCGGAGAATCCGATGATAGCGAACGGAGGACATCAGATCGTCTCGGAAGCCCTTGGGCCGAAGCCCAGCATTGTGATGAGCTTGGGAATCAGCCAGCGCGGCTTCCCGGGAAAATCAGTATTGCGCGGATTGGCGCGTCGCACGTGCGCTCCAAAAGGGCAGCGGGCGCCCGCCGGATCCGCGTCGTAGGTAAACTGATTCTGGCGAATTTCATCCGGGTCCGGCCCGATGCCCGCTATCGGCTCCGGCTGCACGGGAACCAGAGGATCGCCGGTCCTCGTTCGGCCGACCATGGCCAGATGCAAGCTTTTCTATTTCGTTCGCGTCGCCGCGTCTGATCGCTGAGGAATTTCCAAAACCGCGCCACATCCTGGTGCAGTTGACGCATTACGAGGTAGGTTCCGTTCTTGCCGAGATCTCGCTTCTCGGGTGCGTCTTCCGCGGGAAGCAACCCGGAACTGGCGGCTCCCGCCTCGACTAGCGGGCGATCGGTGTATTTGCCATACTCGTTCTTATAGCCCAGCAGGAATTCGCCAAGCGCAGCCACGTTGGTGTAGTCGACCTGAGGCGCGAGCATCTCGCGCTCCTGCGACCAGTCAATTTGCGGCTGGCTGATCCCGTCTGCGAAGCCGAACGGTTCAACGCCATCGAGGTCCGACGTGTAGAGCCATTGCAAATCAAAAGCCTCCTGGCCCGAGGCGCTGAGGGTTTCGGTGACAAAGCCGTCGAGGAGCTCGGATTTCGCAAAGAACATCAGCAGGAGGTGCGGTATTTTCCCCGGTCCGCCCCAGTGCCACTTCGATGGCGTATTTTCCTCTCCAACGTCGCCCAGGCGGCGCGAGCGGCTCGGCTCGATCATCCCGCTGACAAACTCATGAGAAAAGCCGTTGACGATCAGTTCCGAGACGCCAAGCGCTCGAAGGCCCTCCGCTGTGAAAGCGACTTGCAACGCGGTGGATGGCGGCGGGTTCGTTCTCAGGGCGTTGGCGACCGGCGCAGACTGCAACCACGACCGGGCGGCCCCGACGTTCTTGATACTCGCGAGGGCGTATTTGGCCCCTTTGAGCTTGCCATATCCAAAGCGCACCAAGCCCTGGACGTCGCTGTAGTTCACTTCAGGTGCTCATTAGAGAAGGGCCGCCCATTCACGGGCCTCTTTGTCGCCCATCGAAGGCGACTCGATACCCCGCCGAATCCGGATGTTGCGCTCCAAGTCTACCGCCGTCAAACCAGGATAAGCTTTGTACCAAGCCTGTGTGGCTATCGTATGGTGACGTTCCAATTCCTTATGTTTTGGTTCGTCCGCGCACCCGTCGAAAATTAGCCAGTTGGTTCTGCGGTAGCCTATGAAGTTGCTGAAGACGACGTTGGAGGCCGAACCCAACCTTGTTGATGAAATCGTCCATATAGCTTTCGAAGCTGCCGTCGTAGTCGCTGAAGAAAAGCCATCCGCTTCCGGTCGTCGAGGAACACCCAGCGGGCGAAATGGATCGTTCGTACTGCGAGCAAACCGGCCGCGATTGTAAACATGCCGGGCAAAGTAGTCCACCAGTCGAAGAATGAAGATCGCCGTCCAAAGCCGCACCGGGCCGGGTTTGATGCTTCCTGATGCTGAACTGGTTGGTCACGTCGTGATCTTCAAACTTTGCCAGCCCGTCCGAGTAGGCCTGCTCCACGCGGACGGCCAGGTCGGGATCCGTCTTCTCGAGACGGCGAATGCGAGCGAGGAAGACGATTCCGACGGGGATCAAAATGGGCGAAGCAGCAGAGAGTCAGCAACGGAGGCCCAATCAAACGGAGCAGATTGTCGATTCGCCAGCTCAGCGGAGTCGGGCTTTCTGAGAGAGGCGCGAGCCGCCCGGCGGTCCCTCTCGGCGTCTACGAAGCGCCGCAGGGCCGCGTGCACCTCTCTTGGCGGCAAGCCCGCGAGAGCGAACGCGTTGGCCTGCACGTGCTTCGAGAGCCTCGCGCAGCGCCGAATCTTCACGGATGCGGGTGACCGTCCGGCCGAGCCAATTGGTGTAGGCAGCGGCCGGGAAGCGGCTATTTCTCTTCATCCAATCCACCAGATCGGTTTCAGAGGTGAGCCCTTTGCAACACGAAAAAATAGAACGCAGTCCAGGCGATGCCCGCCTCGCCACATCCTCCAGAAAGCATCGGCATCGCCGTCAACATTGCCGAGGAAGGCGAGATAGAGCGGATAGTCGCGCCGTGGCAGGCCGAAGATGCGAACGTCATCTGGCGAGTTGTCTTTCAGGATGACAAACCTGGCGACGTGCACGGTTTCGAATTGGCCGAACGGTAGGAGCGCGTTGTTTGGGTTGAGCCTGCCCGGGGCCATCATTCATGGATTCGAGCAGGCGGCGAAGGTCCGCCTCGCGCTCGGGAATGATTATCCCGAGGACCATGAAGTCTGGATTGCGGAGTCACAGAGCCCTGGTCCTAATCGAAGCGTTCGTCTCCGGTCGGTTCGTAGTGCGACGCGGTGTTCATTTTCTGCCTGAGCCGCGAGAGTTCCTCAGTACAATTCGCCGGCGCGCGCGGCTCTGATTGCCCAAGGGCCGATGCTCGGGAATGCAATGCCACGGATTGTAGGTGAGGCGTTTGGCGAATTCCATCTGCGCCGCGGAATTGAACCGTTGTCTGGGCAGGCGCAGGGTGGCTACCGAAACGCGCGGCGAAAGCCTTTCGGGCCAGCAGAACGGCATTGTTCTCAATGGGCATCAGATGGGATCGGTCTGCAATTGCACGCCGAAAATCAAGGTCGACGTCCCCGTCGCCTCAGCGCGGTCAGCATCGCCTCCGTGAGGTAGTCGTCCGGGGGACGGAAGGGAGGCGCGGTATCGGCGTTCGTTTGTCCGTCTTTGGCCAAACAGAATATTGCATCGCTTGCCCCTCGCCGAAAAGGTAGTGGGACGCAACTGAAGTACGGGGCCTCCAGGGGGCTCGTCTGCGTCTTTATCCACAGCGACTGCATGATGCAGGTCGAGCACATGCGGGCGATGAAAGTTTAGAAAATAGAAAATCTGCGCGTTCTGACGCTCTCGATTTGCAGCTGCGCGTTCGCCTTGGTATCCGGCGGTCACGAAGGTCGGCGTCGAAACGCCGAACATGTCCTGGGTGAACTTCTCGTCCGTCGAGAAGCTTGGCTCCGGCACGCTCATCAATTTGATGCTGATGCTCATGAACCCCGACGTCCTCGATATCCGGCGTGATGTAGGGCCCGGGCCCGGAAAATCTTACCCAGGCGGGATAAGTCTTCGGCTCGGCGCAAAGATGCCGCGCCGGAAGTTCTCTGGCAGATCCTGGTGAATAATGAATTCGGCTCGCACGATCCCGTGAGTCTTGGTGTTCCCCCTCGCTCGAACGCTCCGGGCTTCCACAGAAGCTATCTGTTCCGTGAAACTCGAGATAATTGAGTCCAGGTGCTTCTCCTCATCGGGCAGCAATTTCTCCTGGGCGATTTCCAAACCCTCATTTCGCCGCTGGATGTTGATCAACGCCGTGGTGAAGTTCGTAAAGGGGATCACGGCGCGGCATCAAACGCCGGCCGGAAAAACGGATCGAAACGCCGCTCGAACTGAAGAAGAAAGTGAAAAAATCGGCTCGAGGCGATCGAGGACTGGGGAGCCGGTGTTGGCTTTCGGCGCTGAGCGACTGGGATTTGAACTCAATGGTGAGGAGGTGTAAGGGGTTTCTCGCGGGCGTAAGGGGCTAATTCGACGAATAACGAGCGATCAGCTTTAGGATTTCGGAAATTCCAGCGCCGAAGTCGATCGTGCGCTTCTTGCCCCAAAAAACGATGCCGAGATAAAACCCGGGTTCGATTTCCGGATTTCGTCCCGGACTTTTTGCTATCAAGGAGGTCTCCGAATAGTCGAGAACGATGCACTCCTTCCCGTCCGAACCAACTTTTGTCCTTGTAAACGTTGGCCTCGATCGCCTTGTGGCCAAGGAGGAGAATCTTATTCTTAAGGACCCCACGGTTCGGATTCTTTGGATCTCTTTCGAAGACCTTGCCCTTCAGATCTTGAGCCGCACGATGTCCGCGATGATGTTTGTGACGACGGTGCCTGGAAGCACCAGGCTGTGCCTTTTTGCTTCGCCGTTGGGAACCGGCCCGGCTGGCTTTTGGCGAAACAAGTCATCCAGCCCTCTTCGACATTTCTTAAGTTCGGCGATGGTCATATTAATATTCGTGGGTGCACGGGAACTGGTTGAGGACAGACCAGTTCATAGTCTTCAGGAACTCGATGAGGGCCAGCTTGTCGAGATCACGGCAGGTCAGCGCCAAAATAGTGCCCTTTGTCTTCGACAAAATCGGGGCATTTATGTGGCGGCCAGAAAGCTCCGGAACGAGTTTGATTAGCTCACGGCGGTGGAGATCTTCCGGCGAGAGATTTCAAGGTTTGGTTGCTGCCGGGGCCGCGGCGATCTTCGGCTTAAAAGCACGACCGGTTAGCTTCAGATTTGGCTCAAGATTGGCCAGCAAATTGATCGGAGTTCCCTATCAGGGATCTGGCCCGATGCGCACCCAGCCGTCGGCATCCGCGAGCGCGCGAAGCGGAGAGGTAGCGGCTTCCCTTTTGCGCAAGCTTGGTGCGCATCATTCGTCTTGGAGTCCGCCAGATGGAATTTTTAGCGAGGCGCTTTTCGCGGGGCCAGAGGAGTTTGGTCACCGCCGTCGTTGAAGGCCTTCCAGGAAGTCGCCCCTCTACGGAAGGGTCTCCCGTGAACTCGCCGAGCGCGTTGTTGTTAAAGAACGGCGCCGAGCTCCATACGCTGACCAGCGAGAGCACCCGATAGTAGCCGGGACCGCCTCCTTTGGACGTAAATTTGATCGGATGGTTTTCGTCGAGCGGTTATGCCCATTCCTGCTCTTCGACTTTCGGCAATTCCTTATAGGTCTGAGATGAGAGTTGTCCCAGACGTTGTCCTGCCTGCGCATTGGTTCCAGCGCGGGACGAATGTTGTCTCGATCTTGGAAATCGGATAACGGCGGTCCGTCGAAAGGGAAATTGTTTTCGAAAGTCGGGCTTCACAACTTCCGCGCGAAACCAGGCCCTTCCCTCGCCGGAGTGCGGCTCGATGTTCGCGGGCGGTTGTTTGCTGGAGTGGCAGCTTCGCGCAACTCTCCGCAAAAACGATCTTACCGCGCTCCATCACCGCTTCATCGTTGTTAATCCGGTCGGCGCTGCCGGGCGTCCTTCAGATGAAAGGGATGCAGCAACTTCTACAAGGAGCCGCGATGTCGGCCTAGACGCTCCTCGGTAGCACGCCAGAAAACGGAATTTTGAGCATAGGAGACTTCGAACGGCCTCTGCGGCGCCAGCCCGATCAACCAGTTGTGGGCGTGAGCCAGTATTCAGACAAAATTCCGATGTTTACGTAAACGCGTATGCCGTGGCCCCTCTTACGCCTACCGAATCGGCGCCGTCCTTCAAGATATGGGGAACCGGCATCGGTCGCCCTTCTCACCGGGAAGTGCGAGTGCCCCGGCCATCTTTTTCCTGCGCGGCTATCCTTTCCCGCTCGGCCAGGAGAAAGATAGGGTTAATGGCATTCGGGTTGTTGATGTGATCCGTGGCGATCCGTGACGTGTCGGACGTGCCGCGCGGTTGAGCCTCGATCATTTCGTAGAAAGTCCCCCTTCTGCACGTTGCAGGCGAAAACTCGGCCGCTCGCTGATGTATTGATTGCCGATGGCGGAGGCCAGATTCTCCCACTGGGGTTTTCCGGATCGCGGGAGGATTTATCGGGTTAGGCGCGATATGACGAGGCGCCGCATGAGACCCCGATGCGATACGGACGGACGAGCCTATTGTTGTTGTAGTATGAAGGATCATTCATGAACCGCTCGCCATCCCACTTCCTGGCGAGCAGCTTCATCGAAATCGGGATTGGGAGAGCCGGAACCAAGGACGCCGGTGGGTTTTCCATAAATTTTCTCGTCGATTCCTTCCGGTTCGGGTTGCGTGGGCTCGTCAGGCCAGAACCCATATTCATCGGGCTTCGAAGCGGGTTTAAAACCAGGCTCGTTGACGACTCCGAGAGTGTTAATGAGGCCTGTGCCGAACGATTTGCACTCAGTGCAACCTGGTGCCCCGCTCAGCCAGTGAATCAGGAAGCTCTTGGCCCACCCAGCCAGGCAGCCCATGAGTTCCAGCCTCCCAAATCCCATTTCAGTGAAACTGCTGCCAGCGGCATTCTCTTCGCTCATCTGGCTGGCTGAAGCTCAATTCATCCATGAGATATTCTTGGCAAATCTCGCCGGTTCCGTGGTGACTCCGCCGCTCATTGTCTTCACATAAACTTGAAGAACTCAGTTTTAGCCAATATACTCAAACACTCAATCTAACATTTGGCCGGAAAGTTGCATGACCCGCGTGCACTGTATTTTATCATCTTGAAGGACGACATTGCGACAGTGTTTCTGTATGCATCGAATTCTCAGGATGCTGCAACTCACTCCACAGCCGGTGATGTGGCACCATGCTCCCATCAAATTTCCGTTTTCTGGCATTCCTTTACCGAGGAGCTCTGTAGTCAGTATCTTGCAGAGAATCCTAGAAGGGCACCCATTAACGATAGTATTGAAACGCATTTGGGTCATGAACCTTCAGGCAACAACCATGGAGCACGCCAGCGAAACTCACGCGTGCCACTGCTCGAACGGTACCTGCGACCGGACTGCTGGCTCTCGGCGTGAGTCACTCATGCTGAGTTCACTGCTAAACCGAACTACCTCAGAACGCCGAGTCGAGAGCGGGTATCCAGGTATCCGTCCCATCAGAGGCGGTCCTCAGGCAACGCTCACTTTGTTTCAGCAGTGAACTGTAGCTGGCATCGAGCCTGTTTAATTCAACTACGGTATTCCTCTGACCAGCACACTATCAAACCAAATCTGGCTGATCAGATAATCACTTTAGCGCGAGAAGTTCTTCTCCGCTTCGCGCGCTCTGCACCCCGGCGCAGGCACCTGGAACTCCACCAGGCTGGGTGTCGGTTGCTGACGATCATCTGAGCAACTCGTTGCCCATGCCCCGACAGTCTAAGCGGAGCGTTCGAGCTTCCCTCCGACACTGTCATGATACCGAATTCGGTAACTCATCGAGTTCCTAATTTATAACGACTGTTTTGATCTGGCTGTTCATGCCGCCACGAATATTAATGTGACCGAAAAACTAGAATGCTGGAAACTGGTGTGTTAATGATTTAGCGGCAGCAGTTTGGCTGCTGTTGCTGGTCACAACCTCATCAGGTGTGTTGCAGCTTCAGTCTGGAGGGACTGGGTGCTCGAGAGATCCGAGGCACGTGGTGTCACCCCAGAACTGCTCACCTCGCTGACCCTGGGCGTTATTTTGGACTGGTTCGACGGAGATGGATTCCATACTTCCAGCTCGTTTCCTTGAGAGTCGGGACGAGATCCAAATCAGTTGGAAGCACACAGTCTCAAGCAGCTCTCAAGCTGTCGTGCATTGGGTCAGTTGCCACGCCCCACCTCCACTATAGCCCAGTTCAAATCCCGATAAATCAGCCAGAAGGCTCCCCGATCTCTTCAACTTTGTCGAGTTCGGCGGCTGGGCCCAGACCACTCAGGCCGCGTTGTCCCTTTGCACTCGTGATCCACGACTCTGTGATCAGCAGCCTGAGGCAGGCCGGAGGCGCCAGCCATTCCGTCTCGTTTCTCTGTGAGGGAAATTCGGGTGCAAGCCAGTGCGTCGACTCACCAGGATCTACCCGGCAGTACCGGCAAATTCACCAGTGCCTGTTGATCCCTCGAGATTTGACAGACTTCATCAGCTCAAGTCAGGTACTCAGAAGTTAGCTCGACATTTATCATGGGAAGTTGTGATCATTTCATTACCGAAGGCGCACTGGCTTCAAATCGAGGCGTCAGGCAAGTTTTCACCTAATAATCGCCACTTCATTGATCTGCGATGTGGAAGACCTGCTCGGTGTTACCTCACACTTTAGATTGTTGGCTAGATCTGTCTTCTCATTTGGCTAAGATGGTGAAAGACTCTCCACCTTCCAATTCGATTGTTAGACCGCTCCTATCTGTTACCCGGCTAATGCCATCTGACGAAAGGCGCCACGTTTCATTAACCATAGCCTGCAGGCAACGTTCGTTACCTATCATCGCATGAATATAAGTCGAAACAAATGAACACCGTCGCGCCTGCCGACGAACTCGATTGAATACGCGACCGACTCATGTCACTCGGACAATCCCGGCGCGGGCGCTTCTTGCACCTTTGCTCGATCCTAGTTTAGTGCAAACAGCGCTCATTCGGCAATTGTAACTTCAGCCGGGATATTCAGCGGCACGATACCTCCACTATCGCGCTCTCGTAACGACTATATGCGGAAGTATGGCGAGACGTATTCGAACAACCGCACAATTCCATAACTTACGTCATTACATGTTCTAACTCGACACTCGTATAGGAGGCGCATCGAAGCCTGCGCGAAATCATTGATCTTCCTTCGGCTGATCCCCGTCGGGCCACCACTCTCCACTATGCTCGGATCGACTGGCAGTCGCTTAATTCTCGTTGGATTGTGGTCCGTGACTCTAACCGATTCAGCTCATGTGAAACGTCATGCTCGACTGTTGCCATTTACGTGACGATTCTCTACCTAACCCGCTGGAAATCGGCCGGAGCTGGTGGCTTTTCGATTGACGCTCGAGACAATAAATGGGTTTTCAGAACCCAACGGCTAATTTTCGACGGGTCCTGGAGTGGAACGATCACGATAATGCTCAGCTCAATTTGCAGCTTTATCTGGTTTGACGGCGATGAACTGAATGTGGGTTATCAAGCGGCGACGCCCGCCTCTGTGGTGCAGTAACGGCGATCCTGCGCTAGATCTATGGCGAATATCCACCTCATATCATCGAGGCCACCGTCACATTCTTGCTGTTGAACCACTGTCTTCAGCCTGGGCGGCTGTCGGAATTATAACGATTTGTCAGCCGGATGTTTCCGGCTCCATCGCCGCGAAACTCGCCGTCAGCGCAAAGGAAAGAAAACACGCCTCCCCGCATTTATTTCCTCGACCAGTAGCGCTCGACTGGGGCACGATATTCCACGCCGATGACGCCAGTAAGACAAACTGCGAACGTCGGCTCGGCCTGGAATCCGGCTGGTCTGAAGCGCGCGGAGTGCTCTCCCAGTGCTGATGGTAATATTTTCGATCGCCGTCGGACGAGAAGCCCACCGGACCTTCCGCCGAAACTACCCATCGCGATCGACGATCGAACGCAGGCGTACAACATGATCGCCGGGCTGAAGGGCACCGGCGATCTGGTTCCGCGACCGGAAGTAGCCGGGCTGGACGGCAAAGTCAATTTACGACGCGGGATCCGGCGGTTTTCCACCCTTTGAGCACGCGCGTGCGGCATGATCCACTTTATTTCCCCGGAGGCTGCGCTATTGAAGCTGTCACAGTAAGCTCGTCACGATACTTCAGGTGCATCATCGTCGGTCCGGCGCGTACGTAAATATCAACCGGAATCCAATGCGCGGCGCTCTTCGGGTGTCAGTATCTGTCTTGGCACTAGTATATTGCGACTGTCAGTCTTGCGGGGGCGTGAACTGCGGCACAAATTCGGCTGTTTGGAAATCTTAACCGACATCACTACCGATAGCCTCTGAGCGCAGCTAATCGCGTTTCCAGTTTGCGCTTGTTTGTTTCTCAGGCACCGTTGTCTGCGTTGAGACCACTGGCTCGACCTGCCTGGGCCTGAGGAAGCTCTCATTCTGCAGCTGAACATCGTCGTGCAATGCGGAGAGTAGACTCGTCGCCCATCATTCTGCTTCAATCCACGAGCGATCTGAGATGAGGGTTTCACTGGCGCACCACGAACTCCCAGGATGGCACCAGTAAGCGTCTGAACATTCTCACCCCGACACTGTTCAGTCGAGACCAATGTTCCAGACCTCTTACTGGCTAGGCTCAATCACTCTTCCACTTCTTGGCGATCAATATTGGCCGGTTGCGTCCTGTCGGTAGCTCCACGAAGTGGAAAAGGCTCGACCACGTCTATGGGCCGAAGCCACAGTCACTTTGGGCGGCGATGGCACAGTCAGACTCCCGTGTTGCTGCTGATCCTGTAGCCGTGGTTCAGATCCATCATATTACTCAATATGATCACCAGATCCATTGCGTTGAAGAGTCGTCGACACCTAGCATGAGACCTTCCTGTTTGGCAGACTGCACAGTATTTTCTCAGCTCCACTTGGCACCACTGAGATGATATCGCAGCATCAGCGAGATAGAATCATTTCGCCAAATAAACAATTCGAAAGCGACCGGCGCTGGGCTGATACTTCGGCACAGTGATGTTGCCCCGACTTCCACCCAGAGGGCGATCGCGATACTACGTTCCTGACCGGCAGTCCTGCAATGAATGACGGCGCGAACACACGTTAACTCATTACAGCGTGGCTGCCGCGCGGCCTTCACTCCCGGCCCCGCGACATTCGGAGAAAATCAGCAGTCCATCTGAACCATCTGCGTTGTTAAATTTCGGGCACAATCGATCTGCTGTTTTGGCCTTCCGCTAACCATCACCTCGACTTGAGAAGAATGTTGACTCTGCGAACCTCGTTATCAAGTCATATGGATGATGTCAGACCACGCTGGTCACGCTGTGCAGCCAGCCGTACCAGATCCCCAGCCGTCCCCCGCCAGTGAATTTGTTGTGTGACATCACTCGAGTCGCTGAGGGCTGTTTCCCAGGTCCACGTCTGATGTTGTTTGTTCAGAATCACCACGGTGCATTCTTCCCAGCGATGCGAGGAGCATCAGGCTGTAACTGGGCAGAAGTCTTCAGGTTATATTGCGGCCCTCACGCGAATTTTCCACGTGGTGTATGGCATCTTAGAATTATTTCAGCAATCTCCTGTTCAGTCTCGGCCGCAGCTGCCGAGGCCACCACTCATTGTCCAGAGGCAGCAAAGCCTATGGGACGAGCTAATCGCCACCCCTCATTTTGGGGCTATGGCGGCTCGCTCCGGGCGTGGCCACTGGCTCAAGTTTACGAGAACATTCCCGGACAACACACCCCTTCCCAGTGTGAACTGTGCGTCGACAGCCTTCAGCTGGGCCCCGTCTTGCTGAGGCTGCAGGCACCTGTTCGGTGATCCAGGACAATTGCTGGGACCGCAGAGAGTGTTTGGGCTTGCTTTCTGTGACCGGAACTAAATCAGGCCTCGAATCTCACGCCTTCTGCACCACTTTACATCGCGGGAAGACCCGCCGTGGACGGCAACTTTTTCGCGCCGCAACACAACCGGCGTTTCGGCTGCTCTGCCGGATATAAACCACTTCAGCGCAGTAGTGTGGCGGCACGTCTGAACCAACGACGTGCCCGAAAAAGACGTTGCTCAAACTGAAGTAGCGTATGAGCGGCGTTTACCAGACCTCAAACTGGAAGGCTTGAATCTTTGCGGCACAAGCTGCCTCCATCGTGACCATTGCTGGTGATCGACTTTCAAAATACCAATGCTGACCTGGCGTGCAGCCACGCAAAAACATCCTTGACGACCATCGTTGCGCAGCCCTCACGGTCGTTCTTCGAGAATAAATAATATTTGGCGTTGACGAAGATGCCAGTGACTGGCAGGCACACGGCTGCCTTCGGCACTCGAGATCGCACCGGCTCGACAAACTCGACGAGACGGAGATCTTCCCGCCTGCGCGAACGAACGTTAGTGACCACGAAGTGACCTTCTGCGCCAGACCGCAAATGGCATTGACGCGATCCGGCACGTAAACCTCGAAGAACGATCCGCCGTCTGCTGGATGAACTGATGACGACTCAGCATCGACGAATATCCGGCGGCGACAGTCCAAACTCGGAAGCGGATTCTGACCCAGGCTGGCTGGCAAACAGTGGCTATGGGTTGGCAGTACCCAGTGCCGGCAGTGCAGTCACTGTCTGCCGTGAACCAGCTGTGGATCACTAAACTGCGCTTGTTGCTCTGGCCCGTCACTGAGCATCGATCACGCTCCTTCTCCATCTGTTCACCAGCAGCGTACTCCTTCCAGAAACTCGAGGCAGCCTTGTGGTTACATTTACAAATTCGGCTGTTAATCGGGAAACCATCTCGACCACCAGGTGACCAGTTGCACGCTGGCGCAACAGAATACCCAGTCACTGTTTGACATGGTGACTTCGAGTTTTACCCGGGCGCCACGATCTCTTCGAGGATCATCTCGTGTTGCTAATCTGATAGGAAAATCTCATCTTGACCATCCGCAGCTGATGAACGTGAATCACATTGCCACTTCGTGCCATCCAGTAGCTGCGACAATCTCGACCTCCAACTCAGGTTTTGCCTCAGCCACACAACTCTCAATCTATATCCATGGCGACTCACTCGATCGACCGTAGATAGAGCAAAATATGAATCGATTTCCATACCAAATCAGAGGTAACGACACTGGAGGTGTCTCATCTTCGGATCTTCTCTTGTGCATCGCCTGAATCGTACTTTGTTTGTGTTTGAACTTTCGCTGGAGTCGTCGGCCTCTTGACCATCTGGAAAAAAATTCATTTGGTGCATGGCGGCACCGGCGCACTCTGTGACCTCAGACCGGGCGTTGAATCTCACTGTCATGCCACTCGTGCCGGAGGCTGATCTCCCTCTTTCAGCTTAGATACTCGACGCCTTGAGGTCGAAACTACGTGATATTATTACTCAGCAGTGAGATCGGACTGGAACTGGACTCTCGTGCGGAACATTCCAGCCACAAACTGAGCAGCTGCCAGATCGGCGCGGCGTAGCGGCGGGCACTGATGCTGCCGATGCACCTTCTCGCAACTCACTGCTGGTATTCTGCTCCGCCAGACATCTTTGGTGCCCGCATCGCCCGGCTGTTGAACCTATTCGGCATACCCACCGCAGATGCCGATCGTTCGATAATTTGCCGGACACATTGTGATAAATTGGCGGACCCGTCATCGAGGCTGAATCGGCGAGTACTGCTGGTGCCCGATCAAGACGATAAAACGATCGACAACCGCGAATCTATGAACACCAGCCGAGGTTAATGGCGATTCGAAAAACGACGAAGACTCGATCCACGTGGCGGTCTCTTCCCGGCTGCGGGCCTGAGCCTGAGCAGTCGCGATGACTCAGCTTTACTTCCGGGGCACCTGGTCAATTCCTCCGCATTTTTCGACGACAAATCGCTGGTTTTCGAGATTTCGTCGCTATCCGCCCGAAACGTAAGACAGGTGACGCTGTTAAGCGCCTCGGTAGCGATCGATCGATCGGAGTTCTATTTTATTCCAGCTCGCATAGTCACTAATTCTGTCGATAAACCGTGCTCTTTGGCGATGGCCGAGACTCAAATCGGCGTCACGCCAACG
>ERZ1370068.4166-contig-3253_pt1 | contig 35045 bp, 36 predicted proteins | sample MGYA00561227_ERZ1370068 | MGnify/ENA primary metagenome ERZ1370068 (study PRJEB38410, sample SAMEA6850437) | metagenome | study: Metagenomic assessment of the ecological functions of the soil: analysis of the soil microbiota associated with the...
AGTTACGTATTGGGTTAATATTTGCGGCTGGCTGCGGTGCACGAGACGTCGGCGGCGTCCGGTCCGGCCCGCCATCGTCACGTTGTTTCCCGGCGGTCACGAAGTCGATCGCGATGTCAGCCGCTGGGTGGCGCGCCATGTGACGAGGCGCCCGGTCCGACCGCGAATTTCCTGCGGCGCGGTGATCGCCACCGGGGCGATTCCAAGCGCAGATCGCAAATGCAGGCGTGCGCCGTGCCGATGCTGCGATCCACGAGCTCAGTGTCACGTCCGGCGGCGGCATGAGCCTTGCCGAGACCGGCGACTGCGTCGGATTACCACCAGGCGACAGTTGCGTTTGCCCAGGTCGGCACACCGTCGCCATCCGAATCCGCCGGGAGGGAGAATCATCTCGAGACGGTCGGTGACGCGCCGAGGTCGACCTCGTCGATGGCGCAAAGCGCTTTTAGCCGAACGCAGCCGGCGCGGAAGCGCAGCCGCGGGGCCGGCACGATGCGCAGCTGGGCGGTCCGCCGGCCGGGATTGATCACGCCGGTGACGTCTCCAGCTCGGATGTTCATACTCCGTCTCGGGCTGCTGCACCGGCGGGTTGTCGAGCACCGACTCGAAAAATCGGGAACCGCTCCCTTCGGAATCGTGAAGCGGTGCCTGGACGCCTTCGGGACCGGTCACCTGCTCTCCCGTGAACCTGGGGATGGCTTGAGCTGGACGCCGATCTCGCGAAGTCAGCTGGTCGCGGTCAGGCCTGAGACACTGGTGCTGCAACCGTGAAGGGCGTGAAGAACAACTCGAGCCGGGCCAGATCGGACTCGGACCGGCAGCGGCCCGATCACGTCGGCGGCAACGGCGTCGCCGTCGATGTCCATGAGCCCATCGGCGAGATGGACGTGAGTCAGATCCACAACGCCGCCGCAGGGGTCGGCCTGGCTGACGTGCGGTGTGCCGCGGAGGTTGGTGATGATCGGGTGAGGGACAAAGGCCATCGCCAGCGACGCCGACAGCACCATCGCACTCGATGCCCCCGACAACAAGACGCGTTCGCTCTCGCATTCATCGGTCTCTCCCGGGTGCTACTGCTGCGGGATGACATTACTGAGGGTGACCGTCTGCTAAGGATCGCGTTCTGCTCTGCGGAACGACGAGTCCTCCACGGATCAGTATGCGCAGATCTTTTCCGGTGGATTGGTAGAACATAGTCCCGAGGCACGCGGGGCCCGGCGTCATGCGCCGAACCGGAGCTTGCTGGACCGCGGCCAGTCCCGCTGCGGATGTCGAAGACCCGTATGCGGGAACCGCTCATTGGCCGCGTCGTGGCAGCTCTGAACGCCGGGGACACCGTCAGGCCGGGTCCCGGACACGCTCTCGACTCGCGTAGACGCCCCGTCTGAATTCAAACTGATGGCAAAGCCTGATGTGCGCATCAAGGCCGTGGATCGGTGTCAGGGGCAGTTCATTTCGGCCTCGTGCCGAGCTACTGGTTCGCGCGACTCAAAGCACATGCGACAGCCCGTCGGTCTCGCCACTGCGAGAATTCAGCCCGGGCGTCGCCGTTGATGATGGTCTGCGCCGACGCGGCTCCCTGGTTGCAAAGTCGTCCGTCGTCGCCCCCCGTGGCCGTCGGCGGTCCGCTTGATGGCTGTTTGCTCCCGCCTGAGTCGTCGATGCCGGCCGGATCGAAATCGATCCGAGTGCACGTTCTTCCGGCGTCCGGCGCGGATCGGTGAAGCCTGGGGTCCGGTCCCACCGCCGGTGCAGGCGTCGAAGCAGCAGGCGTTCTTGTCGTAGTTGATGGCGGTTTTCGCGTTCGCCTGGCGGTAGCCGTCCACGTCCGCCGGTTTGAAATCCACCGCCGAAGTTGATCAGATCCTTGCATTTGGCGATGCAGGCCTCGGTGGGGTCGCGTCGCATCGGCTCGGATTCTGCGCGCCAGCACAACGTGTGTCGCAGTTCACGCCGAGCCGCGGGGCCGTCGGGGAACGGTCCGCGCCCATGTAGACGACCTTCCTTCGGGTTAGCGCCGCCGCAAAGCCGCCTGGGCGGTGGGCCGAATAGTCGAGCGCGACCGGACTGGTCCGGCCGGCGTTGAGCAAGGTGGCCCGCTTGCGTCAGCTGGCAGATTGTTTCGCGTCGCTGGCCTCAAGAGGGCGACGCGCAGTCGTCCGCGGGGGGTCGCCACCGAGACTCGGGGATCGCGGCACAGCGCATGGCGTCGGTCGGTCGGTGCCTCCCGGCTCGAATGCGGGCACTCCTGGATTGTCTAGGCACCAAGAGGCGGCTGGCAACGGGCTATCGGTGAGCGCGCCTGAGTCCAACCTGCCGAGTTCATACGGTGGGAGCGCGAGCAGCACGAACGCCGGGAACCACCCGGTCCTCAGCGGATCGGCAACCCGAGTTCAGAAAATCGCGCATGAATACCATCCTCTTCAAAACATGCCGGACGAGTATCACCGGGAAGAGACGGCTAATTCGGGGGATTGGCGTCAAACGATCCAGCGCATGCGCTGCCACCGTCCTCCTCAAACGGCGGGAGCGAGATTCGACAGACCGGCGCTTCGGCGCCGTAGAACGTGGTGAGCAAGATCGACGCGGCCACTGAATGTCGCAGATTGCGATGAACTGTGAGGTGGACCACGGACCGATCGCGCCGCGGCCCGATCGGCGCGGACGATCTCGATCAGATACCGCAGCACGGCGTAACCCTATCGTAAACATGCCGCCAGCGCATGTCCCGGCGACCTTCTGGCGCCGGACGTCACCAGCGACGATGCACAGGTAGCAGTAGCTAACGACTTGCCGGCGATTGATTCGGGGCTGTATAATCCTGCGCGTCGCGGATGCACGCGGCAGTGATCCCGCTGGCGCCCTCGACGGCAAGAGTCCCGGCGCGCCGCTTGCTGCACGGATGCCTGCGGAACCCGGGGGGCAGTCGCGCCGCCCACGGCCCGTTCCAATCACGTCCAGCCATCGCAGCCGCCGAGGAAGCAGCCGATGCGCGTGATGGCGAGGCCGACGGCACACCGATCGGCACGACACAATCAGTCCCCAGGGCTGCAGGTCGGATCCTGGTGAATCCGGCAGAAGGTGACAATGGCGGCGCCGAGGCCGCCGAGAAAACCCAGGCCGCAGGCGACGACGCCGCCCTTCCACCAGGCAAAGATTTCAAAACGTTATTGAAGACGTGTCGAGGTTGGTTATCGACAAAGTTAGTAGCCGCGTGAGCCGACAATGGCACCTCAACGAGCGTCCACAGCGCACAAGCGATCCGCAAGTTTGGCATCGGATGCCGGCGCGCTCGGCCAGACGCAGAGTTGCTGGCAGCCTGCCGCGACGAGCACCTGAGATCGCGCGCTCAGCATCAAACCGTAGGCGTAGAGTGGGGAACGCCCAGCGGAAAGTAAAAGCGTGATCGGGGCCGCAGCGATTCGCTGAATCTCAGCGAATTAGCTGGGACGCCTGCACACTACACCGGTGAACTCCAAAAAATCAATGCACTAAAGTCGTGACTGTACGACTTCTGAGTACTTCTTTAGTACGCCACCAACTCCTCCTCCAGATTCGGCTGGGTGACCAGATGCCGCTGCTGTTCCCGCAAAGACCGCCTCATCCGGCGACCAGATCGTCTCTGCCAGGTGGTCGATGCTGGATCCACGACCGTCAGGCGCTGCCGCCGTCGATCCGCCGCGCCGTGAAATTCTCGTGGTCCGAATACCGGCGTCACGAGACGCGGCTGGCCGGACGCGGCTGCTGGCGCTGCTCGTCGACATCGGCGACGCGTTCGCCGACATCCCGCTCGGCCACATCCGCAGTCTTCGCCACGGATCGGGCGCCGGGTCCGCTCGCGCGAGCCGCTCGGCGCGAAGTTCGTGCAGGAAGTCAACGCCGTCACGATGGCGGTCGATGCAGCTGCACCCCGACGCCGGCAGCGTCGTCGAGCTTGGCGGCCAGGACGCGAAGATCATCATGTTACAAGGAGAACGAGCAGACCGGCGACAAGCGCGCGATCGCGTCGATGAACGACAAGTGCGCGTCGGGCACCGGCGCGACCGATCGACAAGTGCCTGATCAAGGTCGGCATGCCGCGCGACGAGGTCATGCAGCTGCAGTGCGATCCGACGCGAAGCTGCACCACGTCGCCGCCAAGTGCGGCGTCTTCGCCGAGACCGACATCGTCAACCTGGTGAAGTCCGGCATCCCGTCGAACGAGATCATGTGCTCGCTCGCCGACGCGATCGTCGTCGCAGAACCTCGTCGGTGCTCACGCGCGGCAACACGCTGCAAGTCCGAAGGTGCTGCTGCTCGGCGGGCCGAACACGTACCTGCCGTTCCTCCAGGCGTGCTGGCGCCAGCGGATCCCGGAGACCTGGGCAGACGCGCGGCTTCGAGTGTCCGAAGGACGTGCCGATCGAGGAGCTGATCTTCGTCCCCGACGAACGCGCAGTACTACGCCGCGTACGGCGCCGTGATGCTACGGGCTGCACGAGCCGGCACGCGTCCGGACTCTACCGCGGCCTCGATCCGCTCAAGGAGTTCATCGCCGGCGGCCGCAAGGCGAAGCTCGGCGACTCGGCCGGGCCGCCGCTCGCGCGCGGACGACGACGCAGCTCGAGGCGTTCCGCACGCGAGTATACGATTCCCGAGTTCGCGCCACGCGACGTTCGAGCCGGGCACAGACGGTGCCGCGCGCGTCATCGGCCTCGACGGCGGCTCGACCTCGTCGAAGGCGGTGCTCGTCGACGAGAGACGGCGACCATCCTGACCAAGGCAGTACCAGCTCTCGAAGGGCAACCCGATCGCGGACACCAAGCGAGCTGCTCGCGCAGATCAGGCGTTCGTCGCACGATCAGGGCGCGACGCTCGAGGTGCTCGGCTTCGGCGCCACCGGCTACGCCGCCGACGTGCTCGAGGAGATCGCTGCGCGCCGACGTCAACATCGTCGAGACCGTCGCGCACATGATGGCGGCGGTGAAGTACTTCGGCGACGTCGACGTGATCTGCGACATCGGCGGGCAGGACATCAAGGTCCTGTTCATGGCGAACGGCGACATCCGCAACTTCCGGCTCGTCGAACCAGTGCTCCGCCGGCAACGGCATGCTGCTGCAGGCGATGGCCGATCAGTTCGGCGTGCCGGTGACCGAGTACGCCGACGCCGCGTTCAAGGCGCCGGCTCGCGCCCGAAGTTCAGCTACGGCTGCGCGGTGTTCCTCGACGCCGACCGCGTGAACTTCCAGAAGGAGGGCTACTGCAAGGAGGAGCTGCTCGCCGGGCTCGCGATGGTGCTGCCGAAGAACGTCTGGCAGTACGTCGTGCAGATCCCGCGCATGGCCGCGCTCGGCACGCCGCTACGTGCTGCAGGGCGGCACGCAGTACAACCTCGCCGCGCGTCAAGGCGCAGGTCGACTACATCAAGGAGCGCGTGCCCGACGCCGAGATTCACGTGCATCCGCATCCGGGCGAAGCCGGCGCGATCGGCGCCGCGCTCGAGACGCTCCGCGTCGTGACGCGCCGCGGGCACTCGACGTTCGTCGGGCTCGACGCCGCGATCGACCTCGCGTATACGTCGACGGAACGACGAGACCACGCGCTGCCATTTCTGCCCGAACGACTGCGCGCGCACGTTCATCGACGCGCAGCACGCCCGACGGCCGCACCAGCCGCGTACATCTCCGGGTTTCAGCTGCGAGAAGGGCACGGTCGAGATCCGCCGACGGCGCTGCAAGGTGTTGACCGAGAGCGCCGCAAGGATCTGCGGCTGCGTTCCCGAACCTCGTCGACTACGAGAGCAAGCTGTTGTTCCGCAGCTTCTACGCGCCGGATCCGATGCCGAGCCGATGGCGACGCCGATCGACGATGCCGAGGTGCAGATCGACGCTGTTCGGCGGAGTGAAGCGCGTCCAGGTCCGCCGGCCGTTCGCGCCGTTCGTCTGCCGCACGCGGCCGAAGCGCCGCAAGCGCATCCAGATCGGCGATCCCGCGCGTGCTCAACATCTACTCGACCGCGCCGGTCTGGCGCACCTACTTCGAGACGCTCGGGCCTCAAGAGCGAGCACATCGTCTTCAGCGACTACTCGATCCGAGGAGCTGTGGACCGAAGGCGCGGCAATACGGATCGATCGACCCCTGCTATCCGTCAAGGTGGCGCAGGCTCACATCCACAACCTGCTCTTCCACAAGCACGCGCGCCACAGGTTCGAGTACATCTTCTTCCCGTGCATCACGCACGTGCCGTCGTTCGTCGTCAAGCACGATGGACACAGCGTCGTGCCCGATCGTCGCCGGCGCGCCGAAGGTGATGCGCGCCGCGTTCACGAAGGAAGTGGACTTCTTCGCCGAGCGCGGGCATCGAGCATCGTCGACGGCGCGGTGACGCTGTCCGAGCCGAACTACTTTGCGAAGCAGATGTTCGAGATGGGGGCGCGCGCCTCGGCATCACCGAAGACGAGAACGACTTCGCCTGCCGCGCAGGGTTTCGCAGGCGCTGCGCGCTCGACCAGGATCGTGCAGCGCCGCGGCCTGAGATCCTCGAGCAGTTGGAAGAGGAGAACCGCGTCGGCGTTCTGCTGCTCGGGCGTCCCTACCACCTCGATCCCGGGCTGAACCACGGCATCCTCGAGCGAGTTCCAGGCGCTCGGCTATCCGGTTCTGTCGATCCGATCGATCCCCAAGGATCCGCACTGGCTCGCGCGGTTCTTCAAGGAGCGACCTCGACCGCGGGTTCATCGAGTCGCCGCTCGAGTGTCTCGGACGTCTGGCCGGAGAACTACTCGGCCAACAGCGTGCAGAAGGTGTGGGCCGCCAAGTTCGCCGCCCGCCATCCGAACGTCGTCGTGCTCGATCTCGTCGAGCTTCAAGTGCGGGCACGACGCGCCGACCTACGGCCTGATCGACAACATCATCTCGTCGAGCCGGCACGCCGTATTCGGCGCTGCACGACATCGACGCCAACAAGCCCGGCGGGTCGATCAAGATCCGCGTGCAAGACGTACGCGCACACGCTTGTCGCTTCACGAGGAGCGGCTCCAGGATATGGCCGCGAAGCGATCAGAGCTCCAGCAGCGCGTTGACGAGAAGCGCCGCGAGCTGGCCGACGTCGGCGCTGAGCAGGCCGCGCTGGCGGCTGCGGCGGCGCAGCGCCGCGGAACGCGAGCCCGACGAAATGGACGCCGCTTGCACGTGTCGTATCTGTCTGAGGACCGGTCCTGCCGGCCTTTTCGGAGGAAGCAGCAGAAGAGAGCCGTGCCAATGACACCAACAAGCATCGATGTCGACACGTGCGTGGACTACGACGACATCGAAGCCGAGCTGAAGGCCTTCGAGGACGGCCGAGCGGCGCGCGGCTTGAATCTGGAGCGACCGATCCGAGCACTGGGCGGACGCCAACCCGCAGGCGTTCACGCACGCGCGCAGCGCGCGCAGCACGCACGATCCTGTTCGGCGGATTGACGCGTCGCGCACGATCAGCTCGTGCGCGCCGGCGCTGCGCGCGCCTCGGCTACGCTCAGGCCGCTCGACGTGCCCGACACCGACGCGCTCCGGTTCGGCAAGGAGTTCGGCAACCGCGGCGCAGTGCAACCCGACCTTACTTCACCGTCGGCAATCTCGATCGAAGCAGCCTCGTGCACCTGCGCGACGTGGAAGGACGGCAGCGTCGCCGAGATCATCGACACCGGACGCTCTTCGTCACGGCCGGCGCGTGCGGACCGTGCCGCTTCGGGCACCTACGTCACCGAGCTATCGCAAGGCGCTGCCGCGATGCCGGCTTCGACGGATTTCGCGTGCTGCTTGTTCCAGCAGCAGGGCGGTGCTGCCGGCAGGCGACCGGCGATCATCTGGGCTCGAGCTGTCGACCGAGGTTCTTCATCGCGATCGTCGAAGTCGATGATCGCCGGCGACGTGCTCAACCTGATCGGCTACCGGATTCGTCCGTACGAGATCGAGCGCGGGTGCGACCGGATCGCGCGCTCGACGACTGCAAGCGGATCCTCGCTGACGGCGTTCGTCGGAAGCGGACGCATCGCTGCCGCGCTTGCGGCGAGTGCGCGTCGCGATGCTGTCGGCAGGTCCGAGTCGACCGTCTGCAGGCCAAGCCCAAGGTGGCGATCATCGGCGAGTTCTGGGCGATGACGACCGAGGGCGACGGCAACTACCAGCTGCAGCGCTTCCTCGAGGCGGAAGGCGCCGAGGTGCGACATCCAGCTCGTCACCGCCTGGCTGCTCTACAACATCTGGGAGCGCACGCTTCGACACGAAGCAGCGCATGACGCTGCGCGCGCGACGACGACGGCAACGTTCGGACTGAAGGGCGACGAACCCGCGCAAGAAGCTCGCGATGCCTGCAGGTGGCCGAGCTGGCGCTGCGCGCGGCGTTCCAGCGTCTACGCCAAGGCGATCGGCGCTGCGGCGGCTACCACCTGCCCGACATGGACGAGATCGCCGACGATCGCGCACCAGTATTACGACAACCACCTGCGCGGCGGCGAGGGGCACATGGAGGTCGGCAAGCTGATCCAGCAACGTCGAGCACAGCAAGGCGCACATGACGCATCAGCGTGAAGCCGTTCGGCTGCATGCCGTCGTCCGGCGTGTCGGACGGCGTGCAGTCGCTGATCACCGCGAGCATCCCGGACGCGATCTTCTGCGCGATCGAGACGACCGGCGACGGCGCAGTGAACGTGCAGAGCCGGCGTGCTGATGGATTCTGTTCAAGGCGCGGCAGAAGGCGCAGAAGGAATACGACGCGCTGCTCCAGTCGTACTTGTTTGCCCCTTCTCTGATATGCCCACTTTTGCAGTTGCTGAGCATTCATATAGACCTTCAACCTCGAAACCCCGTCATTGAGACATGCCAAATCATAATGCCGAATTGTCACACACACCAAAGATATTTTCTTACGGATTTTCTCGACCTTGATGCGCATCTTTTGCTGTTATGCGAATTTTCGTGGGGCACATAAGATGGCGTGTCCCAAAACCGGCAGAGCGTGAAACAAAGCCGGGCGTTGGCTCAGTTAAGAGTTCTCTCATTCGGTTTCTTTTCTTACAACTCGTTTTTGTTCTATAATCCAACGCAAAAATGATTCAACTGGAACTAAACAAACACTCCCCTTCGCAAGATGAACAGTTCTCGTGCGCGGCTTCGCGCTGCTGACCGTGGCGCACAGCGAGCACTGGGAGATCTACGCGGCGATGGCCGTGATGGGAATCGGGATCGGCTTCGCCTTCTCGTCGATGGCGAACCTGATCGTCGAGTCGGTCCCCGCCTCCCAGACCGGCGTGGCGACCGGGATGAACACGATCGTCCGCACGATCGGCGGCGCGATCGGGAGCCGGGTCTCGGCCGCGATCGTGAGCCGCGACGCTCGCGGTGAACGGCGAGCCGACCGAGCGCGGCTTCACGATCGCCTTCGCCGCCGCGGCGGCGGCTCCTGGCGATCGGCGTCGTGGTCGCGCTGCTGGTTCCGCGGCCGGTGCGCGAGAGCTCGAGCGAAGTCCTCGCCGAAGCTGCCTAGAGACCTCCGCGCAGTCGCGCGGCACGCTTGGTCAGGTGGCGCTGCTCCGGCAGGCTCGGCGTGCGCGGCGGCGGCTGACCCGATAGTGCTCGAGCGCTCCCTCCGTGTCACCGGCCAGCTCGAGCAGGTGCGCCCGCACCGCGTCCGACGCGGTAGTTGCCGTCCAGCCGCTCGGCCACCGAGTCGAGCACGGCCAGGCCCGCGGCGGGACCGTCGGCCATCGCGGCGGCGACGGCGCGGTTGAGCGTGACGACCGGGTTGCCGGTGAGCTGCTCGAGCAGGCCGTAGAGCGCGAGGATCTGCGGCCAGTCGGTGTCCTCGGCCCGAGCCGCCCGGTCGTGGACGCGCGGCGATTGCCGCCTGCAGCCGGTACTCGCCGACCGGCCCCTTGCCCATCGCGCTGCTCGAGCAGGGCGAGCCCTTCGGCGATCAGCTCCCGGTCCCAAAGCGTCCGGTCCTGCTCTGCCAGCGGCGATCGAGCTCGCCCGCGCGCGTCGGTGCGCGCGCGGCCGTCTGGCGTCGACGAGCAGCATGCAGCGCGAGCAGCGCCGGTCGCCTCGCCGTCGTCGGGCAGCAGCCGGTGCACGAGCCGCGCGAGCCGGATCGCCTCGCCCGACAGCTCGGCGCGCTGCAGCTCGGGCCCGGCCGCTGCTCGCGTAGCCCTCGTTGAAGATCAGGTACAGCACGCGCAGCACCGTGCGCAGCCGCGCCGCGCTGCTCGTCGGGCGTCGGCAGCCGGAACGGCTCGCCCGAGGCCTTGATCGCGCTGCTTCGCCCGGCTGATGCGCTGCGCCATCGTCGCCTCGCCGACGAGGAACGCGTTCGCGATCTCGGCCGTCGTCAGCCCGCCGACCGCCCGCAGCGTGAGCGCGATCGCCGAGGCCGGCGTCAGCGCCGGATGGCAGCACATGAAGAGGACGAGTCAACGTGTCGTCCCGGTCGGAGACCGTGCCGGGTGCCTCCTCCAGCGCCGTCAGGCTCTCGCGGGCCCGGCGCGACCGTTCGCTCCGCCGCTGGTCGATCAAGCCGCCGCGAGGCGGTCTGGATCAGCCAGCCGCGCGGCTCCTCCGGCACGCCGTCGCGCGGCCAGCGCACCGCGGCCGCGAGCAGCGCCTCCTGCACGGCGTCCTCGGCCGCGGCGAAGTCGCCGGACCTGCGGGCGACCGCGCCGAGGACCTGCGGCGCGAGCTCGCGCAACAGGCCCTCGACGCTCGCGCGGCACGTTCAGCGCCCGCCACCCGCGTGCTCGAAGAACGTCTCCATCTCGGCGGCGTTGGAGGGCGCGCTTCTCCATCACCTGCCGTACCTGGATCGGCTGCTGGATCGGGACGCCGTCGGGCCCGGGCACGGCCGAGATCTTCGCCGCGATCTCGAGCGCCCGCTCCTCCGACTCGACGTCGACGATCTGGTAGCCGGCGACCCACTCCTTGAACTCCTGGAACGGCCCGTCGGTGACGACCGTGGCCGTACCCGTCGGAGGTGACGATCTTGGCCAGGTCGGGCGCCGCCAGCACCTCGGACTGGACGAGCTCGCCGCTCTCGACGAGCTCCTCGTGCAGCGCCCGGTAGTAGTCGAGGTGGGCCTCGATCTCCTCCGGCTGCCACTTCTCCATCGTCGTCTCGGCGACGCCCGGCTGGAAGTCGACCACGAGCAGGTATCTGGTCATCTTCACTCCTTCGTCTGTGTGTGCCCAGCTCTGGCACGGTTACCTGAAGAACGGAGCCGGCCGGCCTGTTCTCGACATCGGCCTACCCGGCGGCGACGGCAACGGGCTCGGTCGGCGCGGCCTGCGGACGGCCCGGCAGCAACAGGCCGCAGACGAGCGCGCCGAACGCGAAGATCGCAGCCGACCACCAGAAGGCGACGGTGTACCCGTGCACGGTGGCCTTCGGGACGAGCTCGGAGCCGTGGTGGTGTGTGCTCAGGTAGGCGGTCGTCGCGCTGACGGCGACCGTGTTCAGCAGCGCCGTCCCGAGGGAGCCGCCGACCTGCTGGCCGACGCTCACGAGCGAGGAGGCGACGCCGCTCTCGGCCGGGTCGACGCGGGCCGTGGCCGTGTTCGAGGCGGTGGGGAAGACAAGCCCGAGGCCGGCGCCGATCACGATCAGCGAGGGCAGGACGTCCGCCGCGTAGGTCGATCCGACCTCGAGCCTCGTCAGGAGGACGAGCCCGAGCGCGGCGAGCAGCATCCCGGCCACGATCAGCGGGCGCGGCCCGAGCTTCGTCAGCAGCAGGCTGTTCACCCCGACCGAGGTGACGATCACCGAGCCGATCATCGGCAGGAACGCGAGACCGCTCATCAGCGGGCTGTAGCCGAGGTCCCTGCTGCAGGTAGTACGTGACGAAGAGGAAGACGCCGAAGAGTGCCGGTTCCCGTGAAGAGGACCGCGAGATAGAGCCGGCCGCGGGCGCGGTTCTCGAGCAGGCGCAGCGGCAGCAGCGGGTGGCGGGAGCGCGCCTCGATCAGGACGAAGAATCGCGAGCAGCAGCGACCCCGCCCACGAGCGAGCCGATCGTCTGCGGCGCGCTCCAGCCCGCGGTCTGGGCGCGGTCGAAGCCGAAGACGATCAGGAACAGACCGCCGGCCGCCGTCGCAGCACCGGGCAGGTCGAGGCTGGGCTTGCGCGGCACCGGTTGCGCCGGCACGAGCATCAAGCGCGCCGACGGTGACCGGCAGCGCCAGGAACAGGTTCACGTACAGGCACCAGCGCCAGGAGAGGTACTCGGTCAGCGCGCCGCCGAGCAGCAGGCCGACCGCCGCGCCGCTGCCGATGACAGCGCCGAAGATGCCGAAGGCCTTGTTGCGGTCGCGCGGCTCGGTGAACGTGGTCGTCAGCAAGCGCGAGTGCCGACGGGGCGAGCAGCGCGCCGAACGCGCCCTGCAGCACCCGCGCCGCGAGCAGCCACTCGAAGCTCTGGGCGGCGCCGCCGAGCGCCGAGGCACCCGCGAAGCCGAGTGAGCCCGAGGACCAGGGTCCGCCTGCGCCCGAAGACGTCGCCGAGCCGGCCGCCGAGCGGGAGCAGGCTGCCGAACGCGAGCGCGTAGCCGGTCACGATCCACTGCCGCGAGCCGTTCGAGAAGCCGAGCGTCAGCCTGCGCCGAGGGCAGCGCGATGTTCACGATCGTCGCGTCGAGCACGACCATCAACTGCGCCAGGACGACCAGCGCCAGGATCAGCCAGCGAGAGCGCATCAGGGCGCTGGGTCAAGCCTGGCGAGCACCTCGAACAGCGAGGCGAGGTCGCGGTGCTCGTAGCCGGCCGCCCGCGCGAACGTGAGCACCTCGTCGGCCGCCGCGGCGGCAGGGAGCGGCACGCTCAGTTGCCGCGCGGCGTCGAGCGCGAGCACGATGTCCTTCTGCATCAGGCCGACGTCGAACCAGGCGTCGTCCGGGAGGTCGAGCACGAGCTCGGCGCGCGCCTTCAGCATCGGCGAGCCGATCGGGCTCTCGCGTCATCACCTCGACCGCCCGCTTGCGGTCGACGCCCGCGCGGTCGGCGAGCAGCAGGCCCTCGGCGAAGGCGAGCATCTGCACGGCGAGGCTGATGTTGATCGCGAGCTTCAGCACCAGTCCCGTGGCCGTTCTCGCCGATGTAGTGTCGGCGTGCCGAGCTCGCGCAGGATCGGCTCGACCCGCGCGTAGGCATCCTCGTCGCCGCCGACCATGATCGTCAGCGTCCCGCTCTGCACCTGCGGGCACGCTGCCCGAGACCGGCGCGTCGAGGAAGGTCGCTCCGTGCTCTCGCACGCGCTGCGCGACGTCGCGGCTCTTGCGCGGGCTGACGGTGCTCAGGTCGATCCAGACCTTCCCGTCCGACGAGGCCGGCGAGCATCCCGTCCGGGCCCGAGGCGACCTCGCTCGAGGACGTCGTCGTCAGGAAGCGAGCGTGAGGACGACCTCGGCCGCCTCGGCGAGCTCGCGCGGCGTGTCGCGCCACTGCAGGCCCTCGCCCTCCGAGCTCCTGCGCGTCTTCGCGGTGGCGCGCCTCGCCGTAGACCGAGTACCCGGCGGCGAGGAAGCGGGCCGCCATGTTCCCGCCCATGTGGCCGAGGCCGACGACGCCGAGCGCGGTCACCGGAGCTTCCCGCTCACCCATGGGCCGAGTGTAAGCATCTTCCGGCTGTCATCCTTCGGGCGATGGCCGTCGTACGGACGCTCACGCTCGCCGACGCGGAGATCACGCGGATCGGCCTCGGTACGAACCGCCTCAGGAACACGGCGGAGAACGTCGAGCTGATCAGACAGGCGGCCGCTGCCGGGATCGGCATGGTCGACACCGCCCACACCTACACCGACGGCCAGAGCGAGGCCACGATCGGCGAGGCGCTTCGCCCCGTCCGGACGGCATGGTCGTCGCGACGAAGGGCGGCTTCCACCCCGGCACCGGCAATCCGGAAGCACTGCGCGCGCAGATCGAGGAGAGCCTGCGGCGCCTGCGCACCGACGACGATCGACCTCTACTACCTGCACCGCGTCGACCCCGAGACGCCGCTCGAGGAGAGCCTCGGCACGATCGCCGCGTACCGCGACCGCGGGCAGATCCGGCACGTCGGGCTCTCGGAGGTCGACATCGAACAGCTCGAGCGCGGGCGCCAGGTCGTCCCGATCGCGGCGGTCCAGAACCGCTACAACCTCGAGGAGCGGACGCACGAGGAGGTCGTCGACCACTGCGCCGAGCAGGGAATCGCGTTCGTCCCGTTCTTCCCGCTCCAGCGGCCTCGGCGCCCGCCCGGTCGCGGAGATCGCCGCTCGTCACGGCGCAACGCCCGCGCAGGTCGCGCTCGCGTGGCTGCTGGCGCGCTCGCCGGCGATGCTCCCGATCCCGGGCACGCTCTCGCTCGACCACCTGAAGCAGAACCTCGCCGCGCTCGACCTCGAGCTGAGCGACGATGAGCTCGACGCGCTCCGCTAGCGTCCTCGCGATGCGCCTTTTGCGGCGCGGTGGTGACGGGGCTCGTCCTGCTCGTCGGCCTGGCGACGCTCCTCGGGCTGCTCGACCGCGTGTCCTGGGTGTTCGAGCTCGCGGACGTGTTCCGCCTGCAGTACCTGCGCCGTGCTCGTCGGGGCGGCTCTCGTGGCCCTCGCGCTGCGCGACCGCGGCTTGCTCGGCGTGGCGGCCGCGCTCGCGCTCGTCAACGTCGTCAGTGCTCGGGATTCCGCTCACTCCCACCGCGACGGCGTCGGACGAGCACGTCCGGGGATCGCTGCGGCTCGTCGTCGCGAACATCGAGGTGGGGAACACGGACTTCGCCGCAGTCGGGCGTCTCGTCGCTAAGACGCATCCGGACGTCTTCGGCGTGACCGAGCTGACGCCGGCGATGGCGCAGTCACCTGGCCCGTGAGCTTCCGCAGTACCACGCGCGCATCCTCGAGGCGCGCGACGACGCGCTACGGCATCGGCATCTTCAGCCGCGTGCCGCTGCGCTCTGCGCAGGGTCGTTCACCTTCCGGCCGACGGTGGTCCGCCGACGGTCGTCGCGAGCGTGCGCGTCGCCGGCCGGCCGGTCACGCTCGTCGTGACACACGTCCATACGCCGTTCGCGGGCTCGATCCACGTCCGGCAACTTGGAGGCGCTGGCGGCGGCTCGTTCCGAGCCTCGGGCGAGCGCGTCGTCGTCTGCGGCGACTTCAACACGCCGCCCTGGTCGGGCCCCCTGCGCGACTTCGCGAGCGACGCCCGGCTCCGCGACCTCTACGGAAGCCACGCCTGGAGCGGTACAGCTGGCCGACCTGGAGCTCACTGCTCCGCGTGCCGCTCGACAACTGCTTCGTCAGCGGCGGAGTGGGCGTCACCGCGCCATCGCGACGGGCCGAACATCGGCTCGGATCACCGTCCGCTCGTCGTCGACCTCGGCGTCACGAAGCAGTAGCGTCACCACCCGTGACGACGCACGTCGAAGCGCATCCCGGCTGGGATCGCCGCCGGCTCGTCTACGGCGACTGGTCCTGGCTCGTCCGCGACGGGCTCGACGTGATCCGGCTCGCGTTCTTCGGCGGCACGATCGCGTTCGCGGTCCAGGGACGCTCCGACGGCGGTCGCGCTGACCGCGGCCTCGGCGGTCCTGCTGCTCGCGCGCATCATCAACCTGCCCCGCTGGTTCGACTTTGGCCTGATCATGGCGATGACGCTGATCGCCTACGGCACGGCGCTCGGCCTCTACGGCGACTGGTTCTACTACGACAAGGTCGTGCACGGCCTCTCGCCGGTGGGCTACGTGCCGGTTACTGTACATCGCGCTCGTGCGGCTCGGGGTCGTGCCCGACCCCGGTGAGGCGATCCGCGAGCGCCGGGTCGCGCGGATCAGCGGCATCTTCATCGTCACGCTCGCCGTCGGGATGGCGGTCGGCGCCGGCTACGAGAACGTCGAGTGGATCGAGGACAAGTTCGGCATCCTCGGCGGGCACTTCGTCAAGGGCCTCTGGGACACCGAGACCGACCTGCTCTGCGACGACGGGCGGCTCGCTGGTCGGCGCTACCTTCCTCACCGTCTGGGCGCTGCGAGGGTGGTCGAGCCGCCGGGTGACGGTCGTGCCCGCGCCGGAGCCGAGCGCGAGCCCGCTCGAGGCGGTCGGGAAGCGGTTCCGGACCGGCCGCGTCTCCGGCGCGCGCGGAGAGCCGGCTCGCCGAGCTGCCGCTCGCCGCCGCAGGGATCGCGCTCGTCGCCGCGAGGCGTGCTGCTGCTCGCGCTGCCGTCGCCGTCGCTACGCACGGTCGGGATCGTCCTGGGCATCGCGCTGCTGGCTTACGCCGTCTTCGAGGCGTTCGAGATCGTTCGACGTGCCGATCGCGGCGCGAGCGCGGCGCTCGAATCGCCACGATGACCGCGTCCGCGGTCGCCGGGACGCTCGTGCTCGTCTGGCCCACGATCACGCGAGCGCGCTCTGCTGTACGCCGCCGGCGCCGCCAGCATCGTGCTCGCGGCGGCCGAGGCTGCGTCGCTCTCGAGCACGAGCGACGCGCGCCAGCGGTGGCTCGGCGCGGCGATCGAGCGTCGTGGCGTTACGTCTTCGGGATCGCGCTCCTCGCCAGCCCGGGAAGCAGCCTTCACGCCGTGATCGTCTTGCTCGGCATCTACCTCGTCGTCCTCGGCGGGCTGCGAGTCCTGCATGCGGCGGAGGCATGGCGTCAGAATCGGTCGGCATGGAGCTGAGCAACCGCCACCGCGACACGCTCGAGCAGATCTTCGAGACTGCCCGTCGAGCGGCAACGTCGAGTGGCAGGAGGTGCTGGCCTTGCTCGAGGCGGTCGGCGACGTCGTCGAAGAGCCGAACGGCAGGTATCGAGTGACGCTCGGCGCGGAGACGGACGGTCTTCGACCGGCCGCACGGGAAGGACGTCGACGTCCAAGTGCTCGTCGACCTGAGGCGGATGCTCCGGAACGCCGGGCTCGAGCCGTAGCGCCGTGGCGAACCCGGTCGACGAGCGGGTCCGCGAGCTCGCGCGCGACCGCTTCGGGTTCAGCCGGCTTCGCCCGGGACAGCTGCGCAGCCGCTTCGGCGGCAGCCGAAGGGCGCGACGTCCCGCGCGGTGCTGCCGACCGGCGGCGGGAAGTCGGCGATCTACGAGCTCGCCGGGCTGCTCCGCGCCGGGCCGACGATCGTCGTCTCGCCGCTGATCGCGCTGCAGGACGACCAGCTGGCGCATCTCCGGGCCGCCGGCCTCGAAGCGCATCGTCCTCAACTCGCACCAGTCCGCGCGCGAGCACGCGGCCGCGCTGGCCGCCTCCTCCGGGGCCGGCACCGTTCGTCTTCCTCTCGCCGGAGCAGCTCGCCAACCAGCGAGACGCTCGACGCGCTCAGACGCGCCGGACCGGGGCTGTTCGCCGTCGACGAGGCGCACCTGATCAGCCAGTGGGGCACGACTTCCAGGCCCGACTACATGCGGCTGAGCGCGCAGGCGGATCTCCTCGAGGTGCCGGTGCGGATGGCGCTCACGGCGACCGCCGCGCCAGCCGGTGCGCAGACGAGATCGTCCGGCGACTCGGCCTGCGCGAGCCCGAGGTCGTGGTCGGCGACTTCGACCGGCCGCACATCGAGCTCTCGGCGCGGCGGCTGCAGCACGGTCGAGGACAAGCACCGCGAGCTCGTAGCCGCGGCCGCTGAGTTCGAAGGGCCCGGGATCGTCTACGCCGCGACGCACGCCGCCGCCGAGGCGGCGCACGACGCGCTCGCGGGCCAGCGAGGTGACGCTCTACCACGCCGGGCCTCACGCCGACGGAGCGGCGTGCCGCGATGACGAGCCTTACCTCGACGGCTCCGTCCGCATCGTCGCGGCGACGGTGGCGTTCGGGATGGGCATCGACAAGCCCGACGTGCGCTGGGTGCTGCACGCGCGACCCGCCGCCGTCGCTCGACGCGTACTACCAGGAGCTCGGCCGCGCCGGCCGCGACGGGCGAGCCGCCGCACGCGCGCCTCCTGTACCGGCCGCAGGACTTCGGCGCCGCGGTGCACCTGACGGCGCGGGGCGTCTCGACGAACGGCCGTCGCGCGTGCCGCGACCGTGCTGGCCGCCGGCGCCGAGCTGCCAGCGCGACCCGCGGCAACGACCGCCGCGCTCGTGCGCCTGGTCGATCTCGGCGCGGCCGTCTGGGAGCCGTCGGCGGCGACGTGCGCTGGACCGGCGCGCTCGACGTCGACGGCCGCGGTGGCGGCCTCCGAGGCGGAGACGAGACGCGAGGACGAGGTCGAGCGTTCGCGCCTCGACATGATGCGCCGCTACGCCGAGCACACCGGCTGCCGCCGCTCGTTCCTGCTCTCGTACTTCGGCCAGGCCTACCCGGGCCCGTGCGGCAACTGCGACAACGATCTCGCGGCGACGACCGAGGAGCCGGCGCTCGAGCCGTTCGCGGTCGGCGAGCGGGTCACGAGCGAGCGCTGGGGCGAAGGCACGGTGCAGCGCTACGACGGCGACCAGCTGACCGTGCTCTTCGACGAGCACGGCTACCGCGACCTGCTCGTCCCGCTCGTCGTCGAGCGGCAGTTGCTGCGGCGCGCCTGACTTGCGGCTGACGGGAGGACTCCGGTTATAGTGAACCGAATGGTTCAGTATTCACCCGACCGTCGACCGCGCTTTCACGGCCCTCGGCGACCCGACCCGCCGCGCCGTGCTCGAACGGCTCGGCGCCGGCAGCGCGACGATCAGCGAACTGGCCGAGCCCTTCGGCATGTCGCTGACCGGGATGAAGAAGCACGTCCGGCTGCTCGAGGAGGCGGAGCTCGTCACGACGGAGAAGGTCGGCCGCGTCCGCACGTGCATGCTCGTGCCCTACGCCTTCGAGGGCATCAGCACGTGGCTGCAGCGGCTCGACCGCTTCGCGCAGGTCGTCGAACGCACGAAAGGAGCACGATGAGCCCGACCAAGAAGCAGGAAGGATTCTCGGCCGAGGAAAAGGCCGCGATGAGAGCGCGCGCCAAGGAGCTGAAGAGCGAGCGAGGATGGGGAAAGCGCCGTGCTCGCCGCGCTGGCCAAGATGTCGGCGCCGGATCGCGCCCTCGGCAAGCGGATTCACGCGATCGTCACGAGAGCGCGCCGGACCTCACGCCGAAGACCTGGTACGGGATGCCCGCGTATGCGAACAAGGACGGCAAGGTCGTCGTCTTCTTCCGCGACGCGGGAGAGTTCAAGGAGCGGTACGCGATGCTCGGCTTCAACGACAGCGCGAACCTCGACGACGGCTCGATGTGGCCGATCGCCTTCGCGTTGACGAAGCTGACCAAGGCCGACGAGGCCAGGATCGCGAAGCTCGTCGAAGCAAGCGGTGAGCTGACGATGAACGAGACCACCGTCACCACCCCGAACGAGCTCGAGATCCGGGTCGAGCGGGTCTTCGACGCGCCGCGCGCGCACGTCTTCTCCGTCTGGACGGATCCGCAGCTGATCCCCGAATGGTGGGGCGACGGCACGGTCGTCGAGGAGATGGACGTCCGCCCGGGCGGCACGTACCGCTTCCGCACCGCCTACGGCGTCGTCGAGGGCGAGTTCCGCGAGGTCGAGCCGCCCGAGCGCCTCGTGCAGACGTTCCAGAACCACCTGCAGACGCTCGAGTTCGAGGATCTCGGCGAGCAGACGAAGCTGACGCAGACGATGCGCTTCGAGACGACCGAGGAGCGCGACACGACGATGCAGTACGGCGTCGAGGAGGGCGCGAAGAGCGGCTTCGCGCGCGTCGACGCGGTGCTGAGGAAGATCGAGACTCCGCCGCCGCGAGCTGCTGACCGCCAGTGCGGCAGCAACCCGTGAGGTCTGACCGCCGACTGCGGAGGTCGCGCGTCTATCTCGTCGCCGCTGGTGCTTGCTGGAGGACGTCGACGAGCTGCGCGAGCGCCTTCGGTGGCGGTGGCGAGCGCCTCGACCTGCTCGTCTGAGATCTCGGCAAGGTACGCGCCGAGGACAGCGCGGAGCCTTGTCGCGGTACTCCTCGAGCGCGACGCTCCCGCTCTCGGTCAAGTCGACGAGGACGACGCGTCCGTCGCCGGACTGGCGTGTCCGCGTCACCAGCCCTTGCTCTTCCGAGCTGCTTGATCAGGATCGTGATCGTCGGCTGCGCCAGGCCCTCGAGCTCAGCGAGCTCGGTGATCCGCCGCGAGCCGCCGCCGAGCGTCTTCAGGAGACCGACTTCGGTTCGCGAGAGCTCTCCGCCGAGCTGTCTGACGAGCAGCCGGGTGAGCAACGCCGCTCGCGGGAGCAGCTCGGTCGAGACGTAATCGATCTGCTCAGAGCGGGCGGGCATCGTCTACCGATCTCATATTGCTAAACTATATTGTTTTGCTATGCTTGTCAAGCACACCGATCCGAGGAGGCGTCATGTTCCACAGCATCCTGGTCGCGGTCGACGGCTCGCCGGACGCCGAGCAGGCGCTGACGGAGGCGATCGACCTCGCCGAGAGCGAGCACGCGCGGCTGACACTGATCACCGCGTTGTCTCAGGTCCCGGCGACCGCATACGGCGCGCCCGGCCTACCGGTTGCGCAGCTGCTCGAGGACGCGCATGTTGAGGCTGAAGCGATCCTCCGGCGCGCGCGCGAGCGCGTCCCCGACGACGTAGCCTGTGAGCTGCGGTGCTGAGCGAGCGGCCGATCCGAGCTGCGCTGAGCCGCCAGATCGCCGGCGGCCACCACGATCTCGTCGTGATGGGCTCGCGCGGCCGCGGCGCCGTTCGAGCCGCGTTGCTCGGCAGCGTCAGCCACTACGTCCTGCACCACAGCCCCATTCCGGTGCTCATCGTCCACGCTGATCGTTCGCAGAACGCACGAATCCCCGAGCTCGCGGCGGTCGCCGAGTGACGGCCGACGCCGGCGCTAGCGGCCGGTTCTTCTCGCAGCCCAGGGCGGTGTGGGCGGTCGCGTTCGCGGCCGTCGTCTCGTTCATGGGCCTGGGGCTGGTCGACCCGATCCTGCCGGCGATCGCGAAGAACCTGCACGCCTCGCCGAGCCAGGTCGAGCTTCTGTTCACGAGCTACTTCGCCTTCACCGGCATCTCGATGCTCGTCTCGAGCGTCGTCGCCAGCCGCATCGGCGCCAAGCGCACGCTGCTCGCCGGCCTCGTCCTGATCATCGCCTTCAGCGCGGCGGCGGGCGCGTCGAACAGCATCGGCGCGATCGTCGGTCTGCGCGCCGGCTGGGGTCTCGGGAACGCGCTCTTCATCGCCACGGCCCTGTCGGTGATCGTCGGCTCGGCCAGCGGCGGCGTCGCCGGCGCGGTCGTGCTGTACGAGGCGGCGCTCGGGCTCGGCATCTCGCTCGGGCCGCTGCTCGGCGGAGAGCTCGGCGGCATCAGCTGGCGCGGCCCGTTCTTCGGCGTCGCCGTGCTGATGACGATCGGGTTCGTCGCGATCGCCATGTTCCTGGAGCGCACACCGCCGCCGCCGAAGAGCGAGAGAATCTTCGATCGCCGAGCCGCTGCTGGCGCTGCGGCATCGCGCGACGCGCGGCAGCGGGCTGACCGCGATCTTCTACAACTTCGGCTTCTTCACGCTGCTCGCCTACACGCCGTTCGTGCTGCACCTGAGCATCCACCAGCTCGGGTACACGTTCACGGCCTGGGGACTGTTGCTCGCGATCTTCGCCGTCTTCGTGGCGCCGCGAATCGGCCGCCGGTACGGCGATGTCCGCGGGCTCGGCGGAGCGCTGGCCGCGATCGTGGCGATCCTGATCGCGATGGGCGTGCTGCACGCGTCGCAGACCGCGCTGATCGTCTGCGTCGTCGCCTCCGGCGCGTTTCTCGGGATCACGAACACGCTGATGACGCAGGTCGTGATGGAGTCCGCGCCCGTGCCGCGGCCGATCGCCTCCTCCGCCTACAGCTTCGTGCGCTTCTGCGGCGGCGCCATCGCGCCGTTCGTCGCCGGCAAGCTCGGCGAGCACGTCAGCGTCCAGGCGCCGTTCTCCCTCGGCGCCGGCGATGACAGCGATCGGCATCGGCGTGTTGTGGATGTACCGCGACGCGCTGCGGCCGGCGGCCGCAACCGTTACCGCGCTGCCTACGCGAACCAACGGCGCTGCCACGCGACGACCGCCGGAGCGACCCCGATGGTGCTCGCCGTCGGCGGCCCGACCTCACGCCAGGTGAGCGCGCTCGCCGCGCCGCTGGCTCGCGCGCGCGGTGGCCGCGGTCCACGTCCTGCACGTGATCGAGACGGACGTGCTCGCCGGCGAGGACACCGCCGACCTCGAGAGCCCCGCACGGCGCGCGAGCGCTGCTCGAGCGCCTGCATCGCCGAGCTGAGCGAAGCCGGCGTGCCCGTCACGGGTGAGCTGCTGCACAGCTACGGCACGCACGCCGATGTCGCCGCGCAGATCCTGCACCGCGCCGACCGACCTGCGGCGCCGGCGCGATCGGTGCTCGGGCCCGAGACACGCCACGCGGACGCCGACGCCCAGCGTCAACGCGTACGTCGCCGCACATTCACCGGGCCACGTGGTCATCATCAACCCGGCTGCCGGAGCCCTCGGCCGTGCGTGATTCTGCAGCTACGGGGCGATGGTGAGTCGCGTGATGTGTTGGCCGGCGATGGTGAAGTCCCACTTGAGATCGGCGGTGCCGCCGGGGAAGTTGCCGGTCAGGCGGCCGGTGACGAGGTAGCGGTCGGGGCCGAGTGCTTCGGTACCGGTGATCTCGGTCGTGTAGGTGTATTTCGAGGCTGCCCCGGTCTGCCAGGCCTCGGATCTCGGCCGTACCGTGGCGTTCTTCGCGCTTCGTCGATGACGGTGGCGTCCTCGGCGAAGAGGCTGACGATCGAGTCGATGTCGCGATCGGCATCGCGATCGAAGTAACGCGAGATCACGTCAGGGAGGTTGGTGGACATGTTTCCTCCTTCGCTGGTGGGAGGCTACGGCCCGGTGACGGTGACGAGCGAGCATCGTCTCGCCAGAGGAATCACGGGTGGAGCGTAGGCGGCTCGGCGACCTGAAGCGACGTACTCGCGCGCAGCGCCTGCTGATGCCCGGGCCTAGGTCCGTGAGTACGGCGACCGAGAGCCTGTGGTGCTCGGCGAGGACGAGCGTACTCGTCGCCGAGCCGCTTGAGCACGCGTCGAGCCTTCGATGTCGGTGAAGAGGAAGGTGATGGTTCCTCCGGGAGTTCGTCTGTCACGGCTGCTCCAGTTTGGTAACCCGTTGGCAGGACGACGCCGGCCCGGGCCGAGGGTGACGCGCCCGGGCCGGAATCGAATCGCTACCGAGTGAGCGGGATGCGTGCCCCAGTCCTTGAGCCCTGCGCCCAGCCCTGCCTGGGTGACCTGGTAGAGGCCGGTGCCGTCGGCGTTGACCGTGTAGAGGTCTGCCTGTCCGGTCTGCGGCACGAACATCGTGAAGGCGACCTTCGTCCCATCGGGTGACCAGACCGGCTCGAAGCACCCTGCCGCACTTCCGCACCCGGCGATCGGGATCTGCCGAAGGCCGCTACCGTCGGCGTGGACGGCGAAGATCGAGCTCCTCGCTCCCGTGGGCTGTGGGCCGAGAAAAGGATCTCGTTCCCCTGCGGTGACCAACTCCCGCAGTTGAAGTTGAAGGTCGATGCCCGCGGGCGTGAGCTGCCGGAGACCGGTTCCGTCGTCGTCTTTGACCACGAAGAGCCCCTGCACTCCGAACTCGAAGGACGCACGCAGGAAGACGAGGCGCTTCGCCGTTCGGCGAGTAGTCGCCGGGCACTCGTCGTCGCCGCCCGAGGTGACGCGTTTGACGTCGCCGCGCCGTCCAAGGAGTTGATCGTGTAGACGCCGTCGTCGGCGGGATCGTCGCCGAAGCCCTCGCAGGCAAGGCGAGCCGCGTCGGGGACCAGATCCCGCACGGGAGGAATAGCCCGGATCGGGATAGAACGTCGGCAGTTGCGTGTAGCTGCCCGTGTCGGGGTTGAGGATCCTCTCCCGCAACAGTCGGTCACGATGGCGATCCTCGTGCCGTCCGGCGACCACTGGCCCGACTCGGCTTCGGCCATCAGCGGGCGCTCGTGGCTGCCGTCCGGGTTCACCGTGTAGACGACGTCTTGATCGAGCGCCGGGTCGAAACGGGTGAAGCGAAATCAACCCGTTGGCGCCCGGGGGCTTCGCCGTCGCGGGAGTTACGACGATCTGCTGCCACGGCCAAGGGCAGAAGCATGAGCATGAGGAGCTTGCGAATCATTGTGTTCTCTCCTTTCGTGAACCGACCACTTCGATCGCCTGGCTGAGAAGCCAACGCCTGCGCGCCACCGGATTCGTCGTAGAACGGGACGTCGCTCCATAGCGCCGCGTCCAGGGCGAATTCTCCGCGCAGTCGCGGTCCTGGTAGGGCGGGAAACCGGCCCATGGCGCCGTCCAGAGGGCGCATTCCGCACAGGAAGTCCTTGAAGCCGGGCGAGCGACGGAACTGGGCCCAGGTCTCGCGGATGCCCAGGCGTCGGAAGCGAGGCGCGGGTTCTTGCTTCGGTAGGGCGGGTTGCCGCGGCGCGGTGCGACGAAGATCAGGCCGAAGTGGTTGTCGGTCAGCTCGTTGGTGTCCGACACGAAGAAGTTCGAAGTGATCCGCCCACGAGCGCCGTGGAACTGGCCCTCGCCGCCCTCGACCTCCCAGACGGCGGCGCCGTGCCGGAGGTGCGGGTCGGGCGGAGGGGCCGAGCCGAGCCGCGCCGACGCTGCGGAAGCGCCAGTACGTGGCCTGGCGGCGAACTCGATCGTCCCGGACTGGTCGAAGGAGCCGTCATCCGCCAGGACGAGGCGCGAGTACGAGCAGCGCTTCCTTCGCCCTCGCCCGGCTGGACGTCGCCCGGCGAGCCCGTTGGCGTCGACGGTCGTGATCAGTACTCTGGCTCGGCGCGCTTGCGCGTTGCTCGAGCACTCGGGACGGAGAGCGATGTGATCCGGTCCGCGGAACTGCAGCGAGTAGACAATCGGCTGGAGCGGCGTCTCCTGCATCGCCGAGGATCGTGCGGCGCCGGCGGGCTTCGGCGCATCTGGGATTTCCTGACCTGCCCTGGTCGTGGCTGTTCTACTAGCGTTTGGCCGTGCTGATCGGGCGCGAGCGCGAGCGCGAGCAGCTGGATGCGCTGCTGACGGAGGCGCGCCTCGGCCGGAGCCGCGCTCTTGTGCCTCCGCGGCTAGCGCCGGGATCGGCAAGACGCGTGCTTCTCGATTACGCCGTGCAGCAGGCGAGCGGCTTCCAGGTGCTGCACTACACGGCGGTCGAGTCCGAGGCCGGAGCTCCCGTTCGCGGGCTTGCAGGCGCTCCTCGGGCGGCTGCTCGTCCGTCTCCCCGAGATTCCGGAGCCGCAGGCACGCGCCTCTGGCGGCGCGCTCGCGCTCGAGGCGAGCGCGAACGTCGAATCGGCTCGCCGTCTACGCAGGCGCGCTCAGTCTCCTCGGCGCGGCGGCCGAGCGAGTCCCGCTGCTCGTCGTCGTCGACGACGCACACACTGGCTCGACCGCCCGTCTGCCGAAGCGCTCACCTTCGCCGCGAGGCGGCCTCACGGCCGAGTCGCTCGCACTCCTGTTTGCTGTGCGCGAGGGCGAAGGCATCGACCTCGGCGTCGCGCTTCCCACGATCGAGCTGGAGCCGCTCGAGGTGGCGTGCGTCCGTGGAGCTACTTCACGAGCGGTTCGGCCTCGACGATCGCCGCGAAGGTCGCCCACCACCTCGCCGAGGCGACGGGCGGGAACCCGCTCGCCCTGCTGGAGGTCGCCGCGCTGCTCGATGAGGAGAACGCGTCGGGCGCGAGCCCCTTCCGGATCACCTGCCCGCCTCCGAGAGCGTCGAGCGCACCGTGCGGCGCGCCCTTCGAGCCTCGCCTCCAGACGCGCGTCGCCCACTGCTCGTCGCCGCAGCCTCCGATTCGCCGACGCACAGGCGACCTCGCCGCGCTGGAGCCGGCAGAAGATGCCGGGCTCGTCCGTATCCACGCAGGCTCGGTCGCCTTCCGGCACCCGCTCGTACGCTCGGCGGTCTACCACGCCGCTTCGGCGGATGAGCGTCGAGCGGCCCACCGCACGCTCGCCGACGCGCTCACCGGCGCAGAGGATGTCGACCGCCGCGCCTGGCACCTCGCAGCGGCCGCCGCCGGGCCGGACGAGTCGGTCGCCGCCGCTCTCGAAGCTGCCGCCTCGCGCTTTGCCGAGCGCGGCGGCCAAGCGTCGGCCTGGCGTGCGCTCGAGCGCGCAGCCGAGCTCAGCGAAGACGACGATGCGTGCGCCCGCCGCCTGCACGCCGCCGGGCGAGCTGCGGAACATGCCGGCGACCTCGAGCGCGCGGCGGTGCTTGCCGAGCGGGCCCTGACCCGTGGCCGCGACCCGGGTATACGTGCCGCTGCCATGGTCCTCGCCTGGCAGGCAAATGACTGGCGCGGCCTGGCCCAAGACCGACGTCGACTTCGAGAGGGAGGCCGAGCGCCTCGCCTCGTCCCACCCACACGGGCGGCACTCATGCTCTACGTGAGCAGCAATGCAGCGTGGCGGACGCTCGACCTCGAGCGTGCGCTGCAACTGGCGCGGAAGAGTGTCGAGATCATCCCGGTGAACGGCGCCGGGCCTGCCGAGGGTCCCTGGAAACCATGGATGGCGGAGGTCGCGGCGGGCAACCGCTGGAATCTCGCCTCCATCCTGTTGTTTCTCGGACGGCCAACCGAAGCGGACGAGGCGGTCCGCGGTTTCGAGTCTGCTTCAGATGCATCAGAGATCGGTGCAAGGGCAGGCCTCTCTCGTTGAACTACCACGCGTACCTCGAGCGCTACGACGAGGCGCGATCCAGCATCGAGCGCGTGCTCCGGTCGTCGCGGACGGAGGGCCACGTCTGGGCCGAGATGTGGCTGACCAGGAGCTCTCGCCTTCGTCGATCTCTTGAAGGACGATTCCCGGCCGCGCGCGCGGCGCGGCTCGGTCGCTGGCCATCGCGGAGTCGATCGGGGTTCCGGGTGCGATTGCCTTGAGCCTTTCCATCCTCTCCTGGCTGGCCGCGGTCGAGGGTCGCGAGTCGGAGGCGCGCGAGCACGCCGCTCGCGCCGACGACCTGGCCTCAGCGCGGGCTTGAGAACCGCCTGCCGCGAGGACGGCTTCAAGCGACGCTCGGTCTACTCGAGCTGGGTCTGGCGCGCCCACTGGCTGCGATCGAGAAGCTCGAACCGGTCGCGGAGCTGGCCGAGCGCCACGGCGTGCGTGAGCCGAGCGTCCTGCCGTACGCGCCCGATCTCATCGAGGCCTACGCGCGAGCCGGCGAGCGCCAAGCCGCGACGAGGGAACTGGACGAAGCTCGCCGAGCTCGCCGGCGCCGTCGATCGACGCTGGGCTCCTCGCCGCCGTCGCCCGCCTGCACGGCCTCCTCGGGAGAGACGACGACTTGGACGAGCACTTCGGCGCTGCGCTCGAGCTGCATGAGCAGGGAGCGGGTTCCGCCTTCGAGCGCGCGCGGACGGAGCTCCTCTACGGCGAGCGGCTCCGACGCGCGAAGCGCCGCGTCGAGGCACGTGAGCATCTACGCAGCGCGGTTGAGCTCTTCGACGGGCTCGGTGCGGCTCCCTGGTCGGAGCAGGCACGCCGCGAGCTACAGAGCGAGCGGCGAGTCGATATCCCGACGCGATCCCACGGCGCCCGAGAAGCTGACCCCGCAGGAGCTTCAGGTCGCGCTTCAGGTCGCCGAGAGGAAGGACGAACCGCGACGTTGCCGCGGCGCTCTTCCTCAGCCCGAAGACGGTCGAGTTCCACCTGACGCGCGTCTACCGCAAGCTCAACATCCACTCCCGCGCCGAACTTGTCCGGCCTCTTCTCCTCAGAGCGCGCGGCCGCGACGTTTGGTTCGGGCCAGCTCCTGAGCGCAGACAACTAGAGATGCATATTTGCAGGCAGTTCGTTAAGCCCTCTGACGGATCTCGAACCGTCGACCCTCCTTACCGTCAGCGGAGGTGCTCTACCAACTGAGCCAAGAGGGGCGCCGAGGCAGTAGCCGCCGCTCCCCCTCGACTGTCGCGAAGGGGAGCGGCGATGTACCGGTCTACTCTCTGCCTATGGAGGTAGTAGTTCGGGTTCGGCATCTTGAACGTCTTGTCCCCGAAGCCGCCCAGGAGATCGCTGAACTGGTCGCCGAAGTCGGCGACGATGTCGTAGCCCTGCGACTCGATGTAGGCGCGCGTCCCCGGACTTGTACTGGATGGTCGGGCAGGACGCTGCGTGAGTGGCGTGATCGAACGGCCCGCAGAACTCGGGCGTGTCGCAGGTAGGCCGGGTACGAGCCGACCGGCGGCTTGGTGAACAGGCCGTCGGTGAAGCCGCCGTGGCCGATGTTGATCGGCGTGGGCGTACGTAGCTGGCGTCGACCTCCGGGACGGTCTTCCCGGAAAGCGTCACGGTCGGGATGATCCGAGCAACCCGGCCGCGGTGTCGTTCACCAGGTTGGCGATCGTCGCCTGGTGCCGCGAGTCGCCGCGCCCGGTGATCCAGAAGATCGCATAGCCGTAGGCCCTGGCCTGGTTGACCAGGTCGATCATCCCGGCGTGGCCGGGAACGCGTTGCCGGTGAACGTGCTGCCCGTCAGCCCGACGAAGCTGCGCATTCGTCGCCGGGTTGAAGTCCCAGTTGCTGTAGAGCTCGTAGTTCCAGGTGGTCAGCGTCGTGTCGTCGACGTCGAGCACGATCGCGCTGGTTCGGCACCTTCGACGCTGCGAGCTGCAGCCAGTTGCTCGCCCTTCGTCGGCGACCGAGCGCGCCTCGTTCGCGTAGTTGCTGGTCTGGTTCAGCGGCGCGTTCCAGGTCCCGTTGGCGCCCGACCCCGCAACCGCCGTCGGAGCGCCGTAGTAGTTCTTGGCCTACGCCCGACCGACGTCGATGTTCGTCATCTGCGACTCGGCTCTGCGGCGTGAACGTGAGGTCCGCGGGCTGAAGCCCCGCGACGGCCACCGTGGCGGCTGCCGCAGCAGCCGCGATCACGAGCCTCCAAGTCCAAGCCACAGCGAGCGCCGTGGCCGCATACGACCCTTCATGAAACCCTCCTTGATCGACTCCCTACCCTCGATCGGCAACCCTACAAGGCGAATCTGAGTCCGTCCCGAGAAGAGCTTCTGTGGGCGAAGTGACGCGAACCCTCGGGGATCCGCCAGCGCGTTCTCACCGCCGAAAACGCGGAGGTGCGCCTGCGGACGCCACTGCTGCGACGAGCGGCACGGATCATCCCGTGCCTGCTTGCCTGCGCGATCGCGCCCTCGCGTCTCTCGGCCTGCTCGTCCCACTCGACGTCGTCGAAAGGCACGGTCGTGCGTGTGACGGTGAAGGACTTCCGGATCAAGCTCTCCTGGACGCACGTGCGTGCCGGCAACGTGCAGTTCGTCGTCGAGAACCGTGGGCCCGACACGCACGAGGTGCTCATCGCCCGCACGAGCGTGGCTCTGCCGCTGCGGGCGGACAACATCACGGTCGACGAGGATGCGCCTCGAGCCGGTGACGGTCGACGAGGTCGAAGCCGAGCCGCCCGGCGCCGAAAGCGGTGCTCGGGGTGAAGCTGCGACCCGGCCGGTACGAGCTGTTTTGCAACATGGCCGGGCCACTACCTCGGCGGCATGCGCGCGCAACTGGTGGTGAGCTGATCGGTGCGCGCCGGCCCTGCGTTCAGGCCCTTCGCCTCGCGCGGTCGCCGAGCGGTCGCCGCGATCCTGGTGACGTTCGCCCTCTTCTCGGCGGTCAGCGTCGCGCTCGTCGATCTGGTCGACGTCGCGCTCGCAGTACAAGGCGTCGGTGCTCGAGGTAGCCGCGCGCCAGCGGACACTCTCCGAGCGGTACCTGGGGAGCGTCCTGCTCGCGCAGCAAGGGCGAGAAGGGCGACCCTGCGTACGTCGGCGATGCTCGACCAGAGCGCCCGAGCGCTGCTGACGGCGGCACCGCGGACGCGGTGAACGGCGACGACGACGAGACCCGACTCTCGGCCGCGCAGCGGGAAGAAGATCCGCGCGCAGCTCGAGCAGGAGCGCAAGCTGATCCGCGACCTGCGCGCGAGCGGTGCCGCCTACGTGGCCGGACGGCCGCTGCGAGAGGTTCGCCTGACGGCGGGCGAACGGTCTCGATGCGCGACCCGGTCACGCGACTACGGGTGCTCTCCGCCCTGACCTCGAACGTCTCGCTGAACGCCGCGCGCTCCATCGCCACCGCCCACGACGAGGACGATCGACGGGTTGATCACGCTTCAGGTGATCGTCGGCGCCTTCGGCTTCGTCGCGTCCATTCTGCTCGGCTGGGCGTTGATCGCGACCACGCGGCGCCAGACCGCGCACTTCCGCAGCCTCGTCACGCGCGTCGACCGACCTCGTGCTCGTGTTCGGCGCCGGCGGTTGCCGCTACGCGAGCGCAGTCCGTGGCGCGAGATGATCGGCCGGCGGACCGAGAGCTACTGGGCGAGCAGTTCGCCGGCTTCGTCCATCCCGACGATCTCGCGCTCCTCCACGGGGCGTACACGCACGGGGTGCCGGCGGAGATCGTCTTCAGGCTGCCGAACCGCTTCGGCGAGTGGCGCCACCTCGAGGCCCATGTGACCGACCTCCGGTCGGACCGACAGATCCGCGGGTGTCGTCTTCAACGCGAGGGACATCACCGAGCGCGTACGGCTCGAGGAGCAGTCTCACCCGGCAGGCGTTCCACGACGAGCTGACCGGGCATGGCGAACCGCGCGCTCTTCCGCGACCGTCTCGACCAGGCGCTCGCGCTCGCTCCGCGCGGTCGCTCGGGGTGCTCGCGGTCCTCCTGGTCGACCTCGACGGTTCAAGCAGGTGAACGACAGCCCGGCCACGACGCGGGCGACGAGCTGCTCAAGGTCGTCGCCGAGCGCTTCGAGCGGACGCTTCGGCCCAGCGACACCCTGGCCCGGCTCGGCGGCGACGAGTTCGCCGTCCTGATCGACGGGGCGCACGAGTCGCAGGCCGAGCTCGGTCGCAGCGCGCCTCCTGAGCACGCCTCGCCGAGCCGGTCTGGATCGCCGGTCGCGAGCTCAGCCGTCGGCGCGAGCATCGGCGTCGCGCTGCACCCCGGTGGCGACGGCGCGGAGCGAGGACCTGCTCCGTCACGCGGACGTCGCGATGTACGCGGCGAAGGAAGCCGGGCGCGGGCGCTTCGAGCTCTTCCAGCTACGACATGGCGCCGCGAGCTCGGTGAGCTGCTCGGGCTCGAGCACGAGCTCAGGCTCGGGCTCCAGCGCGGCGAGTTCACGCTTCACTACCAGCCGGAGGTCGACCTCGAGAACGGCGCGATCGTCGGCGTCGAGGCGCTCGTCCGCTGGAACTCGCCGAGGCGCGGCCTGGTCCCGCCCGACCGGTTCATCCGCGTCGCCGAGGCGACCGGGCTGATCCTCGGCCTCGGCGAGTTCGTCCTCGGCGAGGCGTGCGCTCAGACCGCGCAGTGGCGGCGGGAAGGACTGCTTCCCGAGAAGTTCGTCACCTGGGTGAACCTCTCGGGCCGCCAGCTCGTCGGCGGCGGGATCAGCCGCACGGTCAGGGCCGCGCTCCAGGACGCAGGCCTCGCCCGCGGAGTGCCTCGGCCTCGAGGTGACCGGAGACGAGCCTCGTCGAGGGGGCCGCGCGGCGACCGGGCCTCGGGCGGAGCTCCAGCTCGCTGCACGACGACGGTGTGCGGATCGCGATCGACGACTTCGGCACCGGCTTCTCGTCGCTCGCGCAGCTGCGCAGCTTCCCGGTGGACATGATCAAGGTCGACCGTTCGTTCGTGCAAGGGCGTCGACGAGGAGACCAAGGACGCCGCGATCACCGCGAACCTGGTCACGCCTCGCCCACGCGCTCGGAGTCCTCGCGATCGCCGAGGGAATCGAGTCCGACAGCCAGCTCGTCGTTGCGCGGGCCTCGGCTGCGACCTGGCGCAGGGTTATCTGTTCGCCCGCCCGATGCCGCGCGGACGACGTCCGGAACGTCCCTCACGGGCGGCTTCGGCGACCTGATCGACGCCTCGGCGCCGCCGCTCAGTCGAAGACCGGCACGCTTTCCGCTCAGCGGTCGATCGTGACGTTGGCGTGCAGTTGCGGGTTGTGCGAGCCGAAGGGTCGAGCTCCTGGCAGAAGAGGACGCTCGCGCGAGCGTCGCGCTACGAGCGGCGCCTCGAACGACGACGGGAATCGCCGTAAGCGAGGCACTGGAGCTGACGACGAGGGCGGCCGCAAGGCGCCCTCGTCGCTCTGATCGGCGGTCGGCGAGCCCACGCCAAACATGTCGGCCTGATCGGTCCTCAGCCGTCCGGCTGCAGTCCCTGACCTCCGTGGGGACTCGCGGTAGGTCCAAACTCTGCCCCGAAAGGCCGTCGAAAACCGGCGGCGCGCCTTCGTAGTCTGACTTGTGGCGTAGAAGTGCCTGCGGACCCAATCACCCGGAAGTCGGTGTCGGTCGTTCACGCGTCCGATGAGGGTCGAGCCCACGCCGTTCGCGTAGGGCGCCCTCCGGCCGTCGGATTGCGCTGCTGGTCTGTCTGGCGCTGCTTGACTCACCACGACCTTACGCGTTTGTCGGCGGATCGCAGGCGCTCGCAGGCACGCCATCGGGCCCGAATCCCGATCCGCCTCCACCGCCGATTCGGCACCCGCAGCCCCCGCCGCCTCCACCGCCGCCGCCTCGCCCTCCTGCGCAGACGTATACAGCCGCCGCCACGCTCCCGCGGGCGCGGCAAGAGAGAGGGCGCCGAAGCGAAGAGTCGTGGCCAAGCAACAGCACCGGCAGGCGCAGCGCCAGTACCCGAAGCGTGCGCCGGCCCCCAAAGGAACCCTGGTCCTCCAGCCGGAACGACCGGGTCGCTCGCGAGATCCTCGGCCCTGGCTCGGTGCGGGTCGCCGCGAGCCAGACCATCTCGCCGCCGTCTGCGCTCCAGTTCTTCCTCGCGCTCGTGATCGGCGTCTCGGTGCTCGTGGCCGCGCTCGCAGTCGCGCCTCGGCGGGCCTTACCGCGACCTCTCCCCGGCGATAGCCGGCGGCCAGCGGGAGCTCCCGCTCTTCGCTGCTCTGTGGCTGACGCCGCTGCCGGGTTCGGTCCTCCTGGTGTACGTCCTCGCCGCCGGATGAGCCGCGCGATACCTCTACGCCGTGACGCTGGCGGCCCTAGTGCTCGCCGTCCCGCTTGCTTCGGGGGCGGCTTTCGACCTGCCGCCGACGCCGACGATCGACTCGGCGCCGCCGAACCCGAAGCGTAACCGGCAGCGCGACGTTCTCGTCCTCCGACGCCGACCCACTCGTGACCTTCAGGTGCCAGATCGACGGCGGCGCGTTTTCGCCCTGCACCAGCCCGGCGACCTACTCGGCGCTCGGTGACGGGTCGCACACGTTCGGGGTGAAGGCCGTCGACGTCCTCCTGAACGAGAGAGCGGCGTCGTCTCTACACCTGGTCGGTCGACACGACGCCTCCGCCTGCTCCTACGATCACGGCGCAGCCCTCGAATCCCTCCAACGACTCGAGCCCGGCGTTCCAGTTCACTGACACGGAGGGAGGGGTCAGCCTCCAGTGCAAGCTCGACTCGGGCGGATTCGCCACCTGCGCGAGCCCGGCCGCGTACACCGGGCAAGCGGACGGCAGCCACACCTTCACCGTGCAGGCGATCGACGCTGCCGGCAACACTTCCTCGAGGAGCTACAGCTGGGCGATCGACACGGTGGTTCCCACGATCACGCTCGGCACCAAGCCGCCGAGCTCCTGGAGCGATGCGACGCCGACCTTCGCGTTCAGCGCAACACGAGGCCACCCCCGAATGGCTTCGAGTGCAAAGCTCGATAGCGGAGCCTTTTCCCCTGCGCGAGCCCGACGACCTGGGCCCGACTCCGACGGGAAGCCACACCTCATCGTTCGCTACGGACGCGGCTGGGAACACCGGCCAGCGAGCTACACCGGACGATCGACACGGTGGCGCCCACCGTGACGCTCGGCATCACGCCGCCCAACCCTCCAACGACCCGACGCCGGGCTTCAGCTTCAGCGCCAACGAGGAGTTCCCGGCAGGCCTTCCGAGTGCAGCTCTCGACAACGGTGCGTTCGCCGCCTGCACGAGCCCCATGACGCTCGGTTCAACTCGCCGACGGGAGCCACACCTACACGTGCCAAAGCAACAGACGCGGCCGGCAACGCGGGGCAGGCGAGCCTATGTCTGACGATCGACACGGTCGTTCCGCACGGCGACGCTTGACCGCGAAGCCTGACCAACCCGTCGAACGACCCCACGCCGAGCTTCAGCTTTTCGGCCAGCGAGACCAGCAACCTTCCAGTGCCAGGCTCGACGCCGGCGCCTTCGCCCTTGCACGAGCCCCACCACCCTGGGCTCAACTGCCGACGGAAGCCGCACACCTTACACGGTCAAGGCGACAGACGCGGCCGGCAATCGCTGGGCTGGCGAGCCTTATGTCTGGACGATCATGACACGGTCGCGCCGACGGTCACCCTTAACGTCAAGCCCCCGAATCCGACCGAACGACACGACACCGGATTTCGCCTTCAGCGCCAACGAGCCGATCTCCGGCGGCTTCCAGTGCAAGCTCGACGCACGGCGCCTTCGCCAGCTTGCACCAGCCCGAAGATCATTCGGTGCGACCCCAGACGGGTCGCACACCTTCACCGTCAAAGGCGATCGACGCGGCCGGAAACACCGGGCAGACGAGCTACACCTGACGATCGATACGGCGGTGCCGCAGATCACTCTTGGTCACCAAGCCGACGAACCCCACCAACGACCCGACGCCGGACTTCGCCTTCAGCGCGAACGAGACGCTCTCTGAGGGCTTCCAGTGCCAGGCTCGACGGTGGCGCCTTCGCAGCGTGCACGAGCCCGAAGACACTTCCGTGCAACTGCGGACGGGTCGCACACGTTCACGGTCAAGGCGGATCGACACGGCCGGAAACCCTGGACAGACGAGTTACACCTGGACGATCGACACGGTCGCGCCGACGATCACCTTGGGCGCGAAGCCGGTCAATCCCGCCAACGACAGCAAGCCGACCTTCGCCTTCAGCGCCAACGAGCCGATCTCCGGCGGCTTCCAGTGCAAGCTCGACGCCGGCGCCTTCGCCGCCTGCACCAGCCCGAAGACATAGCAATACGTAATCACCAGAACGAAGTATAT
>ERZ1370068.8049-contig-6930_pt1 | contig 35044 bp, 60 predicted proteins | sample MGYA00561227_ERZ1370068 | MGnify/ENA primary metagenome ERZ1370068 (study PRJEB38410, sample SAMEA6850437) | metagenome | study: Metagenomic assessment of the ecological functions of the soil: analysis of the soil microbiota associated with the...
GGTAGCACTTCACGTTCAGTTGCATGCCAGCAAATCGATGGCAATCGGAACGCCAGCGCGCGTCGATACCGCGCAAGAGATCATCGGCAACGGCTTGGATGACCTCGAGGCTGAACTCTTGTTTGAGAACCGACCGGTCGGTAATTGTTGTCGTTGATGGCCAGTTGTGCACCGCGACGGCGTCGGCGGCCCGCATATCAAGCAAAGACAGGGGAGGCGGCAGCTCACTTGGCGCTCTGCGCGGTATTTGCGCAATCGCCGCTGATGGCGCGGGGGCGCGCCCGCCGACTGCTGCGGGTATGGCGGGAAATGCGAGCTGGGTGGTAGCTCGAGAGGCACGATGCAAATGAGGCCGATGCGCACCCTTTCGGCGCAGGGCGCCGAGGTGGCTGCAAGGGGGTCGCGTTGAGGGCAGCGTCACGGCGGGGAAGCATGCCGGGGCTCCATGCACGGGTTTTGCATCATGCGATCAAAAAGGTCGCGATCGTGATCAGTGCGGCGCCGTCTTCCGGGGCTCACGACTTCGTCAAGCCGGACCTTGACAAATTCCCGTTGCTCTCGGCCCCTCTCTGCACGGTACTTTGAAAATTGCCGGATCGGACCTCAGATAAGAACGTCCTTCAGACGGGAGCGTTCTTGACGCAGAGAGAGGTGCCGTATCTGGCGGTCGCGGCGTGTTTGAGGCTCAGGGCAAGATCGCTGGCGGCGTGGGATAAGCCTCAGGTCGAAGAGCAGCGGGTTGGCATGGAAGTTAGCAGTTACCTACCGGCCCGAACTAGATGGGCGTTGAGCCCATTGCTCTCCGTCGTCAGCATCGCCGGCGGCTCGATGAAAATGGCGTTCGAGACGACGAGGCCGCCCGTCGCGCCTTTCCGTCTCCCGCCGGCCCGATCGCCGTCACGTTCCCGCGCGTTCCGCCCAGCTGGGCGGCCCGTCGGCTCGCCCGCTGGCCCATCGCCACTCAGCATGGTAACCACACCTTTTCACATGCCGTCACCGGTGCCATCGACGCTTTCCACTGATGCAGGTTCGGCCACGCCCGCGGCCAGATTTATTTGGCTGGCCGCCATGTCGCTCTGGGGCGCTCACAGTACTTTGCTGGCACGCGAAACGCTGGCTGAAGCCAAAATGTCGGCGACGGCAAGTCCGTCTTTAACAAAGTGTCGCGCCTGTCACCAGGTGGGCCGGGCGCCAATTTGTTGATCCCTCCCCTTAACGGCTTACAGTCGGGTGGCGCAAGGCCGGAACGGTCGAAGGCTTCAATTACTCGAGGGCAACAAGAATTCGGGCAGCTTTAGGACAGACCACGTTCCGCGAGTACATTAAGAACCCAAAGCCAGAAGATTCCAAACACCAAGATGGTATTTCCAGGTATTACGGACGAAAAAGATATCAATGACCGCTGTTGGCTTTCCTGGAACAATATTCGGGCGATGGCAAGACGAAATAGGCGCCGATGGGACGCGCCTTGAGGTCTTGGTCTTGCTTTGCTCGCCGTCGAGGCTGCTCGCGCCGCGGCGCGCAAGCGCGGCGGTCAGTAGATCGACGCTGCGGATGCTCTTGCCCGCGTGCATCAGATCGAAGCCCTTGTTGATGTCGGCGAGCGGCATGGTGTGGGTGATCATCGGGTCGATCTGGATCTTCTTCTCCATGTACCAGTCGACGATCTTCGGGACATCGGTGCGGCCGCGCGCGCCGCCGAAGGCCGTGCCCTTCCAGACGCGGCCCGTGACCAGCTGGAACGGGCCGCGTGGCGATCTCTGCGCCGGCGCCGGCGACGCCGATGATGACGCTCACGCCCCAGCCGCGGTGGCAGGCCTCCAGCGCCTGGCGCATGACCGTGACGTTGCCCGTGCAGTCGAAGGTGTAGTCGGCGCCGCCGATCTGGTCGGCGCCCTCTTGGTCATGTTGACGAGGTGGGCGACGAGGTCGGCGCCGGCCTCCTTGGGATTGACGAAGTGGGTCATGCCGAAGCGCTCGCCCCACGCCTTCTTGTCGTTGTTGATGTCGACGCCGATGATCATGTCGGCGCCGGCGAGCTTCAGGCCCTGGATGACGTTGAGGCCGATGCCGCCGAGCCCGAACACGATCGCCTTGGCGCCGGGCTCCACCTTGGCGGTGTTGAGGACGGCGCCGATGCCGGTGGTCACGCCGCAGCCGATGTAGCAGACCTTGTCGAACGGGGCGTCCTCGCGGATCTTGGCGACCGCGATCTCCGGCAGCACGGTGTGGTTGGCGAAGGTCGAGGTGCCCATGTAGTGGAAGAGCTTCTTGCCGCCGAGCGAGAAGCGCGAGGTGCCGTCCGGCATCACGCCCTGGCCCTGGGTGGCGCGGATGGCGGTGCACAGGTTGGTCTTGCGCGACAGGCAGGACGGGCACTGCCGGCATTCCGGCGTGTAGAGCGGGATGACGTGGTCGCCCTTCTTCACGCTGGTCACGCCCGGCGCCGACATCGACGACGATGCCCGGCGCCCTCGTGGCCGAGGATCGCCGGGAACAGCCCTTCCGGGTCGGCGCCCGAAAGCGTGAACTCGTCGGTGTGGCAGATGCCGGTGGCCTTGATCTCGACCAGCACCTCGCCGGCCTTGGGCCCTTCGAGGTCGACCTCCATGATCTCGAGCGGCTTGCCCTTCTCGACGGCGACGGCAGCGCGGGTTTTCATGGCGGCTTCCTCCTTGTCGATACTGGTTGGGTCTCGGCTGGCGACACCATACCGAATTACGGACACCGCCGGCCGTTATTGCGGGCCCTGAGCGGCGTGGGCAAAAAAGGGCAGCTGGCCCACGCGAAGCTGGCTCCGCAGGGGGCCAAATCCAGCTCATGCGATCTTGATAGGTTTTATGTGTGATTGCAAGTTTCCAAGCGGGAAGAGACGGGTCTAAGCTTCAGCGCGGAAAGCGTGAGATCGAGGCCTCAAAAATGAAACCTTGGAGCAGCTTTCTCAATCTTATTGGTGTGTGACGAGGTCGAAAGAAAGTGGTCAACCGCCACGGCACAACCCCTGCGCCGTCGGCACATAAGTGAGGACCTACGATGGCACAGACTTCTATTCATCCGGCCGTCGACAATGGCGTTAAGCCTGGCTGCCGCGAGCTTTGCGTGGTGGCACGCTCGTGTGCCAATGCGCGAGCAATCCCGTCGAGGTGAGCGTCGCGTGCGCAATGCGGCACTACTAGTCATGTCTGCGGCTGCACCAAGTGCTGGAAACCGGCGGGCGTCCTGTTTTCGCCAGGTCGCGGTTGTGCCGTCGACAAGTTAAGCGTCAGCAAGGGTGCCGAGAAACTCAAAGTCGTGGATGCCAACGCGGCGATCCAGCGCCATGCCTGCACGGGCTGCGGCGTGCACATGTACGGCCGCATCGAGAACACCAAGCACCCGTTCTACGGCCTCGACTTCATTCACACGCGAACTGTCGAAGGACCAGGGTTGGTCGGCCCCGAGTTTGCCGCATTCGTCTCCTCGATCATCGAATCCGGCGCGCCAGCCCCGACCAGATGTCGGCCGTGCGCGCGCCTGCGGGAGCTGGGTCTGGAACCCTCACGACTGTCTGTCGCCACCCCTGATGGATGCGATCGCCACCCACGTGGCCAAGGCCTCGGGCGTCGCTGAAGCTTGAGCGCAAACGCGTGAGGGTCGCATTGACGCGGGGACCATGGCGCGCGCTATTGGCCCCGCTCGCTTCCGCCCGAGTGCTTGAGGCCTTAGGGCGGCAGGCGCGGCGGCTGCCAGGAAGGGCGCGCGATTGCGGACGGCGGCAGCACTAAGCTGAGGGCCCGCGCCAGGGCCGGCGTGCCCAGCGCCTCACCTTGGTAATGGCCGAGGCGCACAACCACCAGATCGTGGGTCGGCACGATCAGGTGATTTGGCCGCCCGACCCGGCCATGTAGTAGGCGTCCTCGGGCACCGGCCATTGCGCGTCCGGTTGAGCCAAAACATGGCGCCGTAGACCGGCTCGGACCATGCCGGCGCCGGCGTGCGCGACAAAATTGCTCCAGCCTTCGGGGAGAAGTCGCTCGCCATTCCAAAGCCCGTCCTGCTGATAGAGCAGGCCAAGGCGCAGCCAGTCGCGGGCGGTGCCGAGCCCGTAGCCTTGCAGCAGAAAATTGCCGTAGGGGTCGGTCTCGAGCACAAATCGCCTGATCCCCAGGCGGTCGAACAGGCGTCTTTGCGGGTAGGACAAGTAGTCTCGCCGCGCGCGACAACCGCGCGCTTGATCAGCGCGTTGAGCACGAGCGGATCGGAGTTGCGGTAGCGCCCGACCGTGTTGGGCAAACCACTGCGCGGGGCGGCTTATCGCCCACCGGTAGGCACGATAGCACCCGTATAGACGAAGAGATGATCGGGATAGCCGCGCGCCGGATCAAAATCGGGGTCCTGCGGGGCGATGAGTGAGCCCACTCGACATCCGCAAGAGATCGGCGATGCGGATGTCGCGGCGTGGGTCCTGCGGCGCCTGCCACTGATCGGCGCGGGTGCCCAAAGCTGCAAGGCGCCGTCGTGGATGAGCTGCCCCAGCAAGGTGGCCGTCACGCTCTTGCCCATCGACCAGCCGGGCAGGCGCGTGTCACGGTCGCTTCCCGCCGCATAACGCTCGGCAATGATGCGCCCCTTGTGCGCCACGACGAAGGCGGCGGTCAGTCCCTCAGGTGGTTGGAAGGCGGCGACGACGGCGGCGGCGAGCGTGCGCTGATCGATCTCGGCGGCGGGGGCGCCGTCCTGGACCGCATCGCCCATCGGCCAAAGCTGCGTTTGCGCGTCGGGCAGCGTTGAGGTGACCGGCACGGGGGTGAAGAGCGCGGATGGGGCACCCGCCGGCAGGGTGACGCAGCCTTGGTCGCCGATCAGCTTGGCGGTGCGCGTGCGCCCGTTTGGCAGGCTCACCGAGACGGTCTGGCCTCGCGCGATCGAGGGTCAGGGGTGAGGCGGCGACGCTCGGCGCGCGGCGCCACGAAGAAGCCATCTCGGCGATGGCCGGCCAGTCGCGCCCCGGTGATGAAGACGGCGGAGCACAAGATCGTGGCAAACCCCGCCGCCGAATGTTCCAAAGGATCACCCGGGGGACTTCGCCATTGGCTGGAAGGCTCGCGTGCCCAGGGCCGGCGCGGTGCCGAGGCCGGCAAAGCCACCAATCAGCGCGGCAGCGAAGAAGCACGAGACGGCGCATCGCATCTCCCAACGGGCCCGCAAAGGCCCTCCTAAAAGCCCCATGCCCGGGGGTGCGGCGAGGCCCAACCTCGAAGCGTGCTTTGCCGAGGGGCCAAGGCGCTTCCCCCTTTGTGCCCCACCAGGCTCGGTGAGCCAAAGGCAAAGGCGGTGCCGGCACAACGCCAAAGGGCTTGTTTTACGCGTAAGCAGGCACGACGCCCACAGCCTTGCAGGTGTGCATTATCGCCCAATCGAGGCCAATTTCCTTTTTTGCTCCGTCGCTCCTCTTGACCGTCACGGCAAAGCGGCCGATTGAGGCCGGCGGAGGGACGACGCCACGTGCTTTTCCAGCCGGCGTGGCGAGCGTCCGCAAGCAAAGACAGATGCGCCTGCGGGCTTAGGCCAGCCAGCGCGCAACGCGGAAAGAAGGGGCGCGGTGATGCGGCGTTTCCCGGCGCTAGCCCTTACCGGCGTGGTGCTCGCAAGCCCGGCAAAGGCGGTCGATCCCATCACGCTGCAACCGGGCCGCTATGAGGTGAGCGTCCGCCTCGATCTGCCCAACGTTGAGGCGCGGCGGCCGCAAAAGTGACAAGCCTTTGCGTGCCAGCCCAGGATGGGGTCGGCAATCACGGACTGATGGCGCTCAGCGAAAACAATCCGGTTGCCCGCTGTCCCGTTTCTAACGTGCGTCAGCAGGGGGCGGCGCTGAGCTTCGACATCGTCTGCCCCGGCGGCAATGCCGCCGTCGCCTCGGCCAGCTATCGCCTCGCCGGTACGGCATTCGACGGGCGCATCAGCATGAAGTTGGGCGGCAAAACATGACGATGACCGAGAGCGCAGACGGGCCGCCGCATCGGCGCGTGCCGACCTCTAGGCGGTCGAGCTCCCTTAGCGCGCTTGCTTGCGCTTGGCGGCTTTACTCGTTCTCTTTGTCTTTTTCCCTCTTTGCCATCTTTCTCCTCGAGGCCTAGGTTTAGCGCTGGTGTGGGCGGCTAGTGCCGGACGCTCATGGATCAGGCGAGGGGGACCAGGCGAGGGGACCAGGGAAGGCGAGGGGACCAGGCGAGGGGACCAGGCGGGGCGCCAGGACACCTGGGGGGTGACCGAGCGCGGCCTGCGCAAGCGGCTCAGCCGACCCAGCGTTTGAGCGTCGCCGGTGCCGGGACTTTGAGGTTTGCTCGTGCCGAGAACATGTCGGCGATTTCGCTCAGATCCTCGCTACGATCCCCGATACTCTCAATCCCAATACGCTTTGCGAACGCCGCCGCGCGCTCAACAACGATATCGCGCTGACGATCGATGGTGACGACGTGATAGCTATCGTCGAGGACGCAGGTCTCGACCAGGCCGCCAAGCGCGCCCTGCAAATAGGCGGCATTGCCGAGGCTAGCCCGATCATCGTGACGCGGATGAATGATCAAGGTCGGCTGCCGAATGCATCGCAGTTCGTGCCGGACCACGGTGACGAGCCGGCGCATTTCGAGCATCACCCGGCCGGGATTGCACATTTGTCCGGCCTGCGAGCTGTCACCGCTGTTGATTGCGCTGGTGACCAGGGCGCGTAGCCGCGGATCCTTGATGCCATAGGGCTCACGTTCGGCGAAGCGGACGAGATTGGCGCCCCACTCCGACCGCACCAGATTGAAGAAAATGCTGTACCAGGGCACGCCCCAGCCATCGAGCTTCAGGGTGGGGGCGAACAGGGTGGTCGCGTGCACGTCCATGGGATATTCGGCGGCCAGGTGCAGGGCGAGAATCGCACCCATCGACAGGCCGCCAGCGATCACCTTGTTACAGGTGTTGCGCAGCTCGCGATGCGCCGTCTGAACCGAGTGATACCAATCCTTCCAACCGGTGGCGCGCAGGTCCTCGAAGCTGCCGCAGTGCCCGGCGAGCTGTGGGCAATGCACGGTGTAGCCCGCCCTTGCCAGTCCGCGGGCGACAAACCGCATCTCGACGGGCGTGCCGCCGAGCCCATGGATTAAGAGAAAGCCGACGGGCCCACCCCTAAAGGTCTCGCTATAGTCTTGCATGGCCATGAAGGTGAACTCGCTTGTGGGGAGGTAGGCTGGCAGGACCGCGCCTAGGCGGACTTGCGCACGTTCTGCGCCAGCCAGCGGCCGAGGCAGACGGTGGCCTCGGCAAAGTCTTGCACGGGCTGATGCGGGAGTTTGCGGAACCGGCAATGCGCCGCCAGTTGCCCCTTTGCCAGCACCAGGTGCGAACGTTCCGCAATGCAGAAATCGGAGCGGCCGTCCCCCACCACGACGCTTAGCGCTTCCCGGGCCGGCGGCGTCCGGTGGCTGCATTTGCAGTTGCCAAGTGACGCCGCACAGCCACTCAACGCGAAGGGAAAGTCGAGCTTCCAGCGTTCGCCGCCCAACCACCGCAAGTGGTTGGCAAAGAACGGCAGAGTTCAAACCGGCGGCGCGCAGCACGTCGCCAACAAGCAGATCCAGACCATCGGAAAGGACGACGACGTTTAAATCCCAGCGGCGACACAAGGCGACGAAGCCCGGAAAGGCTGGGTCAATCTTAATGCTGCGCAACAGCGCGGCGATGGCTCGGGGGTGGCCCTCAGCAAATCGACCTGTTGGGCCATGCAGTCGCGGGCCGTGCGTCGGCCCTCCTGCCACTCACGCTCGATGGTGCGCCAGGACGGATCGCAAAAGCGCTCAAACACCGTATCGGTGGGATCGCTCGGCGCGATTGTGCCGTCGAAGTCGACATAGACGCTTCCGAGCATGTGAGCCCTTCCAGCACGAGCCTGGTGGCCCACACCTGTTTATTGTGCACTGCGCAATCGCCTTATGGCCCCTCGCCGTGGGGCAAAAAGTGTCAAATGGTCCCGGCGGTTATCACACTAATTTGAATTCGAGCCTGAACCGCAGGTTATGGCCATCCCCTGCGGCAATAAGTGCGCGGGGGATCGGGACCGCCCGTGGGCTCAGGCGCGATCGTTGTGGGGCCGCGACAGCTGGTGCGCGATGGTCTCGAGCTCATCGAGCCGTTCCAGCATGTGTTTGACGTCGCTCGACAGCTCCTCGGGTGCGAGCCCTGCGTGGCCCAGCGCAAGGAAGAGCCGATGCGGGACAGAAAGTAGATATTGTGGACGCGCGCAGTGAACTTCGGCTTTTGCATGTTTCGATCGGAACGGGCGAAGGCGAGGGTCTCGGTGCGGGCGCCCAGAAGCGTTGAGGGGCGTTGAGGGAGCGTTGAGGGAGCGTTGAGAGAGCGTTGAGAGAGCGTTAAGTGAAGTGCCAAGAGCGCCCACCGAGCGTCGCGGCATCCCGAGCGCACCGGCGCAGCCCGACGCCTTGCGCCGCGCCAGCATTGGGACCGAACGCGGCAAACCAGGAACACCATGCCCGCGGCGCGAGGCCAAGCGTTCATCACCACCATCGGGGTGAGAGCGATTGAGCGCCGGCGCCGAACCTCAGATGGTCCATGTCGGAGCTCTCCGCATCCCCGCTTTGGGGGAGATTAAAGGCGGGAGACTGCATCGCGGCCTGGCTTTGACATCGGCCCGCCGCTGTCGAGGCCGCCGCAAGTCGCCAGGGGCGCGCGGCGCGGCGGGTCTTTTCAAGACAAAAACGAAAAGCGCGCCTGCCACCGTCAAGGACTTGGCATAACGGCGTTGGGCATGCGCGCTCGCCGAGGCGCGGCGCGTCTCACATTCCCATCGTCCGCTTCGCTGGCACGTCGATGGGCAAGAAATCCACGCCCGACCTTTGCACGGGCTGCGGGTAGAGCTTCATCAGTTCCAGAACCTCTTTGGGCATGCCGACGATGACCGGCAGACCCCAACTCGGCCGCCTCGTGCGCGGTCAGGGCATAGTCGTGCGTCCAGTGTCCGCCCGCCAGCTTCTCCGCCAGTTTCTCGGCCGAGGCCTGGTCGAGCCGCGGGGTCAGCAATTCCACCGCTCCGCGTTTGACCTGCGCCAAGGCTTTTTCGCTCATGTCGGCCAGGACCAGCGTCAAGTCGAAGATGTGCTCGACCGGTTTGGATTGGCGCACGCGCAGGATGCTGGCCGCGGAAAGCCGGCAATTTGTGGATCGATCGGCCCCAAGACCGAGAACTCGCCGAGCACGATCTCATCGGCCGCAAGCGCGATGAGCGTGCCTCCGGACATGGCATAGACGGGGACAAACACGGTGACCTTTGCCGGGATGCGCCTCGACGGCGCGCGCGATCTGCATCGCCGCCAACACGAGGCCGCCGGGGTGTGCAAGATGAGATCGATCGGCCGCTCCGCCGGGGTCTCCTTGATCGCCGCGATAATGGTTTGGGCGTCTTCCAAATCGATGTGACGGGCGACGTTGAACCCGAACAAGCTGCGCTTTTCCTGGCGGTGGATCATGGTGATGACGCGGCTCCCGCGCGCCTTCTCGATCGTCTGGATGGCCTTTAGGCGATGGTAGGCGAACCATCTGCCCATCAGCAGCGGCTGCAGCGCCATCAGGGCGATGAAGATCCAAATCAGCGTCGAGGAAATCGACTGACATGGGCCGGCTCCAGGCGGCGTGAACACCAAGTCAAAGCGCAGAAACTGCCGTAGGCCTAGCCGACCGCCGTGGGCTGGGCAACGCGATTTTTCGAGATGGCCTCATTTCGCCAAGCGAATCACCTAAGCGGGGGCGCACTTTTGCATGGTGAGCACATGCACAACGCGTACGTGGCGTCGGATTTGCTGGCGGCAATGGCGTTTTGGCTCGTGGCCCTGCTGGCCGCCGGGCCGGCCTTTGCCATCATGCGCCAGGGCCGGCGTGGCTGCGCGCGCAGTGCCATCGCCTATCTCGCCGGTTTCTTTCTGGGTCTGGCCCTGACAGTGGGCCTCTCCTTTGCCGCCGCAGCGCTTATGCGGCGGCGGACTGCCCTCTTCAATGCCGGGGTCACCGCGGCGTTCTTGGGTCCCTTTACCGGCCTTGTGCATGCAGCCGCCGCGGCGCGCGGCGGCGGACAAAGTGGGCCCAGGCCTGACCGGTCACGCTGGCGCGGCCCCCATCGCCAAAGCATTCCCAGGGCGCGGCGTCTCCTTTAGGTGCCCCGGGGGATGCGGCCTTGGCGCCGCGCGTGCGGTCGCCCATCCAGGGTACCGATCGGTCCTGCATCGCCGCGCCAAGGGGATGCTGAGCAATGACACATGGAGCGGGTCGGCGTATCGCCGAAAGACGCATGAGGCAGGCTTACGGGTGGGTCGTTGTCGGTGCGGGTATGCTGATGACCTGCGTCGGCATGGGAGCGATGCTTTCGCTCGGCGTCTTTCTGCAGCCGTTGGCGGCCGAGACGGGCTGGTCCCGCACGGGCATTTCGACGGCCGCGACGCTCGACTTTCCTGTTCATGCAGGTGCGGCTGCCCTCGTCTGGGGTGTGCTGTCGGACCGTTACGGAACGCGCATCGTCGTGCTGTTGGGCAGCGCGCTTCTCGGCCTTGGCCTGGTCGCGGCCAGCCGTGCCGACACCCTGCTGCAGTTTCAGCTGCTGTTCGGCGGGTTGGTCGGCATCGCCGCGGGCAGCTTCTATGCGCCGATGATGGCCGCGGCGACCGGCTGGCTTGAGCATCGTCGCAATCTTGCCGCCGCCCTGGTTTCGGCCGGCATGGGCATCGGTTCGATGACGGTCTCGCCCCTGGCGGCGTGGCTCATCGACGCTTTCGACTGGCGCACGGCCATGTTCGCCATTGGCTGCCTGGCCTGGATCCTGCTGCTGCCCGTGGCTTTGCTGGTGCGGCGGCCGCCGCAGAGCGCACAGGCGCTCGCGGCGGGTCCCGCGACGCGGCAGGGGCAGGAGCCCTATCCCCTGAGCAGCACCGAGGCCGTGCTCACGCCGCAGTTCGCCGCGATCGCGCTGGCGCATTTTGCCCGTTGCGCGGCGCATTCGGGGCCGATCTTTCACATGGTCTCCTACGCCACGTTCTGCGGTCTGCCGGCGATGCTCGCCGTCAGCGTCTTTGGCGTGGCCGGACTTGCTGGCTTGGGCGGCCGCATCGGGCTCGGCATTGCTGCCGATCGGCTCGGGGCCAAACCCGTGTTGGTCGCGGGGCTGGTCGTGCAGGCGCTGGCGGTGGGTGCCTACCTTTTTGTCAGTGAGCTGAAAGAATTCTTCGCCCTCTCGGTCGTTTTCGGGCTGGCGTATGGCGGTGTCATGCCGCTTTATGCCGTGCTGGTGCGGGACTTTTTGGTCCGCGTATCATGGGCACCCTGTTTGGGGCGGTCTCCCATGTTCGCAAGCGTCGGCATGGCGTTCGGCCCCTGGGCGGGCGGCTTTGTGTTCGACACCTATGGCAGCTATGCGCTGGCTCTACCTGGGCTCGTTCGCCTTCGGGCTTGCGGCGGTGGCCATTGCGCAGACCTTCCGCCCAGGCCGCGCGCCGCCACGGCAGGACGAGCTCGCGCTCACGCCGGCCTGACCGGCGGGTGTCGCCGACGACGGGGCCAGCCCAAGGGCGGCCCTCAGCGGCGCCGGGCCGAGACCTGCTCGGATTTGCACTTTTCCATCGGCATCGCCGTCGTCGACCAGCCGTCCTTGACGACGGTCACGACATAGCGCCGGCAGCCGGTGGCGGCGCCGGCGACGAAGCGCACCCGAAACAACGCCAGCTCGGGTTTGCGTTGACGCGGCCAGACGAAGACGGCGGTATCGGCGGTTTCCTTCACCGCGGTCTCGATGGCATAGCCCGCATTGCGGTAGTCCGTCGCCGACAGGCGTGCGAGCAGTACGGAGGACAGGTCGGGGTGCAGGCCAACGGCAGCGGCGCGCACTTGGTAGGGATTTGCGGGGTCGACCGTCGGGGCGGCAAGCGGTTGCCCCGGCGCGCCCGCCGACGCGGACGGCGGCAGGGCGCCCGTCGTCAGGGGACGGCTCCGGCGCAGCCTTGCTCGCGGCGACAGGAGGGCGGCGGCGCCGCGATCGGCGGCGCGGCTGGCACGGCGGTTGACGGCAACGGTTCCAGGGCCGCTGGTTTGGCCAGCGCGCCGCCACGGTTGGGCACGGCGGCGATGCGCGCGGTCGGTTGCGCCTGGTTCTCAAGGCGTGCGCCGACGCGCTCGATCAGGCGCGAAAGGTTGGCTGCCGTCTCGGCCGGCAGCCACTGGCGCCAGGCCTGATCGCCAAAGATGCCCCAGCCGACGGCACACACCACGGTGAGCAAGAGGCCACCTTTGAGCACCGTTTTGCCGCGGGCGCCCCTAGGGTGGGCCAATCCTCTCGCCCGGCAGCAGTTCATCGTCGTCGAAGGGCAAGTGACGGGCGCGGGGCTGACATGGTTTGACCCTGCTGTGTGTCGTCGTGGGTTCCCGCGGTTGTATACGCGGCAGCAAATTCCTGGCGAAATGAGGGCGATGCCGTCACGAGGGCAATGCGGTCGGTGCGGGCTGGGACTATCGCCGCCGGTTCGATCGGTGATATATCACCACACTTTGAGCGGAGGACGCAGCCCGTGGCCAGGTTTGAAGGCAAGCGCACGATCGATGGTTTGGTTGTCACCGTCGATGGCCGACGGCTCGATGAGCACTACGAGGCTCAACGCTTCACGTCGTGGGGTTTTGAGTGGACCTATGAGGGTGACAGTCCCCAGCAACTCGCGCTTGCCATTCTCATGGAACACCTGGGCGAGAAGGAGCGTGCGATCCGCCTCAGCGGCCCTTTTATGCGCAAAGTCGTGGCCAATCTCGATAACGACTGGGTGTTGTCCGCGGCCGATATCGACCGCGCCCTTGCCCGAAATCGAGGCGCCGGGTCAGAGCACAAGGGACTAGTCGGCGCTCAAGAGCATAAGGCCACGAGGATTGGGGTGCTGCGAGGCGGCAACGCGGGCGGCGTTTGCTGCCGGCATCGTCTCGAGCGCCGCGATCCGCACCGAGGCGCCAGGGGTTGCCACCGAGCTGAGGTTTAAGTCCGTTCATGACCAGTGTGCTGCTGCAGCAAGAAGCCGGTGCGGTCTGCGCCGGCCAGGCCTGAGACGCTGACCGAGCAGGCCTACAACCGGCTCGAGGAGATGATCGTCACCTTGAGCCTTGCGCCGGGCGCCGCGCTGTCGGAGCAGGCGCTTTCGGTTTTGCTCGGCATTGGCCGCACGCCCATTCGCGAGGCCTTGCAGCGCTTGGGGCACGAGGGCCTGGTGCGGGTCCTTCCCCGCAAGGCCATCATTGTCACCGACACCGATCCCAATCGTCAGCTGTTGGTGTTAGAGGCGTGGCGCGAACCGGAGCGCTTGCTCGCGCGTGCCAGCGCCGAGCGTGCCACGGAGGCGGAGCGCCAGCGCTTCCAGGCGATCGCCGATGGCATGGAGGCGGCCGCGCGCACCAGTGACGATCTTGCCTTCCTGCGCCTGGATCGCGAGTTGAATGCCTTGCTCGCGCATGCCGCCCACAACGAGTATGCCTCCCGATCCATGCGCTTCTTGAACGGTCATTCGCGACGGTTCTGGTATTTGCACTATCAAGCAGGCGGCGGACCTGCCCAGCGCGCCCGGCTCCACGCCGATGAAGCGCGCGCCATTGTCAAGCGGCAATCCGGCCCGCGCCATGGCGGCCTCCGACAAGCTGGATCGACTACGTCGAAACCTTCACGCGTACCACGGTGACTGCGCGCCGATGACGGGCGCGGACGGCGGCCGATGGGTGTTGCCCCGGCCGGCCGCAAACGCCGCGCCCTGGGCTCATTTCGCGCAAGCTTTTTACGATTTTTGCCGGCTTCGCCCGACGCGGCATGCCCGATCGGTCAGCATCCCATAGGCTCGGCGCACCATGAGTGGCAGCGGAGCGACACTTTAAGGCTGTGTAAGGATGAGCGCTCGAATTGGTGGGACGCGGCGATCGACCCTGCGCCAGGCTGGCGGTGGCTGCTTGCGAGATCGCTAACCGCGCGCGGCCACTGGGGCTGGTCGGTCCGTAGCATGCAATCTACCCCGCTATGCTGGGACCGATCCTCCCTGGGGCAGCCAGTGGCAAGGCCTGCGCAGCGCCCGCTTTAGGCTGCAGCTTAAGACGCCTTTGAGACGATGCCGGAGACCCTCGACCGTGGTCGAGGCCTATCAGTCTCGCGCGTGACAGCTTGGCCCCAGAACCACGGCTATAATCACCGCTACTGACCTTGGCGGACTTTACCCAGAGGTGGCGGCAGACGCCGGAGCATTTCCGGCGTTCTTGTGCGGCCCCAGATGCACATAGGTCGCGCAGCGGACGCGATCGGATCGCAACGCGGCGCAGTATCCGACATGCTCTCGATATTTCTTTCCAGTCAGACGCGGCCAGGCGAGGTGAGGTCGACCGAGTGGGTGTCGAGCTGGCTGATATCGGGGAGGCCGTGAAGGAAGCGATGCGACGGGCAGCAGAGATCGCCAGGCGAGAAGCTTCGAACGGCGCTGCCTTAAACCCGGGGTGGTCCTCATCGAGGAAGGTTGGCGGACCCTCCTTGAGTTGCCAATTGAGGACGTGCTCGCACCTCGTCAACCCGGGCAATTTCCCCAGATAACGGGCGAATGCGAGGCTCAGGCGGGCTCGTCGCCTCGTGCTGATCGGTTGCACCGGAGCGCGCATCGTCAGGCCACAAGCGGATGGCGAGGGCTAACCCGAAAACACCGGCCAGGGACGATAACACAAGAACCGCCAGGGCAATGTGTGGCGACATGAGCGGCCCGACTTTGAATGCAAGCCATCCCGTCATAGCCATCGACAGTGCCGTCGTTGCGCCACTGATGGTTGCGCTGATCAGGCCGGCGCGCCACCTGCCGAGGCCGCGCAGGTCCCTACACATCGCCAAGTACCCCGCCATGCCATGGGAATAGGCGAGTGGAAATAGGCTGCTCCACCAGGCTAGCGCCATAGGATCTCGGCCGCCAGGACGCTGACGCTGTTTGTGGCAACAAACAATAGGAAGCCGAAGAAAGCGCCTAATAGGGCAATATGCATGAATGACCTTCGCCAATAGTCGACGTAGGTAGAGAGCGTCAGCACCTTCGTAACTAACGCGGCAGCATCGGGCCCTACAAGTATGACCTGGTAGCGACGACCTATACGCGGGTATAGCCTCGCCGAGACGAGAGGGCAGAGGTGCGCTCCGTCGACTGTCTAATAAAACTATACCCAGAAAGGCTACAATTGATCGCGCCTGCGCCGGGGCAGATCTTGTTGAAGGTTCAAGCCCGACATGATGAGCTTTGCCGCGGCGCCTTGCGCCATTCAGGCCCCTGTGCGTGAGCCGATGGCACCTGCGGTACTGGGCCTGCGGTACTGGCCTGCGGTACATGGCCTGCGGAGTGAGCCATTTCAGGCGCAAGCCGGTGGACGTTACCCTCTCAAGGGGTGTTCCGCGCCGCCTTGCCGATGGCGGATGCCCCTTGGCGGCTTGCGGCAGATCTTCGAACAGTGGCTGCGGATGACGACAGTGGCGCGCGCCATCGATGCCATTCCTGACCTCAGCGCCGACCTCCACGCAGCTATCTTTAAAGCCGAATGCGCCAACGACCTCGGAAATGCCGGTTAGGCTTGCATGCGCAGCCAGCAGGTTCTAGGCGTTCAAGCCCAGCAGTTTTGCGGCGTTGCCGCCGAGGATTGCCACCTTGTCGTCGTCACTGAGGTCCGGCGTGTCGAGGACGAGCTCGACTGGCCGTTTTCGTCCACGGATAGGGAAAATCCGTTCCCACCATGAGCTGGTTTGCACCGACCTCCGCCACCAGGTGGCGAACGCCTCCGGACGGAACACCATGGTGTCGCAGTAAAGACCCTTGAGATACTCGGAGGGTGATTTTTGATGCTGCCGTGCGTGCCGCCGGGGCACAGGTCGAGGCCGGGTTGGACAGCCTTGGTCGAAACGGCCGGCATAGGACGGCAGGTAGCCGCCGGCATGGCGGCGCAAATCTTGAGGCCGGGATACCTGTCGAGGGTGCCCTCAAAAATAAGGTGCGAGAGGGCGATGGTGGTCTCGGAGTGGGTTGCCGATCACATTGCTCAGATAGCCATTGCCCTTGAAGCGCTGCTGCAGCTGAGCCGGGGCACCGTCGCCCTGCGGATGAATAAAGACGAGCACGCCCAGTTCTTCGGCTTTGGCCCAAAAGGGATTGAACTTGGCATCGCTCAGCTCCGCGCCGGCGACGTTGCCGCCGATGCCAACCCCGCGCAGCCCATACTTCTTGACGCCCTCGTCCAGTTGTTCGGCGGCAAGGTCGGGGAATTGCAGGGCAACCGTAAGCGAAGGCGACAAAGCGCCCGGATGCTTGGCGCACACCTCGGCGAGCCTCTGGTTTTGTAAGCTGATGACCTTTGCGCGACGTCGCGCTCCAACCGATACCAGTTGGGGTTGATGCTCAAGGCTTCCATGTCGATGCCTTGCGCATCCATGGCCTGGAGCCGCACCGCCAGCTCGCCGTCCATGTCGAGGAGTCCGGGCGCAGGGCGGGTCCACCGAGCTTCAAATCCATCAAGGCGAGCGCTTCCGGGACCGCGCAATGGGCGTGAATGTCCACGGTCTTGACGCGCTTACCGTTGACGACGATCTCGCGCCGGCGGGTCTGGGCCTGCGCCGGCTGGGCGATGCGCAGTTGGCAATCGGTGAAGACGAGACCGGTTATCGCTGCTGCCGTCGCTTGCAGAAAATCTCTGCGGGTGGCCATGAGCGGGGTTCCTCTGTTGCTGGCACGGTTGGCTTGGCGCTGGCCGACCTCACGTCGCTAGGCGGCCAGCCCGCTTCTGCGCCCGCGCACACGATGCCTTGGCGGGCCGCCACGATAGCAACATTGATGCGATCCCTGAAGGGATCGGGAACGCATTTGCAGCAAAGGGCCGCGCGGACGCCGGGCGCCGCGCGCCAAACCTGTGCGCGCGGCGACGACGTGCCTCGAGCGATCCTGCGTTGGCTGGGGCTAACGCGCGCTACCGATGGGCTTGTCTTGCCGCGACCAGCGGCTGGGGAGCGTGAACCCCCGTGCGGCCGCCACGATCTCGGAGCGTGTGAGGCCAATATCCTGAGCTGGCGGTCGCTCATCGCCGAGAGTTGGTCGATCGCCGCCCGCTCGATGCGCCAAGTCATGTAGGCAACCCAGGCCCGCTTGGCGGTCGCCCAACATCCCGCTGGCCCAGGATGACGGGGCCAGCTCTTATGCCGAGGCCGCTGTTGCCAAATGTCGTGCTCATGATCATCTCCATTGCTGCTTGCTCATGTTTTTGCGGGCTCCCAGTCTCGAGGCGACGGCAACGGATCACGCAGCCAGCGCGCAGGGCACCGTAGGGCCATAGCGCGCGCCGGCACGGGAGCCGGCGTTGGAATGGCCGTGGAAACGAGCGAGAAACGGTGGCGCGGGCGCCCCCAGCGCACCGGCGCCCGTGGCGCCGCCCCCAAGCGCAAGGGCCCAGCGGGGCAAAAGCGGGCAAGGGCCTCTATGGGCACAAGCGACCCGGGGGCGACCCAGGGACGGCCCAAGCAGCCCAGGGGCGGCCCAAGCGGCGCCAAGGGGCGCTCAATCAGGCACCGGGACGGCTCTCGCGGAGCAAGGGTGGTGCACAGGGGGGCCAGGGACAAGGGGCCCCACAGGCCCCTGGAGGGAGGCCCCCTGGAGGGCGCAGCCAGGGGCGGTTTTCCGCGGGCAGGTGGCGGCGGTTGCTCGGCTGTGCACTCAATGACACGGACGGCGATGGGGCCGGAGCAGGCGCGGCGCCTACCACGTCTCCTGCTGGGTGTGCAACGGCATCGTTTGTGCTCCCTGAAAGCGTTTCTGCGTGCGACCCGGAGCGGCCCTCGTCCGCGCTGCGCGCTTGCCTGCACCATGTAGTGGTCTTGAGTTCGCGGTTTATGGCGTGGTTGACTTGGACCGGGAGGGTTGATCACGCAATCAAACTTGGCCGGCTGCGCCACGAGCGTGCGCTTGCCACTTTGCGTCACCTTTCGCTCGCTCCTGCCGTTAAACACATCATCGCGAACGCTGCTGTTCAGCCACTTGATCGGTATTTCAAATTTGCAGCGGGCTCCGTCGGCCGTGAGCTCAAAGTCAACCGTACCGCCAAGTTCATGAGGGATAAGTTCGCCAATGACGCTTGTTCCATAACCAGATTTGCTCGGAGCATCGATGACCGGCCCGCCGGTCTCTTGCCATTCGATGACCAGCCGATCGTGTGCTTTGCCGTTCGGTAGCCAATGCCACCTAACCGAGACACTGCCTTTCCGCGCCTGAAAGCGCACCATGTTTTGCGGCGTTGGTAACGAGCTCGTGGAACACCATCGCCAATTGCTTGACCGGCATCCGCGGTCAGCGATGACTTCAGGGCCATCGAACTTGGTATTGTTGCCATTGGCGTAGGGCGAGAATTCTCGCTCGTATCAACTCCAGCCAGCGGTATCCCCGCCAATGGCGCTGGCTCAATAGCTCGTGGGTTGCAGCCATCGATCTGATGCGACCATCGAGTGCGGCAACGAAGTGTTCCATCGACGGGCTGGCGTCCAATGTTTGGGCGGCGACGGCGCTGACGGTCGCGAGCACGTTCTTGACCCGATGGTCGAGCTCAGCGACCAATATCCGTTGCTGATCCTCTGCCAGCTTACGCTCGGTGATATCAATGTTGACGCCGACCACCCTCTCTCGGGCGCCCATCCGTGGCATACGAAATGAAGCTTCGCGACTCGATCCAGCGAACCTCGCCGCCTGATCGAACGATGCGATACTCTATGTCATATCCGTCCCACCGTTCGCGGAAGCGCTTGACTCTGCGTCTTCTCGAGCCGAACGAGATCCTCTGGGTGAGCCCTGGTCCGCCACTCACTGCGTGTCGTTTCCACAGTCCCGTCCGGCAAGCCATGCAGCGCGGCATAGCCCGCATCGATCTGCATCGCATCAGTGTCGGGGTCATAGGCGTGAGCTGCCTACCCGGGCAGACTTTCCTGCCAGGGAGAGCTGCATGTTCCGCTCGGCCAGAGCCTGCTCTGCCTGCTTCTGGTGAGTGATGTCGCGAGTGACGCCAAGCAGTCGCTTGGGAATGCCTTGCGAATCGCAAACAACGGAGCTTTCAACCGCGACCCAGCGTGTTTCGCCAGCATGCGGGTGATTTGGTGGGTGCATCACCCGGTATTCAGCGTTCCAGACGCCGCCAGTGCCGCGCGCCTTCGCGAGGGCAGCATCTATGCGGGTCAGGTCGTCTCGGTGGACGAAGCGCCTGGACGTCTTTGATCGTAGCTGGCGGCACGTTGTGTCCGTGCATCCTGGCAGTGCGCAGATCGCATTCGAGCTGCCCAGTGGCAAGGTCCGCGCTGAACGCACCCAGCTTTGCACCATCAAGGGCCATCTTGAGCGCCATTTCGCTTTGCCGCCTCTCGGTGAACAACGCAGCCTAGAACGAGAGTGTAGGCGGTCACCATCGTCGCGGCGACTTGGGCACCCTTCACACGCTCGAGGATCGGTATGGCCGCATCGCCAAAGCGGCCTAGGCCGAAGATTGTCGCGCAGATCGCCGCGCTGGAAACGACGAACGCACCAGCGATCGTCAATGTCGGAGATGACAGCGCGCAGCCAGCCACAATAGCATCGGCAGGACGAGCGCCCCAGGGCTAAATGAAACCCAGGATGTGGTTGGATGGCTCACGATATACATACTGGTCAGGACCAGAAGCCCGAGTGCCGCTCCACCCTCGATCAACTCGCCGCGGCGCGGCGACTCAGCGCCACAACTGGCCGAAGCCCACCACGAATGGCGCGACCACCACGATGCCTACTCCATCCGATAGGAACCACGTTCGCCAAACCTCCCAGAATGGCGCCGTGGTGTGGAACATGGTCATTGTTGCGGCGCCTCCGACGCGCGGAGGCTGCGGCTGCGAGACCAGCAGCAGCGAAGAAGCCGAAGACCCGACGCAGGTCGCCAAACCCGAATGCCGGTCCAAACCAACGGTCGAGCAGCCAAGCTACCAGGAGTGCCTCGCCGGCATTGCAAAAGCCCTTGAGTATCGAGGTGATAAGGCTCCTGTCGCCGAGGAGGTTAGCAGTGGCGGTGCCGAGCACCACGCCAACCACGAGCGCTAAATACGCGCGCCGGCCTGAGACGATGAGGAAGCCAGCCGGGCAATGCCTGATGCGGGCCAAAACACAGCCACGTCGGAGGGCTGCGCGCGCAACAAGAGCCCAACCTGGGCGGTCAGGAAATACAAAATAGCAAGAGTGCCCGCCTCGCGCAGAATCATTACTGCGCCGCCGGCGGCCGCCGAGTATCACGGGCTGAGCTGCATAAGAAGTGCCTGTTGGCTGCAAAGCTCCCCTCAAGTCGCCAATTTATACTCATCCAAACACCTACGGACATCTATCGGGTGTTGTCCCTAGTGTTCGTAGGTTAATGGCTCTTGAGGCAACCTCTACTGCGAGCGGCCTTCGCCATGCGAGTATCGCATGCAGCTCGGCGCTGCGCCGGACAGTTTGCTGCACAAAGTGGTCTGTTAGCGGCACTCTTTGACCGACCAGAGCGAGGGGCGGCGAATGTTGCCCTATGTGGGGTCCCTTCGACCTTTCAAGCGCTGTTGGCACAGGCGGGAGCGGGGCGTATTTGAGGTGATCCTGGCACTCCTCAGGGGCGCCTTACCGGGGCGGCCGCAGGCGCGCTTAAACGCCGATCTTGCCGCCACCTTTGCGGGTGATGGCGATGATCGCGGGCCGCGGCGGGATGCCACTCCTTGAAATCGGGCCAGCGCGTGACCGGCGCTCTCGAAGCTGGCGGGCTCGGCATCAGGATCGGCTCTCATCGGTCTCACCTGGGTGCTGCTGCACGGCCAGGAAGAGGGTGGTGGCGTCGGGTGTGCAACTCGGGGCCGCACATTTCGCGCGCCATGCGGACAGCGGAAAAAGAGCTTCGAGGTCGCGCGCGCGGTGCACCTCGGTCCTCCATGGCGCCCACAGGCCGTCCGGCGCGGCCGGTGCGCTTGGGATAGTTGCCGTCGGTGGCGATCCACAGCCGGCCCCATGGCATCGACCGGCACAATTGTCGGGCAGCTGCCGAACCAGCCGTCCTTGGAGGTGTTGGGATTGAAGGTCGCGCCGACGGCCGCAGTGCGAAGGATCCCACCGCTTTACCAGGATCTCCCAGCGAAACCTGCGTGGCGGCGTGGTCGGCCCGCGTCGAGGAATGATTTCGATGATGTGACCGAAGCGGTTGTCGGCGCGAGCGGTTGGCCGCGATCGACCTGTTCCGGGCTGGCGCTGGCTGTTGTTGGTCAACATCACGTAGACCTTGTTGGTCCTCGCGTTGGCCTCGACGCTCCATCAGGGCGGTCCATCTTGGTGGCGCCGAGAAGGGTCGGCCGCCGAGCGCGCCTCGATCAGCACGTCGGCTTGGCTGCTAAAGCCGTTCGCCTCCGTCAAGGCGCCCTGGCCGTGCACCAGCGCCAACCAGTCGCCGGTACCGTCGGCATTGAAGCGGGCGACAGACAGGGTGCCGCTGTCGAGCAAATCGACGTTGGCGGTAGGATTGCCGGCCTCGAACGCGCCCTGCGGTGACGGAAGCGATAGCACGTAATCGAAGCGTTGATCGTCGCCCGAATAGATGACGTAGCGGCCATCCGCTGTTGAGGATGCCCGCGGCGCCCTCGTGCTTGAAGCGGCCCGAGGCAGTGCGCTTCACGGGCATCGACGTTGGGTCGAAGGGATTGATCTCCACGATCCAACCGAAACGGTTGGCTTCGTTGGGCTCCTTGCCGATGTTGAAGCGATCGAAGTAGTCGCCCCAATTGTACCAGCGGCTCGGAATCCCATCCGCTTGTGGTTTTTGAGCTCGCGATGGTTCGCGTGCCGGCTCACCGCTGAAGTAGCCGTTGATGTTTTCCCTCGCAGGAGAGCCAGGTTCCCAGGGCGTGTCGGCGCGCGGCGGCACAACTGCCGGTGTTGAGCATGCCGAGGACGCGGCGTGCCGGTCGGGTCCGCGGCCGTCTTCAGCCGAGCGTGACCGGCGGCGGACCGGAGATGCGCAGCTCGGTCCCGGCGGTAATGCGCCGGGCATAGTTTGAGTTTGCAGCACCGCCCATTTGCCGTGCGTCCGCTTCGATTTCCAAGACCGAGCCGCCATGGGCCATCATTTCCACTTCGGCGATGGCCTGCGTCATTTTCGCAAACGGCGCCGTGGCCGCCGCGCGCGCGTCCTGCCGGCCGAGCCCCGGAAACATCAGCTCTTCGTTGGTGTACTCGATGGTTGACGCACAGGAGGCCGTGCTCGGAGGGATCGGCAGCGCCGGGGAAGGCGAAGTAGGCGAGATAGTCGTTGTTGTAGCCGAACTGTTTGGTCCTGGCCGGCCTGCGTGAGATGGTGCGGGTCGAAGGCGGGAGCTCCCGGCAGCACGGGATCGCCCCAACGAATGAGAACGTCCGCATCGTAGCCTTCCGGCGAGGTAGTGCTTGTCGTCGGCACCGGCCGCAACCTCCTTGAAGTTGAAGGCTGGCGTGGTGTTGGTGATTTCAGCGTGTGCGCGCTCCGGCGCGGGAGGGCCATCGGCGAAAGGGCTGTGCTGACGGCAGGACCGCCAGCAGACCCTGCACGAGGTCGCGCCGCGACAGGCGCTCGGCAATGACGTCGCCCAGCGTCGGATTGGCGGGCTCATGTTCGTTGAGATGTTCTCCGCTGCCTCGAATGCGACGGACAGCGACGGCGCCTTCTGCGCGCCTCTTTGCATGGCTGGCTTCCTCGGGGCTGCAGATGGGCCGCGACAACGGCGCGAAAGCGATAAGGCCTCGAGGCAGACGATTGGGCTTATTCGGCCGGCGATTTGACGCTCAGTGCAATGCGCCTGGCGCGGCGTCGACCGGCACGATGGCGTACACGATGCGTTCCCTTCGGCTTGCAGCGGATCTGCAGGCTGCCGCCCAGCTGCCGCATACGCGCGGTCATGCCGGCAATTCCCACCCCAGCTGGCAGGCGTGCGCCCTGTGCCTGGTCGCCCGACGCGTCCAAGCCAATGCCGTCATCGCTGACGACAACGTGCAGCAGGCGATTGCCCACGCATCGCAGCCCTACCCGGGCGGAAGACGCATCGGCATGGCGATGCACGTTCGCCAGCGCCTCCTGCACGACACGCAGGACCGATTCGCGTGCGTGGCGCGACAGCTCTTCGATCGCGCCGGCCGATCGCAGGCTGATCGATAGATTGGTGCGCCGCTTGAAACCCTCGATGCAGCGTGAGCGTGCCAAACAGGCCATCGTCGGCCAGCGCCGGCGGATGCAGCAGATAGGTAAAGGTGCGCAGTTCCTTCGAGGCCTCGTCGAGGGAGTTTTTCGATATCCTCAAGAACGCTGCACGAGCCCTTCGACCCCTTCAGGGCAATCAGATTGAGGCCGATCGCCGCCAGATGCTGCGAGGTCGAATCATGCAGGTCCTGCGCGATCCGCTGGCGTTCGTCGTCCTGAATACTCAAGACGCGCTGCGACAAGTGTTTGGCTTCGAGCTGCGCGATTTTGTAGTTGGTAACGTCGCGGAAAATACCGCTGGCCCGAAGCGGTTCTGCCGCTTTCGTCCAAATCGGTTTTCCCCTTGCCTGCAGCCAGCGCGTCTCACCATTGGGCCAAATGACGCGAAACTCGCTCTCGCCATCGTTCAAGGTGCCGAAGGTTGCGGCGCGGATCGAAGCTCTGGCGACGTGGCGGTCGTCGGGGTGCACCCGGCCGAGCATGGCGGCGGTCGTCAGCGGCTCGGGCACAGGGCAGCCCCAGCATGGCGCGGCAGTGTTTCGACGACCAAAGGCGTCGCGCTTTGATATCGTACTGCCATAAGCCGATATCGGCGGCGGCGGCGGCAAACTGCATGCGCTTTCGCTGTCCTTGAGGTTGGCTTCGGCGAGCTTTGCGCCTACCGATTTGCACCAGGAGCGCCATCAGCACCGCGGCCATTGCCGAAAACATGCCGATCGTTGCGGTAACCACCCTCGGGTGGCTCTCCCACAAGGTCGGCGGCTTGTGCGCAAGGACCGCGCCGCCGGGAAGATCTTTGGCCGACGGAACCCCAGCGCTCGAGTTGCCGGGCATCAGACGCGAAAGGCTTGCGATGTACTCTCTGCGCGGTCCGCTTGCCGCGGCTTCATGGCCGCCCAGATGTTGGAGCACCAGGTCGGCCGTTTGCGTGCCCATACCTTCGAAGGTGTCCATGTAGCCGCCGACGATGCCGCGACCGAAATAGGTGCTGTAGGGCGCGTAGATCGGAGCGTTGGCCGCGCGTGATGATGGAGGTTGCGTCGCCGGAGGCGACGCTGTGGCCGCGTCCCTGGTCGGTCAGTTTGGACAACAGCACGATGATGGTGTTGCGCGGGACGCTGGCCAGTTCCCGTTGCACGGTCTCCTCCGGCAGGCCGAACCAGATGAGCGCGTCTTGAGCCGCTTTTCGGTGTCGGCCAGCTGCTGTTTGCGCAATCAGTGCTCCCTTGCGGTCGAAGGCAGCCGCGCCGGCCACCACGACCAGGTTGCGCGCATTGGGTTTGCAAGCGCCGAGCGAGTGCCACCGTCTTGGTGACATCGTGCTCGCTGACAATGCCGGCCATATCGGCCTCGAAAGTGACGGCGGCCCCCGCCGGGCGGAAGAACGCAGAAGACGATCGAGGTATTGGTGCCCAGCATCTTGCGGTAGCCAACGACGCGCCTCCAGCGATCAGCGCCAAAGGCCAAAATCGCATCCAGGTTTGGCCCCGCTGTATTTGTCATTGAGATAGCGTTAACAAACCGCTCCTTGTGTTCCTTGCCTGTGGAATGGCGAAGTGATCCAGGAACTCCGTATGGGTCTGGACCATCAATCCGGAAGCGAGTTGGGAAAATCGGCTGCGCACCGCGTCGCTGGCAATAACCGCGGCATGGCTCTCTGCCGCTATCCTGGATAAACGATCAGTAGCCTTTTAAGGTGGTCTTGTGCGCTCGCCGGCGTGCCGAGGCCGAAGAGACCAGCTGCGATGGCGAACGCCAACGCAGGCCACACGCAGTCGCGCAGCGCCTGAAACGCGCTTCGCGCTTCGGGCCGCATATCGCCCGCTCCTTGTCCGTACTGCGGTTACGTGGGACCCAACAATGAATAGATTTCCGACTGGAACGGTTAGGACATCCGGGATTATGCCGAGGCGGCATCCATAAGCTGTGTGGTCTCGCAAGCTCAGTTAACGGGGCGCTACTGCGGCGGGTAGCCAAAACCAGCCCCGCGTGGCCCGGCGAAGGGGTGAAACTAACGGCAGCGGTGAGGTCGCAGGCCGCCCTTACGGCAAAGACGCGGGGATCGCGGGTGACCAACGCTTTAATCCGCTGCCGCCGCAAAGCCTGGCAGGCCCTGGCGCCAGGGCGACCTGGCATGCCCCAATCGGCAACGGTCCTTGCCTAGGGGGCTGGGCGTGGCAGCGTCCGCATGGGGGCGTCCCGCCGCAAGCGATCGGTCTGAAATCGGCAAACGCGCGCGCCCCGTGTCCTCAGTCGCCCATGAAAGCACCGAGGCCGTACCGGCGTCCGCGGTGCGCCTCGCCTTAGCGTGTTTGATGCTCGGTGGGCCCTCTGGCGCCGTTTCGCTGAGCCTGACCAAGACATCCGCTTGGGCAGCCAACCGTTTTTGGCTCATGGCGCATCGTTGCCGCGAGCGGGGACCTCACGACGCCAGCAACGCATTGACGGGCGGTAGAAGCCCTCCTCCCTCGGGGCGGTTCCCGAGGTCGGCGCTGGAGTGTCACGCTGACCGCGCCTTGGCATCAGGCGCGGCCGAGGCGCAGGCAGTGAGGGCTGCGTCGACGGCCCGGAACTTTGTCCCGTTGCGTTGGCATTTCTCTTCGTTAGCGCCAGCAGGCGTGGCGCTACGTTGGCACGGTGTAGGCTTACGCGTGCCCGGGTCAGGTCAAGCGTGCCGGGGGTGCGGTCCCGACAGGTGGTCGCGCGGCTTGTGGCTTTGCAGCGGCGGTGCGACGGTGGCCTGATGAGGTGCAAGACATGTCGCGCGGAGATCGGGGCTTTGCCCTGTTCTTGATGGTGATGTTGGTCGTGATGACAACCCTGTTTTACGAGCTGTTCCCGCGGCATCGGGGAGCAAGGCCCAATGGGCGAGGGCGCCTCGGCACCGGCCGGCACTCCGTCGCCGCCACCCGCACAGAAAATAGCCGCGCGCAGGCAGGCTTTCTGCAACCCGATGGACGTGAAGCGCTTAGGACCGCTGCTGGCGCGCGCCAGCGTCGCCGGAAAAGCTCAGCTGCGGCGATGACATCAGGCCGATGGACTTGCGCCCCCGGTCCCCGTCAGTAGCCGCTAATAGTAGTAGCGCCGGCGCGGCTCCGCTCGGCAGGCAATGCCACCCGGCAGCCGCCGCCGACCCAGGCGCATTGCGATTCTGCGAGACAGGCATCCCGGCCGCGCATGCTGCCACAATAGGCGGCGATGGCTTGGGGCGGGGACATTCTCTCGTCCGCATAAACGATCGGTGATAGCCGCCGGATATCTGGCGCCGGACGCTCGGCATAGCGCTCCGAATAGGTGTCGGCGGCGCAGCCAGCCAGCACCAGCACCGCGAAGATGAGCTCCCCAACGCATAACGCATCCCCTCAACACGTCGCTGACGGCAAAGCACAGTGTTAGTGCCAGGGATTGGGCTAGTGACGCACAAGACACAGCGGCCATTATCGTGTGGAGGATCCTGGTCTCTGTTGCCGCACGTGCAGCGGGTTCTCGACTGGATTTGATAGCGCGGCTTGCGAGAGAGACTTGAACGGTCTCGCGATGGCCTCTGGTGCCGGTGCGGCTCGGCCGCGGTCGGCGGCCCCACCACCACATCGACCACGATCCGTCCCTCCATCATCGAACTCCAGCGCCAAGCTTGAAGGTCTGATGTTCGAGCAGGCCCGCTTCAAGCCCAGCACTGGCCAGGTGCGGACCGGTGGCGCTGAGTACGAGATCCTCGCCTCGCGCCCGATCAGTCAGCGCGACGACCGGCTAGGCTTCACCCTGATCGGCGCGCTTGCGCCATGAAATTCGACTCTCTGCGCGGCGACCAGGCTCAGGCCCGCATCAGACGATCCGGCTCGGCTGGGCGCGATTTTTACGATGGTCCGCAGACCAATCCGGAGGTCTCGGCTCGCCAGCCACTAGCCGGCGCCCAGGAAGTCGTCGCGATTTCGATGAGGCATTGGACCGGACCATGGTCGTGGGCCAAGCGGCGGGGAAGCGACGGCGCCCGCGCACCGTCGAGCGAGCAAATGCTGGCAAGGGCTGCAACGTTTCCATCACTCGGCGGCCATCCTTCGGCAGTGTGCTGGCATCATGTGGGCTGCTGAGGCGTCCCCGGCGCTCGCGCCATGGGCTTGCAAAGCAGTTTTCGCTCCATAACAGCTAAACATCTAGCGGCAGCCGACACCCGAGCGCGCTGGGTGCCAGCGTCTGGCGCGACCGCGCCCAGCTTATGGCTCCCGCGTGTTCGTTCCAACGCTCGAAAACCAAAGTTTACCATTTTGACTGGCTACCTGTTCTTGTTCCGTGCCAATCGCGCCACTGTCTTGCGAGGCAATTCGGCCAGCCTGCCTCAGACGTGGAGTCGGTCACACCCTGTGCTCACCGCTCAGGCCGCCAGCCGCCTCCCGGAAGCCCGCTCCGCCTGTAGGGCTCCTGCTCCACTCTGAGTGCCAATCACGCCTCCACAGGCCTACGGCCCCCAGGCCTGCTGCAGCAGTTGTAGCTGCCGGTGGCGGCGCGAGACCGCCCCCAGCTTTGCCCACGACACGTCGCTGCCACAACGGGAGCGGGCTCCTCGCCCGAGATCCGATGGCAGTAGGGGGATCATTCATCGGGTTCTGATGAGCACCAACCGCGCGATGGAAGCGGCGATGGCCCACCAGCTCGCAGCCTGGGCATTTTGCGCGGGCGATCGTCCACGCGTCTCCCGCGTTGCTCGCCGTCGTAAGGATTGCAGCATCGGAGCACGAGATCCCTTGGCCACGCCAGGCGCGAGACAGAGCAGTGAACGCCCCCGGCGGTCGATCGAAGGCCCGGCTTCAGAACGCCGTGCGATCCCCGGTCGCGCTGGTTTCCACAGAGTGATTGCGCATTTCTGAATCCTGATCCAGCAGCATGCTCAGCCTCCCGTAGCTCATGGTGCGGACATAGTTGCAAACCTCGGATCTGGTCGTACATAAGGGGCATTTGGGCTACTTTTGGCCGAAGAGGGAAGTCTCTCAGGTTCGGCGGCGGCGCAGTGAGCCAGCGCCGCCGCCAGCGCTGGACAGTTGCGAGCCGAGGCTTCGATGATGTGCTCGGCGGCAACCGTAAGCGTGACAAGACCTGGCCACCGGGGCCCACATCCGGGCGCGCGCCCAGACCGGGGCCCCAACCTGGGCCTGATCGGGCCGTCAGTTCCGCCCAGGCTGCGCAGGCGGCGCAGAAAGAATCCATCGGTTTGCGGCGGCAACGGCGCGATGAAAGCACCGCGAACAGGGCGATCTTGGCCGCGCACCCGGCCAGTGGTGCGGGCCGAGGGCTGGCGAAGGCCCAGCATGTTGAGATCTGGCGCTAACTGATCGCCGCTGGCCAAAGATCAGGGCAGCCGGCGATGCCTGCCCCAGGCGCTGGAGTGCTGGCTCCAAGGTCGTGCGCACAGGCGCTGGCGATCCCCGCCATGCAAGCGCGTTGCCGTAAGCGCAAAGCCTGGAGCGGCAGCAGCCGGCCGGGTCGAAACGCGCCCTGGCGGTCTAGACGTGGCAGCCATAGGCGATAAACGATCCCGGCGCAGCGCGTCCTCGCGCCTCTCCTGGCGCCCGCGCGTCCCACCCAGGCGAGGCTGACCAGTAGGGCGGCGCTGCCGCGCGGCGTCGGCGTGCCAGCGGTTTCGGTCCACCCCGCAGTGGTCGTCACGGCCCGAGTACAGCAAGACTTTGCCGGAGCGCGAGACAGAGCGGAGCAGCCAGGATCTCCGCTAAAGCCGGTGGCAAAGGCAGAAGGCGCGCCAGCGGGAGGCGGACATGAGGCCGGCGACCCTCCCCGGCCGCGGTCCCGGCCCAGCATCGTGCTGCTGACCCGAGCTTCCACGCCCGAGGCCAGCGCGATGGCCGCCCAGCCAAACCCCCGACTTGTAACCACCGCCCGCGCCGCCCGCTGAAAGCCGGGCCCGCCGTAGACGGCAAAAACAGGGCGGTTTTCTGAACCGAGATGGGCGTGCGAGCTACACCACAGGCGCAACCAGCGCACGGCCACCAGCGGCGGCCGCAAAAGAGTTCTCCACGTGAGCCAGTGGTTCACGCCTGCTGGTCGCACTTGAAACGCGAAGCCGTGCCTGGACCCCGTGCGTGTCCCCGCAAGCTTCGAGAGACCACGCAGCCAGGGTGACTTTGTAGGCACCTGGTTTCAGGGGCTCAGTCCGGGGTTGCAACACCAGCGTGGTCTTGTCGCTTTTGGGGCCCAGAAATGCGAAGCCAGTTCTGGCCAGCCGTGGCTTAATGGCATTTGCAACTGACGCTGATTTAGACGCTACTTATCGCCTTCTGAATCGTAAGCGCGATCTGGTCGGCGTTGGCAAAGCGTGAGCCCGCCGCGCTTGTGGCAGAGTGTTCTAACAGGTGGTCATCGTGAAATGGCGCTGATATTACTTTCCAAAGGGCTTATTGAGCGTACGACCGGTCGCCATCGTGGTCGGTTTTGGGTCCTCGTGGCAGGTGTCAGCGCCAAAGACGAACTGATATAACGCGCTTGAATCAGAGCTGCCACGTGATTTGAGATGCTCGGCAGCAGATACAGCGCCGTTAGGTCCAGATAAGCCCCATACATATCTGAGTTCTCATCGATGGCAGACATCCTTAGGTTTGGGTGGCATCGCCATCAGCAGGTTGAAAACCACAGTTCAGTATCAGCCCTACCAGCGCCCAGAAACGATCGGTCCATCCCGCCAAAGTCCCTACAGGATCGTCAAGGACTCGTCTAAGATCGCGGTAGCGGGCGCGATCCCTTTTCACGCCGCGCTGGGTCGGCGTTGGTCACGAGCGTGGTCAGCGTTTGCCGCTGGCTGATGCTGATGCAAAAATGAGAAAACAGGAGCCTGGCAGGCAGGTGGCGAAATATTCGCCCAGCGTCTGTCGTGCAAAGGAGCGCGCTTGCCGCCATGAAGTGCGCGAGCTGGCGGGGCAGCGAAACAGCAACGCTGACGTCCGGAATGGCTTTGTTGAACCATTGAGAGATCCGTGGAGCATCCCATCCAGCCCAAGCTGCACCACGGATAAAAAAGCCAGCTTCTCCAGCCTGAAGCGTCGCGTTAGTTCGTCGGGGCTCCAGCGTCGCTCATCCCCGCACTGAAAGCAGATCGTCGTGAGTCGCAGCGGGTCCCAGTGACTTTGTCGCGTGAGTTCGATTACGCAAAGGCAAGGCGCTAAAAAGCGTTGGGCCCGCCACCACCAAGCGCGAGGACCGCATCAAACAGCGCAGCTGTCGGTCGCTGTACCCAGCGTATGCTGCCGAGCAGGATCTGCCAATCCATGGTGCCGAATATAGATCGTGCTTCACTTCGCCGGGCGCCGCCAGCGAGCGTTGATCCCCTGCAGGCGCAGGCAAGGCTACAGCGGCTAGCCATTGAAAACGCACATCCGCCCCGTTTATATAACCTTGCGTTAATCAGTCCCCAGGCCGACCATTTGGGGAAGTTTCACTCGCGGCTCCCGCGACCATGTCATGGTGCGTGCCATCCTGGGCTCCGCCGAAGTTTTTATAAAGAAAGAACACTGACTATCAAACTTCAAAGAGTAAAGCTGGCTGTTTCGCATAACTGAGCAGGGGTTCGAGGAGGTTTACTGGTTCCCACCACCCACACACTGGCGCTACAAGGCTGCCTCCTGGGCTGATTGGCCCTGGTGGCTGGGCCTGTGCTGATGATCTGCCTGGGTTGATATTCATCTTCCCGCCGCCTTGGGCCGAGCGCCTCTGATCGCCTTCGACGACTGGTCTCCAGCGCCTTTGCAGGCCGAAGTTCCGCAAGGCTGCCCGCGTCCACGGTCGTGCGGCGCCCGTGTCCTGAAGCCCCCACGCAGCACGAAAGAACGACGGGATGGCGTTCAACTCCAGCCGTCAACCCTGACCAACCCCGCCGATATCATTGCCGTGCGTGAGCTCGCCAGGCACCGCGCGCGAGCCGGCGTTTGGTGGTATCGTAACCAATCCTATCAACCTCGCGCAGCTCAGCAGGGGTCCGATTGGGCTTACCACCACCACCAGCCCTCCACCCACCCGCAGCATGGCGCTTTGTCATGCATCACGCATTCGACATCGCGACGCCACTGTAACCGCACCACCCCGATGAGATTGGTCGCCCCGAGCGCTCCTGCTACCACCACGGTGGTGCCAGACGACCCGAACCCGTCCATTTCAGCAGCTTGTCCGACGCGTTTCGCAGGCGATCCGCCAGCCGAACGTCGCCGCGGTGTCTCTGTCCGCGGCCGAGCCGGCAGCGCGTGATCAAGGCCTACCAGGTGCCGACAAAGGCGCTTCCGACGCTGTCGCTTCTCCTCGACCGATACGCACCAGGTCAGCCTGTCCCCATGTGGGGTCTTATGATCCACCAGTCAAACAGCGGAGTAAATCCACGTGGCACTAACACCCACATATCTGTTTCGCTGACGGTCGCGAAGAGGCCATCGCCTTCGACGCCGCCCGCTGAAGTGCAAATGATGATGCTTCATGATGGTCCGCAGACGTGACCTGCGGAGTGCGCCTGGCAAACGTGCTGAGACGGCAGGCTGAGTACGCCGAGGTGCCAGTGGTTCATGCCGGTAAGACGGCAGGTGGATATAGCGACGCTTCATCGCCTTGCGCCACGCAAATTAAACCGCGCTTCGAGCAGCCCTGCGCCCGTCTGGACGCGCGACGAGGCCACGACGCGAGAGCTGGTCTGTTCGGTGCAGCTTCTGCGTAAGATGGCTAAGTCCAGCCGCCGTTGGTAGAGACTTTGCGCTAAGCGCTTCAGCAGTTATCTCGCCATCGCGCCAGCAGCTGATAAAGCACTGGCAATCAAAGGGCCGCAATGACCTGAGCTGGGCAGCGGGACCAGTGGCGCGCGGCGCGCCCGGCTTCGATCCGCCGCCGGGCGGGCAGCGCTCCCCGCCAGGTTTCCGCGGACGCCGGCCCAGCTGCGGTCATCCAAATGGCATGACATCCCAGGCGATTCTTGCAACCCCGGCGAAATCTGCAGCAGCTGAGTGGCACATTCACACGCGCTAAGAAGTATTCTTCTCCCCGCTACATCGAGACCCGCCCAGCGCGGCGATGTTACAAAGCGCCCGCCAAACATAAGTTGACAAACACGTTGCGATATAGCAGCGAACAGCGATGAGTACCGACGATAGTAACCCGCGCAGCGTCACGCAGCTGAAGGCGCTTGAAGTTTGTGAGAAGCGCGGCGAATCCCAGGGCCACTTCCGTGCACGCCGTGGCAGACAGTGCCCGCGGCGATCGCGTACTGGCAGAGCGTCCTGGTATCGCCGAACATCTTCCCACGAGCACGCACAGATTTTCCAAAGAAGGTCGGGGCCGATATGACCGGCGGCGCGATCCCCAAGATCAGCGCGCCCGGCGGTATGCGCTTGGTGGTGCTCGGCGTTCGTGGGCTGATCCACGCCGTCTCAGTTAGCGTGCTGGACGGCGCTACGGCGTGCCCCCGTTCCATCACTACGGCGGCTATGACCGCGCTCGCCTTGTGGGGCTCGTGTAATCCAGGCTACGCAATGGAGCAGCACGCGAACGCTGTCGCCGGTTTCTGGCGCTGGCTGCTGCGCGGCGGCCAGGAGCTTCTCGCCAGTTCTATTCGTCGATTGGGCAAGATGGAACGCCCGCATCCTTTGCACGCGCATAACGACGCTTCGGTCGCAGCCACGCATTCCCGGTTGCTGGTACAAAAAGTTGACCGCTGCACGCCCACGACCCCAGAAGGGGCTTAAGTTCGCAACTGGTCGGTATCTCCATCGATAAAAATCCATCAGGCGCGCAGGCGAGATAAACGCGATCGCCCGTTTGGGGCAAAGCGCGCGCGAACGTGGCGGAAGATGAACGCCCCATCTGATGCGGCCGGCCTGAGTCTAACAACGCTCCTCCGACCGAGTGCTCTTCCAGCGCTGATCGTCGCCGGTTATCTGTATGCTGTGCAGCGGCGGTAGTCGTTACCGTACCAGAACGCCGATGGAGCTGAGATCACATCACGTTCAATGAAAACGAAGCGCCGACGCATCGCTCAGACAAGATGAAAACATCTCCAGCATCTCTGAACGCTGTCGCAGCCGCCTAATGGAAGGCGAATGATCGCTACTGAAGGACTCATCTGAGTCGCACCAAGGACAACGTCAGTTCTACAAAGACGCCGGAGACAGTGGCGTTCTGGAAAGCGACAGCTCGGAAGCTCGCACGAGAGAAGTCGAGCAGCGCGCGGCGGCGGAAAATCCAAGTATCCCAGTTAGATCATTGCCGGAATCACAGTTTGTGTTCGCCAAAACACGCGCGACGCAGTGGAACTCGATTACTGCCATTGTGAGCCGGTATGCTCCGATCACTATTTCGGCCCGAACGCGAAGAAGCCCATCTGACGGGCTACACCAGCACCGGCAAAGCACCATCTGAATCGAACCATGGTATGGTGCTTTTCGCACCGTCCGAAGCCTCCCCTTCCTGCAGGCCAGGGTAGCCAGTTTTTACCGTCCAGAGCTTCTTTGCATACCATCGACGGCATCAGCGACTTACGTCGGAAAATTGACGGCTCGGCTGATCATCGCGCTCATGACCCGTCGTTTGTGGCCAGGAGGTCTTCAAGCGTCATATTCGTGGTCGCCTGACGGCGGACCTCGACGTCGAAAAATATACGCGTTTAAATGGTTCCGTTGTTTATGCTTCTGCATTCAAGCACTCTTGGCGCAGAAACGCCCACATACGCGGCGATCTTTCCACAGCTCACGCGATCTCGCGCACGCAGGCCTGGGCTGACTTCAAAGTTCATGTTCGTCGCATTCCCGGCATCGCCGCTTTGATTTGCCGCCGTGGTTCTGACTACGCCTGCCCGATCTGTGGCATCGCCGAGTGATTCCACCGTCACGGCTGAAGCCCGCTATCCCACTCTCCAAGTCGCCCGTCATTCCGCTCAGTGCGGTTGGGCAGCATGATGCCGCGCGTAAAAGCGGTATTGCCGCGCAGGATCGCGCCGTGCGCTGCCTGCTCCGCATCAAAAGACCGCAGAATGCGCCCAGCTCCGCCCAAGGACGTCGTGGAGATATCGTCATTATGAGCAGTCAGCCCACAGCGAGCACGTCGACGAGGCAATCCGCAAAGCCCAGACTGAGCGTGGGCCCATGAACTCGCAGCGCCCGGCGCGCCGCGTGGTGGTGCTGGCGGGGACCTAACAGCCTGCGCTGATCCGGCGTTGGCCTCTTTGATGACGCTCATTCGTGTGTCTCCACCGATCATGCCGGCTCTAACGGCCTCACGCTGATGGTGGCCTCCGGTATGTTCTTGGGTATTCATCGCATTTTCGATCCTTCCCAAGCCTGACGGACAATCGGTGGAAACAAAGACCCGATGGTCCAGCAATCCATGGCGGGGCGATGACCAACGCATCGTCCGATTTGAGTCCTGCTTGCAGTTCAAAGCCCGCGGCTACGTGGATGAGCGCGGCGCTCCCGCGTCATAAGATGTTCCGCATCCGGATCCAGCTCGCCTTCCGGCGGGTGCCGCTTCGTTTCCCGCTACCACGCAAACCTGCTTGTGTGCACCTTTTTGGGGCATCGCCAGCGCGGACCGTTTCAAAGCCGTGGTGGCGTTGATGGGCGTCGCCTGCCTTCAACCCCTGCTGCGCGCGGGCTACGACGTCACTGTTTCCCGCTTCCGGCGCTCGCTTACGGCGGGCGGTGCCGCTCGGACGATCCCAACGTCGTCAGCTATTCATCGCTGTCTGGCGCGGAGCGCCGCGTAACCGAACGTCAGCGGCTAA
>ERZ1370068.8665-contig-7500_pt1 | contig 35042 bp, 49 predicted proteins | sample MGYA00561227_ERZ1370068 | MGnify/ENA primary metagenome ERZ1370068 (study PRJEB38410, sample SAMEA6850437) | metagenome | study: Metagenomic assessment of the ecological functions of the soil: analysis of the soil microbiota associated with the...
GGTAGCGTTCGATTACGTATTACTCCGATGAAGAAGTGACGCGCGCGCCGAGAAAACCGAGGCGCGCAGAAGGTCAACGCCCGGTAACGGCGCAGGGAAAAGGTCGTCGGCAGGGCGGTTCCACCCTTCTCGGCCACCGTCGTCCACAGCCGGCGCGTGTCGATCGCGGGCGCCAGCCGCCGATCGGGTGCAAGCTCTGATCACCGCGGGCGCCTCGCCGTGCAAGCCCGCCCACGACGCGCCCGCCCATGACGAAGTGCGTGTGTGGCGAGGCCGTGGTGCGTGCCGTGGTCGCCGTTCTCCATGGGCGAGCGGCCGAACTCGTCGTAGGTCGCGACGAGCGTCTCGTCCCAGCGGCCGATCTCGATCAGCCCCGCGCGCAGCGCCGCGAGGCCGTCGGCGAGCGCTTGAAGCGCGTCGCCGTGGTACTTCAGCTGGTCCCAAGTGGCGAGTCGACGGAATGGTGCTTGTCGTCGTCGAGACCGTTCAGCGCGACGTGGATCACCGGCAGCGATCGGTCGAGCGCCGCGAGCTCGACCGTCGGCGCGCATCGCCTCGCCGAAGGGATCCGTGGGGAAGTGCGTGTGCGCAGCGTCACGGCGCGCGAGCGTCGCCCGTCGAGCGCGAGGCACGCGCCCGCGCGGCGTCGGCATCGAAGCACGCACGCCGCGAGGCGGCGCTTGGTCGCAGGAGGTCGCCGGCGCGGTAGACCTGCACCACGCCCAGCTTCTCGCCGCGGAACGGGCCCATCGGATCGGCCGCGCGGATGTCGAGCACGTCGAAGGCGATCGCGCATCGGCGAGCGCGTCGCGCTGCGGTGCGCAGCGCGCGCGCGTGACCCAGCCCTCGGCGGAGAACTCGCAGCCCGTCGCACGCCGGTGAACGCCGATCTCGATGTCGCGGTAATGCTGCTGCGTGCCCACTGCGGATAGCCCGATGCCCTGCACGATGCGCCAGGTCCTCGCGCTTCCCACGCGGGCATGAGCGCGGCGAGCGACGGATGGAAGCCGTGGCGTCGCGTGATCTTGAGCACCGAGTCGCGCGGCACGGCGATGTTGGGACGCACGCGGTAGTAGAGCGGGTCCGCGTACGGCACCCACGTGTTGTAGCCGTCGTTGCCGCCGTAGAGGAACACCATCACCAGCAAGCGGCTGGGCGCGTGGGCGCCGCAGCGAGCGCGGGCAGCGATGGCCGCGAGCGGCGCGGCTGCCAGCGCGCGCAGGAAATCGCGGCCGTGAGCGATCATCGCGCGCTCCTGCGTGCCGGCGCCTGGCTCGGCGCGAGGATCCACGCGTCCGATGCTCGGCGGCGGAATCGACGATGGCGTCGGCGTCCCACAGGCCGGCGCGGGCCGTCGCCGCAGATAGCCGTAGCCGCCACGACCACGCGGCATGCCGGCGCGCGCGCGGCCTGCACGTCGCGCTCGTCATCGCCGACGTAGAGCGCGGCCGGCCGGCGCCACGCCGAGCGTCTCCGCGGCGAAGCAGCAGCGGATCCGGGAAGGGCTTGGCGCGCGGGCAGGTGTCGCCGCCACGACGACCGCCGGCGCGCGGCCGAGGCCGATGCTGCTCGATGAGCGGACGCGCGAAGCGCTCGAACTTGTTGGTGACCACGCCCCGCGGCGATGCCGCGCGCCTCGAGGTCGTCGAGCAGCTCGTCCATCCCGGGAAGAGCCGCGTGTCGACGCAGAGGTTGCCGCGCGTAGAGCGTCGAGGAACTCCTCGCGCATCGCCGTGAAGTCCGGGATGGTCGGTGCCGATGCCGAAGGCCGACGATGATCATGCCGCGCGCGCCCTTCGAGACGTGAGGGCCGCACCTGTGCCAGCGGGCGACGGGCGCGCAGGCCGCGGCGCTTGCGCATCTCGTTCACCGTGCGCGCCATGTCCGGGCGGTATCGGCGAGCGTGCCGTCGAGGTCGAAGAGCACCGCTTCAACCACGGCGCGCTCCGAGCGAGGTAGTTCACGTCCACGTCGCGGCCCAGCGCGTAGGCCTTCGTGAGCGGGTTGTAGGTCATGCCGGTGAGGTCGTCGACGCGCGAGGCCCGCCTCGCGGCAGTGCGCGCGCGAGCTCCGAGGGGCGGATGAAGCGCGCGTACTCGTGCGTGCCGCTGCGGCAGCAGGCTCAGCACGTACTCGGCGCCGACGATCGCGAACAGGAACGACTTCGGGTTGCGGTTGATGGTGGAGAAGAACACCTGGCCGCCCGGTTTCACGAGCCGCGCGCAGGCGCGCACGGTGCTCGGCGGATCGGGCACGTGCTCGAGCATCTCCATGCAGGTGACCACGTCGAAGGACGCCGGCGACTCGGCGGCGAGGTCTCCGGCGGAGACGAGGCGGTAGTCGACGCGTGCTGCCGGTCTCCATGCCGGTGCAGCATCGCGACCTTGAGCGGCTTCTCGGCGAGGTCGATGCCGGTGACCGTCGCGCCTTGCGCGCGCCATGGCCTCGGCGAGGATGCCGCCGCCGCATCCCACGTCGACGATCGCGCTTGCCGGCGAGCCCGCCCGCGAGCCGCTCGATGTGCGCGAGGCGCAGCGGGATTGATCTCGTGCAGCGGCCGGAACTCGCTCGTGGGGTCCCACCAGCGGTGCGCGAGCGCGCTGAATTTGGCGAGCTCCGCGGGATCGACGTTCGCTGTCGTCATGCCGCTAGCGCGCTTCTGCCACCAGCGCGCCTTGTCGCGCAGGTCTGCGCTCGTCGATGCCCGTCGAGTGCTGCGCTCGCTCGAGCGCGCGCGCGCCCGTCGATCCAGACGTGCGTCACGTGCTCGCGCCCGGCGGCGTAGACGAGGTGCGAGACCGGGTCGAAGCAGGGCAGCGTCTCCGAGCGAGCGAGCTCCACCGCCGCGAGGTCGGCCCGACTTGCCCGGCTGCGATCGAGCCGATGTCGTCGTCGAGCCCGAGCGCGCGCGCCGGCCGAGCGTGGCCATCTCGAGCGCCTCGACGGCGCGGCCACCGCTCGCGTCGCCGCTCGCGCGCCTTGGCCAGCAGGCGCCGCGGTGCGCATCTCGGTCATCACGTCGAGGCGGTTGTTGCTCGCGGCGCCGTCGGTGCCGACGCCCACGCGGATGCCGCGCGCGCGCATCGCGGCGACGCGGCGCGATGCCGCTCGCGAGCTTCAGGTTCGACGACGGGCAGTGGGCGACGCGTCACGCCCTCGCGCGCCATGCAGCGTCGAGCTCGGCGTCGTCGAGGTGCACCGCAGTGCACCGGCGATGAGTCGCGGCCCGACGAGCCCCAGGCGGCGCAGGCGCTCGAGCGGGCGCACGCCGTGCTGCGCGAGGCCCTGCTCGATCTCGTCCGCGGTCTCGTGCACGTGGCAGTGGATCGGGACGTCGAGCTCCTCGGCGAGCACGGCGATGCGCTTCAGCAGTCTCGTCGCCGACCGTGTAGGGCGCGTGCGGCGCGAGGCAGAACGCGAGCAGCGCCTCGCCGCGGTAGCGCGTCGCGCGTGGCGAGGCCCTTCTGCAGGTAGCCGCGCGGCGTCGGGCGCGTACGCGCTCGGGAACTCGATCGCGATCACGCCGAGGCGCGCGCGCATCCCGCGCGCGCAGCGCCGCGCGCGCCGTCGCCTCGGGGAAGAAGTACATGTCGTTCACGCAGGTCACGCCGCGCGCGCAGCATCTCCGCCATGCGCGAGCAGGCTGCCGTCGTGCACGAACTCGTCGCTCACGTGCTTCGCTTCGGCCGGCCAGATGTGCTCCTGCAGCCACGTCATGAGCGGCATGTCGTCGGCGATGCCGCGCATGAGCGTCATCGCCGCGTGGCAGTGCAGGTTCACGAGGCCCGGGATCAGCGCGTGGCGCTCGAGGCGCACCGACTGCGCGCGCATCGAATCTGCGCGCGAGCGCGTCTGCCGTCGACAGGCACGCGCCACGATGCGCCCGTCGTCGATCGCGACCGCGTGGTCGTGCGAGCACGCCGCGCGGCGCCACCGGCACCACGTGCGCCGGCGACAGATCAGGTGTCGACTGGCTTGCATGTCTCAGGAGCTCACCAAACAAAAAACCCCGCCGGAGCGGGTTTTCTGCCGAGCTGTTGATGCGTTACTGCGCGAACGCCCTTGAACTCGATGTCCACGCGGCGGTTCTTCTGGCGGCCTTCCGCGGTCTTGTTGGTCGCGACCGGCTGCGACTCGCCCTTGCCGATGGTGGTGACCTTCGAGGCCGGGATGCCCTTGCTCACCAGGTAGTCCTTCACGGCCGCGGCGCGGCGCTCGGACAGCTTCTGGTTGTACGCATCGGTGCCGACCGAGTCGGTATGGCCGGTGGCGATCACCATCTCGAGGTCCACGCCGCCGCAGCTTGGCGAGCGCGTCGTCGATGCTCTTCTTGCCGTCCGGACGCAGCGACCGACTTGTCGAAGTCGAACAGCGCGTCGGCCTGGATCACGACGGCCTGGCGAACCGACGCGGGCGCCGGACTGGCGCGGGCGCGGGCGCAGCCGGGCGCGGCGGGAGCGGCGGGCGCGGCGGGAGCGGCGGGCGCAGGCGGGCGTAGGCCGGCGGCGCGGCGCTTGGCGCCGGCGCACTCGGGCAGCACCTGCCCCGAGGTCACGACGCAAGCACCGGAGCCGTCCTTCACCGCGGCGCCTGAGCTGTCCTGCAGGTTGGGGTGACGTTGGCGAAAGCGGAGCCGGCAGCGAGCGCCAGTGCGCAACCGAGCGTCAGCTCCAAGCGAGGAAATCTTCATATTCGGAACTCCCAAGAGGATTGGATGATTGTTTTGTGGCGTCTTGGCTTGTTTCTCTGAAGGCTCACGCCCGAAAACTGCTCGCGACATCATACACAAAGGGCGCTTTGATCCCACAACCAAAAGTGGGGCTTTCCGCAACAGTCTGAGGCGTCCGTAGGTTGCATTTTCGCCACAACGTCCCGACGCGGGCGCGGCGTTGGAAAGTGCCCCGCGATGTGCTGAGAATTTCGGTTTCACGCGCTAGAAATCACGAATTAAAACAAGCACTTGACGCTACCCAGCAGCGAATGCGCTCCCTGGAACCCATGGAACAGTTCGCCAAAGAAACCCACCCGATCAGCCTCGAGCAGGAGATGCGCCGCTCCTACCTCGACTACGCCATGAGCGTAATCGTGGGCGCGCCCTCCCGGATGTCCGCGACGGCCTGAAGCCCGTGCCATCCGCCGCAGTCCTCTTCGCGATGCACGAGCTGTCCAACGACTGGAACAAGGCCTACAAGAAGTCGCGCGCGCATCGTGGGCGACGTGATCGGCAAGTACCACCCGCACGGCGACACCGCGGTGTACGACACGATCGTGCGCATGGCGCAGGACTTCAGCCTGCGCTATCCGCTGATCGACGGGCAGGGCAACTTCGGCTCGGTGGACGGCGACAACGCCGGCGGCCATGCGCTACACCGAGATCCGCATGGCGAAGATCGCGCACGAGCTGCTCGGCCGACCTCGACAAGGAAACGGTCGACTTCGGCCCGAACTACGACGGCAGCGAGCACGAGCCGCTCGGTCCTGCCCGCGAAGTTCCCGAACCTGCTGGTGAACGGCTCGTCGGGCATCGCGGTGGGCATGGCGACGCAACATCCCGCCGCACAACCTGGGCGAGGTCGATCGACGCCTGCCTGGCGCTCCTGCAAGCACCCGCGACCGACGATCGAGCGAGCTCGATCACGATCGTGCCCGCGCCCGACTTCCCGACGCGCGGGAATCATCTACGGCGTCGGCGGACGTGCAGGAGGGCTACCGCACCGGGCGCGGGCGCGTGATCATGCGCGCGCGCACGCACGTCGAGGACATCGGACAAGGGCGAGCGCGCAGGCGATCATCATCGACGAGCTGCCCTACCAGGTGAACGACGACGCAGCTGCCTCGATCAAGATCGGCGAGCTGGTGCGCGAGAAGCGCATCGAGGGCATCTCGGACCTGCGCGACGAGTCCGACAAGTCCGGCATGCGCGCCGTGATCGAGCTGAAGCGCGGCGAAGTGGCCGAGATCGTGCTGAACAACCTGTACAAGCTCACGCAGATGCAGGAGACGTTCGGCATGAACATGGTCGCGCTCGTCGACGGCCAGCCGCAGCTGCTCAACCTGCAAGCAGTTCCTCGAGGCGTTCCTGCGCCACCGCCGCGAGGTCGTCACGCGCCGCACGGTGTTCGACCTGCGCAAGGCGCGCGACCGCGGCCACGTGCTCGGAAGGCCTCGCCGTGGCGCTGTCCAACGTGGACGAGGTGATCGCGATCATCAAGGCGCGCGCCGACGCCCGCCGTCGCCAAGGCGAGCCTCATGGGCGCGCGCCTGGCGCTCGCCGCTCGTCGAGGAGATGCTCGCGCGCGCGGCCGCCGACCAGTTCCGCCCCGAGAGCGCTGCCGCAAGGAGTTCGGCCTTCGCGCCGGCGACGGCTACCGCCTGTCCGACGTCGCAGGCGCAGCGCATCCTCGAGATGCAGCTGCAGCGCCTGACCGGCCTCGAGCAGGACAAGATCCTCGTCGAATACCGCGAGGTGATCGCCGCCGATCGAGGACCTGCTGGACATCCTCGCGCAAGCCCGAGCGCGTGACGGCGATCATCGGCGACGAGCTGGCGGAGGTGAAGCGCGAGTTCGGCGACAAGCGCCGCAGCGAGATCGTCGCGAACGGCGAGCGACCTGCAGATCGAGGACCTCATCGCCGCCGGAGGACGTGGTCGTCACGCTTCTCGCACGCGGGCTACATCAAGGCGCAGCCGCTGGACGAGTACCGCGCGCAGAAGCGCGGCGGCCGCGGCAAGCAGGCGGCCACGACGAAGGAAGACGACTTCATCGAGAAGCTCTTCATCGCCAACACGCACGACTACGTGCTGTGCTTCTCGAACAAGGGCAAGGTCTACTGGATCAAGGTCTACGAGGTGCCGCAGGGCAGCCGCACCAGCCGCGGCAAGCCGATCGTGAACCTGCTGCAAGATGGACGAGGACGAGCGCATCAACGCGATCCTGCCGGTGAAGGAGTTCCGCGAGGACCAGCTACGTGTTCTTCGCCACGCAGGAAGGCGTCGTGAAGAAGACCTCGCTCTCCGACTATCTCGCGCCCGCGTCCGTCCGGGATCATCGCGGTGGACCTGGACGAGGGCGACTGCCTCGTCGGCGTGGCGCTCACCGACGGCAAGCACGACGTGATGCTCTTCTCCGACGAGGGCAAGGCGGTGCGCTTCGACGAGAACGACGTGCGTCCGATGGGCCGCGGCGCGCGCGGCGTGCGCGGCATGAACCTCGCCAAGGGCGGCAGCGCGTGATCGCGCTGCTGGTGGCGGAGAACGAGAGCCAGAGCGTGCTCACCGCCACCGAGAACGGCTACGGCAAGCGCACGCCGATCGCGGAATACACGCGCCACGGCCGCGGCACGCAGGGCATGATCGCGATCCAGACCTCGCGAGCGCAACGGCAAGGTGGTCGCCGCCACGCTCGTCGTCGACCGACGACGAGATCATGCTGATCACCTCCGGCGGCGTGCTGATCCGCACGCGCGTGAACGAGATCCGCGAGATGGGCCGCTCGACGCAGGGCGTCACGCTCATCAACCTCGGCGAGGGCGAGAAGCTCTCGGGCCTGCAGTGCATCCTCGGACCGCGACGACGAAAATGGCGAAAACGGCGGAACGGCACGGACGGCGGCACGCACGGCACGAACGGCCGCGAACGGCGGCGCGGACGGCACACCGCGCCGGAAGGCGACACCGCGGACGGCGAGCCCACGACCGGCATTAAGCCCGCGGCGCGCATCTTCAACTTCGGCGCGGGGCCGGCCGACGATGCCGGTCGAGGTGCTCGAGAAGGCCAAGTGGGAGCTGGTCAACTGGCACGAGGCCGGCATGTCCGTGATGGAGATGAGCCATCGCGGCAAGGAGTTCGTCGCGATCGCCGCCGAGGCCGAGGCGGACCTGCGCAAGCTCGCTCGCCATTCCCGCCGAGCTACAAGGTGCTCTTCCTGCAGGGCGGCGCCACGATGCAGTTCTCCGGCGTGCCGATGAACCTGCTGCGCGGCGCAAGACAGCGCCGACTACGTGAACACCGGCGAATGGTCGAAGAAGGCCATCGCCGGAGGCGAAGAAGTTCTGCGCGGTGAACGTCGCCGCCTCGAGCGAGGACCGCAACTTCACCTACGTGCCGAAGCAGTCGACGTGGAAGCTCTCGCAGGACGCGGCCTACGTGCACGTCTGCACCAACGAGACCATCGGCGGCGTCGAGTTCCACTGGACGCCGGACACCGGCAGCGGTGCCGCTCGTGGCCGACATGTCGCTCGCACATCCTCTCGCGGCCGCTCGACGTGTCGCAAGTTCGGCCTCATCTACGCCGGCGCGCAGAAGAACATCGGCCCCGCGGGCCTCGTGGTCGTGATCGTGCGCGAGGACCTCCTCGGCCAGGCGCTGCCCGAGCACGCCCAACGTGCTCGACTACAAGCTGCATGGCCGACGCCGATTCGATGGTCGAACACGCCGCCCACCTTCTCGGTCTACCTCGCCGGGCTCACGTTCAAGTGGCTGCTCGAGCGCGGCGGCCTCGCGGCGATCGAGAAGGTGAACATCGCGCAAGGCGAAGCTTCTCTACGACTACATCGACAGCGCAGGACTTCTACTCGAACCCGGTCGCGAAGGAGGACCGCTCGCGCATGAACGTGCCGTTCCGCGCTGCGCGACGACGAGCTCGACGCGAAATTCCTCGAGCAGGCCGAGGCGCGGGGCCTCTCGCAGCTGAAGGGCCACCGCTCGGTGGGCGGCATGCGCGCCTCGATCTACAACGCGATGCCGATCGAGGGCGTGGAGGCGCTCGTCGAGTTCATGGAAGAATTCCGCGTGCCAGCACGGCTGAGCGCGGCGCGCCATGGCACTCAGTACCGCATCGCCGTCTACAACGCGATCTCCGCGCGCGGCCTCGAGCGCTTCCCGGCCGCGCACTACATCGTCGGCAAGGCGCTCGCCGATGCCCGACGCGATCCTGCTGCGCTCGCACGACCTGCAGGTCTCCGAGATGCCCCGCAGCGGTGAAGGCGATCGGCCGCGCGGGCGCCGGCGTGAACAACATTCCCGTCGACGAGATGAGCCGGCGCGGCGTGCCGGTGTTCAACGCGCCCGGCGCCAACGCCAACGCGGTGAAGGAGCTCGTGCTCGCCGCGCATGCTCGCTCGCGGCGCGCAACCTCGTTCCCGCGGCTGCCTACGTGCACGTCGCTCGCCGCGGGCGACGATTTCGAGAAGCGCGTCGAGGAGGGCAAGAAGCAGTTCGCGGGCTTCGAGCTGCCGGGCCGCACGCTCGGCGTGATCGGCCTGGGCGCGATCGGCGGCCTGGTCGCCGACACCGCGATCAAGCTCGGCATGAAGGTCGCTGGGCTACGATCCCGAGATCACCGTCGACAACGCGTGGCGCCTGCCCTCGCGCGGTGAAGCGCGCCGGCTCGATCGAGGAGGTGCTCAAGGCCGCCGGATTTCGTGACGCTGCACGTGCCGCTGAACGACAGGACGCGCCACCTCGATCGACGCGAAGCGGCTCGCCGACGCGCGCCGGGCGCCTGGTGCTGCTCAACTTCTCGCGCGACGGCGTCGTGGACGAGGCGGCCGTGCTCGACGGCGCTCGCGGAGAAGCGCCTGCGCAGCTACATCGACCGACTTTCCCGTCGCCCGCGCTGCAGGGCCACGCCCGGCGTGCTGGCGCTGCCGCACCTCGGCGCCTCCACCGAGGAAGCCGAGGAGAACTGCGCGGTCATGGTGGTGGACCAGCTGCGCGAGTTCCTCGAGCAGGGCAACGATCGCGCAACGCGGTGAATTTCCCGAGCGTGGAGATGGCGCGCGAATCCGCGCACCGCATCGCCATCGCGAACGCGAACGTGCCCGAACATGGTCGGGCCAGATTTCGACTACGATGGCGCAGGCCGGCCTCAACATCCACAACATGGTCAACAAGTCGCAAGGGCGAGATGGCGTACACGCTCGTCGACCTCGACAGCGCCGCCGCGCCCGAGGTGATCGCGCGCATCGCGCACATCCCCGGCGTGCTCTCGATCCGCGCCGTCCCGCCACGTCGAGCTGCGCGACATGAGCGACGAGCTCGAGCGCCTGCGCGAGGCGATCGACCAGCGTCGACGACGGCATCCTCGAGCAGCTCAACGAGCGCGCGCAAGCTCGCGCGCGCAGATCGGCACGCTCAAGGTGGGCCAGGCCTACCGCCCCGAGCGCGAGGCGCAGGTGCTCGCGCCGCATCAAGGAGACGCAACCAGGGCCGCTCGCCTCCGAGACGGTCGGCGCTCCTCTTCCGCGAGATCATGTCGGCGTGCCTCGGCACTCGAGCGGCCCGATCACGGTCGCCTACCCGGGCCGCAGCGGCACGTTCAGCGAGCGCGCGGCGCTCAAGCATTTCGGCCTCGCCGCCGAGGCGATGCCCACCGCCATCCATCGACGAGGTTTTCCGCGCGGTGGAGTCGGGCGCGGCCGACTTCGGCGTGGTCCCGGTCGAGAATTCCACCGAGGGCGCGGTCGGCCGTTCGCTCGACCTCATGCCGCAGACGCCGCTCAACGTGTGCGGCGAGGTCGTCGTGCGCATCCACCACCACCTGATGGCGAAGTCGAGCCCGCATCGCTCGCCGATCGTGAAGCGCGTCTTCTCGCACGGACAGTCGCTCGCGCAGTGCCACGAGTGGCTGAACGCGAACCTGCCGCAGGCCGAGCGCGTGGCGGTGGCGAGCAACGCCGAGGCCGCGCGCCGCGCGGCCGAAGAGGCGGGTTCCGCCGCGGTCGCGGGCGAGATGGCCGCCGAGCACTACGGCCTCACGATCCTCGCATCCAACATCGAGGACGAGCCCAACAACACCACGCGCTTCCTGGTGCTCGGGCGACTACGCGCCGAAGCCCTCGGGGCGCGACAAGACCTCCGCTCATCCTCTCGGCGCGCAACCGCGCCGGCGCCGTCTACGAGATGCTCACGCCCTTCGCCACGCGCGGCGTCTCGATGACCAAGTTCGAATCGCGTCCCGTCGCGCGTCGCGCTGTGGGAATACCTCTTCTTCGTCGACATCGAGGGCCATCGCGACGACGCCAACGTCGCCGCGGCGCTCGCCGAAGTCGAGCAAGATCGCGGGATACCTCAAGGTGCTGGGCTCGTATCCGGCGGCGGTGCTCTGATGAGACCTGCGCGAGCTCTGCGACCCGTGCGAACGTGCGCGCGATCGCGCCGTACGTCCCGGGCAAGCCGATCGCGGAGACCGCGCGCGAGCTGGGCATGCCCGAGGCCGACATCCTCAAGATGGCCTCGAACGAGAGCCCGCTCGGGCCCGTCGCCGAGGCGCTCGCGGCGATCCGCGGCGCGCTCTCCGACCTGCACTACTACCCCGACGGCAGCGGCTACGACCTGAAGCGCGCTGCTTCGCAGCGCCTCGGCCTGGCGCCGGAGAATTTCGTCCTCGGCAACGGCTCGAACGACGTGCTCGAGCTCGTCGCCCGCGCGTTCCTCACGCGCGAGCGACTCGGCGGTCTATTCGCAGCATGCGTTCATGGTCTATCCGCTTGCCGTCCAGGCGATCGGCGCGAAGGCGATCGTGGTGCCGGCCGCGCGACTACGGCAACGACCTCGAGGCGATGGCGCGCGCGGTTCGTCCCGACACCAAGGTCGTCTTCCTCGCGAACCCGAACAATCCGACCGGAACGTTCAGCCCGTGGAGCGAAGTGCTCGCGTTCGTCGGCAGGATCCCGCCGACGTGCTCGTGGTGATCGACGAGGCATACGGCGAAGTACCTGCCGCGCCGAGCTCGCCTCTCCGACGCGCGCGGCTGGCTCGCATCGCATCCCAACCTCGTCGTCGCGCGCACGCTCTCGAAGGCCTACGGCCTCGCGCCGGACTGCGCGTGGGATACGCCTTCGCGCATCCCGACGTCGCGGAGCTCATGAACCGCGTGCGCCAGCCGTTCAACGTGAACCACCTCGCGATGGTGGCCGCATGCGCCGCGCTCGAAGACCACGAGTTCATCGCGAAGAGCCGCGCGGTGAACGCGCGCGGGGCTCGAGCAGCTCGGCCGCGGGCTTCGAGCGCGCTCGGCTTCGAGTACATCCCCTCGCGCGGCAACTTCATCACCGTGCGCGTGGGCGACGCGGCGCGCGTACTACGAACGCGCTGCTGCGCGAAGGCGTCGATCGTGCGCCCGATCGCCGGCTACGGCATGCCCGAGCACCTGCGCGTGACGGTGGGCCTGCCCGAGCACAACGAGCGCTTCCTCGCGGCGCTCGAGCGCGCGCTCGGAGCCGGCTGCATGCGGCGGCTCAAGACGCTCGCGGTCGTGGGCGTGGGCCTCATCGGCGGCTCGTTCGCGCTCGCGCTGCGGCGCGCAGGCGTGGCGCACCCGCATCGTCGGCTTCGACCGCGACCGCGCCGCGCTGCGAAGCGCGCCGCGCGCGCTCGGCGTCATCGACACCGCGGCTGAATCCGTTTCGGAAGCGGCGCGCGGCGCGGACCTGGTCGTGGTCGCCGTGCCGGTGCGCGCCATCGGGCCCGGTGCTGCACGACGTCGCGCTCGCGATCGGACGCCGACGCGGTCGTGACCGACGTGGGCAGCACCAAGGCAGAGGTGGTGACGCGTCGCGCGCGAGGAGCTGCGCGAGCGCTTCCGGCGCTTCGTCCCCGGGCATCCCATCGCCGGGCGCGAGACGAGCGGCGTGGAATCGGCGCTCGCCGATCTCTTCCGCGGCGCGCGCGTGGTGCTCACGCCGGTGCCTGAGACCGCCGCGCGATGCGCTCGATACCGTGCGCAGCGCCTGGGAATCGGTCGGCGGCCGCGTTGCGCTCGCGGATGCCGCCGATCACGATCGCATCTTCGCCGCGGTGAGCCACCTGCCGCACATGCTTTCCTTTGCGCTCGTCTCCGAGATCGCCTCGCGCGACAACGCCGCCGAGCTCCTCGGCTTCGCCGCCGGTGGCTTTCGCGATTTCACGCGCATCGCCGCGAGCTCGCCCGCAGATGTGGCGCGACATCGCGCTGCAGAACCGCGAAGCGCTGCTGGCCGAGCTCGATCGCTACGGCGCGCGCCTGGCGGTGTTCCGCGAGCTGATCGAGCGCGGCGACGGCCCGGGCCTCGAGCGGTTGATGACCGAGGCGCGCGCCACGCGCCCGGCGTGGGCCGCGCCGCCCAGCGCTCGCCGACCAGCGAATAGCGTGGACACGCGCCATCTTCCGCAGGCGAAGCGCGCGCGCCGGACGACTGCGCCTGCCGGGCTCGAAGAGCATCTCAATCGCGACGCTCCTGCTCGCGGCGCTCGCGAAGGGCCACGACGACGCTGAACGGGTCTTCTCGATTCCGACGACACCCGCGTCATGCGCGGCGCGCTGGAAGACGCTCGGCGTCGCGCATCGAGGTGCTCGACGGACCCGAGAACCTGCGCGTCCACGGCATCGGCGGCGCCGGCGGCTTCCCGGTGAAGCGCGGCGAGATCTTCCTCGGCAATTCCGGGCACTTCCGCGCGATCGCTCGCCGGCGTGCTTGGCACTGGCCGATGGCGCACTACGAGCTGAAGGGCGTGCCGCGCATGCACGAGCGGCCCATCGGCGATCTCGTCGATGCGCTGCGGACCCGCGGGCGCGCCGACATCACATGGCTCGGCAAGCAGGATTTCCGCCGCTCGCCGATCGCGCCGCGCGAGTCGCGTGGCGGTACCCGTCATGCGCATCAAGGGCGATGTGTCGAGCCAGTTCGTCTCCGCGGTGCTGATGGCGCTGCGCGTGGACGGGCGAGGGCGCGCGCGTCGAGATCGCCGGTGAACTGATCTCCAAGCCGTACGTGGACCTCACGCTCGGGCTCATGGAGCGCTTCGGCGTGCAGGTCGCGCGCGAGGACGGCTGCGCGCGTTCGAGATTCCCGCGGGCTCGGCTACGCATCGCCGGGGACACTCGAAGTCGAGGGCGATGCGTCGTCGGCGTCGTATTTCCTCGCCGCGGGCGCGTTGGGCGGCGGACCGGTGCGCGTGGAGGGCGTGGGACGCGCGAGCGCTGCAGGGCGATGTGAGTTCGCCGAAGTGCTCGAGCACGCTGGGCGCCCGCATCGAGATGGGCGACAGCTGGATCGAGTGCGTCAGGGACATGGCCGTTGCGCGGCCTTCGACCTCGACATGAACCTGATTCCGGATGCGGCGATGACGGCCGCCGTACTCGCGCTCTTCACCGAGGAGCCGTGCACGCTGCGCAACATCGCGAGCTGGCGCGTGAAGGAGACCGACCGCATCGCCGCCATGGCCACGGAGCTGCGCAAGTTCGGCGCGCGCGTGCAGGAGGGCGCGAACTTCCTTCGCATCATTCCCGCCGAAGGACTTCATGCGTCACGCGCTCGTCCACCGTGGCGCCCATCGGCATCGACACCTACGAAGACCATCGCATGGCCATGTGCTTCTCGCTCGCCGCATTCGGACCGCGCCGCGTGCGCATCCGCGATCCGGGCTGCGTCGTCGAAGACGTTCCCGACGTACTTCGAGGAATTCGAGAAGCTCGTCACGACGATCGAGCGACGCGGTTCCCGTCATCGCGATCGACGGTCCGTCCGCCTCCGGCAAGGGCACCGTGGCCGGCAAAGTGTCGCGCGGGCGCTGGGCTTCCGCTATCTCGACAGCGGCGCGCTCTACCGCCTCGTCACGCTGCGCCGCGATCAGCGCTCGAGCGCGACCTCGGCGACGAGCCGCGTGCTCGCGCGGATCGCCGCAGGACATGGAAATCGATTTCCGCGAGGGGCAGACGTGGCTCGGCGGGCGCGACGTGACCGCCGATCTGCGCTCCGAGAGCGTGAGCGCCGCCGCCTCGCGGGTGGCTGCGCACCCCTCCGTGCGGCAGGGCGTTGCTGGGCCGCCAGAGGGGATTTCGCACCGCTCCGGGCCTCGTCGCGGACGGGCGCGACATGGGCTCCGTGGTGTTCCCTGACGCCCCTCTGAAGGTGTTCCTCACCGCCGACGTGGCCACCCGTGCCGAGAGGAGATATAAGCAGTTGATGGAAAAGGGAATGTATGCCAAAATGGATGACGTTGTGGAGGAACTGCGGCGGCGCGACGAAAGGGATAGCTCCCGGCCGGTAGCGCCGCTAAAGCATTATCCCGACGCGACTTTTTCTCGATACCGCGGGGATGACCGCCGACCAGGCGGCGCAACAGATCCTCGGCTGGTGGCGTGAAAAGGCGTCCCGGTAAGGCCTGCCGCCACTCGTAAAGCATCAAAAGCCAAGGGTGTCAGGGGTTAGAGCGATCTCTGGCCTGCCTGGCGACGATCAACGTTCACCCGGAAGTCCGTTCCATGCTGTCCCAAACCTCAACCAATCCCTCCCCGCCGCTCGAAAACAGCTTCGCCGCGCTCTTCGAAGAGAGCCTGTCGCGCCAGGAAATGCGCATCGGCGAAGTGATCACCGCCGAGGTCATCTCGGTCGACCCGAACGTCGTGATCGTGAACGCGGGACTGAAGTCCGAAAGCACCATCGCAACCGAAGAATTCAAGAACGACCGCGGCGAGGTCGAAGTGAAGCCCGGCGATTTCGTGTCCGTGGCCATCGAAGCGCTCGAAGACGGCTTCGGCGCCACCAAGCTCTCGCGCGACAAGGCGAAGAAGCTCGCCGCGTGGACGAGCCTGGACGACGCGCTCGCCAACGCGCACGATCATCAAGGGCGTCGTGTCCGGCAAGGTGAAGGGCGGCCTCACCGTCATGGTGAACGGCATCCGCGCCTTCCTGCCCGGCTCGCTCGTCGACCTGCGTCCGGTCAAGGACACCTCGCACTTCGAAGGCAAGGAGCTCGAGTTCAAGGTCATCAAGCTCGACCGCAAGCGCAACAACGTGGTGGTGCTCGCGCCGCGCCGTGATGGAAGAGACCGCCGGCGTCGGAGCGCCAGCAGCTCCTCGAGACGCTGAAGGAAGGCGCCATCGTCAAGGGCGTGGTCAAGAACATCACCGACTACGGCGCGTTCGTGGACCTGGGCGGCATCGACGGCCTGCTGCACATCACCGACCTCGCGTGGCGCCGCGTGAAGCACCCGACGGAAGTCCTGTCCGTGGGCGACGAGGTCGACCGCCAAGATCCTCAAGTTCGACGCCGAGAAGAACCGCGTCTCGCTGGGCCTGAAGCAGCTGGGCGAGGATCCGTGGATCGGCATCTCGCGCCGCTACCCGCAGGGCACGCGCCTGTTCGGCAAGGTGACCAACATCACCGACTACGGCGCGTTCGTCGAGATCGAGGCCGGCATCGAGGGCCTGGTGCACGTCTCCGAGATGGACTGGACCAACAAGAACGTGCATCCCGCGAAGGTGGTGTCAGCTGGGCGACGAGGTCGAGGTGATGATCCTCGAGATCGACGAGGACCGCCGCCGCATCTCGCTCGGCATGAAGCAGTGCATGCCGAACCCGTGGGAAGAGTTCGCCATGAACCACAAGAAGGGCGACAAGGTGAAGGGCGTGATCAAGTCGATCACCGACTTCGGCGTGTTCATCGGCCTGCCGGGCAACATCGACGGCCTGGTGCACCTGTCGGACCTGTCCTGGCAGGCGACCGGCGAGGAGGCCGTGCAAGTCGCTGCAAGAAGGGCGACGAGGTCGAGACCGTGGTGCTGTCCATCGACGTCGAGCGCGAGCGCATCTCGCTCGGCATCAAGCAGCTCGAAGGCGATCCGTTCGGCAACTACGTCTCCATCGCACGACAAGGGCAGCGTCGTGAAGGGCACGGTGAAGTCGATCGAGTCAAGGGCGCCGTGATCGAGCTCGAGAAGGACGTGGAGGGTTACCTGCGCGCCTCCGAGATCGCGCGCGACCGCGTCGAGGACGTGAGCAAGCACCTGTCCGGAAGGCCAGCAGATCGAGGCGGTGATCGTCAACATCGACCGCAAGAGCCGCTCGATCAACCTGTCCATCAAGCAGAAGGACGCCGCCGAGGAAGCCGCCGCGCATGCAGAAGCACGCGTGCGGAATCGAGCAGCGCAGCGCCGGGACCACGAACCTGGGCGCGCTGCTGAAGGCGAAGCTCGGCGGTTGCGAAGGACAAGGAATAACCAGCCATCGAAAAGTCCCAGGGGGAGAACGCGCCATGACAAAGTCACAGCTCATCGAGCTGTTGAGCGCGCGCCATAGCCAGCTGGCTCCGAAGGATGCCGAGCTCGCGGTGAAGACGATGCTGGACGCCATGGCGCACACGCTGGCGTCCGGCAATCGCATCGAGATCCGCGGGTTCGGCAGCTTCGGGCTGAACTACCGGCCGCCGCGCACCGGGCGCAACCCCAAGACCGGCGAGAAGGTGCAGGTGCCGCGCAAGTACGTGCCGCATTTCAAGGCCGGCAAGGAGCTGCGCGAGCGCGTGGATTACCACGAAGGCTGATGAACTCTGGGAATGCACACAACGGCGGACCTGCGTGTCCGCCGTTGTCAGCGACGTGCGGACTGTAGAATAGCGAGCTAAATTCAGGGGCGAAACGGCATGCAAACCGTCGTCTGGATCCTGCGATTCGTCATCGTCGTGGTCCTCGTGTGGTTCGCGGTGAAGAACGCGCAGGTGGTCACGATCCACGGCCTGCCGGGCCAGGCATGGCAGGCGCCGCTCGTGTTCATCCTGCTGATCGTCTTCGTGGCCGGCATGGTGATCGGGCTGCTCGCGTGGGTCCCGACGGTGGTGCGCCAGCGTCGCGAGATCGGGCGCCTGAAGAAGGTCGCCGCGCTGCAGGCCGCGGTCGCGCCGCGCCGCCGTCCGACCGCCGACGCGGCGGCCCGACTCCATGGAGTTTGAGTTCTGGTGGCTGCTCGCCCTGCCGGTCTTCTTCGGCATGGGCTGGGTGGCGGCGCGCATCGACATCGAAGTCGCTGCTCTCGGAATCGCGCGCGCTGCCGTCGTCGTACTTCCGCGGCCTGAACTTCCTGCTGAACGAGCAGCCCGACAAGGCGATCGAGTCGTTCCTGCAGGTCGCGAAGGAAAACCCGCAGACGGTCGAGCTGCAATTCGCGCTCGGCAGCCTCTTCCGGCGGCGCGGCGAGGTCGACCGCGCCATCCGCATGCACCAGGACCTCGATGAACCGCGAGGACCTTCCGCCCGAGGAGCGGCGCGCAGGCGTCGTTCGAGCTTGCGCAGGACTACTTCAAGGCGGGCCTGCTCGACCACGCCGAGCAGGTGCTCACGAAGATGGCGGAGGCCGATCGCTTCGGCCGAGGTGCATCGCCACCTCCTCGACATCTACATCCAGGAAAGGACTGGGAGAAGGCGATCGGCGCCGCGCAAGAAGCTCGAGGTGAGCGCCAAGCGCAACTACCAGAAGCGAGATCGCCAACTACTACTGCGAGCTCGCGATCACCGACGCATGTGCATGGGCGCGCGTACGGAGGCGCGAGCGCACCTCGCAGCAGCGCGCTGGAGGCGAACCGCAAATGCGTGCGCGCGAACCTGCTGCGCGGCGAATGGCTCGCGCGCGCGAGGGCAAGCACGAGCAGGCGATCGAGGCGTGGAAGGCGATCGAGTCAGCAGGATCCCGGCGTATTTCGGCCTCGCCGCCGAGGGCATGGTCGAGAGCTACAAGGCGCTGGGCAAGCCCGGGCGAGGGCCTGCACGCTGCTGCGCGGCCTGCAGCACCGCTATCCGGCGCTCGACTTCCTCAACGTCGTCTACCAGGCCACCGCCGAGCAGGAGGGCGACGAGGCCGCGTGGCGCCTGGTGCGCGACGAGGTGCGCCGCAATCCCACGCTGGTGGGCCTGGACCGCCTCATCGACGCGGAGCTGCGTGCGCGCGCCGCCCGAGCGCCGTCAGGACCTGCAGCTCATGAAGAACCTCGTGCACTCGCACGCGCAGGCGCTCGCCGTCTACCTGTGCGCCAACTGCGGCTTCAAGGCGCGCCAGTTCTTCTGGCAATGTCCCGCGTGCGGCGGATGGGAGACGTTCCCGCCGCGGCGCACGGCCGAGCTCGACAGCCCCGGACAGACACCTCGCAAGGATGCAAATTGGACAATAAGCGAATCATCGTTCCGCTCGACGTGCCCGGCTCGCGGACGCGCTCGCGCTCGCCGCGCGCCTCGACCCGAAGCTTTGCCGCGTGAAGGTCGGCAAGGAGCTCTTCGTCGCAGCCGGGCCGGCAGTCGGTGCGCGCGCCTGCAGGAGCGCGGCTTCGAGGTGTTCCTCGACCTCAAGTTCCACGACATCCCCAACACGGTCGCGGGCGCGTGCCGCTCGGCCGCGCGGCTGGGCGTGTGGATGATGAACGTGCACGCGAGCGGCGGCGAAGCGATGATGCGCGCCGCGCGCGAGGCGGTCGGACTCCGTCGCGCGTCCGCCGCTGCTGATCGCGCGTCACGATCCTCACGAGCCTCGCCGACGCGGACCTGCGAGCGTCGGGCTTCGCGGGCTCGCGTGATGGAGAACGTGGAGCGGCTCGCGCGCCTCGCGCGCGCATGCGGCCTCGATGGCGTCGTGTGCTCGGCCCAGGAAGCGGCGCAGCGTGCGCCGCGCCACGGGCGCCGACTTCACTCTCGTCACGCCGGGCATCCGGCTGGCCGCCGATGCGCCCGGACGACCAGGCGCGCGTCGTGACGCCGCGCGAGGCGGTGCGCCTGGGCGCCGACTACCTCGTGATCGGGCGGCCGATCACCGGCTCGCCCGACCCGGCGGCCACGCTCGAATCCATCCGCGATTCACTCGACGAGGGCAGCCGCATGAAGGTGAGCATCATCGGTACCGGCTACGTGGGCCTGGTCACGGGCGCCTGCCTCGCCGAAGTCGGCAACCACGTGCTCTGCTTCGACGTGGACGAACGCAAGATCGGCATGCTGCAGCGACGGCGACATTCCGATCTTCGAGCCGGGCCTGAAGGAGATCGTGCGCAGCAACGTCGCCGGCCGGGCGCCTCGCGTTCACGACCGACGCGAAGGAAAGCGCCGCCTACGCGACGGCTGCAGATGATCGCCGTGGGCACGCCGCCCGGCGAAGACGGCTCGGCCGACCTCGCAGTACGTGCTCGCCGCGGCGCGCAGCATCGCCGAGCACATGGACGGCCCGCGCGTCATCGTGGACAAGTCGCACCGTGCCGGTGGGCACCGCCGACAAGGTGCGCGACGCGGTCGCGCAAGACGCTGAAGGCGCGCGGCGCGAAGCACGCCGTTCGCGGTGGTCTCGAATCCCGAGTTCCTGAAGGAGGGCGCGGCGGTCGAGGACTTCATGCGCCCCGACCGCATCGTGATCGGCGCCGAGGATCCGAGCGCGATCGCGCGCGATGCGCGAGCTCTACGCGCCCGTTCCAGCGCAACCACGAGCGCCTGCAGCGTGATGGACATCCGCTCGGCCGGAGCTCACCAAGTACGCGGCCAACGCGATGCTCGCCACGCGCATCTCGTTCATGAACGAGCTGGCGCTGCCTCGCCGAGCAGCTCGGCGCCGACATCGAGCACGTGCGCATCGGCATCGGCTCGCGACCCGCGCATCGGCTACCACTTCCTCTATCCGGGCGCGGGCTACGGCGGCTCGTGCTTCCCGAAGGACGTGACGGCGCTGCTGCGCACCGGCGAGCGAGCACGGCATCGAGCTGAAGGTCGTGCGCGCGGTCGAGGAGGCGAACGAGCGGCAGAAGGGCGTGCTCGCCGAGAAGGTCGTGCAGCGCTTCGGCGGCGACCTCACGGGCCGGCGCTTCGCGCTCTGGGGCCTCGCCTTCAAGCCCAACACCGACGACATGCGCGAGGCGCCGAGCCGCGTCGTGATCGACGGCGCTGCTCGAGCGCGGCGCGACGGTGTGCGCCTACGATCCGGTCGCGATGGACGAGGCACGCCACATCTACGGCGAGCGAGCCGCGTCAGTCGTTCGCGGCCTCGGCGCATGGACGCGGTGAAGGGCGCCGACGCGCTGGTGATCATGACCGAGTGGAAGGCCTTCCGCAGCCCGGACTTCGACGAGCTCAAGCGCGCGCTGCAAGGCGCCCGGTGATCTTCGACGGGCGCAACCTCTACGAGCCCGCGGTGGTGCGCTCCCACGGCCTCGAGTACTACGCCGATCGGCAGGCTGCGCGCGCTGATGAACGCGGCTCCCGGACTTCTCCGCGCGCGCGCGTGCTGCGTGGCGGGCGACGTCATGCTCGACCGCTACTGGTTCGGCGACGTGAGCCGCATCTCGCCCGAGGCGCCGGTGCCGGTGGTGCACGTGAAGCGCACCGAGGAGCGCCCGGGCGGCGCGGCGAACGTGGCGCGCAACATCACGGCGCTCGGGGGCCAGTGCCACGCTGCTCGTCGGTGGTCGGCGACGACGAGGCGGCCGCGCTCGCTCGAGCGGCTGCTCGCGGCCGAGCGCGTCGACGCCGTCGCTGCATCGCGATCCGCGCTTTCGACGACGGTGAAGCTGCGCGTGATCGGCCAGCAGCAGCAGCTCCTGCGCATCGACTTCGAGCGCGCGCCCAGCCACGAGGTGCTCGCCGCGAAGCTGGACGAGTACGAGCGGCTCGTCGACGACCGCCGACGCGGTGGTGCTCTCCGACTACGGCAAGGGCGGCCTCGCGCACGTGCAGCGAGATGATCGCGCTCGCGCGCGGCACGGCAAGCCGGTGCTGGTCGATCCGAAGGGCGACGACTACGCGCGCTACCGGGGCGCCACGGTGCTCACGCCCAACCGCTCCGAGTTCCGCGAGGTGGCCGGCCGCTGGAAGCGACGAGGCGGACCTCGCGCGCCGCGCGCAGAAGCTGCGCGCCGAGCTCGACCTCGAGGCGCTCATCGTCACGCGCAGCGAGGAGGGCATGTCGCTCTTCACCGCGCAGCCGAGAGCTGCACCACGAGCCCACGCGTGCGCGCGAGGTGTTCGACGTGAGCGGCGCGGGCGACACCGTGATCGGCGTGCTCGCGCTCATGGTCGCGCGCGGGCGCGGACCTGCACGACGCCGATGCGCGTGGCCAACCACGCGGCGGGCATCGTCGTCGGCAAGCTCGGCACCGCGGTCGTCGCACCGCGACGAGCTCGCCGCGAGCCTCGCGGAACCGAGCGACCAGGCCATGACACTCATCGTCACCGGCGCCGCCGGCTTCATCGGATCGAACCTGGTGAAGGCGCTGAACGCGCGCGGCGAGCGCGACATCGTCGCCGTCGACAACCTCGCGCGCGCCGACAAGGTCGCGAACCTCGCCGACCTCGAGATCGCCGACTTCATCGACAAGCGCGACTTCATCGCAGCGCATCGAGGACGGCGAGCTACGACGGGCAAGTCGGCGGCGGTCCTCCACCAGGGCGCCTGCTCCGACACGATGGAGACCGACGGGCGCTACATGATGGAGAACAACTACCGACTACTCGATCGACGCTCCTGCGCTGGTGCCCGAGCGCGCAGGTGCCGCTTCATCTACGCGTCGTCGGCCTCGGTCGTACGGCGGCGGGCGCGACGTTCCGCGAGGCGCGCGAGCACGAGGCGCCGCTCAACGTCTACGGCTACTCGAAGTTCCTCTTCGACCAGGTGGTGCGCGCGCCGCGCTTCCGGGCGGCGCCGTCGCAGGTCGCGGGCTTCCGCTACTTCAACGTCTACGGCCCGCGCGAAGCGCACAAGGGCCGCATGGCCTCGGTCGCGTGCCACTTCTTCAACCAGTACCTGGCAGAACGGGCAAGCGTGCAGCCTCTTCGAGGGTAGCGGCGGCTACGGCCGCGGCGAGCAGCTGCCGCGACTTCGTCTCGGTCGAGGACGTCGTGCGCGTGAACCTGTTCTTCCTCGACCACCCGCGCAGTCTCGGGCATCTTCAACGTGGGCACGGGTCGCGCGCAGAGCTTCAACGACGTCGCGCGCGCGACGATCAACGCCGTGCGCGCGCGCGCGGCGAGAAGGCGCTCGTCGCTCGACGAGCCTGCAGGCCGCCGGCGCGATCGAATACATCGCCGTTTCCGCCGCAGCTCGTGGGCAAGTACCAGAGCTATACGCAGGCCGATCATCGCGGCGCTGCGCAAGGCCGGCTACGGCGAGCCCTTCCTCGGCGTCGAGGAAGGCGTCGGGCGTTACGTCTTGGCGCGTGCGGCCGCGGCGGTATAATCGGCCCGAGTTTTTTGAAGTTTTTCAAGGGGAAATCGACATGAAACGTCGTCATCTGGCTGCTGGCTGCATTGCTCGCTTACGTCGGGCTCGCGTTCGGCGCGGTCAACATCAACACCGCCACGCAGGCGCAGCTCGAATCGCTGAACGGGATCGGCCCGGTGAAGGCCAAGGCCATCATCGACTATCGCGAGAAGAACGGCGCGCTTCAAGTCCCTCGAGGAGATCAAGAACGTGAGCGGCATCGGCGACGCCACGTTCGACAAGACATCAAGGAGCGATCATCGCTGCCTCACCGGCACGACGACGGTGCCGAAGGCGGCCGACAAGCCCGCGCCGGCGAAGGAGACAACCCCGGAGAAGGCGCCCACGCAAGCCGGCGGCGAAGGAAACGACCAAGGAGAAGGTCGCCGACACCATGAGAAGGCGAAGGAAACGACGGCCGACACCAAGCAGAAGACGAACGGAAGTCACCGCCGATACCAAGGAAAAGGCGAAGGACGTCACGGCTGACACCAAGAAGGTGTCGAGAGGACGCTGCCGCCGACACCAAAGAAGGTGTCGAAGGACGTTGCCGCCGATACCAAGAAGGTGTCGTGAGGGACGTCGCCGCCGACACCAAGTCGGACAAGGCGCAGACCGCGAAGGAGAAGGCGGGACGCGAAGAAGCAGGCCGACAAGGAAAAAGACCGACGCCAAGAAACAGGCTGACAAGGAGAAGGCCGACGCCAAGAAGAAAGCCGACAAGGAGAAGGCGCGACGCGAAGAAGCAGGCCGACAAGGAAAAAGCGGACGCCAAGAAGAAGGCCGGCCAGTGAAAGAGCGGACGCCAAGAAGGTCGCGAGAAGGAAAAGGACCGAGGCCAAGAAGGACGACGAGAAGAAGAAGTAAGATTCCCACCGCTCGACGAAGCCCCGCCGCGCGCGGGGCTTTTCATTCCGACTCCGATGACCTGCCACACCTCGAGTCACTTCGTCGGCAACACGCCGCTCGTGCGCCTGCAGCGCATTCCGGGCGCGACCTCCAACGTCCTCCTCGCCAAGCTCGAGGGCAACAATCCCGCGGGCTCGGTCAAGGACCGGCCGGCGCTGTCGATGATCATGGGCGCGGAGCGGCGCGGCGACGATCAAGCCGGGCGACACGCTGATCGAGGCGACCAGCGGCAACACCGGCATCGCGCTCGCGATGGTGGCGGCGATGCGCGGCTACCGCATGGTGCTGGTGATGCCCGAGCACCTCTCGGTCGAGCGGCGCCAGACCATGGCCGCCTTCGGCGCGCGAGATCGTCCTCACGCCCGAGAAGGGCGGCATGGAGCTCGCGCGCGACACTGGCCGAGCGCATGCGCGACGCGGGCGAGGGCGTGATCCTCGACCAGTTCGCCAACCCCGACAACCCGCTCGCGCACTACGATGGGCACCGGGCCCGAGATCTGGCGCGACACGCACGGGACGATCACGCACTTCGTCGCGACCATGGGCACGACCGGCACCATCATGGGCTGCTCGCGCTTCCTCAAGGAGAAGAATCCCGCGATCCAGGTGATCGGCGTGCCAGCCCGAGCGAGGGCTCGCAGGTCCCGGGCATCCGCAAGTGGCCCGAGGCCTACCTGCCGAAGATCTACGACGCGCGCGCGTCGACCGCGTGATCGAGGTGAGCCAGGCAGAGAGCGAGGAGATGACGCGGCGCCTCGCGCGCGAGGAGGGCATCTTCGCCGGCATCTCGTCGGGCGGCGGGCTCGCCGCCGCGCATGAAGGTGTCGCGCCGAGGTCGAAGGACGCGGTGATCGTGCACGATCGTCTGCGACCGCGGCGACCGCTACCTCTCCACCGGCGTCTTCCCCGCCTAGCGCGATGACCCCGATCCTCGTCTTCGACATCGAGACGGTTCCCGGACGCCGCGGGGCTGCGCGCGTCTGCGGGCATCGGGCCCGACGTGAGCGACGCCGCGGTGATCGACCGGTTCGCGTTCGCAGCGCCGCCGCCAGGCACCGGGCAACGACTTCCTCCCGCCGCACCTGCACCGCGTGGTCGCGATCTCGTGCGCGCTGCGCAGCGACGAGGCGCGTGCCGCGTGCTGGTCGCTCGGCAGCGCCGCGCAGGACGCGGAGCGCGAGCTCGTGCAGCGGTTCTTCGACGGCATCGAGAAGTACACGCCGCAGCTCGTGTCCTGGAACGGCAGCGGCTTCGACCTGCCGGTGCTGCACTACCGCGCGCTCGATCCACGGCATCGCCGCGCTGCTGCTACTGGGACCAGGGCGACGAGCGACAGGGACTTCAAGTTCAACAACTACATCGCGCGCTTCCACGCGCGCCACCTCGACCTCATGGACGTGCTGCGCTGGCTACCAGAACCGCGCCTGGGCGCCGCTCGACGAGATCGCGCAGCTCTGCGGGCTTCCCGGCAAGCTCGGCATGGACGGCTCGCAGGTCTGGGACGCGTACCAGGCGCGGCGAGATCGAGGCGATCCGCAACTACTGCGAGACCGACGTCGCCAACACCTATCTCCTCTTCCAGCGCTTCCAGCTGATCCGCGGCACTCTCCGTGCCGGCGCCTACGACCGCAGAGATGAAGCTCTTCCGAGACTGGCCTCGCGACGCAGGCGCGGCGCATTGGCGCGAATTCACGACGGCGTGGAAAGCGCCGGAAGCGCAACCAGGGCTCGCTACTGTGAGCGCGCCGCACAGGCGCGGGGCGAGCCCGCCGGCGAGGCTGACCTGCCCTGTGCGTCGATCTCCGATGGCACGTTGCTCAGGACCGATGCATTGCACGAGTCGCGCTGCCGCGGCGCTTCGAAGTGCAGCCCCGGATCGCGCCCGCCATCCCGTTCTGGCTCCTGCGCGGCCGCGCGTGGCTGAAGCGCCGGCTGGCCTGAGCATGCCGCGCTCGATCCGGCGCTCCTGCCCTACGAGGCGAGCGCGTCCTCGAGTCTGGTGCGCGCCGAGCGCGCGCAGGGTCGGCGCATCGTGCTGGCCACCGCGAGCGACCGGCGGATCGCCGAGGACCGTCGCGGGCCATCTCGGCACTTCTTCGACGAGGTCCTCGCGAGCGACGGCATCGAGAACCTCAAAGGCGAGCGCAAGGCCCGGGCGTTGGAGGATCGATTCGGCAAGGGCGCCTACGACTACGTGGGCGACGCCCGCGCCGACGCCGCCGTCTGGCGCTCGGCACGCACCGCTTACGTTTGCACCGCAGGCGACGCGGGCTTCGCGCAACGCCTCGCCAGCGGCGCGGCGCGAGTCGTGGTCGTCCCACGGGCCCGGCCGGCGCGTGGCGCTGCTGCGCACGCTGCGCATGCACCAATGGGCCAAGAACGCTGCTCGTGTTCGTTCCCCTGCTCACCGCGCATCGTTTCTACGACGGGGAGGCGCTACGCGGCGCTTGCCTCGCCTTCGCGGCGTTTTCGCATGGCCGCTTCGGGCAACTACGTCGTGAACGACCTCCTGGACCTGGGCCACGACCGCGGCCATCCAGCAAGCGCCGGCGCGCGTTGGCCGCGGGGACCTGCCGCTTTGGGCGGGAGCGATCCTCGCGCCGCTGTTGTTCGCCATGGCCTCGCGTTGTCGCAGCCGCTGCCGCGCGCCTTTCCAGGCCGGCATCGCGGCCTACGTGGCCATGGCGGTCGCCTATTCGCTGTGGCTGAAGGCGTTCGTGCTCGTGGACGTCTTCACGCTGGCGGGCCTCTACGCGGTGCGCATCCTCGCCGGCGCGGCGGCCATCGCCGTTCCCGTGTCGCATTGGCTGCTGGTCTTTTCGCTCTTCATGTTCCTTTCCCTCGCGCTTGCCAAGCGCTACGCGGAGTCTCGGGCCTCGCTCGCGTGGAACGCGCCCGCGCGCCGGGACGCGGTTACGTCGTCGCGGACCGCACGCTGGTGGGTCTCACGGGAGTCGTCTGCGCGGGCAGGTCTCTGCGCGCTGGTCTTCGCGCTCTACATCACGAGCCCCGAGGTGCGCGCTCTCTACACGCGGCCCCTGCTGCTCTGGATTGCCTGCCCGATCCTGCTCTATTGGGTGGCGCGGGTCACGGCTCCTCGCCTATCGCGACGAGCTCGACGAGGACCCGCTGGTCTTCGCGCTGCGCGATCCGGTGAGCCTGGTGTTAGGGTTCGCGACGCTTGCGGTGGTCGTCGCGGCGACGTGAGCGCGTCGCGCGAGGGCACCTTTCGTGGGGCCGTTTTCCCGCGGCAGCGAGGCCGGGCAGGTGCACGCGATGCTTCGGCTCGACGAATCGCTGCCCAGCGAGGCGCCGCTCCTGCGCGCGCGGTTGCGGGCGGAGCTACGGCGACAGCTGCCTCAACGAGGGCGGCACCCTCGTCGATACGACGCGGCCTGGACCGCCTCATCGCCTTCGACCGGGTGAACGGCATCGTGCGGTGCGAGGCGGGCGCCACGGTCGAGCGGATTCTCGATGCCATCGTGCCCGCCGGATGGTTCCTGCCCGTGACCCCGGGCACGCGCCGCGTCACGATCGGCGGCGCGATCGCCAACGACGTCCACGGCAAGAACCACCATCGCGCGGGAACGTTCGGATGCCACGTGCGCGCCTTCGAGCTGCTGCGCTTCGGACGGTAGGCGCGTGGAGTGCTCGCCTTCGCGCAACGCCGATCTTTTCGCGGCGACCATCGGCGGGCTTGGCCTCTCACGGGGCTCGTCACGTGGGCGGAGTTCGGGCTGCGCGCCATTGCGAGCGCGATGCTCGATGCCGAGACGATCCGCTTCCATGGCGTGGACGAGTTCTCTCGCGCTCTCGTCCGAGTCGAGCGAGAATTTCGAGCACACGGTGGCATGGGTGGATGCGACCTCGCGTGGAAGTGCCTTCGGCCGCGGCCTCTTCATGCGAGCGAACCACGCGCAGGTCGCCGGCCACCTCGTGCCGGCCTCCAGGGCGTTGCGTGCTCGCCATCCCTTCGATATCCCGGTGGCGCGCTCGCGCGCGGTGGTGCGGGCATTCAACGCCATGCATTTCCGTGGCAGCCGCGTCGGACCCAGGCGCACGCACTTGCAGCCGTTCTTCTACCCACTCGACGCTCTCGCCGGTTGGAACCGGCTCGTACGGTCGCGCGCGGGTTCGTCAGCACCAATCCGTCGTGCCCCCGCTCATGCGCGAGGTGCCGTCGTCGGCTACTGCTCGACGCCATACCGCGTCGAGGCGAAAGCATCGTTCCTGCTCGGTGCTCAAGGTCTTCGGCGATCGCGCCTCGCCCGGGGCTATTGTCGTTCCCGCGCCCGGGCGTCACGCTCGCGCTCGATTTCCCGATGCGCGGGGAGCGGACCCTTGCCTTGCTCGACAGGCTCGACGCCATCGTCGGATGGAGGCGGGCGGGGCCATCTACCCCGCGAAGGATGCGCGCATGTCCCGCGAGACGTTCGCGCTCTCGCTTTCCACGCCTGGAGGCCTTCACCCGTCACGTCGATCCCGCATTCTCGTCGGCTTCTGGCGCCGCGTGCACGGCTGAATCCGCCCCGTGCGGCCTCAGGGTGGCGTGGGGTCACCTCGAAGAGCCAGCCGTCGCGGTCGGCGAGGACGAGCGCGCGGCGGATCTTCGGCGAAGGATTGCGCGACACTGGTTTGCACGCGCGCCACGATCACCCACCGCGCACCGAAGCACGCGCAACGCGCTGCGCGTTGTTGCCTGACTCCGGCCCCCGGCGCGCGAGATGGAGTACCAGACCGCGAAGCGAGCCGGATCGCCGAACGCCAGATAGTGGCCGTCGAGCCCGGCGACGTACCGGGAGCGGTTCGTCCAGAAGACCAGCGACTGGAAATCCGGCCAACGCGCGTTGAAGATCATGGGCCGCTCGTCGTGCGCCTCGCATAGGCCACCATGTCCCGGAACGCCGTGATCGGCGTGCGCTTCGTGTGCTCCAGCACGTTCCAGCCCTCGTGCGCGCCCACAGCGAGTGCGGCGGCGAGCAGCGTGGGCATGGCGTGCGCGAAGGCCGGCCGAACGCCCCCGCGCCGGAAGGCTCGGCGCGGCATCTCGCCACAGGGCGCGCCGCTCAGCACGGCGAAAGGTGCGTAGTACTCGATGAAGCGCCACGCGTAGATCGACATGCCGAGGAAGATCCCGGTCATCGTGATGGCGGCCATCGTGTCGACGCCCCACGGGACGGCGCTTCCGCGACGCCGGCACCAGGCCCACGCCGCGAGCCCCGGGCGAGCAGCCCGTTGGCCGCGACGCAGGTCACGAGCATGAGCCGCGGCGTGGTGGGCAGCCACTCGGTGCCCACCAGCTCGGGGCCGCGCTGCCGGCCTTGAAGACGGTGTGGAAGACGAGATAGCCGGCGTTGCGGGAAACCATGGGCTCAGCAGGAGTCCCGCGCCGACGCCGATCGCCACCGCCGTGATCGCGCTCCACTGCGGCCTGCCCTCGCGCACTGCCTGCGCGCCGGGAACGCACGCGATGAGCAAGCCCATGATCACCGCGCCGTGATAGGACTGCGTGAAGGAAGGCGATGACGCCGACCCGCCGTGCGCCGCCAGGCGATCGCGGTATCATCATCGCGAAGATCAGGACCAGGGCGATGTTTTGCGCGCGAAGGGCGATGAACCGGGCGGGCAGGATGTCGGCGGCGAACATCATTGTGACGGCGACGAGCGCCGCCCACGGCACGCCCGCGCGGCGCAGGATCGAGGACGATCGCGGCCGCGGTCGCCGCGCCGGCGATCGCGGCCGCTGCGTTCACCGCGGCGGCGTCGTGACCCAGCAAGGTGAGTGGCGCGATGAGCAGGTGGAAGAGCCACTGGTGGTCCGTGCCCCGCTCGCCCAGGACGGTGAAAGGCAGCCAGTCGATGTCCACTCCACGGCCCGCGCAGCCGGATCAGCTCCGCCACGCGAGTAATGGAAGAGCGCATCGATGTCGGCGGGGTCTCGGGCCGTTTGTCGCCTGGAGCATCGCGTAGAACGTCACGGCGCACACGACGAAGACCGCAGCCAGGATCTTCGATGGCGGTGCGTGAGGCTTTCATCGGCGATACGGATTGCGTTCGTTCAGCTCGTCCGACGTAGGCGCCGGATGTGCGCGCCCTCGCGCGCCAGGAACTCGTCGATCGCGCGGTTGAAGGCCGGATGCGCGAGCCAGTGGAAGGAGCGCGTGGTCTCGGGCAGGAAGCCGCGCGCGTGCTTGTGCTCGCCCTGCGCGCCGCCCTCGAAGAGCGCGATGCCGCGCTCGATGCAGAACTCGAGCGCCTGGTAGTAGCACGCCTCGAAGTGCAGGCCCGGCACGTACTCGATCGCGCCCCAGTAGCGGCCCGTAGAGCGCGCTGCCGTCGAAGAGGTCGAGCGCCGCCGCGATCGGGCGTGCCGTCGCGCTCGGCGATCACCAGCAGCACGTTGTCGCGGCATGCGCTCGCGCGAGCATCGCCGAAGAACTCGCGCGTGAGGTAGGGCGTCGAGCGGTGCTCGCGGTAGGTGCGCGCGGTAGCAGCGGTTGAAGAAATCCCAGTCGGCGCGGCGTCGCCTCGCTGCCCGGTCACGCGCGCGAAGCGTCACGCCCGCGTCGCGCGACGCGCTGCCGCTCCTGGCGGATCTTCTTGCGCTTGTCGTGCGAGAGCGCGCCGAGGAAGTCCTCGAAGTCGCGTAGCCGGCGTTGCGCCAGTGGAACTGCACGCCGCGCGCGCTCGAGCATGCCGCCTGCGCGCAGCGCCTGCGCGTCCTCGGCGCCGGGAAGAGCACGTGCAGCGACGACGACCTCGGATCGCGCGCGAGCGTCGAGCACGGCGCGCGCGAGCTGCGCGGCGCGCTGCGTGCGTCGCGGCGAGCAGCCGCGGCCCGGTCGCCGGCGTGAACGGCACCGGCGCAGAGCAGCTTCGGGTAGTAGGCGCATGCCGTGGCGCTCGTAGGCGTCGGCCCACGCCCAGTCGAACACGTACTCGCCGTACGAATGCGCCTTCACGTAGAGCGGCACGCGCGCCGCCGAGCGCGCTCGCCCTCCCACAGCGTGAGGTAGCTGCGGCTGCCAGCCGGTGCGGCGCGCGGCGCAGCCGCGTGGCGTGCAGGCGCGTCGAGGAAGGCGTGGGACAGCGTCGGATTGCCGCCGGCGAGCGCGTCCCATCGCGCGGCGTCGACGCCGTCGAGAGAGCATCGAGGATGCGGAAGCGAGGCAGTCCAACGGTGGCGCCCTACTTCATAATAACATCCGCATGAAGATCGCCGTCGCGCAGATCAACACCACCGTGGGCGATTTCGCGGGCAACGCCGAGACGCATCCGCGAGGCCGTCGACGCCGCCCGCGCCGCGGGCGCCAAGCTCGTCGTCACGCCCGAGATGGCGCTCTCCGGATATCCCGCCGAGGACCTCGTGGCTGCGCGACGACTTCTGCGACCGCTGCGCACCGCGGAGCTGGTGAAGCTCGCCGCCTATTGCCTCGACGTCGCGCGTCGTCGTGGGCTATCCCGCACCGCGAGGGCCGCACGCGCTACAACGCCGCGGCGCTGCTGCGCGGCGGGCGCATCGAGCACGTTCTACTTGCAAGCAGAAGCTGCCCAACTACCAGGTCTTCGACGAGAAGCGCTACTTCGAGGCCGGGCAACCGCGCCGTGCGTGTTCGAGCTCGACGGCGCGCAAGATCGGCGCTCACCGATCTGCGAGGACCTCTGGTTCCCGGAGCCCGCGGCGCAGGCCGAAGGCGGCCGGCGCGGAGCTGCTGCTCGTCGATCAACGCCTCGCCCTTCCACCGCGCGCAGCAGGCCGAGCGCTACCAGCGCATGGGCGCGCGCGTGAAGGAGACGAAGCTGCCGCTGCTCTACGTGCACGGCGTCGGCGGCCAGGACGAGCTCGTGCTTCGACGGCGCCTCGTTCGCGCCTCGACGCCGAGGGCATGCTCGCCTACCAGGCCGAGACCTTCCAGCGAGGTCGATCGACGTCGTCGAGCTGGGACGGCGACAGCGTCACCGGCCCGATGCGCGCAGCCGCTCACCGAGGAGGAGCTCATCTACCGCGCGCTCGTGACCGGCGCGTGCGCGACTACGTGAACAAGAACGGCTTTCCCGGCGTGCTGCTGGGCCTCTCGGGCGGCATCGACTCCGCGCTGGTGCTCGCGATCTGCGTCGACGCGCTCGGCGCCGGAGCGCGTGCACGCGGTGATGATGCCCTCGCGATACACCGCGCCCATGAGCATCGAGGACGCGCGCGAGATGGCGACGATCCACGGCGTGCAGCTACACCGAGATCGCGATCGAGCCGGTCGTTCGAGGCGCTTCCGCGCGCGCGCTCGCGCCGACGTTCGAGGGCCGCGCCGAGGACACGACCGAGGAGAACCTCCAGTCGCGCATCCGCGGCACGCTGCTGATGGCGCTGTCCAACAAGTTCGGCTCGATCGTCGCTCACCACCGGCAACAAGAGCGAGATGGCGACCGGCTACGCGCACGCTCTACGGCGACATGGCGGGCGGCTTCGCGGTGCATCAAGGACATCGTGAAGACGCTGGTCTACCGCATCGCGAACTGGCGCAACACGCAGGGCCGCGGTGATCCCGCAGCGCGTGATCGACCGGCGCGCCCTCGGCGGAGCTGCGCCCCGACCAGACCGACCAGGACACGCTGCCGCCCTACGAGGTGCTCGACGCGCGTGGTCGAGCGCTACATGGAGCGCGACCTGCCGGCCGAGCAGATCGCCGCGCACGGGCTACGACCTGCGCGACCGTGCGCGCAGGTCGTGCGCGCTGATCCAGCTGAACGAGTACAAGCGCCGCCAGGCGCCGCTCGGCGTGCGCATCACGCCGCGCGGCTTCGGCAAGGACTGGCGCTATCCGATAACATCCGGGTTCCGCCCGAAGACGTGGAGCTGACATGAAAAGATCGAAGCGATCGTCAAGCCGTTCAAGCTCGACGAGGTGCGCGAGGCGCTCTCGGAGATCGGCGTCACCGGCCTCACCGTGACCGAGGTGAAGGGCTTCGGGCGCCAGAAGGGCCACACCGAGCTCTACCGCGGCGCCGAGTACGTGGTCGATTTCCTGCCGAAGGTGAAGGTCGAGGTGGTGGTCGCCGACGCGCTGGTCGACAAGGCGATGGACGCGATCGTCAAGGCCGCGCGCACCGGCAAGATCGGCGACGGCAAGATCTTCGTCGTTCGACGTGGAGCAGGTGGTCCGCATCCGCACCGGCGAGACCGGCGAGGACGCCGTCTAGGGCCACCGAGGGCCTTTCCGGTATCCTTGCGGCCATCAAGCGAGGAAGACACAAAGAAATGCTGCTCGCCGCCTTCTACGTATTCGCCATCGCCGCGATCATCCTCCACTACACCGGCCACCTGAAGCGCTGGAACTGCGAGTGGATCCTGATCGTGCTCGCCATCGCCGTCTTCCCCGCCGTCCTCTTCCTCTGAGCTCGCCGTCGCTGGTCCGTCGCTACCGCTCGCGGAGCGGCTCCTACGCGAACGCGCGCGACCTTGTCCTATAACCGCGGCGCCGCGCTTCCGCCCTATCGTGGGCACGGAGGTACTACTCACATGAAAACCTTATGAATTCCGCGTATCGTGCGCCATCGTCGGCCATTCGCCACTGGCGGCCGGCGTCGCGGCCTGCGACAGGAAGGCCAACACCAGAGCCGCACCGCGCTTGCGCCCGAGTCCGTCGGCGCAAGTGATCGGCAGGCTAGCCGGCCGAGTCCGACCGGTGATCCGCCGGGCACCACGCCGGTTCGCGATCGGCGAAGCACCAAGCAGGTGAAGTGACCATCGATGCCAGTGACGATCGCCAGGCACAGCCTTCGGAACGGCGACAAGCCGTTCGGCACTCGTCCGATCGCGGCAAGCGGACAACCGACGGGCGGAAGACGGGCGGCAAGGAGCCGCAGCAAGCAGACCGCGAAAGGACGAAGCAAGTGACCTCCGATCCGGAAGACAGGAACCCGCGAAGGCCAGCAGTACGGCAGAGGGCAACTACAAGGCGACGCGCGACTACAACCGTGGGCCTGAAGGACCACGTCGAGCACCACGACATCGAGAAGGACGCGCGCGACGCCGCGCCGCAGTACCGAGGAAGAAGCCAGCGAGATGGAAGAGGCCGAGCGCATCGGCACGCGAACGCGCGCGAGGGTCATCGGCCAAGGACGAGGACGACCCGAACGTGAACTAGCAGGCGCGCGAGGCGCGCCTGCGGGTCCTGGCGTGTAGAACGCACCGGAGCTCGCTCGTACACCGCGCGGATACGCGGGTGCCAGCAGCTCCGGCGTCTCGAAGAAGGCTTCGACGCAACGGCGAAGAACTCGCCCGGCGCTTTGCGCCGCGTACGGATCGATGGGCAGCGCGTCCAGCGCGGCTCTGCATGCGCCGCTCGGGCAGCGCTTCCGCCGCGATCCACGCCGCGTGCAGAAATCCTCGTACGCCGCTCGAGAATGCTTTCTTTCCAGCTGCTTGGCGCTCATGCCCGGATGCAGCGGCGGAAAGCCGTTGGGATCGCCGCCTGCGCATGTCGAGCTTGTGGGCGAACTCGTGGATCACCACGTTGTAGCCGGCCACGCGCGCTTCCTCGTCGGCGGCCATCGCGACGTCCTCATACGAGAGGATGACGGGCCCGCCCAGCCACGCTTCGCCCGCCATCGGATCCTGCGTGAGGTGCGACCACGCCAGCCTCGTCCACGAATTCGCGCTCCGGGGCGAACTGCGCCGGATAGACGATGATGTCGCTCCAGCCCTCGTACCATTCCTCGCCCAGCTCCAGCACGAGGATGCACGCCTGCGCCGCGATCGCCACGCGCATCTCCTCCGGTCACCTCGAGCTCGTGGGTGCTCCGGCGAAACCGCTTGAATCGCAGGAAGCGCTCGGAGATGCGCGCAGGCGTTCGCTTTCGTCGGCGGTCGACCGCCGCGCATGAAGAGCCACGACGGCCGTGGCGCGGCGCCACAACGCCGGATCGATCGGGTGTGGCTTCTGCGCCTGGCTCGCGATCGGAACCAGCCCGGCATCAGAAGGACTTCGGGCTGCGACGCGATCTCCACGCTACCCGGAGCCCAGGACGCTCTGGTGGACGGCGGGGTCGCCCACGTAAGGTCACGTCGCCCGAACCTACGATGGACACGGAAAGGTTGGACCGGGTCGAGAGTCTGCGCATCGCCGGAGCCTAGCAATACGTAACTGAACGAAGTACAA
>ERZ1370068.1180-contig-11077_pt1 | contig 35040 bp, 59 predicted proteins | sample MGYA00561227_ERZ1370068 | MGnify/ENA primary metagenome ERZ1370068 (study PRJEB38410, sample SAMEA6850437) | metagenome | study: Metagenomic assessment of the ecological functions of the soil: analysis of the soil microbiota associated with the...
TTGCAATTCCTGTCGACGGTGGCTTGGGAGTTGGGCCACGTCGTCACGCCGTGCGGATAGTCGCTAGCCCAGAGGAAATTGTCTTCGCCGTAAACGGAGGCGGTGAGCACGCCGGCGCGGTCGTCTTGGTAGGTGAAGAAGCGTTTCTCTTGAAATATTCGCTAGGCGGCAGCTCGTTGATATTTTTCTCGGCATCATAGGTGCTGGCGCGGCCGAACCAGTAGTCGACCTGTTGCACGAGATTGGCAACCCAGCCGACGTCGAACTCGGCGCAGACGACTTCGAGGCCGGGATGGCGATCGAACACGCCGGACAGAATCATGTTGCCACAGGAACTGCTGCGCCGGAGCCTGTTTGTTGGCGAGGCCGAGGGGCTGTTTTTGGGATCGACGTCGCGCGGCCCTTCGTAGTGCGTGCTGTGCGACGCCCTGGGTGGCGCTGGTATGCACGTTGACGATCATGTTGCATTCTTCCAGTGCCGCCCACATAGGCTCGTGCTTCGGCTCTGTAGTAGCCGCTGTCCCGATCGCGCTGGGGATTTGTACGCCGCGAAAACCGAGCTTGGCGTAGTGCCGGGATGTCCGTGACCGTATGCTCGATGTCTGAGTATCGGACAGCGTCGCCAGTCCGATGAGTCTCTTGCGGATTGAGACCGCAAAATTCGTGGAGCCAGGCGTTGTACGAGTGAAAAATGGCACGCTGGAACGGTTCGTCGGTGATGCTATAGAGTTGGCGCGCACGGCGCTGGAAAAAGAACTTCGGCGTCGATGCCATCGGTATCCTGGTCTTTGATACGCGCGGCCGGTTCCCAGCCGCCGGGATAATCTTCGTAGCGAAACGTTTCGTTAAAGCGAATGGTTTCGAAATGTTTTCCTGGTCGACTTCGACGATGCGCTTGGTTCTTTGCTGACGACGAGACCTCTTCGAATAGTGCGATAAGCCGACCGGCGGCAGGCCGTCGATGAGCAGCCAGATGCCTTTGGGCACGCCCGCACGGATCTTTGACGACTCTCGGCGCGCGCTCGCCGTATTCCTTTGCACTCGCTCCCAAGCGCTGCGGGCGGTTCGTTGACGTGGCTATCAGCCGAGATGAGCTTGAAATCCGGCACTAACCTTCCCCTTGCTCGATCATGTGCCAAGCGCATATACCGCGGCCATCGTGCAATTCTACTCGGGTGCCGTAAGCCTCGGATAAGCGCGCGACGCGATCTAAAAGTGTTTTCCCCAGCTCCGCATCGCGCAAGCATGGGCCGGCCCCGCTGCGCGCGCGCGCACGACCAAAGCCCATGTCCACGGGACAAATTTTTATGTCCTTGAGCTGTCGTTTTCTCGAAGCGGCAAAGGACCGCCATCGACTGCCAAAACTCGGCGATGCGGATGTCCCTTCGTACCGCTGGCGGTGCGATGATCAAAAAACTCAGATGGCGTGGAACGCGGATCGAGACCGAATCGATCGAACGGATACGCTGGCACGTGACGCAGGGTATCGTTCTCGCATGATCAGGTTGCCGAGGCCATAGAAGATCGCTTACCGTGGTGACCCCGATGCTCAGGATATGCGGCCCGTGGTCGCGGAGACATCGGCGCCGCGTGGCGATGGCACATATCGCCGCAAAGCGCGAGGTTGATCCGGCCATGTTCAGCGTCGTGAGCATCGAAAAGTACGGGTGAATGATTCTAAGTGCTTCTGTGTGCCGACCATAAGAGAGCTTTACCTTGGTTGTCAAGTTTACTCCTACTGAGTTAGCCGCCAATTTTGGGTTGACACGGCAATGTCGTCGGAGTTTATGCTTGGTGCAGGAACGTGAGGAAGGAGGCAGCAAGATGTGCGCATCGAGCGTGCCGCTGGAGCTTCATTGGTTTTTGTTTGCGCTGCTTTTGCATCCCTATGCTTCGGTCTTTGGCGCCGCCGCCGAGCGCGAGGCGCGTTTTGGAAGGAGCGAGAAAGAAGGCCGGCTGGTGCTTTACACCGGCATGGACAAGACCGACGAAGCGAATCTGTACACGAAAGAGTTTTCTAAAAGATATCCTTTCATAACTTCTGAAATTTTTCGGTCGAGCGGCGAAAAGTGCAGGCGCGATTTCTCGTCGAGCACCGATGCCAACACGCACACCGCCGATATTTTTCAGACCAGCATCATTCAAGTGTATCAGCTAAAGAACCTGAAATTGCTGGCGCGATACGTTTCCCGATGAAGCGGCCGCTTATCGAGACGGATTTAAAGATCCGCAGGGATACTGGACGGCTTTCTATCAAATTCCCTACGTCATCGGCTACAATACTCGACTCGTGGCGCCGAAGGATGCGCCGTCGAGCTACGAAGATCTATTGAATCCCAAGTGGAAGGGCTGGGTCGGTTTAGAAACCGAAGAGTACCAATGGTTCTATCACTGGATGCAGATCCTGGGTCGAGACACAAGGACTCGACTATATGAAAAAATCTGCCGGCAAAATCCACAGATGCGCGCGGGTCACACGCTGCTGGCGCAACTTGTGGCCGCCGGCGAAATCGCGCTCGCGACGGTGGTCTACTCAATCGCATCGAGCGTATGGAAGGCGAGCGGCGCGCCGGTCGATTGGGTCCGGTTCAAAGGGCCGACGATCACGCGATCAACTCCATCGCCATTCCAGAAAAAGCGCCGCATCCCAACGCAGCCAAGCTGTTGTGGTCGATTTCGTGCTGTCGAAAGAAGGGCAAAACTGCTGCGCAGCCTGCGGAGAATTCCGGCGCGGCCGGACGTTGCGCCCGATCCGCCGAGTCTAACGCAGGGATTGCAGCTCTACCCGGCACGGCCGGAGGGGATGATCGAAAACTATAACGACACTGTGGCGCGCTTCAATGAAATATTTAACCGAGCAAGATAGTTTGTGTGGCCGAAACGTCTGAGATTCGTTGCAAACACAAGAAGAAATTGTGTCGCAATCACGAAATATGAGTTGTCATTCTGAACGACGCTTCAGGATAACATGGTCTCCAAAGAGACCGTTACTTTAGGAACTTTTTGAGCTTGGCGATTAGTCCTGGTTCGAGTTTCAAAATCTCTTTGACGTTCTGTTCCAGGACGGCTCCATCGTCGGGATTGATATCGAGATTGGCCTTTTTCGCCTCAGCGAGAAACTCGGGGTCTTTCATCGTGTCCATGAACGCCTTGCGAATAATCTCCACCCGGTCTTTGGGTGTGTTCGGCGGCAGGACGTAGGGCCGCACCGTCGGGCCGTGGACGCGCGCCACCGTCGAGATCAGCAGTTTGGCTTCGTCCGTCTTGGCGTAGTTGAGCGCCATCGGCAACTTGGGAAATTCAGGATGCGGCTTTAGAGTCGCCTGCAGAACCAGTTTCAATTCTCCGGTTTCCAGTTCCTTGCGCCATGTCGATTTGGTCGACTCCCAGGAGTTGCTCAGGCCGGCGACTTCGCCGCTGTTAAACGCCAGGCGCACGTCGGCGGTGCCTTTGTAGCCGGAGACGAGCTGGATGGGTAGTCCAAGTGTCGCCTTAGAGCACGTTGGGGATATCGTCCGAACCGGAGCCCGAAGCGACGCCGCCGAACTTGACGACTTGCTTGGACGGCGAGCCAGGATTCCACGTCGAGTGATGCCGGCAGATTTGGCGATGCCGATGACAAAATTATCCTGGCCAGGACGCCGACATACTGAAACTTCGGCCGCATCGAACTCGATCCCCGGCTTGCCGAGCAGCTGCTGCAAAAAAGTCCGCCGATGAAATGGCCGATGGTCAGACCGTCGGGTTTGGCGGCTTTGAAAGTGTAGTTGGCGGAGATCATGCTGCCGGCGCCGGGCATGTTCTCGACGATCATGACCGGGTTGCCGGGAATATGTTTACCCATATGCCGGCCGACGGTGCGCGTATAGGCGTCAGCAACCGCCGCCGGCGGTGAAGCCGACGATCAGCCGAATGGTTTTCCCTCGTAAAGTTGGCTTGAGCGTGCGCCGTTTCCCAGTGCACGCTCGCGACGGTCATGAGACATGACAGTAACAACAGGTTTGAAATTCTGATCATCTGTTCTCCTTGGTTAGGCAATTTCGCCAACCGACTCTCGCCATACCATTAGCTGGGCAACAGAATTGTTTTCAGTTTGCTGATCATGGACGGGCTGAGTTTGAACAAATCCGCGGACAAGATTTTCCAACTCTGTGCCGGTGACTGGATCGATGTCCAGGCGTGACTTCGCCGCGTCGGCGAGAAACTCCGGATCCTTCATCGTGTCTTGGAGCGCCTTGCGCAGAATTTCCACGCGATCCTTCGGTGTGCGAGGCGGTAGCACGTAGGGACGGTAGTAGTCGGCGGGGTCCTGGACGCCGGCCTGCATTAATTGGCGCTGCTTCGTCCGACTTGGCCAGACTTTGAGCCAATGGAATGTTGGCTAACTCGGGATGGGGCTTGGATAGAAGTTGCAGCACGACGACGGTATCGCCGCTTTGAATCGCTTTCGTCCATGTGGCGCGGATTGAGTCCCATGTCCAGCAGCCGCCGGCAAGCTCGCCGCTCTCCGCCGCCATGCGAATCTCGGAGGTGCCTTTGTAGCCGGCGACGAGCTGAACCGGCAGAGCCGTCGTCGCGGCGAGCATGCGCGCGATGTCATCGGGCGCGCACGCCGCCGATGCCGCCGAGTTTCACCGGCGTCTTCGATGCCAGCCATTTTTCCACGCTGATGATGCCGCTGGCTTTCGTGAAAGCGCAGGCGCGGCTTTCTTTGATCGGGCTGCCGATGAACTCAAATTGTTTCGCATCGAATTCGATGCCGGGCCGTCCAAAAACCTGGTAGAGAAAAGGCCGCCTTGAAAATGGCCGAGGGTGAGACCATCCGGCTTGGCGACTTTGTACATGTGATTGGCGCCGATCAGATGGCCGGCTCCCGGCATGTTCTCGACAACGAAAGCGGGATTGCCTGGCACGAATTTTCCCATGTGGCGAGTCATCATTCGAGTGTAAGCATCGAATCCGCCGCCGGCGGAAGTCGCCACTACGACGCGAATGGTCTTGCCTTTGTAGAAAGGTTCCTGAGCCAGCGTTGCATTCGCCGACCATGAAACAAGAGCGCTGACGGCAAAAGCAGCAAGCATACGTTTCTTGTTCATGGAAAGCGCTCCCTCAAAGCTGGGCGAATTTAAGGAAAACAACTGGTTGTGTCAAGGATGATTGGACCCTTCGCTTTGCTCAGGGCGCCTCCTACCGAACTACAAGTTCGGTGGGAGGCGATTTGACAGCCTCGTCGCAGCACTGTAAATTTCCGCTTCAGAATTAGTTTGGCCTAATTGGTGAGGAGTCAGAGTCATGATCCAGCCCATCACGCTATCGGCGACGCATATGGAATGTCGCAATCTGGAGGATTCGTTTGCCGTGATGACCGAGTTGCTCGCGTTTGAAAAAATGTCCAAAGAACCGGGCGAAGCGACCCTCAAGCATCCCAATTCACCGTGGGTGCTGGTGTTGCACGAAGCGGGCGCGGATGCGCCTGCAGAAGCCGATGCACAATCATTGGGGCGTGCGCGTGCTCACCACGGAGGAAGTCGACAAAGCATACGAGTATCCTGACGGCACACAAGCAACAGTACAAGCTCGGCGCCATTGGTAAACCGACGTGGAGCCACGGTTCGTACTCCTGTTACTTCGTCGAGCCGGGCACCAACGGTTGGGAAATCGAGTGCTATGAAGATTTTTCACGCAAAGAGGCGGCGGCGGAGAAATTCGGCGGCGTGAAGAAGCCGCATTGGGAGAACGTGTATCCGGCGGAACGCTTTCCGGGGCGAGGTTACGTGCCTCAGGCATTTACCCACGGCACTTTGGTCGCCACCGATTTGGCGGCCAACAAAGATTTTACACGAGGGTTTTGAATCTCGAAGTGCATCGATTCAGCAGCCACGTGATCTACGTCAAGCATCCGACGGCGAAAACTCTATATTGTCTGTGCGCTGCGCGAAAATCCCAAAGTATTTTCGCCAAACTTTCGCAATACTCTGCACCGTCGCTTCGAAAGACGCGGTGAAAGAGGCTTATCGTGAGTTCGACCAATCGGGCAGGAGCTCTGGCGTGAGCGAGCTGTTGCCGTTACAGGAAAATAACGGCGCGGCGTCGTTTTGCTTCCGTGATCCGGCACCAACTGCTGGGAAGTGGTTTCTCTGAACTGAGGTTTTCATGAGCGAAAAACCACTCGAACAAATGGGACTTCGCGATCTGCGCAAGATCATGCGGCGCAAAGCGCCGGCCGAGGCGTGGAAACATTTCAACGGCGCGGCGGAGACCAAGGCGACGTTTCATCGCAATCCGCGCGCTTTCCACCAATATCTTTTTCGCCAGAAAATTTTTCACGACGTCGCCGAGCCGGATATTTCCATCGACTATTCGGCCATCACGCTGCCGCTTCCCGCGATGACCGCGCCAGTGGGAAGCTTCAGCCTGATCAGCAAGGACGCCGAGCGGCAGGTCGCCGAAGGGACCGCCCAGGCCGGCGCGATGATGTTTGTCAGCCAGGCGGCGAAATTCGATCCCAAAGGACTGGCGCGATGCGGCCAAGTCGCCGCTGGTGTTCTTGGCGTACATGAACCGCGGCAGGGAAGAAGTTTCGGAATATGCCAAAACGGCGGAGGATCTCGGCTTCGCCGCCGTCGGCATCACTATGGATACTGTGCGGCCGGTCAAGATCGGCGACGAAGTGCCGCTGTCGACGAAGGATGGCAAGCCGCGCAAAGGCCACAAGTCGACGACCCAAGGATATCGAGTGGATGAAACAGCAGGTCGCGCTGCCGGTCGTGGTCAAAGGCATCATGGGCGCGGACGACGCGAAGCCGCGGTGAACTCCGGCGCCGACGCGCTGATCGTGTCGAATCACGGCGGCCGTATTCTCGACTTCAACCGCTCCGCCTTGGAAGCGTTGCCCGAAGTCGTCGAGGCCGTGGGCGGCAAAGTTCCCGTGCTGCTCGACAGCGGCGTCCGCAGCGGCGGTGATATCGTCAAAGCGCTGGCGCTGGGCGCGAAGGCGGTTCTCATCGGGCGGCCGGTTGCCTGGGGCGTGGGCGCTTTCGGCGCGCCGTGGCGTCGAGCGGGTGTTCGCGATTTTTGCCGAAGAAATGCAGCGTGTGTTGACCATGACCGGCGTCGCGCGCGTACGCGCGACGTGAGCCGGTCGATTTTGTTTCGCGACGAGTTGGGAGGATTGCGCGGCCTATGATCTTTGTCATTTGGGCGATCATTTTCGTGCTCGGCATCTGGATTATTTCGACTTACAACGGGCTCACCGCGTTGCGCCTGCGCATCCAGAACGCCTGGCGGCAAATCGACGTGCAGCTCAAGCGGCGCTACGATTTGATTCCTAATCTCGTCGAGACCGTCAAAGGCTACATGCAGTACGAGCAGGATACTTTACAAAAGTGATCGATGCGCGCAGCCAGGCGATGGCCGCGAAGGAGTGAAAGAAAGCGCCGAAGCTCAGACGGCGCTGACGCAATCGCTGGGCAAAGTGTTCGCGCTGATGGAAAACTATCCCGAGCTCAAGGCCAGCAAAAACGTTTCAGACCTGCAGGAGGAATTGACGACGACGGAAAACCAGATCGCCTTCGCGCGCCAGTATTACAACGATCTGGTCACGCAATATAATACCAAGCAGCAAGTCTTTCCGTCGAACATGCTCGCCGGTTTGTTCGGCTTTAAACCCAGCGAGTTCTTCGAAGTCGCGGAGGCGGAGAAGGCACTGCCGCGCGTGAATCTCTCCCTACCCGCTAGCGCAGGGGCTGCCGCTGGACACACCGCCGGCTTTGGACTTCGCTCAGCGTCAAGCGCACAATCAGCGCTGCAGCGCCGCTCTGGTGGGCGTCTTTATCGTGTTTTTCTTTGCATCGGCGCTGCCGTCGATTTTCTCCATTTCGATGACTTCGCGCCGCGCCGGACCGGCGTTGCCGGTGGCGACCATCTTTGCGCTCGGCGTTTGCCGGCGCTTACCACTTTGACGGCGTATTACGGCGGCAGCGACATGATTCTGTCGTCCCTCGGCGCCGAGAAGCTTAATTTACAAATTCCCGAGCACCGCGAATTGCACAACATCGTCACGGAGATGGCGCTCGCCTCCGGCTCGCCCATGCCGCGGATCTTTGTCATTCTTCGATCCGGCGCCCAACGCGCTTAGCCACCGGAACGAACGAGAAAAATGCGCGCGGTCTGCGTCACGACGGACTGCTCACGCTGCTGGACCGCGAAGAAACCCAGGGCGTGATCGCGCACGAGATCTGCGCATATTCGCAACGACGACGTCTTGCTGATGACGCTGGTGAGTATTCTTCTCGGCGGCATCGCGATTCTTGCCGATTGGGGCCAGCGCGGCTTTTATGGCTCCCGCTCCGGCCGGCGGCTTGCCGGCAAAAATATTCTGCTGATCATTCCCTACTCATCCTGATCGCCTTGTCACCGCTGATCGCGCGGCTCCTGGCGATGGCCGTGTCGCGCCAGCGCGAATATTTGGCCGATGCCACGGCGGCCGAGTACACGCGCAATCCGCGCGGCCTGGCGCGCGCGTTGGAAAAATTCGCGACGCGGCGATGCCTTTCACAAAGCGACGCGCGGCACGCGCATTTGTTTTTGATCAATCCCTTGCGCCGCCGGATCGATGAACGAGACGGGAAAATCGCCGATTGGCTCGCCAGCCATCCGCCGATCGAACGCCGCATTCTCTTATTGTATCGAATGGCCGGGCATGCCTCAGCCATTGGTTCAAGGTTCAAAAGTTCAAGTGGTTCAATAGAGCAGAATTTGCCCATGCTGCGTTGTCCCCAATGCGATTGTGAGATGGCCGAGGTGATGGCGCGGGCCAATCCCGGCACGCTCATTCAACTCGATCAGTGCGGCAAGTGCGGCGGCGTCTGGTGCGATAAGTGGGAACTTTTTCCGGTCGATCCCGACGAAGCCGATCGGCTCGATCCGTTAAATGAAAATCTCTTACGCGAAGCGTTGCCGCTGCCGCAAAGACACTCTACTGCCCGCGCTGCGCCGACGCGCTGCAGATATTTGCCGATCCGATTCTACCGAAAGAAATTCAACTACAGCGCTGCCGTCACTGCGACGGCATATGGCTCAATCGCAGCCAGTTCCACCGCTAACAAGGATTATCAAAGAGGCACACGCGCCGTGAAGATGAGCGAAGAAAAAGTCGTGGCAAAATTACCCGAGGTCTACGCCAATCCCAAATCTTGGGTGGTGACCGGCACCGAAGGGAATTTATGCTTATCCGCGCGGCGAAGAAGATGACAGCGCCGATCTCGTCGCCAAGAGCTTCGGCAGCGCCGCGAAGCTCGTGCTGCAAAGTCTGGTACGAATGATTCTCGGGATTTGATCTGGAGCGATTTTTACACAGCAGCGATAAGGTCGATCTCGACCAGGGCGCCGCGCGCGGCAATCCGCCACCGCGACCGTGGAGCGAGCGGGCTTCGCCTGGCCGAGATATTCTCCGTAGACTTCGTTCATCGCGGCGAAATCGCCGATATTTTTCAAAAACACCGTGGCTTTGACGACGCGCTCGAGGAAGAGCCGGCGGCTTCGACGACGCCTTTGAGATTCTCCATCACCCGGCGCGTTTGAATCGGTGATGCCACCCTCAACGAGATTGCCGGTTTTGGATCGAGCGGGATTTGGCCGGAAGCGTAAACGAACTCGCCGACCTTGATCGCTTGTTCGTAGGGCCCGATGGCCTTGGGCGCGTTGGGCGGTGCTGATGATTTCTTTGTTCATCGTGAGGTTCTCCTTTAGAGCTGCTAGATCTGCCGGGAAAATCTATATCAAGACTTTGCCGAGGCGCAACGAGGTCGCGCTCGTGCTTGCGCCGAGCGCGCCGGATATGCTTGATTAGATCAGACGGACGATGAAGCTGATCACGGCTCATAAAATACTCATCGGCAGCGCGGCGGTCTTTTTCGCTTTTTCGCCGGGTGGGAGTTTCGCAACTTATTCGGCGAGCGGCGATCCTTGGGCCGTCGCGCGATCGGTTTTGTATCTGGCCGTTGCAATCGGCTTTGCCGTTTACCTCAAAAATCTGCGGCATTTATACAAATTAAAATAATTTATGGAATCAGCCGCCTTTTTGGTCGAAGTTTCTGAAGAGCAGATTCGCCGCGAGCGGCAAAAAGGCGCGCGAGTTGCGCGCCAGCCCGTGGTGGCAGCGCAAACGTGGGGCGGGAGTTTGCCACCATTGCGGCGAACGATTCCCACCCAACGAGCTGACCATGGATCATCTGGTGCCGATCGTTCGGGGCGGCAAGTCCACCAAGGGCAATCTCGTCGCCAGCTGTAAAAAATGCAATTCCGAACGCAAACACCGCTTACCATTCGAAACGGGGCGCAGAATAAGATTGCATTTGCCAGAGCGCTCAGGGTTCACTAACATTGCTCCGCCGGAGGATAAGAACCATGGCAGTTGAAACATTTTTGCTGCGCACGATGTCCGATACGGTGGAAACCGATATCCAGCGCGTACACGTGATCGCCAACGAAATCTTGCCCCGCTACGGCTTCGCGCCGTTGTCCTTCGAGCAGTTGAGAAAAGTGGCCGACGGTCCTTTCGACCTATTTCTCATTCCGCTGATCTTCGCCAAGGAGTACGAGAAGGATCGCAATTTGCCGTTCAACGAGGCGAAGCGCGTCGAGATCCGCCGCCAAGCGCTCGAGATTGCCCAAAGTCACGGTTACGACGTGACCCCGCCGGAGTTTATTGACGGCATCGAGAAGTCGCTAAAAGAAAGCAAGGAAGCCGGTCTGCGCAATATTCTGATGACCACTGGTGGCCGGCGCTATAAGCATCAGGCAATGGAGAAAGCCGGCATCGGCGGATACTTTGACGAGATCGTCGATCGGGACGAGACCTATTACGCCAAGGAGCAGGGGCTCTATTATCTGTATCGCAAGCATAAACCGGCGCAGATGCGCCTTATCCTGCTCACGGGCACCGCCAGCTATCTCCGAGCGGGCAACAATGCGCACGGTTGCAAAGTCGGCGACAGCTATCTCGAAGTGATTCCGATCGCGTTCTCGACCGAGCATTCGTACAACGACGAACAAACATTAATCGCGGCCCAGCCGCGGGGTCTCATTCACGGCTACGATGAATTGTTGCCGACGTTGAAAGGGCTCTCACCTTTGGCTTGATCGCTATAACGATTTGCGCGCGATACGGCGCGAATACCGAAGAGACTCACACAGCGATTTTTCAAGGGATCGAGGCTTCTTGCCTTCGTTAGATTCGGCAGGACGATGAAGCGCTTTTAAAATGGACGCCGGACGCTCTTTTCTTAACGATCGAGTAATCGTAAAGGTCGGCGACATTACCAAAGAAAGCGTCGACGCCATTGTCAATGCGGCTAATGGCACGCTCATGGGCGGCGGAGGCGTCGATGGAGCGATCCATCGCGCCGGCGGCCCGGAGATCTTGGCGGCGTGCAAAGAAATTCGCCGCGAGCGGTTTCCTGACGGCTTGCCGACCGGCCAAGCCGTAATCACGACCGCGGGAAAAATGCCAGCCAAGCATGTGATTCATACCGTCGGTCCGGTATACGGCCGCGGCGGTCGAGACAAGGCGGAACTGCTGGCGGCGTGCTACTACAGCTCGTTGCGTCTTGCGATTCAAAATGGTCTTCAAACCGTCGCTTTTCCCGCGATATCGACCGGCGTCTACGGCTATCCGACCAGCGAAGCGGCCGTCGTGTCGTCGCGAGCGATCGAGCAATTCCTGCGAGGCGACAAGACACTCAAGGAAGTCCGGCTGGTGTTCTTCGGCAGTGACGACGCCGAAGTGTTCTTGAACAACAATGTGTTTAGCGGATAGAGGTAGGCGACAGGCGAGAGGCGACAAGCGTGAGCGAATTCAAAGATGGGTTGAAACCGATTCGGGTCGGCATCGAAGGCGTTTCCTATTCATTGACTCATGTACCAGACCTGGTGTGTTACGGATCGAAACCGCTGCGCGAAATCCGCGCCCATCCGGCGCTCGGCGACGAGTTGACGAAGCGGTTGCGCGATTTCGCGGCGGCGACGGCTTATGCGCCGCATCAGGTTTACATTGGCAATATCGCGCCGGAAAAACTCAGCGATCTGCCAAAACCTTGGTATGAGAGATTGATCGAAGGTGCGACGCCGGAGGGCCGCTTCGGCGATCTGGTGGCTCAATCGAAGTTTTATGGCTTGCTCGCAGGCTCCGATCAGTTTGATCTGGTCTCGTTTGAAGAGAGTTGGTTTCAAGAGCATGCAGCGCGGCACATTTGATCGGTCGCGCGCCTCGCTTGCGATCGCTCGGCGAGATTCAAACGCTCTGCGACAAGGGCGCGCTCGCGCTGCGTGACGGCGGCCGGCTGGTCGGCGCGTTCGAGGCGGCGCATGAAGAGGACGCCAGCCTTGCCGCCGAAGTCCTGCTGGAAAATCTCGCCGGCAAAGTCAGCGCGGCGCATTCGCTGCGAACGGTGCTTAAGCAGCTTGACATTCAACCGGCCGATATCGACTTTGTTATCAGTTGCTCCGAAGAAGCAGTCGGCGATCAGGTACAATCGCGGCGGCGGCAATCTGGCCAAGGCGATTGCCGAAGACGTCGGTTGCGTCAATGCGTCAGGATGCGACACCAAAGCGTTTTGCGCCGGGCCGATGTACGCCATGGTGCACGGCGCCAGCCTGGTTCAGTCCGGTGTTGCCAAGAAAGTTGCGGTGGTCGCCGGCGGATCGCTGGCCAAGCTCGGCATGAAATTCGAATCGCACCTGAAAAGAACATGCCGGTGCTCGAAGACGTGCTCGGCAGCTTCGCGGCGATCTTATCGCCAGCAAAGCCTGGGACAGGTTTGCATGCGGCCTCGATTCCGCGGCGTTTCATCCGGTCGGCGCCGGCGCATCGCCCCAGGCGATGGCTGAAATGCCTCGCGGAAAAACCGCTCGCCAAACTGGGGATGAAATTGATTGACGTTGACCGCTATGGCGTGGAGCTACACAACCCGGAAATCACGGTGCCGTCGGGGAGCGGCGATGTGCCGCGAACAAACTATCTAACCCTGGCGGCATTGGCGGTGATGCGCGGACAAATTCAGAAGAACCAAATGGAGGATTTTGTCCGCTCCCGCGGTATGCTAGGCTATGCACCGACGCAAGGCCATATTCCCTCGGCGATCGTTTACTTGGGACACGCGATGGACGCCTTGCAACGTCGGCGCGATTCGCAACGCTTTGCTGATTGCCAAGGGCAGCTTGTTTCTTGGCCGGATGACGCAACTGTCGGACGGCTGTTCTTTTTGGTCGATCGCAATGAAGTCTAACGGAGGTCGAATGCTTAAAGGTAAGAAAATCATCGCCATCGGGGAACGGGATGGCGTGCCCGGACCGGTGATCGCCGAATGCCTGGAAGGCGCGGGCTACGAGGTCATATTTCAAGCCACCGAGTGCTTTGTTTGAACCGCCGCAGGCGCGATGAACTTTGAAAACCAAGGGGTCATCAAACGCCTGGCGGACCAGTATGGTCCGGAAAATTTGACGGTGATTTTAGGGAACGGCGAGGCCAACGGCGTCGAAGTATTCGCGGAAACCGTGACGGAAGGCGATCCGAGCTATGCCGGGCCGCTCGCCGGCGTCGCGCTCAAAATACCCGTCTATCACGTACTCGAAGAGGAAATAATGACCGAGGTGCCGGGAAACTTGCGCGATGAAAAGCTCCAATTGTCTTTGCTGGTCATCGATGTCGAGCCGATGCATCAGGTGTTGCAGGCATCGCGGGACAAGATCTAAACCATTCAGCCGTTCAAAATGTGCCAAAACGCTTGTCCGATCCGATCATGCTGACGAGTTGAACGGGTTGAACTATTTGTTCCGCGATAGATTCTTGATAAACCCTGAATCCTCCAGTTCTTTGACAAAACGCGTGTCGATGTAGTCTTTGACGTTGGCTTGCGCCGCTTTGGGATTTTTTCCGCCATATCTTGCAGAACTAGCTGATAGCCGTCGGCAGGCGGGTAGGGCGCTTCGGGCATGAATTTGGTATGCCAGTCCCACGCCTCTTCGAGGATTTTTCGGTCCTCGACACGCGAATATTTGCGCATGATCTTCATCGTGTCTTCCTTGTGCGTTTTGTAATAATGAATCGCTTCGACGTAGGCGCGCATGTAGCGGCGGACAAAATCGGGATTGTCGCGAATGAGTTTCGTTGAAGTGTAGATGCCATTCTGGGGAAAGGGAATCTGCAGCGCCACCATATCGACGACCGTCGGGTAGCCAAGTTTTTCCGCCATCGCCTTGCCGGCTTCGGTCACGACGGTGAAATTGACGATGCCTTTTTGCAGCGCCACCATGCGCTCGATGGCGCCGCCGATCACCCGCAGATTTACATCTTTAAGCGGGTCGATGCCGATTTTCTTTAAGCCGACCTTCAGCGCGAACTCCGCGGTGGTGCCGGCGATGTGATTACCGCCGATCTTGCCTTTTAAGTCTTCGGCTTTTTTGATGCTCGGTTGGGACACGAGATAATAGGGCAGCACATTGACGTTACCGGCGATGGCCACGACATCACCACCGGCGAGCCGCGCGCTGGCGAGTCCCGGCCCGCCGCCTTCGCCGATCGGAATTTCACCGGCGAGGATCGACTGGATACCGCGCACACTGCCGGAAATGAAGATGACTGTGGCGTCGATGCCGTGCTTATCGAAGATTTTTGCATCTTTAGCGACCCAGATCACCGACGAGGAGCCGGGAGTAGTGGAGATGTAGGCGGTGTTGACCTTGTCCGAGCCGCAAGCCGAGTCTGTCTCCAGCCAAAGAACCGCCGCGACGATAGCGAAGAAAACGCCGGTCAATTTTTGCTTCACGCCGTTCCTCCCGTGCACCCTGCTGAATTCCACCAACCCAAGCTATATTAACCTGACCACTGAAGAGCAAAGGTAATTTTATTCGCGTTGACTTCATAAACTTTTTCAATTTGAATCTAATGGAATGAAGAAGCGGATTGACCTGGTCATGTTCGACCTCGACGGCACGCTCGCTGACACGGGTCACGATCTCGCCAGCTCCGTCAATTTCACCCGCGCCCGTTTCGACCTTGAGCCGCTGCCGGAGCGATCGATCCATGCTCAGGTCGGCCGGGGCGTGGAATACTTGCTCAAGCACGCCTTGCCCGAGAAAGAGTCCTGACGATTTTCAACAGGTCATGCATGTTTTTCTCGGACACTACGAACGGCATTTGCTCGATCGCACGGTGCTCTATCCGGGCGTCCGCGATGTGCTCGATTATTTCTGCGCCAAGCGAAAGGTCGTGGTGAGCAACAAAATGTATCGGCTGACGCTCGCCGTGGTGCGCGGACTCGGCGTGGAGGATTGCTTCGATGCGATCTTCGGCGGCGACAGCGCGGCGGAAAAACCGCATCCGGCGCTTTTGCATGTCGCGCTGCGGCGCTTTCAGCTGTCCGCCGCCAGCGCGGTGATCGTCGGCGACGGCGACACCGATATCGAAGCGGGAAAACGCGCCGGGGTGATGACCTGCGGTGTAACCTACGGCTTGGTGACAAGAGCGATCTCATCGCGGCGGCGCCGGACTTATTGATCGATGACTTAACCGAGCTTTACGATCATTTTGCTGATACAAAAACTTTCGAACAGGAGGAAAGTATATGGCCGCGAACATTCCTGATGTCGTGAAAGAGCTGTGTGCCAAGCCGGTCTTCGCCCATCTGGCCACTTTAACAAGAGACGGCAGCCCGCAGGTGACGCCGGTTTGGATCGATTTCGACGGATCGCTCATCTGGATCAACACCGCGAAGGACAGGATCAAGGACCAGAACATGCGGCGCGATAAACGCGTCGCCATTTCCATTCTCGATCCAGATAACGCGTACCGGCACGTGGCCATTCGCGGTGAGGTCGCAGAGATTACTGAGAACGGCGCGGATGCGCACATCGACGCGATGGCGAAGAAATATTTGGGTAAAGATCGTTACCCTTTTCGCAGTCCCAGCGAGGTTCGCGTGATTTACAAGATCCGCCCGGTGAAAGTCGCCACGATGGGATAGGCCGCGCATTTCGGCGCCGCGCGCCAAAGAGGCTGCCTGCTTAGTGCTCCGGCGCCTTGCAGACTGCGGCGCCGTTGTTGGCAAATTTGTTCAGCGCCGCGAGCGCCGCGACTTTGTAGCATTCGGCCAGCGTCGGGTAATTGAATACCGTATCGACGAAGTAATCCAACTTGCCGCCGTGGGCGATGACCGCTTGGCCGATATGGACCAATTCGGTCGCGCCTTCGCCGATCACATGGACCCCTAACAGTTCGCGGGTGTCGCTATGAAAGAGCAGTTTTAGCATGCCTACGGTGTCGCCGATGATTTGGCCTCGGGCGATCTCCCGATAGCGGGCTATCCCGATCTCATAGGGAACGCCGTCGCGCGTAAGCTCGTCTTCGTTGCGTCCGACCATCGAAATTTCCGGGATCGTGTAGATACCATACGGCAATAGATGCGAGGATGTCTCGCAGACGAGACCGAAAGCATGGCAGGCGGCATGACGGCCTTGTTGCATCGAAGTCGACGCGAGGGCGGGAAATCCCACCACGTCGCCGGCCGCGTAAATGTGCGGCACGGCGGTCTGAAAATTCTCGTTTACTTTCAACCGGCCGCGCTCGTCGGGTTCGATGCCGACCTGTTCCAGCCCCAGATTCTTCGTCGCGCCTACGCGGCCTGCGGAATAAACCAGCAGCGGCGAGCGAATTTGTTTGCCGCTCTTGAGGTGGAGCACGACGGATTTGTCGGCGCCGATGGAAACGCCGACTACCTCTTCATTCAGGCGCAGTGTCACGCCGATATTGCGCATTTGATATTGGAGCGATTCGATAATTTCGCTATCGACGAACTCAAGCAGCCGCGGCCGCCGCTCCACCAGCACGACCGGAATGCCGAGCGTTGCCAAGATGCAAGCATATTCGCAGCCAATGACGCCGCCGCCGACGATCGTCAATGACTTCGGCAGCTGTTTGAGCGATAGCAGGCCATCGCTATCGATGACGCTCTCATCGTCAAATGGAACTCCCGGCGGGTGGGCCGTTTCGGTGCCCACGGCGATGACGATGTAGTCGGCCGTGTGTTCGTTCGACTCGGATTCCTGCTTGATCGAGATGCGATGAGGATCGATCAGGGACGCGGTGCCGACGATGAAATCGACGGAGTTTCTGATCAATTGGTTCTGAATGATTTCCTGTTCGGCTTTGACCACATGATCGCAACGCTGGGCGAGGTCTTCGAAAGTGATATCTTTCTTGACCCGGTAGCTGGCGCCATAGAGATTGCGCTGGCGAAAGCCGGAAAGAAACATCACCGCTTCGCGCAGCGATTTGCTGAGTATAGTTCCCGTATTGATGCAAATGCCGCCGGCGACTTTTTTACGTTCGATGACCCCTGCCTTTTTACCGATTTTAGCGGCCTGGATGGCCGCCTTCTGGCCAGCAGGCCCGGAACCGATCACCAACATATCGTAATGCGCCATGCTTCTATCCTAGCTTCTGGAAACTCTTTATAATCGCTGTACCTGATTGCCGTCTTTCAGTTTCTCGTAGGCTCGCAGACCGATCGCGACGTCCATGATACCCGTTCCCTGAAGTTTGAATAGGGTGATCTGTCGGTCGTCAGTGCGGCCTGCAACTTCGGCCAAGTAGCAAACTTGATATCTCATGAACTTGGTCCCAGTTAATGACCTGATCTCTGACTGCCCGAAAAATATCGCTCTCGTTGACGCAAACGGTTTCCTTGGAAGTTACAAAAATCGCGTCGGCCCGGCGGATCGCGGTCTCATCGATCTCCTGTCGCTTCCGAGTCTTGTCGCCGTTGGCAATCGAAGTAACGTGAGTTCCCGCGTTCAACTGGCTGCCGTCAAAAACCGACGCCTTTGAATCGGTCGCGGTAATGACAATATCGGCGTTTTCCAATGCTTCTTCAGCGTTCAATGCTGCTTGGACGGGAATTCCAAGCTCGCCGCCGAGTTTCACGGCGAATGACTCGCGGTGCTTTGGACTTGGGCTGAAAACCCACACTTGCGTCAAGTTTCTGACGGCGGCGACCGCTTTGAGTTGGCTTTCCGCGTGGATCGGCGCTGCCGAACACAGCCACCCGATTAGCGTTTGCTCGGGCCAAATACTTGGCGCCGATGGCCCCCGCCGCAGCCGTCCGATTTTCATTCATGGCGCAATCTTGAAATAAAATAAGCGGCGCGCCAGTTTCGACACTGTACAAAATCACCGTTTCATGATGGATGCGGCGATCTAGATCGGTCTGCAAGTAGGCTCCCATAGCGCCATGCACGGAGCCCGGTAGGAGCCCAAAGATCATTCGATTGGGATGATGAATCCTGCGCCGCGGCAACTCGAAACCGCGGCCCAGCGCGACTTCTTTAAGCGTGTCCTCGACCGCCTCGATCATTTCGTTCATCGAGAGGATCTGGTTGATCGGAGTGTCTTTTAAATAGAGCATGTTCGTTCGCGAAGAAATTGCGTTGAGTATTGCTTTGGATTCGATTCGCTAATCTTGATGTGAACGCGCGGCTGTCATATAACTGTAGCGCACGGGTGTCGAAAGGGTCAACTCAACCGATGGTCAATTAGTGTTAAGCGCTGGTTAAGTCGACGTGCGCGATTCACGATCGGCTTGGATTCAACCGATATTCGCAATAACGCGCGTACCGGGACATGCCATAGCTGGAGAGCCAGTAGACAATAGCGATGAAAAGATAAAGCTCAAAAGGCCTGATTTCTCGGTTATTCACAATCTGCGCGGCTTTGGTGAGGTCGACGTAACCGATGATCGATGCGAGCGATGTGTCTTTGAGCAAGACGATGAATTGGGTGACTAGAGCGGGAATCATATTGCGCAGGGCTTGGGGCAAGATCACATGCCGCATCATCTGCCCGTGTGCGAGTCCGGTGGCGGTAGCGGCCTCGACCTGTCCGCGCGGCACGGACTGGATGCCGGAACGCACGATCTCCGCCAAATAAGCCGCTTCGAACATCACGAATGCGGTGAGCGCGACGCTGTATTCAGGGAGCGACTTTCCCATCAGCGCGGGAACGATGAACCAGAACCAAAAGATGACCATCACGAGCGGCACGCCGCGAAAAATTCCACATAAGCGGCCGCAGCAAGATAAAGCCACCGGGCGCGGGCCAAGCGGGCCAAACCAATCGCTGTGCCGAGAATGAATCGAGAACAATCGCCGGGATGGCGAGGCGCAACGTTCCGCCGGCGAACGCACCGAAGCCGAGGAAGCCTTGAAGCATCAGGAAAGCGAAGTTATTAGCGATTACCTGGAAATCCATTTCACGATACTCCAGTGTTTCCCCGTGTGATCATGCCGGGTATGGCGGTTTGTCGCTCGATACGCGCCATGACCGCGGAGATCGTCAAACAAAGAACAAGATAAATAACGGTTCCCGCGGCGAGAGCTTCGAAAGCCTTGGCGCTATAGGTTTCGATCTGGCGGACTTGAAAAGTCAACTCGGCGACGCCGATGGTCAGCGCCACGGAAGAGTTCTTTAAAAGATTTAACGTCTCGTTGGTCGCCGGCGGCACGATCAAGCGGAAAGCAATAGGAAGGATGACCAGGCGGTAGGCTTGCGCCGTTGTCAAACCTGTGGATGCCGCTGCTTCGAACTGAGTCTTCGGAATCGCGCCGATCCCCGAGCGGAATCACCTCGGAGAAGCGGGCGCCGTGATACACGCCGAGAGCGAATGCGCCGGCCCAGAATTCAGCCGCCGTGATCGAGCAGCCAGTCCTGCAGCGCCTGCGGTAACGAACGGCGGCACGCCGAAGTACCAAAAAACATCCAAACGAGCAGTGGCACATTGCGGAGAAGAACTCGACGTAGCCGGCCGCAAGCCAGCGCAAGGGGCAATATCGGCAGGGTGCGAAGCGCGCCGGAAAGAATCCGCGAGTGCGGCGGCGATGAACCAGCCGACCAACGAAATCTCCAGCGGTCATGACTACCCCGTGGAGCAGCCAAGCGCCGGTTTGCCCGCTCCAAAGAACGCTCCAATTGAAGTGGTAAGTCATTTGAAAAAGGCATCAGGCAACAGGCATTAGGCAACAGCAAGAATCCGATTCGGTGATTTCTGCTATTGCCTGCTGCCTAATGCCTCTTGCTTACTTCGGTACAGACTTGCATCTTGCAGGAACCGCTTGATTTCGGCGGTCAGCGGGTAGGGGACTTCGCCTTTGGCACCAAACCATTTGTCGTAGATCTCAAAGTAGAGGCCGGAGGCGATCGCGTTCATCAAACCGGCGTTGACAGCTTGGCGAAAGTCAGAATCGTTCTTGCGCATCGCCATGCCGTACGGTTCATAGGAAAAGAACTCGCCGACCACGGCGTAATCGTCGGGTTTAGGCGCTTTCGCGCGCAGACCGGCCAAGTTGAATGCCGTCGTTGGTATAGGCTTCGAACCTGTCCTTGAGCCAGCGCCTGAAACGCCGCGGGCTGGTCGGGAAATTCAAGAAGCTTGGCGTTGGGCACGCGCTCGCGAATGAGTTTGGCATTCGTCGATCCTTGCTGCGCCGCCGATGCGCTTGCCCGCGATTGATTGCAAGCCTTTAATCGGGCTGCCTTTCTTGACGAGAAATTGCGCGCCGGTGGCGAAGAAGGTCAAACTGAAATCAACTTGGTCGCGCCGCGATTGCGTGTCGGTCATGGTTTCGGCGATCAGATCGACGGCGTTCGACGGTCAGAAGCGGGATTCGCGTCTGCGGCGTCCGACTCCTTTTTCCAATTTGATCGGACTTGTTGAGTTTTTGATCGAGCACCGGAACGATCGCTTGTTCGACCAAATCGATTGAGAAGCCGACCCATTCATTGCTCTTATTGACGTAGGCAAACGGCGGCGAGCCGGTGCGAGTGCCGATAACGCAGCACGGCCGCTTCTATCGATTTTCTCCAGCGTGGTTTCCGCGCCGGCTCGCGCTATAGCCGGCAAAAACACTGAAGACCGCGATGAACCGCGATGAAGGAATTCGTTTCATGTTGTTTTCCTCAATGTGAAAGAATTTTGCTCAGAAATTGTTGCGCTCTGGTGATTCGGCGCGGCGAAAAATCTTTCCGGATCATTGTCCTCGATGATTTGTCCCTGATCCATAAAAACGACGCGGTGGGCGACGCGCCGGGCAAAACCCATTTCATGGGTCACCACCACCATCGGTCATGCCGTCGCGAGCCAAGTCGGTCATGACCTCCAATACTTCGTTGATCATTTCAGGATCCAGCGCGGAGGTCGGCTCGTCGAAGAGCATGACTTTCGGCGCCATCGCGAGCGCCCGCGCGATGGCGACCCGCTGCTGCTGACCGCCGGAAAGATTGGCGGGAAGACGCTCGGCTTTGTCGGGGATCCCGACCCGGTCGAGAAGCGCCTTGGCGATTTTTCCGCGTCCTTTCGGCGAGGCCTTTACTTTCACCGGCGCCAAGGTGATATTGCGGAGCACGGTCATGTGCGGATAGAGATTGAACGATTGGAAGACCATGCCGACATTGGTGCGCGAGCCGCACGGCATCGAGTTTGGCGTCGGTCAAGAGACTAAGCCGTCGACGATGATATCGCCGGATTGAATCGTCTCGAGGCCGGTTGATGCAGCGAATCAACGGTGCTCTTGCCGCTGCCACTCGGGCCGCAGAACCACGACGACATTTCCCGCCTCGACGGTGAGATCGATGTCCTTGAGGACGTGAAGCGAGCCGAATCCACTTATTGACCTTGCGAAACTCGGATCACGATTATCGAACGCGCTGCGCCTGACAAGATTGCAAATTGATGAGCGGCATACTATATGAACAACGGGCTTTTGCAACACGACGCAACAAAGTCAGCGGTCGACCGTCGACGATTCGCACTTGCGGCAACGCTAGTCGCCGGCAGATTCGCATCCGCACTATGACTGGGTCTGGATCGGCCAAGGTCTCACCCGACATGAATTTCTATTTGGTTCGACACGGGGACGCAGTCGCCGTCGGTGGAAAACGCCGAGCGTCCGCCCTGCGGATAGGCCGCGAACAGGTTCAACGCGCCGCGCGCGAGATGCTGGAGCGCGGAAGTAAAGTCTCGCGGATCTATCACTCCGGAATTCTGCGCGCCGAGCAGACGGCAGAGATCCTTGCCAAGGCGTTCCCGCCAAACTCGGCGGTGGAACAGCACGCCGGCTTATTGCCCGAAGATGATCCGGCGATTGTCAGCCGCAGCTTGACGCCGCCGAGTGATTCAATCATGCTGGTCGGACACTTGCCGTACCTGAAGCGGCTTGCGGCCCTGCTCATCAGCGGCGATCCCGAATCGCGCTGTCGTCGATTTTCTGCCCGCGACTGTGCTCTGCTGTTCCTAAGGCGACGGACGCTGGAAAATCAATTGGATATCTAGGCGCGCCTGAAACTTGAAGCATAGTTGACCGGCGCAAGGGGATGGTTTAAAAGAAACAACAGACGCGAAGGGCAGCTGAAAGGTAAATACGATGGCCTCCGAGACACTGACGATTACCGACAACCGAACCGGCAAACAATACGAGATTCCGATTAAAAACGGCGCCATCAAGGCGAACCGATTTGTTTCAGATCAGAATCACGGAAGATGACGGCATTGTCAGTTACGATCCAGGTTCATGAATACCGCGTCGTGCCAAAGCAAGATTACCTATATCGACGGCGACACGCGGCATCCTTCGCTATCGCGGACTATCCGATCGAGCAGATTGCCGAAAAGAGCACCTACCTAGAGACCGCCTATTTGATGCTCTATGGCGAGCTGCCGAACAAAGCGCAGCTCGGAGATTGGACCCACAACATCACCTATCATTCGATCATCCACGAAAATATCAAAAAACTGATCGATGGCTTTCACCACGACGCCTCATCCCATGGGGATATTGGTGAGCACCGTGGGCGCGCTGTCGACATTTTATCCCGAAGCCAAAGAAAATCTTCGACGCCAAGTCCGCGACACGATCAGACCTACCGGCTGATCAGCAAAATGCCGACGCTGGCGGCTTTTGCCTACCGCCATAGTCTCGGATTGCCCTATTCGTATCCGGACAACGATTTGAGTTACACGGGTAATTTTCTTCAACATGCTTTTCAAGATGACCGGAGCTCAAGTACAAGCCGAATCCGGTGCTCGAGCGGGCCTTCGACATTCTGTTTATCTTGCACGCGGATCATGAACAGAATTGCAGCACCAACGCCATGCGCAGCGTCGGCAGCTCGCAGGCCGATCCCTACTCGTCGGTCGCCGCCGCCGCAGCCGCGCTCTATGGTCCGCTTCACGGCGGCGCGAACGAAGCGGTGCTGCGGATGCTGATGGAAATCGGCTCCAAGGACAAAGTTCCCGAGTTTATTAAAAGGTGTAAAGGCGGCGAAGGGCGCTTGATGGGCTTCGGCCATCGCGTCTATAAAAACTACGATCCGCGCGCCAAGATCATCAAACAGGTCGCCGACCAGGTTTTTGAAGTCACAGGGCGCAATCCATTGCTCGATATCGCTCTCGAGCTGGAACGTATCGCGCTCTCCGATGACTACTTCATCAAGCGCAAACTCTATCCGAATGTCGACTTCTATTCAGGGTTAATCTATCAGTCGATGGGGCTGCCGATGGATATGTTTCCCGGTGCTGTTTGCGATTCCGCGCACCCGGGCTGGATCGCTCCAATGGGAAGAAATGTTAACGGATCCGGACCAGAAGCTGGCCCGCCCCAAACAAGTTTATTTGGGCGCCGAGATACGCGATTACGTCCCGATGGAGAAACGTTCGTAAACTTTTAGCGCAGCACGCCTCGCAGACCTTCCAGCCAGATCCTGGCTTTTGGCCGATCAACAGCCGTGACGTCGTCAGACCGTTAAATTCCATTAAGGCGCGCACCTCTAGGCCGTAAGAGCGCGCGATCGAGAAAAGCGTCTCGCCTCTTTTCACTTCGTGGGTGACGACTTGTGTCGGTTCCGTGTTTTTCTCGACTCGGCTTTTCGATCGTTTTCGCAAGAAGAATGGACGCCTTTCCTACCGGCACCTTGAGTCAGAAAACTCTGCTCGCCGGGCGGCGTCATATCACGCAAGAGCGCGGGATTGAGATCGCGAAGATCCGGGATATCGGTTTCCGCCGATTGCGCGAGCGCCGCGAGCTTCATCGGCGCTTTCAACTCCACTTCCACTTCTTCATAATCCAGCGCCGCCTCGTAGCGCACATCATTCAAGCCGTACTTGCTCAGGTCCATGGCGATCAGCGGAGATGGCGACGAACTTGGGCACGAAGTTGTGCGTTTCCTCGGTGAGCTGAGTTTTCGTTTTGATATGCCAAAAATCTTTTGCGCCGCTCTGTTGTAACGCCTTGTCGACGTTTCCCGGACCGATGCGTTGTAAGCGGCCGTGGCCAAATACCAGCGGCCGTAGTAGTCGTGCAGGTCTTTCAAATAAGCCGCCGCGGCGCGCGTCGATTTGACCGGATCGCGCCGTTCATCGACCCACTCGTCAATGCGTAAGCCATAGCGGCGCGCGGTCGTCGCGATAAATTGCCACAGACCGACGGCGCCGTTGCGTGACGTTGTATTGACGACAAACTCACTCTCGAGCAACGCCAGATAACCGAGTTCTTCCGGCAACCCTTCTTGGCTGAGCACTTTCGCGATCATCGGCAGGTACTTGCCGGAGCGACCGAGTAGCTGCTGAAAGCGAATTTTCCCTGTCGTCGAATAATATCTCACAAATTGACGCACCTTCGGATTTTCGACGACTTCTTTGGAGAATTTCGCAGCCGGCGGCGCTCCTTCGGCTGATCGACGGCTTTTTCCAAATCTCTTTCCAGCAATTCCAACAAGCGATTATCGGTGCGCAAGCTCGGCGGAGACTGCGCCGCCGGCGCAGATGATTTTGATGTTTGCGCGGGCTTTCCCGCGCTTTCCACGCGCTCCGACTGGGGTTCAACCGGCTCGAGCAGTGGGCTGGGTTTCACTCTCGCGCGCTGGAGTGAGTGGATTTTGCTCGTCGGTCACGGATGGTTCAATTACGCTGGCGGATAAATTGGACGAAGAGGGACCGGTTGCCGAGATCAGAAAGATCACTAACGTCGGTTTCGGCTTGCGGGAACGGGACCGTCGTCGTCGTGCGAGGATACAAACGCTCGGTCGACGAACATCCGAAAATTCCAGTAACTCCTAAGAAGAGCGCAAATATAACTCTTTGACCGCTCGCATAGCGAGAAACCTAAGAACTCCACGCAGAGTAATGGAATCGCGTTATTCGTGCAGAAGAGTTTTCCGGCGAAAAAATTGAATCGACGATCTTTGGCGGTAATAGTTGCTCGTATCTCGATGGCCGCGGCGACCGCAAATATTTTTTCATGGCAGTGGTTGGCGGAAGAAATTATTTCAGTTTTATGCTTCTTTCTTCGTCACGGAGGCATTCGAGCGCAGCCAAGAATTTTTTGAATGTTCTGCGCGAGTCGGCAGCAAAATTTGCTTGACAAGCAGTCTTCAAAGTCACTAGATTCCAAACCATTTCTTACAAGACGATCTTTATGTGAGATGTTTTGTCTGGATCTACATCGAGGAGTGAGTTTTTGCCGCAGCGCCAAAAATATTCCGTTCATGTACAAACGACTGTAATCATCGCTTTGATCGCCGGCATCTCTTGCGTCGTCGAAGCCCAGATGTCTCAGTGGCCAGCAGGTTGTCGCTGCGGCGAAGAAAGAAGGAAAGGTGGTCGTTTCCATACCAGCGGGCGCCGAGGTGAGGAAAAGCTTGAAGGAGGTTTTTGAGAAGCGTTACGGCATCGAGTTGGAGCTCTTTACGGGCCGTGGCGCAGCCGTCGCCAAGAAAATTGCCGACGAGTTTAGAGCGGGGCTTCGACTCACGGATGTCCATACGGGTGGATCGGGGCCAATTATTTTTGGTTTCGGCCGGCATGCTCGAGCCGGTCGAAGCGCAATTCATTCTTCCCGAAGTCAGGAAGTGAAAAACTGGTGGGGCGGCCATATGTACGTGGATAAAACCAAGCGCTATGGCTATTCATTCCTCGCCTTTGTTCAGGACGCCCTCTGGTACAACAGCGATCTCGTGAAACCGGAAGAGTTGCGCTCGCTCGACGATCTTTGCATCCCAAGTGGCAAGGCAAGATTGGCTACAGCGATCCGCGGCGCGGCGGCGCTGGACAAGGTAACTGGACTTTCTTGTGGAAAACCAAGGGTGAAGAATTTCTAAAGAAGCTCGTGCAGCAACATTTGCTGATCATGGGCGAAGAGAGACCGCTTGCCGAAGCCTTGGCGAAGGGTACTGTAGCTCTCACCATCGGTCTGGACATCGACAATTTCGTGTCCTTCGTGAAGGCTGGACTTCCGGTCAAGCCGCTGCCGCAACTCAAAGACGGCATTTATCCTGTTACTGGTTCAGGCGTGCTCGCGGTGATCAAGGATCCGCCTCATCCCAACGCCGCCAAGCTCTTCGTCAATTGGCTGTTGAGTAAAGAAGGACAGGAGACCTATCAAAATGCCATCGGCGAACCGACGCGGCGTCTCGATGTCGAGGTGCCGAAAGAACCCTATGCGGTCAGGCCGGCGCGGGAATTCATGAGCGTGGAGCAATATCATCGCCTCGAGAGTCACACCGAAGAAAAGCAAGACATGGTTCGCAAGCCGGCGTTAGCTGCGGCGGAGCGCTTGATCATGCGATGAATCTCAATTGGGAAAATAGACAGATGGTGCATCATGAGCGACAACGAAGAACTCAAAGATAAATTATCCACCGCGGTGCAAATCCTGCGGTGGGAATTGGCGGACATGTGGGGCCATGTGAGCTGTCGCTCGCCGCGGGGCGATAGTTTTCTCATCATGCCGATGCGCCCGCCCTTCGATCCCGATCTTGCTGACGATGAAATCCTCGAATACGATTTCGACGGCAAGAAGATTTCCGGCCGGCGCGATCCGCCGGCGGAAATCTTTTCTTCACATCATTATTTCGAAAACGTCCGGATACCGGTGCCGTGATTCACTGTCATCCGCCGGTGGCCGTTTCCTGATCGCGACCGGCAAGAAAATCGTGCCGATCCATCAGCATTCGATCAAGTTCGGCAAGGGAGTGCCCGTCAGTCCATGGCTTTACGGCACCTATCAAGAAGACGGCGAGCGAGCGACCAAGGCGATGGGACAGAGTTTCGCGCTGATGATGAAAGGGCATGGGGCGAACGTTATCGGCAATACGATCCAGAAGCTTGCCTGAACACCGTCCACCTGGAGCGGACGGCAAAGATGCTTCTGTGGGCACAGAGTGTCGGGAAAGCGAGTCCGATTCCTCGGGCCGTGGTAAAGAAATACGAGCAAGTCGAGGCGGAGCGAGTGACGGCAAGAGGTCCGAGGCCGCCGCGCTCCCCGGAATGGAATTTTTACGAACGGTTGATCAAACGCGGCGAGCGCTGGAATACCTGGTGACATCTCGGCGCTCCAAAAATATCTCTCTGCTTTTCTCCTTCCACAGGGCGGTTTATTTTCTCGCGCTTGCCATTCTCTTCGAATGCGGTGCCGCCCTTGCCGCGAGCGCCGGTCCGTCCCAGAAGAATGGGACCGAACGATTAAGGCCGCGGAGAAAGAAGGACAACTGACGCTGTACGCAAACGAAGGGATCGAGGGCAGCGTCAACGATTTTTCAAAAAACGATTTCCAAAGATCAAAGTCATTCTGATTGCAGGACGCTCCGGCCAGCTGGTGACGCGGTTGATGGCGGAAAGAAGAGCCGGAAAATTTCTCGCGGACATAGCGAAGCTTGGCACCGGATCGGCGTCGGCACTTTATCGAGCCCGGCCGTTTCCGCTGCAAGCCGTCGACGGCAACCTCGTTTTGCCCGAGGTCACGGACAAATCAAAATGGTGGCAGGGGAAACATCAATACGCCGACCCCGACGGCAAATATATCTTGTCGCCATGCGTCAGCGTGCACATCGACATGGTGTCGTACAACACCGAGCTCGTGAAACCCGCGGATCTGATGTCCTATGGCGATATTCTCAGTCCGAAGTGGAAGGGGAAAATCGGCTCCATGGACCCGCGCGCCGCCGGCGGTCGCGAGGGTGGCGAGGCTGATTTACTTTCACCCGGAGCTCGGACCGCAATTTCTCAAGCGCCTGTTGACCGAAATGGATCTGGTGCTGAGCCAGGACCCGCGGCAGGCGGTGGATTGGCTCGCGCAAGGGAAACTGGCTTTCCTGCTTTTCACTTCGCCGCGTGAAGTCTTGCGGGCGAAAGATCAAAGCTGCCGGTGGATATTTTGGATCCGCGGCGTATGAAGGAAGCGCCGGTCGTCGAGACAGCCGCTTCCGGTTTCATGCTGATGGACCAGTCCCACGGATCCCAACGCGGCGCAAACTTTTTCTCAATTGGCTGATGTCGCGGGAAGGTCAGATCTCTTTTCAGAAGAGTCAGGGAAGCTGCGATTCGGCAAGAATCGACATTCCAAAGACGACGTGCCGCCGCTTTCACGCCGTAAAGACGGCGTGCCATACTTTCGGCTGTGGGATACTGAGTGGATGGACGTGGATGAAGTGCAGAAGTTTCTCGATGCGTCGTTAAAGGGAACAAAGGCCGCTAGGTGAACGAGTTACTGCGGCGCGAACGAAAGACCTAGGAAACGAGGGTTCGCTTTACAAAGCGAAGGAAAAAAGCTACTCTCTGCACGTCCCAAGCAAAACGAAGCCAAAGGAGGTCGGGTATGCTGCAAGAGATTTTCTAGGGGAGAAGCTCAAATGGCCGGAACCGTTTCGGTGCGCAGTCAATCTGGTATTCAACTACCAAGGAGCCGAGGGGTTGGAGCCGGATTCGAAAGGCCGCATCGACGCCGAAGAGTACGCCCGGCGCGAATATGGACCGCGGGTGGGAATCTGGCGAGTCTTGCGGGTATTGGAGAAATATAATCTTAAGGCGACGTTTGTCATCTGCGGCGCCTTGGCGGAGCGATTTCCGGACACGGTTCGAGCGATCCATGCCGCCGGTCATGATGTTGCGGGGCATGGCTATCACCACGAAAGGCCTGGAGGCTGACGCCGGAAGAAGAAGTTGAAACCATGCGCAAGACGGTCGAGGTTTTAACCAGTTTGACCGGCGAAAAGATCAACGGCTGGCGCTGCTGCTTCCAGAGTCATCTCACTCCCCGACTTGGGCATTGGTCAAGGGTTTATTTGGAATATGCAATTCCTTTTCGCACGATCTGCCATATCTCCTGAAGGACGGCGACCGCATCATCGTCGAAGTGCCGCGCCAACCGTTTGGCGACATGTTTATTTTTCAAGGTGGGAAAACCGCCGATCCCGACGACGCGCTATCCATCTGGAAGAAATCGTTCGACACGTTCTATGCGGAATCCAGATCGTTCCACACCTATTGCCAGTTTTCATTGCACCCGTTTCTGGTCGGCCGACCGGGCCGGATCGAGGTCTTCGATGAGCTGATGGCTTACGTGAAGAAGCACGAAGGCATCTGGTTTGCGACCACGGAAGAAGTGGCGAGGCGAGTGCTCGAGTGCGCTGGAATCAAACCGTCGTCAGGCGTGAGCTGCTGGAGCGCGCGCGATGGCGATGAAATAACAGCGCGGCCAGCGTTCGATTTTGTCTCATTAAACCCCGAATCCTGCGACGGAGCCGCGCCAGCGGCTCAGTCACATCACAATCATCAGCACAGATTATGCCTGCCGGTTGGTCGCTATCGCGCCCCGCGGCAATTTTTGCGCGCGACCGGCTCATACCATCAAGCAGATGAGATTCTCGACTAGCACTGCCACTGGCGTTGTGAGACAGATTCGTAAATCCAGGAGAAGAGCATGACGAAGACAATAGTTTCTCTGTTCCCAACGGTCGTGGCAATTTTGTCATGTCGCAGCCAGCATCCGCCGCCGAATGGCGCGGCGAATGGGAGACGGCGCTGCAAAAGGCCAAGGCCGAGGGCAAGATTGCATTGGCGATTCCGCCCAGCGCTGAATTGAGAAGGAGCTGGAGCCCTTGTTGAAACAAAAATTCGGCATCGATGCCGAATTGCTGGTGTCGCGCGGCGCGGATTCGGCGAACCGGATCTCGTCAGAGTATAACGCCGGCGTGCGCACCATCGACGGTTTGATTCAAGGAACGACGACGGCGATGTCTCTGCAAGACAATGGCATGTTGGACGCCGTGAGCGCCTATATGATTTTACCTGAGGTGAAAGATCCCAAAAACTGGTGGGGCGGCCATATCTGGAACGATAACCTAAAGACCAATCGTTTCCTTTATTCATTCGTCGCCAACGCGGGCACTGAAGGGTTGTTCTACAATGCCGATTTGGCGAAGGCGGATGAGGTACGCTCTTTCGACGATCTTCTGAATCCCAAGTGGAAGGGCAAAATCGGTTTGAACGATCCGCGCATCGGCGGTTCGGGAATTTCGCTGTGGTCTTTTATGTGGGAGATCAAGGGCGAGGATTACCTTAAGAAGCTCGTGCAGCAAGATCTTTTCCTGAGCCGCAATCTTCGACAGGTCGCGGATGCGCTGCCAAAGGAAAACTCGCGGTGACCATCGGCCTCGGCCGATCCGAGTATGAGCCGTTTCTTAACGCCGGCCTGCCGATCAAAAGAACTTCCGACCCCCAAAGAAGGGCTGCCGGCGAGCAGCGGCTACGGCGTGCTTGGGATCGTCAAGAATCCGCCCCATCCGAATGCAATGAAAGTGTTCGTCAACTGGTTTCTCGGCAAAGAAGGCCAAGAGTTTTACGCGAAGGTCATGAAGCAGGGAACGCGACGTTTAGACGTGGATACGAAATGGATGAGCCAGATCGGCGTCGATGCCGCCAAGGACGTCATGACTCTTGCGGACTATCACAGGTTGCGCAACCATCTAGAGGATAAAGTCATCAAAGTTCGCCGGCCGGCGGCCGAGTTTGCCTGAAAAGATTCTCAGCAAATGAGTCAGACGATAGTCTCCCGTTCGGCAACACATCGAGACCAGAAATATTTTCTGTTGGTATCTCAGCGCGTTTTCACTCTTGAGATTTTAGAAAAGTTTCACAACGACGATTCTCCAATGCCAGCGAAATTCGCTTGACAACCCCATCTTCAAAGTCACTAGATTCCAATCGTTTCCAAATATATTCAAATTAATCGTTGGTTCGACCGGCAAAAGCTACGAGCTTCGCGGAGGATCGCATGAAGTCGACGATGACCGATTTTTATTTCTTTGGTTTCGCTGGTGTTGGTTTTACCGCTCCAGCGCCGCCGAGACCGCCAAATATCCCACGCCGCGATTTCCGTCCTACGTCAAGCCGCCAAAGTCGATCGAAGACATCATGCCGTTTGCCCGCGCGGCGTGCGTCAGACCGGCGGCCGCACGCCGCTGGGTTTGGTCGAAAAGGGAACGCTGATCGGACTCGTCACCGAAGCCGTTGCCGACGATACCGTGCTGCAAGCGATCGTGCGCGCCTATCAGAACGCGGTGTCGAAGTGCGCATTATCCCCGGATACGAGCTCGCGGGCGTCAGCCGCGAGGAGGTGGTTGAAAGCGATCAAAGCGAACAAGTGGTACACGTCGGAACTTGGCTTATATGGAGATTAAACCGTGGATCACGCAGCGCTTCGCCGATCCCGAGGTGCCGGAAAAATGGCTCAAGGAACGGCGCCCGGATATCTATAAGGCTATGTTTTCGCGCGACGACGAAGTGATTACCCGGCGCACAAAGAAATTTTCGGCAAGCTGGCGCAGAGAAATATGGGCGCTTTGCTGGAGAAATATTTGGATGCTCATCCAGAAATCAAAGGCGTCTTCTGGCGCCGCGGCGTGAAGCCAAACACGCGCAAGGCGATGGGCAAACAGGGCGAAAAACTGCTCGGCAACCTCATCTTCGACAATCACTGGGAGCTGATGAACAAAGCGGCGACGTTTCCCGGCGACGTTTGGAAGCTTGCCGAAGAGCGCGTGATCGAATCGTTCGGTTGGGTCGATCAGGTTCAGGTGACCGATCCGGAGGGCACCAACTTCACGTTTTCATTGACCGAGAAAGAGGCGGAGGCGTGGGGAGAAGGAGCGCTATCAGCGGGACATCTTTATCTATACCCGACCCAGGCGACGCGCGGGTTTCCTTATTCCAAAGTCGATTATCCTGCTTGGAGCAAACATTGGCTTGCGCCCGTGCTGATCAAAGTCAACGGTGTGTTTGCTGGCACTAACAATCATTACGGCGCCTATCCGAGAATCGAAGTCACGGTCAAAGACGGCGTCGTAGAGCGAAGTTAAGGGCGGCGGTATTTACGGCGATCTATGGCGCGAATTTTGAAGTATCCAAACATCAACGAGGCGCAGTATCCGTTTATGCCGCAAAAGGGCTACTGGTGGCTGCACGAAGCCGGCTTGGGAACCAATCCGAAATTTTTCAAGCGCCCGGATGAAAACATGGAAGGCAACAATATCTCCGAGCGCAACAACGCCGGCGTGATTCACTGGGGCTTCGGTCTGAACCATGCTGCACGGACCCAAAGAGGCGCTGCTGCCGAAAGAGTGGACCGAATTTACCAAGACGGCGAATCTGCCGGACGATCATGGCTGGCATATTCACAATCTGCTGCCGACCTACCGCGTGAAAGTGCGCGGCACGAAAGAGCAGCTGGATCACGCTCATCGACAAAGGCGAGCTGACCGCCTTCAAGAGTCCCGGAAGTTCGCGCCCTGGCCTCGCGCTACGGCGACCCGCGCGATGTCTTGAGCGACGATTGGGCGCCGCATCTGCCGGGCATCAACGCGCCGGGCCAGGTATGAAGACTACGCAAAAGATCCGTGGAAGACGATCTCCGGCGTGATCAACCGAATTCAATCTGGGAGTTACGAGGGATTCTATCCGCCGATCAAGGCGAAGCAATAAAGCGCCGGACGCGGTTCAAGAGGTTCAAACGTTCAAGGTTCAAGGTCAAGAGCGAAGCTGGAGATGATCCGTCGCGAATTTTTGCGTTAGTGATCGATGTTTGCGCTCTCGTCAGTGGTCGCTGCCCACGACATTCGGCGCCGCGGAAAGTGAAAAAATATCCCGCGCCGCGTTTTCCCTCGTATTTGAAGCCGCCGAAATCCATCGACGACATCATGCCTTTTGCGCGCGGCGGCGCACCAAACCGGCGGGCGCACGCCGTTGGGCCTGGTCGAAAAAGGCACGGCCGCGCTCATCGTCACTGAAGTCGGCGCCGATCCGATGGTGATGCAAGCGATCAAGAGAGCGTACGAGGAGCGAGGCGTCAAGACTTACATCGTCCGGCGAGCACGAGCTTTGGGCGTGAACAAGAAGAAGCGCTGAAGGCGGTTCACGCCATGCACTGGTTTACTTCGGAGCAGGGCTACATGGAAGTGCGCCGCTGGATCGATGATCTGTTCGTCGATCCCGAAGTGCCGAAAAATGGCTCAAAGAGCGCCGCCCGGATCTCTACAACGCGATTTACACCAAGGGTGACGAAGTCCCGCAAAAGCAGCGCGAGCTGGCCAAACAGTTCGGCGGGCCGAACGTCGCCGAAGCGATGATCAAATATCTGGATCAGCACCCCGACATCAAAGCGGTCTTCTGGCGCCGCGGCGGCCGGCCACGCACGGCGCGTTTGCTCAAGCAACATAGCGCAAAATTTTACGGCAACTATATTTTCGACAACCGCTACGAGCTGATGAACAAAGCGTCGACGTTCCCCGGCGACGTCTGGCGTCTGGCGGAAGAGCGCGTTCTCGAGTCGCTCGCGTGGCTCGACCGCGTCGAAGCATTCGATCCCGAAGGCACGAACATGTCCTTCGAATTGACCGAAGAGGAAGCGAAGACTTGGGCGTCGGGCGCCTACAATCAAGGGCATTTGTTCATGTCGCCCTATCAGGCGACGGGACGATTTCCTTTTTCCGTCGTTGACTATCCGGCGATTCAAAAGAAATGGAACGCGCCGCTGCAGACCAAAGTCAACGGTGTATTCGCCGGCACGAGCAACCACGCCGGCTCTTATCCACGCATCGAAGTTTACGTCAAAGACGGCTATGTGACGGAGGTCAAAGGCGGCGGCGCGTCTACGGCGAGCTGTGGCGCGAGTTTCTCAAAGTATCCCAAAATCAACGAGCTGACCTATCCTTATCAAGAAAAGCCGGGCTACTGGTGGTTCTACGAAGCAGGGCTCGGCACCAACCCAAAGTTTTTCAAGCGGCCCGATGAAAACATGGAAGGCAACAATCAATCGGGCGAAACAACGCTGGCGTGATTCACTGGGGCTTTGGCGGCAGCGTGATTCATGATCCCGACAAGCCGGAAGAATCGAAGGCGTGGATCGATTTCCCCAAACAGAACGGTTTGCCGAAGGACCACTGGTGGCATATCCACAACACGCTGGTGACCTATCGCGGGCGGGTGCACGGCACGAAGAACACTTGGATAACGATCATCGATAAAGGCGAGCTTACGGCATACAAGAGTCCGGAGATTCGCGCCTTGGCATCGCGCTACGGTGATCCCTAACGAAGTGCTGGCGGAAGATTGGGTGCCGCATCTGCCGGGTATCAACGCGCCGAGGAAATACGAGGGACTATGCCAAGGATCCCTGGAAGACGTTTATGGAAGTCATGAAAAAAGTGAATGCAGGAACGTACGAGTATTTCTATCCGAAGAAGAAATAGCGCTGGGCGCAGTTCAAGGGTTCAATCGTTCAAAGGTTCAAAAGTTTAGAGGGATCGCCGTGAAGAAAGCGAGAATGTGGCTGGACAGCACTCATCTTGTTTTCGCTAATCGGTTTGACGGGCGCGCAGGAAAAAGGCAAATATCCCGCGCCGCGTTTTCCATCTTACGTCAGGCCGCCGAAATCGATCGACGACGTCATGCCTTTTGCTCGTGCGGCGGTGCGCTGAACCGGAGGCCGCACTCCGTTGGGGCTTGTCGAGAAGGGACAAACGAGTCGCGATCTTCACCGAAGCCGACGGCTGAAGACATGATCCTGCAAGCGATCAAACGCGCCTATGAAGAGCGTGGCGTAAAGATCCAGGATCGTTCCGAGTACCAGCTCCTCGGTGTCAGCAGGAAGAGGCGATGAAAGCGG
>ERZ1370068.556-contig-10507_pt1 | contig 35038 bp, 36 predicted proteins | sample MGYA00561227_ERZ1370068 | MGnify/ENA primary metagenome ERZ1370068 (study PRJEB38410, sample SAMEA6850437) | metagenome | study: Metagenomic assessment of the ecological functions of the soil: analysis of the soil microbiota associated with the...
GTGTACTTCGTTCAGTTACGTATTGCTGGCCATTTCATGCTTCTTGCTGATCAGCGCCGCCGTCCTCTACATCCTGCTGGGCTATTACAAGCGCCGCGTCGTCGGCCCCTTGACGGCGACCAGCGAGTTGCTTGCGCCGCTTCGATGCCGGCGACCGTGCGCTGCACTTTCGGGACTCGAACGCCGCCTTCGAAAGTGCGCGAACTCGGCGAGATGCTGGAGAAGCATGCAGGTGCGTTACGGCGAGCTCGAGCGACAGCGGCTGAACCTGCAGCCGGTCCGATCAGCAGCAGCGCGCGATCTTCGACGCGGCCAGCTCGGGCATCGCGCTGGTCAAGGATCGCTGCATCGCGGACTGCAACCGTGACTGGCCCGGTTGCTCGGTCGCCCCAGTGCTGGCGTGATTGGACAGTCGACCGCATCGCTGTTTGCCCAGGCACCCGACCCCGCGACGTGGCCGACGTCGGCGCGGCACTGGAATCGGGCCGAATGTTTCGCACCGAAGTGCAACTGCGGCGCGCCGACGACCCAACCCTTCTGGGCCCAGCTGAGCGGTCAGGCGCTCGACGTACCGAGAACCGATCGCGGCAGCGTCTGGATGGTCGACGACATCAGCGTCGAGCGCGAGCCGTCGAGCGCATGGCGCAGGCGCAGCGGATCGCCGACGATGCGGCGCGCGCCAAAGGCAGGCTTCTGGTCAACATGAGCCACGGGGATGTCCGCACGCCGATGATCACCATCATCGGCACGGCGCAACTGCTCGCGCGTACCCAGCTCGACCAGAGGCAGGGCGACTACCTGCACCACATCGACGTTGCCAGCCAACACCTGCTCGGCTTGCTGAGCGATGTGCTGAACTTGTCGAAGATCGAGCCGGCCGCCTGGCCACCCATCGAGTCGAGCCACTTCGCTCTCGAACAAATGTGCCAGAACGTCTGCAGGGTCATGGCAAGCGATGCCGCAGGCAGAATCTGCAGCTGAGTTTCAGAGATCGCTCTGGCCTTCCCGCCGGGTTGATCGGCGATCCCTTGCACCTGTCTCGGTGTTGCTGAACTATGTCGGCAATGCCGTCAAGTTCACCAGGCCAACAGATCGACATTGTCGTCCAGTGGTCGACGGGAGCAGGCCGACGACTGGGTGCTTCATTTCGAAGTCCGCGACACCGGCGTCGGCCTGAGCGCTGAGCAATGCGCCCGCCTGTTCCAGAACGTCAGACGGTCAGTTACCCGATGCCCGGCGATTCAGGCGCCGGCCTCAAACTCCCTCGATCGCCAAGAGCACAGCGCTGATGGGCCAGGTCGGCGTTGAAAGCCGGCAACGCCGGTTCGACGTTCTGGTTCACCGCCAGGCTCAGGGCCGTGAACGGCGCGCAGCCCGGCCAAGCACGGCGGACGACGACGGCGCGCGCTGGCCCGGGCACCGCGCGTGTTGCTGGTCGACGACGACGAAGCGAACCGAAGATTGCGCCACGCGCAGTACTCAAGGGATTCGCGCTGTCGGTCGACGTCGCGCCGACGGGGCCCGTGCGGGTGAGCGCATCAGGCAAGAGCGCTACGACACCGGTGCTGATGGGCTGCACCTGCCGCGAATGGACAGCATCGAGGCGACGCGCCAGGTCGCCAGAACCAGCGTGGCGCCTGCCGATCATCGTGACGGCCTTTTTGAGCCAGGACAAAACGCTCCTTGTTGGCGGGCATGGACGACCACGGTGGCAAACCGATCGAGTTGCCCTGCTGAAGCAGAAGCCTGGCGCCGCTGGCTTGCTGCGCCGCGAGACGCGCAGTCATAAACGATTCGCATCAGGTCCGCGAGGAAAAAGCCGACCCCAGTGGCGTCCGGCGGAGCTGCGACCATGAAGGACCCTGGCGACGGGCGCGGCCTTAAGCGGATCGGCAGAACAGCACAAGCCACCGGCGGGTTCTGAAATCGAATTCGCTCGCTGTCCTTGCGTGGCCAGCTGATCCTGGCGCTGATCGCGGTGATCCCAGGTCCCGATCCGGCTGGGGCTGTTCTTGTACGACGAAGTGGGAAGAAGGATCGAGAGTATGCCCACGAGCGGGCGCACGCCGTCACGGTTGATCGCGTCGTCAGCGATTTTGATGGCTCCTGCGCGACTACGAGCTCGCTGAGCGACGTGGCGGCGCAAAGGGGGCATCAGGCGATGGACCCGGCGACTTGTCTTCCGGTCGTCTCCGGCTATGCCAGCGTGCATCAAATTGCGATCGCTGCGCGATCGCGACTACAAGGTGATTTGCTCCTCGCTGGCCGCGTGGGCGCTACCAACGCGCCCGACAAACCGCCTTTACGGACCTACACCAAATCCTTTGACCAGGCGCTGACCGGAGGCCGGCTGGTGGTCACCGACCCGTCAGGGGGCTCGACGAGGTCGCTGGATCACGGTACTGGGGGTACCCGGTACGCGACGACACGGGCGCTACGCTGGTGTCGTGATCGCGACACTCGACCTGGAGACGATCAGCAACCGGATGCTGGCAGGCCTGCGGGAGCCCGGATTGGTGAAGAGTTGCTCATCGCAGCACTGGACGCAGGCTTCAGATTGCGATGCGGTCGCGGGATGCGGGGGCGTGGATCGGCAAGTCACGCTGCCTGCAAACTGACCGGCGAGTTCAAGACCGGCGCTGCCGGCGTTCCAGCGCGCCGATGCGAGCGGCGTGGCACGCATCGGGGCGCATGTTGCCGTCTGGCACGCCGGCTGGGTCTTCAGCCGCTGGACCTGCCCGAGAAGAAGGAGGTGCTGCGGGCGACTACCTGGGCGGGCTGGTGCAAAACATGACGCTTTGTCGTCGTCCTGATCCTGCTGTTCCCTGTTCGCGGTCTGGTGGCTGGTAGAAAGCATTGCGTCACCAAGTGCTGGCTGGCGCACCGCCCAGGCGGTCTGAACCGCGACCTGATGACGCGCCGAGCTCAGCAGCGCGGCCGAAATCCACAACAATGACAGCAGTTTCAACCCGAGATGCTCGACGCGATCTGGCCTGCATCGCCAGCGAACCCAACAGATGAAGGTGCTGGAGATGCTGCGTTGCCCAGATCAGGACATGGTCACTCGTCGCGAGGCCACGCCGCTGGCAGCGCCGGGCCGCATCGTCTTCGTCAACGATGCCTTCACGTACGCGACCGGCCTTTCGCGCGACAGGTGATCGGCCAAACGCCCCGCTCTTGCAGGGTCCGCTGACCGACCGCGCCGAACTGGCGCGCATCCGCACCGCGCTGGGCCTGTCACGTCGGTCCATGCCGAGCTGGTCAACTACGCAAAAAACGGCCTGCCGTACTGGGTCCAGATGGACATCGTTCCGGTGAGTGCGTGGCGAGGAAGTCCGAGGGCGACATTTCGTCGCGGTCGGGCGCGACGTCACCGAGCGCAAGCGGCAGGAGGGCCTCCGCTGCGCGCAGCTCAATGCCGAGCTCGAGTCCCGCGTGCGTTCGCCCGCACCGAGGAGTTGAAGCTGAGCGCGCGACTGAAAGCGCTGGCAGGCCAACCGGTGCCAAGTCGGCATTCCTGGCGACGATGAGCCACGAGATCCGCACGCCGATGAACGGCGTCATCGGCATGGTCGAGCGTGCTGCAGCAGAGCGCAGCCTGCGCGGGACCTCAGCGCGAGATGGTCGATCTGATCCGCGACGTCGGCGTTCTCGCTGCTGGCATCATCGACAGCATCCTCGACTTCTCCAAGATCGAGGCCGGCCAGCTCGACGCTCGAGCAGCGGTGCTCGACCTGCCGGCCTGGTCGAGGACGGTCTGCGACCGTGCAGCGATGCAGGGCGCGCAGGCACGGCGTGACGGCTGAGCTACTTGCGTCGATCCGGCGATCCCGCGCGCACGCTGCTGGGCGACGCGACGCGCGATCGCGGCAGATCCTGATCAACCTGATCGGCAACGCGATCAAGTTCTCCGGCGAGCGGCTACGAGCCGGGCGCGGTCCGCGTCAGCGCACGCACTGACTCGCGCAGCAGGATCGCCAGCGCGAACGTCGAGCTGCTCAGTCGCGCGACAACGGCATCGGCATGGACGAGGACACCGTCGCGCGGCTGTTCAAGCCGTTCACGCAGGCCGATGCCTCTGGCAGGCGCGGCGCTTCGGCGGCGCACCGGTCCTGGGAGTCGGCGATCTCGGCCAATCCTGGTAGGCCTGATGCAGGGCACGATCGGCGGTGGACGAAGCGCGGCCCGGGCCGAGGGCGCGGCCTTCCGCGTCAGCCTTGCCGCTTTGGACTTGCCCTGGGACGCGCAGGACGCGGCGACGCCGAGGACTGGAGCTGCCGGCCTGGGCTGCCGATCACGCTGCGAAACCACGATCGGCACCGACACCGCTGCTGGCCCGATCTGCGTACGTGCCCTGCGAGCGAGCTGGGCAGTTGCGGTCGCATCGTCACCCCGACCTCGGCCAGCGCGGCGCGCCGCCGCGGGCATTCGGACGACCAGGCCTGGCTGGTCGCTGGGTCGTCTGACGCCGGACGTCGATCCGCCGGACCGAGTTGCGCATCTGCAACGCTGCGGCAGCTGGCGAGATGCGCACGCCGTCGCGCCTGGTGCTGCTGGGCCTGAGCCAGCGGCGCGGCGTGCAGGCCGCTCGCGCCGCGGCGTGGTCGGCGCCGACGCCGGGCGCGCTGTCGCGCTTCAAAGCACGCTGCGGCGCGCTGGCTCCGCACCCGCGCGGCGGAACAGGCACGGCCGCGTCGCATGCGGCGGCGCTCAAAGTCGGCGACAACCGCGCCGCCCGGTGGTTGCCGACGCGGGACGAAGCGACTCCAGCGAGGAGACGGCCATTGCGCGTGCTCGTCGCCGAGGACAACGAGACGAGACCGCAAAGGTGATCCGGCGGCAGCTGGGCTGATCGGCATCGCCGCCCGGCATCGCCGTCAATGGGCGCGAGGCGCTGGAATGCTGGCGCGCCAGCCCTACGCTCTGAGTGCTGACCCGGTCTGCACATGCCGGTGATGGATGGCTATGAACTGGCCGCCGCGATACGCACCGAGAAGCGCGCCAGGCCGGCGCACGCCGATCGTCCCATGACCGCCAATGCGATGCGCTCAGAAGAGCAGCGCTGCCTGCGCGAAGGCATGGACGCCTACCTGACGAAGCCGATCCGGCTGCCGCCAGCTGCGGCAGGCGGTCGGGTTCGGCTCCAGTGCCGGAAGCGCCTCGGACGAGCCACTCCTCCACGGCCACGCCGGCTCTCACGCCGTCGACGCCTGCGCCTGTGGTGGAGGGGCCAGCGGACACGGGGGGGCGACGCACCGGCGGATCTCGCGGTGCTGGGGAGCTGGTCGGGGACGATCCCGCCATCGTGGCCGGGGACTGCTGCAGAGCTTTCGCGACAACGCCATCGAGAGGTCAGCGAGCAACTGCGCCGCTGCGTGCAAAGCGGTTCGTCGGACGGCAGCGCGCGCTGCCCAGGCGCACAAGCTGGGAAGTCGAGGGGCGCGCTCGATCGGCGCCCGGCGCCTGGCCGAGCTGTGCGTGGCGGTCGAGCAAGCCACGGGCGCTGGCGCCGATCGCCTGCGACTTCGCTGATCGCGGATCTGGTCGCGGAAATCCATGCCGTGCTGCAATTCGTCGAGGAGCCAGGCCATGCAGCCGCATCAGCCACCGATCACCGAGTCTCGGATTTCGTAGCATCTGCGGAGAGTTGACGATGACAGAACACCATTCCCGACGGCCTGGGCCTCTCCGATCCGGGCGAGGGCTCCGATCTCTTCGGTGTGACCGCTGCCGACCCCGCTCGACCTCGAGTTTGTCCGGTAAAGAGCGAGCGCGAGGTCGGTCATGAAATGCCCGGCCGCCATAGCGCCTGGACGACGACTCCCTGTCATGCTGAGGCGTGCAGTCGCGGATGCTGCGCGGCCTGGGCTTTCACAAGATCAGCACCGCGGGCAGCGCCGACGCCAGCGGCGCTGATGCTGCTCTGCAAAGGCCGGGGCACATGGTCGACGCGATCTGCGATCTGAACATGCCGGGCGTGGACGGCACGTCAGTTCATGCACGAGGCTGGTTGCCACGCAGCTTCAGCGGCGGCGTGATCCTGCTCAGCGGCGAAGGCACGCATCATGCATTCGGTGCAGCGCCTGCTCGATGGCAGCGGCGTGCTGATCCTCGGCGCGCTGGAAGAAGCCGGCCGGCCGCGACGCGCGCTGAGGGCCGTGCCTGGAAGCGCTGGCGCCCGGCGCAGCCGTGCAGCGCGATGCGCCCGCCGCTGCCGAGCTACAGCGCCTGCGGGCCTTCAGAGCCGCCATGCTCGACCAGCAGTGGCTTCTGCACTACCAACCGCAGGTGGACGTGCGCAGCGGTGAGTTCTGCGGCGTTGCGGGGCCCTGGTGCGCTGGAACCATCCGCGCGACGGCATGGTGAGGGCCGGATCACTTCATCGCGCTGGCCGAGGAATTCGGCGCGATCTGGACGCTTGACCGGCTGGATCCACCGGCCCAACTCGCTGCGGCAGCTGGTGCGCTGGCAGGCCGCCGGCCTGGACATCAACCTGTCGGTCAATATCTCGATGGAGGACCTGAACGCGCCGGACTTCGCGCGCGCAGGGGTGGGCGAGAGATGATGCGCAATTCCAGCGTGCCAGCGCAGCGCAGCATCGTCCTCGGGTGACCGAGAACCGGCTGATGTCGCCGACCTCCGGTGCCGCTGGAGAATCTGGTGCGCCTGCGGATCCAGCGCTTCCGGCAGCGTCGATCGCGACGATTTCGGCACCGGCCATTCTTCGCTGGCACAATTGCGCGACACTTACCGTTCACCGAACTGAAGGTCGACCGCGGCTTCGTGCGCGGCGCGCGCTCGGGCCAGTTCATTCGCCCGATCCTCGAAGGCAGCATCGCACTGGCCTCGCAGCTGGGCGTGAAATCGGTCAGCCGAAGGGGGTTGAAACCGAGGACGGCTGAGGACCTGGTGCGCGAGATTGGGTGCCGACCTGGCCCAGGGCTGGTTCGTCCCGGCCGCCCGATGCCGGAGGAGGCGCACTCCCGGATTGGGCCGTCCAGTCGGCGGCTGCGCCAGCGAGCATCTGTGCCGGAAGCCTGACAAACGCGCCCGGATGCCCAAACGGCCGCGGCGCGTACCGCGCCCATCGGGCCGCGTCTACGACACCTTCGTCGGCAGCAGGAACCTCGACAGCGCCGGGATCAGCACCACCGCGCCGACCATGTTCCAGCAGGAACATGAAGGCGAGCAGGATGCCCATGTCGGCCTGGAACTTGATCGGCGACAGCGCCCAGGTGACGACGCCCGCGGCCAGCGTGACGCCGACCAGCACGACCACCTTGCCGGTGAACTGCAGCGCGCGCCGATAGGCCTCGGCCAGCGGCACGCCCGGCGCGCTGCTGCGCGAGCTGCACGCTGACAGCAGGTACAGCGCGTAGTCGACGCCGATGCCCACGCCGAGCGCGATCACCGGCAGCGTCGCCACCTTGACGCCGATGCCCAGCGCCACCATCAGCGCCTCGCACAGCACCGAGGTGATGACCAGCGGCACCACCGCCACGACCACCGCGCGCCAGCTGCGGAAGGTGATGAAGCACAGCACGATCACCGCCGCGTAGACCAGCAGCAGCATCTGCGTCCAGGCCTTGCTGCACGACGATGTTGGTCGCCGCCTCGATGCCGGCGCTGCCGGCGGCGAGCAGGAACTGGCGCTCGTCCGTCGCTGTGCTCGGCTGGCGAAGCTCGCTGCGGCCTGCACCACGCGGTCGAGCGTCTCGGCGCGGTGGTCGGACAGGTAGGCGATCACCGGCATCACCGAGCAGTCGGTGTTGAACAGGTCCGGGTTGTTGACGCTGGCCTGCTGCGCGCCGTAGTTCAGCACGTCCTGGTTGCGCGCGATGGTCAGCCACTTCGGGCTGCCCTCGTTGCTGCCGGCGGTGATCTGGCGCACCGCGTTGGTCAGCGCCACCGTGGTCTGCACGCCGGGCACCTGCTGCAGCGTCCAGGCCAGGCGGTCGGCCTCGACCAGGGTCTGCGTACTTCAGGCAGCCTTCCTTTGGCGGTCTTGACGATCACCGCGAAGGTGTCGCTCGACAGCGTGTAGTGCCCGGTGATGTAGGCGTTGTCGCGGTTGTAGCGCGAGTCGGCGCGCAGCTCGGGCGCGCCGGGGTCGAGGTCGCCGATCTTCAGCTGCGTGGCTGACCAGCGTAGCCGCCGCGCGAGCAGCAGCGCCAGCCAGCCGACCGCGGCCGAGCGCCCAGCGCCGCTCGACGAAGCGCGCCGAGCACGGCGAACAGGCGATTGAAGCCGCGTCGCGGTCGCGTCGCTTTCGGCGCGCAGGCTGCGCGCCGCCGCGGCCGGCGCTGACGCCGACGTAGCTACAGCAGCACCGGCAGCAGGATCAGGTTGGTGAAGATCAGCACCGCGACGCCGATGCTGGCGGTCAGCGCCAGGTCGCTGGATGACCGGCGATGTCGATCACCATCAGCACCGCGAAGCCCACCGCGTCGGCCAGCAGCGCGGTCAGGCCGGCGAGGAACAGGCGGCGGAAGGTGTAGCGCGCGGCGACCAGCCGGTGCGCGCCGCGCGCGATGTCCTGCATGATGCCGTTCATCTTCTGCGCGCCGTGGCTGACGCCGATGGCGAAGCACCAGGAAGGGCACCAGGATCGAGTACGGGTCGAGCTCGAAGCCGAGCGCGCGCCACCAGGCCGAGCTGCCACACCACCGCCGACGAGCGAGCAGGCCATCACCAGCGCGGTGCGAGCGCACGCAGCGCGTATAGAGCCAGATGATCGCGGCGGCGATCAGCGCGGCCAGGCGCGAAGTACAGCGCCACCTGCATCAGGCCGTCGATCAGGTCGCCGACCAGCTTGGCGAAGCCGATCGACGTGCACGCGGGTGCTGGCCGTCGGCCTCGACGCGCGGCGCGGATCTTGCTCGATCGCGTGCGACAGCGCGCGGTACGTCGATGCGCTGGCCGGTCTTGCGGGTCGTTGTCGAGCAGCGGCACGACGATCATGCTCGACTTGAAGTCGTTGCCGACCAGGCTGCCGACGATGCCCGGCGCGCGCGATGTTGGCGCGCAGCTGCTTCGGTCGCCGCGGCGCGAGCCGTCGTAGTTGTCGGGCATCACCGGGCCGCCGCGGAAGCCCTCCTCGGTGACCTCGGTCCAGCGCACGCCCGGCGCCCACAGCGACTTGACCCAGGCGCGGTCGACGCCCGGGCGTGAGGAAGAGCTCGTCGTGGATCTTGCGCAGCGTGTCGCTGTACTGCGGGTCGAAGATGTCGCCGCTCAGGGTTCTCGACCACGATGCGCAGCGCGTTGCCCAGGCCGCGCAGCTCGGCGCGGCTGCTCGAGATAGTTCTGGATGTACGGGATGGCTGCGCGGGATCATCTTCTCGAAGCTCGCGCTCAGCGCTGAGCTTGCGTGCGCGGCCAGCAGCGCCCAGCACGCAGCGTGAGCAGCGCGCAGATGATCATCACCGTGCGGCGGTTGTTGAACACCAGCGCGCTCGAGGCGCGAGCCGCTGGCAGGATCAGAAGCCCTGCAGTGACTCGTCGCCAGCGGGCTGAAACGGCGATAGCGGTGTGCGTCGCATGAGCTCCATCTCAGATGCCTGCCACGGTTTGAACGCCGCGCGGTCCGGCGCCAGCACCAGCGCCTGCCGGCGCCGGCGCCACGTCACGGCGGCGGCCGGCAGTCGGGCGCTCCGATCTTCAGCAGCGTGAAGCTTGCGCCGTCGTCGCGCGCTGATCGAGCACGTGTCCGGCCTGGCTCGTCAGCGACGATGCGGCCGCGCTCGTCGACGCGTGCCGGCGGTCAGGCCCACCGCCACGCCGGTGGTCACCAGCTGCCAGCTGCGGCCGCCGTCGGTGCTGCGCAGCACGCGTTGCCGCGCAGGCCATGTGCGATGCACCACGCGCTCGGTGCCGACCACGCCGAACAGCGTGCCCTGATACGGAAGCGTCACCGCAACGAAACGGCCGCTCGCGCGGTCGAGCTTCAGCAACAGCCCTTGCTCGCCGGCGATGTAGAGGTCGCCGCCGACGCCGCCGCACCGCATACAGGTGCAGCGCTCTTCGCGTTGTCGGTGGCGTGCATCAGCGGCTGCCAGCTGCTGCCGCCGTCGGCGGTGCGCAGCACCAGGCCGAAGGCGCCGACGATGACGCCGTTGTCGGCATCGTCGAACCAGACGTCTAGCAGCGGGTTCTCGGCGCCTTGCGACGCGAAGCGTTGTGCCTCGGCGAGCCACTTGGCGTCGCCGCTGGTCTTGTAGTGACTGATCAGCACGTCGCCCAGCGTGCGGCCATCGAGCTGGCGCACCCAGCTGCGGCCAGCGTCGGCTGCTGTGCGAGCACGACGCCGTCGTGGCCCACCGCCCAGCCCGTGCTCGGCGTCCGGGAAATTCACCGCCACCAGATCGGCGCTCGACCGGTACGCTGGCCTGTTGCCAGCTCTTGCCGGCGTCGTCCGACAGCAGCACGTGGCCGCGCTGGCCGACGGCGACGACGCGTTGGCCCGCGCGCGCCAGGCCGTTGAGCGAGCTGAGCGCTCGGCCAGCGTGCTTGTCAGTGGCCGGCGTGTCGAGCACGTCGCGCGAGCTGTTGTCGGGCACAGCCCAGGCCCCACGCGACGAGCGCGGTCAGCGCGCACGAGCGCGTTAGTGCGTAAGCATGCGATGCAGCATGCAAGTCTCCTGTTGTGGTGCGGTGTCGCCTGCCTGCGCGCCGCCGTTCGAGCGTCGCGATTCTGCAGGAGCCAGCTCCCTGTGCGCTCCCCTCTCAGCGGGGGCGATGGTGGGGCCCGCAGCGTCGCGCTGCCGCGCAATGAAAGGGCCGCACTGGCGTGCGGCCCTCCGCAGACGACGTTGGCGTTGGACCGCCTTCGTGGTGCTTGATCAGCGCACGCCGGCGCCAGCCAGCGAGTCGGCAGTCCACTCGCGGTCGGGCAGCGGCTTGGTGTGGCGCAGGCCGCCGGTCTCGGCGATGAAGCCGGTCAGCGAGTAGACGCGCGACACCAGGTCGTAGTGGCCGAACATGTCGGTGTACGGGGCCGGCAGGTCGTAGCTCGGCGCCATGTAGGCGAAGCCGGCGCGATAGAGCTGGCCGCGCGCGTCGTACTCGTCGCTGCGCCAGCGCCGCCCACGAGTCCTCGTCGAGGTAGAAGGTGCGCTTGCTGTAGACGTGGCGCTTGCCTTCGCGCAGCGTGGCCTCGACCACCCACACGCGGTGCAGCTCCCAGCGCACGAGGTCGGGGTTCAGGTGGTTGGGCTTGAGCAGGTCGTCCTGCTTGGCCTGGTACACCGCCGCCGTAGGCGTTGTACGGGACGATGCATCTCCTTCTTGCCGACCAGCTTGAAGTCGAAGCGGTCCATCGAGCCGTTGAAGATGAAGGTGTCGTCGAACGTGGTCGCGCCGGCGGTGCCGGGGTTGGGCGTGTCGTGCGACAGGTCGGGCGCGACCTTGACGCGGCGCTGGCCGCGGCAGGTAGCGTCCAGGCGCGGCGGTCCTTGGTGCCGATGTCCAGCGGGTCGACGAGCAGCAGCGCTTCGCCGGCGCGGCGGGCCGGGCCGGTGTAGGTGAGCTTGATGCGCCAGTAGGTGTCGGCCTCGGTCTTGGTCGTGTCCCAGAACGGGAACTCCTGCGTGCTCACGCCTTCGGTGGCCAGCGTCGCGCGGCCGCTGGCGTCGACGTTCAGGTTGCGGTACTTCGGCTTCGTAGGCCTGGCCGTTGAAGCGCACCAGGTGGTTCCACATCGCCTCGTAGCCGGTCTTCGGGATCGGGAACGGGAAGCCGGCGTGCGCGCCTTCGATCGAGCGGCCGTCGTTCAGCGGTCTTGGCTTTGACCGCGTTCTTCGCGGTGTTGTCGGTGACGAACTTCGGGAACGCCACGCGTGCGGTGCGTCGGGTACACGTCGACGCGGAAGCTCGGGTACTTCTGCAGCAGCGCCTTGGTGCCCTCGGTCAGTTGCGCGCTGTGCTGCGCCATGTTCTTGGCGTCGATCACCAGGCGCGGCTTGTCGCCGGCGAACGGGTTCGGGCGGATGCCGTCGCCGGCCTTGTAGCCCGGCCGGCGGCGTGGTCAGCGCCGCCGCTGTAGGCGGGGATCGTGCCGTCCTTGTTGGCGGCGACTTCTCGGCGCCGACCGCGGTGAGCGTGGTGCCGAGGGCCTTGGCCTCGTCGGCGGTGATGGCGGCCAGCGCAGGCGCGCTGCCAGGCGATCGCGATGCACGGCGCGGCAGCGAGCCGCGTGAGTTGCATGTGCATGATCGTCTCCGGTCAGAAGGTGGTCTTGAAGGTCAGGCTGACGAAGCCGCGATCGCTGCAGGAACGTGGTGAGCCCGTTGGCTGCGCGGTCACAGCGGTGCCGTTGTCCTTGTAGCGGCCGAGGAAGTCGATGTACTTCGAGGTCGAAGCGGTACTTCTGCTGCACGTCGGCGCCGACGCCGAGTGCTGTAGTTGCCCAGTGCCCTCGTTGCCGCCGAAGATGGTCGGCGCGTTGCCGGTGAGGCCGATCGCGTAGGTGAGCGGCGCCGACAGGTCGACGCCCGGGAACACCTGGAACCAGGTGGGCGTGAACGACGAGGCCGATGCCGAAGTAGTTCTTGGTCGTGCAGCCGTCCCACTTGTCGTCGCTGGCCGGCTGCACGGCGCGAAGCCGATCGCGTTGAACAGGTTGGCGCCGCTGCGTGACCTTGTCCCAGCTGCGACCACATGCAGCTCGGCCGCCCAGGTCGCGGTGTCGAACACGCGGCGTCTTGGCGACCGTGCCCACGCGCGTTGACCAGGCCGTGCGTAGGTGTCGCCGCGCGGGCCCTTGGTGTCGCCCTGGCCGGGCAGGCCCGGCGCAACGCCGAGCACCTGCGCTGTTGAGCGGCGTGTTGTGGCGGTAGCGAAAGTTCGGCGCCGATGCTGACGCCGCCGATGTTCTTGGCCGAGACTGACGCCGTAGCAGGTCGATGTTGTCGGCGTAGATCAGGTTGTAGCGGCTGGCGTTCGCGGCCCACCTGCGTCAGCAGCGTCTGCGGCAGCTTGTCGGCGAAGTTGCGGTAGTAGAGGCCCATCGGTGCCGTCGAGCCATCCGGGGCTCCAGCGGGCCGACAGGCCGCACTCGCCGTGCTGCCGGGCTCGGCCGCGTTGCCGCGCGACGGCGAAGCCGAGCGCGGCCGAGAGGAACTGGCGGTCCGGGCCGTTGAACGCGAAGTCCACCGGGCCCAGGTAGGTGCCGCCTTCCGGATAGCGGGCGGACTCCCACTCGAGCATGTACTGCGCCGGCCACCGACAGCGTGTCGGTCACCTGCGCCTGCGCCGACAGCTGGTTCAGCGGGCGGAACAGTTCCTTGGCTTCGGTGCCGGGCGTGGCAAAGCCCTTCTGCAGGTCGAGCGGCGTCCTGCGCGTACGCAACGCTGTGCAGGTTGCCGCCGAGGAACAGCGACTCGCCCCAGTACAGCGTGTGGCGGCCGAGCTTGACGCTGCACCGGCACGTCGCCGAGGTCGAAGCCGCCGAACACGAAGGCGTCCAGCAACTCGCCGCTGGCGCCGCGGTAGCAGCGCTCGGTCGTGTGGCTGTACTCGCTGGTTGACGTAGCTCGGGATGTCGTTCAGCGGCGGGTTCGGGATTGGACTTGCTGGTGGCTGTCGTAGGCAGGCGTCGTACCAGCGCAGCGCCGCTGACGCGGCACGCCAATAGCGCTTCTTGTAGACGACGTCGAGCTCCGACAGCAGGTCGAGGCGCTTGGCCACCGGCGTCGCCGTTGTTCGAAGCTGTAGTCGCCCTCATCGGCCAGCACGGAGTTGCCGATCTTGTTGTCGCGTCCTCTCAACCCGGGCCGCGAGGTTCGCGCGCACGGTGTTGTCGAAGCGGATCGCGAGGTCGGGGTTGCCGCTGTCGATTTCGAAAGCGTTGGCAGCACCACCGCACAAGGCCCAGAGGGCTGCCGCGGCAACGCCGGTGCGGGCGAAAGCAGCGTCCCACGGGGGCATGGGGATGGAAAGGGTATCGGCTCACAGAGTCTCCACAAGTGGTTGGTCGGGATGCCCCGCGGGCGCACCTGCCGCAGAGTCAGCGCGGCGAATTCTGTGGAAAACACCTCGATGCATCCCCTCTTGGCAGGGGGGCGGTGGGGGCATACCGGGTCCGCTTCGAGGGGCGCGCGCTCAACGTGCCCGACCCGGCCGCGGATTAACCGCGTAGTTAAACTCGCCGGATGCCGACCCGAGCGCTGCAACCCACCGGCCACCGTGCGCGACCCCGAGCAGACGCGCGCGCATCCTGGCCGCCGCGAAAGCGGAGTTCGCTCGCGCCGGCCTCGGCGGCGCCCGCGTCGACCGCATCGCGGCGCTGGCCGGCGCCAACAAGCGCATGCTGTACTACTACTTCGACAGCAAGGACGGCCTCTTTCGCGCTGTGCTCGAGGCCGCCTACGAGCACATCCGCGAGTCCGAGAAGGCGTTGCACCTCGACGCCGTGGACCCGCCCGAGGCGATCCGCTCGGCTGGTCGTCGTTCACCTGGAACTACTACCTCGCGCACCCGGAGTTCCTGAGCCTGCCTCAACAGCGCCAACCTGCACCGCGCCGAGCACCTGAAGACATCGACCAAGGTGCGGCGCATGCACTCGCCGTTCGTCGCGATGATTCGCGAGATCCTCGAGCGTGGCGTCAAGGGCGGCGTGTTCCGCAACGGCGTCGACGCGGTGCAGCTGTACATCTCGATCGCCGCCCTCGCCTACTTCTACCTCGGCAACAACTACACGCTGTCGGCGATCTTCGGCCGCGACCTAAAGGCGCAAGAAAGGCGCGGCGACGAGCGGCTCGCGCACATGACCGAGCTGGTGCTGGGCTATCTGCGCAAAGGGCTGAACGATGCTGGTCACGCGATTCGACAACGTCGAGCACCTCGAAGACGTGATGACCACGCCGTCGGCGGCCTTGGTGACCGCGCTGCGCGGCGTGCCCGGCGACATCCTGCGTGCTCGGCGTCGGCGGCGAGATGGGCCCGACGCTAGCGCGCCTGGCCAAACGAGCAGCGCCCGGCAAGCGCGTGATCGGCGTCGCGCGTTTTTCAGCAGCCGGGCTGCAGGCCGCGCTCGAGCGCCACGGCATCGAATGCATCGCCGCCGACCTGCTGTCGCGCGGAACAGCTCGCCGCATTGCCCGACGTGCCCAACGTGGTGTTCATGGCCGGCCGCAAGTTCGGCTCCAGCGGCAGCGAGTGGCTCACCTGGGCGATGAACGCGCACGTGCCGGCGCTGGTGGCCGAGCGCTACGCAGCGCTCGCGCATCGTCGCGTTCTCCACCGCCTGCGTGTATCCGTTCGTCGACGTCAACGGCCCGGGCGCCGGCGGAGTCCGCGCCGCTGACGCCACCGCCCGGCGAATACGCGAACTCGTGCGTCGCACGCGAGCGGATGTTCCAGCACTGGTCGCACGAGCGCGGCACCGCGGGGCGATTGCTCCGCCTGTCGTACGCGATCGACATGCGCTACGGCGTGCTGCACGACCTCGCGCGCAAGCTGCGTGGCGCGCCAGCCGATCGACCTGACGATGGGCCACGCCAACATCATCTGGCAGGGCGACGCCAACGACTGGGCGTTGCGCGCGCTCGCACACTGCACCGCACCCGACCAGCGGCCTCAACGTCAGCGGGCCGGCGCAGCGCATCCGCGACCTTGCGCGCAGGCACTGGCGCAGCGCTTGGGCGTGAAGCCGCTGTTCACCGGCAACGAGGCAGCCACTGCGTGGCTGGTGGATATCGGCGAGGCGCTGCGCCTGTTCGGCTCACCCGCGGTACCGCTGGCGTCGCATGCTCGACTGCACCGCCGACTGGGTGTCGCGCGACATGGCGAGCCTGAACAAGCCGACGCACTACGAAGCGCGCGACGGTAAATACTAGCCGCGCGTTGAGCGCCAACCACCATGCACTGGTCCGAGATTCCCTCCGATGCCTCGGCGGTGCTGCAGCCGCGGCGCGGTGATGCCGGCGCACCTGCTGGCGCTCGATGCCGAGCGCAAGCTCGACCGCGCGCCGCCAGCGCGCGCTGACGCGCTACTACCTCGACGCCGGCTCGGGTGGCCTCGCGGTGGGCGTGCACTCGACGCAGTTCGCGATCCGCGAGGTCGGGCCTGTACGAGCCGGTGCTCGAGCTCGCGGCGCAGACCGCGCGCGAGTGGACCGCTCGACGGCAGCGCCCGCTGTTCATGATCGCCGGCCTCGCCGGCACGCACCGCGCAGGCGCGTGCGCGAGGCGCAGATCGCGCGCGGCCTCGGCTACCACGCGGGCCTGCTGAGCCTGGCGGCGATGAAAGGCGCAGGCGAAGACGAGCTGATCGCGCATTGCGCGGCGGTCGCCGCCGAGATGCCGCTGGTGGGCTTCTACCTGCAGCCCGCGGTCGGCGGCATCGAGCTGCCGACGCGCTTCTGGCGCGCGCTTTGCCGCGATCGACAACGTGGTGGCGATCAAGATGGCGCCGTTCAACCGCTACCGCACGCTCGACGTGATCCGCGGCGTGGTCGCGGCGCGACGCCGAGGAGCGCGTCACGCTGTACACCGGCAACGACGACCACATCGTGCTCGACCTGCGTGACGCCGTTCGTCGTGCGCGCGCGACGGCGCCGACGTCGCCGTGCGCATCGAGGCGGCCTGCTCGGCCACTGGAGCGTGTGGACGCGCCGCGCGGTGGAGCTGCTGCAGCGCATCCACGCCGCGCGCAGCGCGGCCGACGTCGACGATGCGCTGCTGGCGCTCGATGCGCAGGTCACCGACTGCAACGCGCGCTGTTCGACGTCGCGCACCAGTTCCGCGGCTGCATCGCCGGCTGCCACGAGGTGCTGCGCCGGCAGGGGCTTGCTCGCGGGCACGTGGTGCCTCGACCCGGCCGAGGGCCTGAGCCCGGGCCAGGCCGACGAGCATCGACCGCGTGCATGCCGCGTACCCGCATCTGCACGACGACGCGTTCGTGCGCGAGCACCTGCGCGCGCTGGCTGGCTTGATCGCCCAGCAGCGACGACGCGACGCCGCGCTCGCGGACATCGGCAGGTGCGTTCAGCGCATCGCGTGATCGGGCGCATCCATCGGCGCGCCGGCCGCTGCCCTGGCGACCATTGGCACTGGCCGCGCGCGGAAAGAGATCCAGGTGCAGCGCGCGCTGCGTCAGGCCCACTTCGCCGGCGGCCAGCAGCTCGCCGTTGCGTTGCGCATCGACCAGTTCGGCCAGCACTTGCGCCCGCGTCTTGCCCGCCAGCGCTTGCTGCCGCGGATACCGCGACGGATAGAGCTCGTTGAGCTTCTGGATTCGATTCGCCGGCCGCGAGCAGGTCGCCGCTGCGCTGTGCGGCTTCGAAGCTCGGCGCGCACCTCGGCGCGGGTGCGTTGCGGCGCCATCGAGTCGACGCCAGGTGGCAGGTTGCCGGTTTCGACTTCGCCGCGCATCAATGCACCGTTGCGCACGGCGTCGGCCAGCTCCTGGCGAACCTCGTCGCGGGTCTTCGACTGTGCGTGGGCGCCGGCGCAAGAGGCGGCGACGAGCAGTGCGAGGGCGGTCGATGTGAATGCGGTTTGCATGACATGTCCTTCGATCGTTGCGTCCCGAAAGCCGGCACGTGCCATGCATGACCCGTGCGCCGCAGCTGCCGATTCCGCGCACGCCATTCAGCCCTGCACCGCGTGGGGCTGGGGAATAGACGGCGCGGCGTGTCGGTAGAGCTCGACTGAAAGCGGCCGATCGCGGCCATTTGAGTAAGACACACCGTGAGGCTCGACATGACACCGATCACCCAACTCTTCGTGGCGGCCGTTTGCAGCGCCGTCGTGATGCCGGCCGTCGCCGCCGGCGACGCCGAGGCCGGCCGCGCGCTGTATCAAACACGCTGCACCGCTTGCCACTCGCTCGACTTCAACGGCGTCGGCCCGGCGCATCGCGGCGTGTTCGGACGCGCGGCAGCGCAAGCCAAGGGCTTTGCCTACTCCGACGCGTTGAAGGCTTCGCGGCTGGTGTGGACCGAGGACTCGCTCGACCGCTGGCTCGCCGACCCCGAGAAGACCGCGCCCGGCCAGCGCATGGGCGTCAACGTGCCTGATGCGAAGGACCGCGCCGACCTGATCGCCTACCTGAAGACAGCAACGCCGCTGCGAAATAGCCGCGCACCGATGGAATAGAATCGGTGCGAGCTTCGGTATGGCGAGGTGGAGGCACCGTGTCGCGACGCGTGCTGCCGGCATCCACTGTCATCATCGGAGCCCAACCATGGATCGTCGTGACTTCCTGAACCTCACCGCCGTCGGCGGCGGCGCCGTCTTCGCGTCCGGCCTTGCCGGCTGCGCCGACGCGCGCCGAAGGCACGGTGCCGTCGCCTACAAGGACTTCTACTTCGTGCAGCTGTCCGACACGCACTGGGGCTATCAAGGCCCGGCCAACCCCGACGCCGCAGGTGACGCTGCGCAAGGCGGTGGCCACGGTCAACGCGCTGCCGACGCAGCCGGAGTTCATCGTCTTCACCGGCGACCTGACGCACACCACCGACGACCCTGCCGAGACGCCGGCGCGCGCCTGGCCGAGTTCAAGACCATCGTCGCCGACCTGAAGGTCAAGACGGTGCGCTTCATGCCCGGCGAGCACGACGCCTCGCTCGACCGCGGCGCGGCGTTCAAGGAGTTCTTCGGCGACACGCTACTACACCTTCGACCACAAGGGCGTGCACTTCATCGCGCGTCGACAACGTGTCGGACCCCGGCGCGAAGATCGGCGACGAGCAGCTCGCCTGGCTGAAGGCCGACCTGGCACGAACTGCGACAAGACAGGCGCCGATCGTCGTGCTCACGCACCGGCCGCTGTTCGACCTGGCGCCCAAGTGGGACTGGGCCACGCGCGACGGCGCGCAGGCGATCGAGCTGCTGATGCCGCACCAGAACGTGACCGTGTTCTACGGCCACATCCACCAGGAGCATCACCAGATGACCGGCCACATCGCGCACCACTCGGCCAAGTCGCTGATCTTCCCGCTGCCGGCGCCGGGCTCGCAGCCCAACCGCGCGCCGCTGCCGTGGGACGCCAGCGCACCCTACAAGGGCCTGGGCTTTCGCGAGGTCGAGGCCGAGGACGCCGGCAAGACTTATCACGGTCACCGAGTTCCCGGTGGTCGCGCGCATGAGCAGCGGTGATCACAGTCGCCGGCGCTGCTGCAAGGCGTCGCTGGCCGGTGCCGGCGTGGCGCTGGTGCGCGCCGGCTCGCGGCCGAGCGCAGGCGAGCCGCGCGTGATCGAGATGGTCGGCGCAGGCGCTTCGCCTACGAACCGAACGAGATCGCGCTGAAGGCCGGCGAACGCGTGATCGTCGCGATCAAGTCGATCGACTTCGTGCACGGCATGAACATCCCCGACCTCGACAAGCGGCTCGACCTGGTGCCCGGCACGATCACCCGGCTCGAGCTGCAACCCCAGGCGCCGGGCGAGATCGACTTCGTCTGCGACAACTTCTGCGGCGACGGTCACGAGACAGATGCACGGCCGCTTCGTCGTCAGCGCTTGAGCATAGGATGGCCGCGTGAGTGGTCGCCAGACGTTCGAGACGCTCGTGCTGCCGCACCTGGATGCGGCCTACAACCTCGCGCGCTGGCTGCTGCGCGATCGCGCCGGCTGCCGAAGACGCGGTGCAGGAGGCTTCGATGCGCGCCTTCCGCTACATCGATTCGCTGCGCGGCGACGATGCGCGCGCCTGGCTGCTCGGCATCGTGCGCAACACCTGCTTCACGGTGCTCGAGCGACGACGCAACAGGCCCGAGATCGGTCGAGTTCGACGACGCCGAGTTCGAGGCCGCGGCTCGGCGCCGCCGCGGCATCGCGGCTCGGACCCGGCGGCGCTGCTCGAGCAGCGCAGGCTGCGCACGCTGATCGATGCGGCGATCCGCGCGCTGTCGCCGGCGTTGCGCGAGGTGATCGTGCTGCGCGAGTTCGAAGACCTCGACTACGCCCAGATCGCGACAGATCGCCGCGGTGCCGGTGGGCACCGTGATGTCGCGGCTTGTCGCGCGCCCGCGAGAAGCTGCGCAGCGTGCTCTCGCAATCGAACCTGGGGCACTGAGATGAGCACCGAAGACCGACGACCTGAGCGCACTGATCCGCCAGCACGCCACGCGCCACACCGCACCCGACGGCCTGCGCGCCGGCATCCGCACCCAGGCGGCGCTGGCGCGACGCCGCGCCCGCTGCCCGCGCCCCGCGCGCGGCCGATGCGCTACCACGCCGCAGTTGGTTCACGTTCGGCTGGGGCACCGCGTCGGCGAGTTTCGCGCTCGGCATGCTGTGCATGGCGCTGCTGGTGCCGCTGGCGCAGCGCCTGAACCCCGGCGAGCCGCTCGATGCCGACCTGGTGGCCGACCATGTGCGCGCGCTGCAGGTCAGGGTCGATGGCCGAAGTGATGTCCACCGACCGCCACACCGTGAAGCCGTGGTTCCAGGGCCGGCTCGACTACGCGCCGCCGGTGTTCGACCTCGCCAGCGACGGCTTCCCGCTGATGGGCGGGCGCATCGAGCACGTGCGCGGCCAGCGTGGTGGCCACGCTGGCGTACACGCGCAACCGCCACGTGGTCGACTTGTTCGTGTGGCCGAGCAGCCGAGCAGCAAGCACCGCGTGCGCAGCGTTCGCCGCGGGCTTCAACGTCGTGCACTGGGCCGACGGCTCGATGCAGTACTGGGCGGTCTCCGACATGGACCGCGAGGAGATCGAGTCCTTCACGCGGCTGTGGCAGCAGCGCACGGCGGCCCAGTAACGCGCCCGCAGTAAGGCGCGCAGCGTGCCGGGCCTGGATGGCTCGGCGCATCGCGCTTTGCCCTTCGCGTGGGCGGATCGCGGCCGTTTGTGCCTGCGTCGTCGGCGGCACATCGCCCACGGCTGACGCGGCGCTGGCCGGGCGCAGCCTCTCCAGGGTTTCCACATTGACAGGCTTAGGGGCTTACCCATAGTTAACCACCCAGTTAACTCCTACGACGTCGAAGGAACGAAGCCCATGCACGCACGCACCTTCTTGAAATCCCTGCTGCGCGGCCGCCGGCGCACTGGTGCTGGCCGGCGGGGCGCACGCACAGCAATGGAAGCCGACGCGGCCGATCAACCTGATCGTGCCGTGGGCCGCCGGCGGCTCCACCGACCAGGTGACGCGCGTCACCGCGGCCGAACTGGAGAAGGTGCTCGGGCCAGACGATCGTCGTCGTCAACCAGCCCGGCGCATCGGGCTCGATCGGCACGCAAGAGCGCGCTCGACGCGCCGCAGGACGGCTACACCTGGACGGCCGGCGCCGCGCAGGACCTCGGCACCTACGAGACGCTGGGCACGCTCGACAGCGCGCATCACCGACTGGCACCTGTTCCTCGAACGTCGCCAACATCCAGGTGATCGGCGTCAACCCGAACACGCCGTACAACGAGCGGCGAAGGAGCTGCTCGACGCGATGAAGGCCAAGCCGGGCCAGATCAGCGTGGCCACCGCCGGCGTCACGTCGGCCGGCCACAACGCGATGGAGTCGATCAGCCAAGGTCACCGGCGTCAAGTACCGCCACGTCACCTACGACGGCGGCAACCCGGCGGTCGTGGCCACGGTGGCCGGCGAGGCCGACGTGACGACGCAGCTGGCCGTGGAGCAGGCCGACATGATCCGCGGCAAGCGCCTGCGCCCGCTGGCCACGGTGAGCGACAAGCCGCTCGAGCTCGAGGGCTACGGCACGATCCCGCCGCTGTCGCCGACGCTGCCCGGGCTTCACCGCGCCGGCCAACTACTTCGGCATCTTCATTCCGAAGGGCGTGCCCGACGACGTGGTCGAAGACGGTCGAGAAGATCTGGGCCGAGCAGATCGCCAACAGCGACGCGCTGAAGAAGTACGCGCAGCCAGCCGCGGCGCGCTCGTTCGCGCCGCAGTATCGGCGACGCGACGCGCAGAAGGCGGTGTTCCCGGCGGTGCAGGCCAACGCGTGGCTGCTGTTCGACGGCGGCAAGGCCAAGGTGTCGCCCGGACACCGTGGGCATCCCGAAGCCCTGAAGCGCCTCGTTGGTCCGAGGCGCGTTCGGGATGTCTCGCACCGGCGATCCCCAGCCGCCACCGACGACGGCCGCGCCGATCCGCGCCGCGCGCCGACCTCGAAAGACAGCGTCTGGCTGGATCGCGTTCGGCGCCGCGGTGCTGATCGGCTCGCTCACGATGGACCGGCTCGAGCAGCAGCACATCAATCCCCGTACACGGTGCCCGGCCTGCTGCCGGGCGCTGCTGGGCATCGCGATGATCCTGCTCGGCGGCACGCTCGCGCCTGCGCAGCTGGCGGCGCGGTGCGCTGCAGCAGTCGGCATCGGCGGCCATGCCGCGCCGATGACGCGAGCAGCGGCGCCGCATCTGGATCGTGATCGCGCTGTGCAGCGCGTACTGCGTCGTGCCTGATCGGCCACGGCCTGCCGTTCTGGCTGGCCTCGACGATCTACGTCACCGGCTCGATCCTGATCCTGCAGCGCCTGAGCCGCGATCCGCAGCTGCACGACGCTGTCGACGATGCGCCGTGGTCAAGGCGCTCGTGATCGGGCTCAGTGCGGCGCGTGGTCCACGCACGCTGGTGTTCCAGGAGCTTGTTCCTGGTGCGCCTGCCCTGAGCGCCACCCAGCGAAGAGCTGCCGATGCTGCAAGGCCTGTCCGACCTCGGGGCACGCGTATCTCAGCTTCATGAATCCCGATGACGCTGGCCTACGGGCTGGGCGGCGCGTTCGTCGGCATCGTCATGGGCATCCTGCCCGGGCTGTCGGCCACGCTGGCGATCGCGCTGCTGACCACGCTGACGATCAAGCTGCAGGCCAACGACGCGATCCTGGTGCTGATCTGCTCGTACGTCGGCGCGCTGTACGGCGGCTCGCGCACCGCGATCCTGCTCAACATCCCCGGCACCGCCGCCAACGCGCGCGTCGTGCGCCGACGGCTACGCGCTGGCGCAGCAGCGGCGAGGCCGGCCGCGCGATCGGCATCGCCACCTCGGGCGCGTTCTGTCAGCACGCTGTTCGGCGTGCTGTGCCTGCGCCACCTTCACGCCGGCGCTGGCCGAAGTGGCGCTGTCGTTCGGCGCGCTTCGAGTTCTTCTGGCTGGCGCTCGTTCGGCGTCACGATGTCGGGCAGCATCGTCGGCAACGATCCGCTGAAGGGCTGGCTGATGGGCATGCTCGGGCCTGTTCGTCGCGCAGATCGGGCAGGAAGGCCTGTACGCGCTACGACCGCTTCACGTTCGGCTGGGACGAGACTGTCCGGTGGCATCGCGCTGATCCCGGCGCTGGTCGGGCGCGTTCGGCCTGGCCGAGGTGCTGACGACGCTGGCCGATCCGGTGGAGCGCAAGATCGTCGAGCTGCGCGATTCGGTGCTGCCGCGCTTTCGCGAGATCGTCAGTACTGGCGCACCGTGCTGCGCTCCGGCGTGATCGGCGTGTTCACCGGTCTGCTGCCCGGCGTCGGGCGAGGACGCCGGCGCGTGGATGTCGTACGCCGCGGCGAAGGCGGTGAGCAAGGAGAAGGATCAGTTCGGCAAGGGCTTCGATCGACGGCCTGATGGCCGCCGAGACCGGCGACATGGCGTCGATCCCCGGTCACATCATCCCGTGCGCTGGCGCTCGGCATCCCAGGCTCCGCGCCATCGGCGGTGCTGATGGCGGCGATGATCATCCACGGCATCCAGCCCGGGCCGATGCTGATGATCCAGCACCCGCACTTCATCTACGAGGTGGTGGCGATGACGACGCTGGCGCTCGATCACCATCCTGTTGTTCGGCCTGTTCGGCGTGCGGCCGCTGCTGCACATCCTGCGGGTTCGCGCGCACGGTGCTGATGCCGATCGTCTTCCTGCTGTGCACGGTCGGCGCCTTCGCCACCGCATCGCGCCTGTTCGATGTCTACGCGATGCTGGCCATCGGCATCGGTGCGTTCTTCCTGCGCCGCCGCGGCTACGAAATGGCGCCGCTGGTGCTGGGCCTGGTGCTCGGGCCGCCTGCTCGACAAGAGCCTGCGCCGCGGGCTGGTGCTGTCCGACGGCAGCCTGGCGCCGTTCTTCACGCGGCCGATCTGCATGGCGTTTGCCGCCGTGACGATCTTCACGATCCTGCTGTACGTGCCGGCGTTCAAGACGGCGGTCGACCGCGCACGAGCTGCTGCGGGCGATGGCATCAAGGCGTTGTTCGCGCGCCGTGGATAACGGAACGTCGCTCGCGATGAAGTTCGCGCTATGCAACGAGGTGCTGCAGCCGCTGCCGTTTCGGCGGCAATGCGAGATCGCCGCGGCGCTGGGCTACGACGGCCTGGAAGTCGCGCCGTTCACGCTGGCCGACGATCCGATGACGATCAGCGACGCGCAGGCTGTCGAAGTTTCGGCGCGTCGCCGAGGACGCGGGCGTCGCGATCAGCGGGCTGCACTGGCTGCTGGTGGCCCCGGCGGGCCATTCGATCGTCAGCGCCCGATGCGGCGGTGCGCGAACGCACAGCCTTGGTGATGCGGCGCTTGGTCGAGCTGTGCAGCTTGATGGGCGGCAAGCTATCTCGTGCATGGCTCGCCCAAGCAGCGCTCGGTGCCCACGCGGCGACGACACCGGCCACGGCGCGCTGCGCGCGATGGTGTGCTTCTGCGCAGGCCGCACGCCGCGCACGAAGCGAGTGGCGTCACCTATTGCATCGAGCCGCTGTCGCCGCGCGAGACCGACTTCATCAACACGGTGGCCGATGCGGTCGGCATTGGTCGAGGAGATCGGCTCGCCGGCGCTGCAGACGATGATCGACTGCAGCGCCGCCGGCCAGGCCGAGAAGGAGCCGGTCGACGCGCTGATGGCGCGCTGGATGCCCAGCGGCCACATCGCGCACGTGCAGGTCAACGATCCCAACCGGCGCGGCCCGGGCCAGGGCGAGATGGCGTTCGCGCCGATCCTCGATACGTTGCTGCGCATGCAGGCGGCCGGCCACTACCGCGGCATCGTCGCGGTCGAACCGTTCGACTACGTGCCCGACGGCATGCGGCTCGGCCGCGCGCGCAATCGGTTATCCTGAAGGGCCTGCTCGAAGGCTTGGCACACACGATGACGCAGGCGCCGCGTTTCATGGTTCGCGACATCGTGCTGCACGAGCGGCCGGTGCGCATGCGGCTGCCGTTTCGCTTCGGCGTCGTCACGCTGCACCGAGTGCCCGCAGGCCTTCGTGCATGCGCGCATCGAGTTGGCCGACGGGCGCGCAGCGCGTGGGGCAGCGCCGCCGAGCTGATGGCGCCGAAGTGGTTCGACAAGAACCTGGCGCTGAGCAACGACGACAACTTCGATCAGCTGCGCGACGTGCTGCGGCTGGCGTCGCAGCGCCTACCGCGCGGACACAACGCGCCGACACCGCGTTCGGCCACTTCGCGCGCCACCACGACGCGCACCAGGCGCGCCTGCGCCGTGCGTGGCCACAACCCGCTGCTCGCCAGCTACGGCCCGGCGCTGATCGACCGCGCCGTGCTCGACGCGCTGTGCCGCGCGCTCGGCGTGTCGTTCTACGCTGCGGTGCACGACAGCAATCGTGCCGGGCTGTGGCCCCGGCATGCGCAGATCTGCGCGGGCTTCGACTGGGACGCGTTCTTGCACGACGCTGCGCGCCGACGCGCGACGATCGATGCCCGCCACACGGTCGGGCTGGTCGACGCGATCACCGCTGCCGACCTCGAGCGACCGCGGTCGGCGATGGCCTGCCCGAGACGCTCGAGGAGGTGGTGGCCGCGCTACGGCCATCGCTATTTCAAGCTCAAGGTCGGCGGGCGCATCGAGCACGACGTGGAGCGCCTCGCGCGCCATCGCGGCGGTGCTCGACCGCAGCGACGCCGCTACTATCGTCTCGCTCGACGGCAACGAGCAGTACGACGACGCGAGCGGCGTGGCCGAACTGTTGGCGGCAGCATGCGGCCAGACGCCGCGCCTGCAGCGCCTGCTCGAACTCGATCCTGTTCATCGAGCAGCCGATCGCGCGCAAGCACGCGCTCGAGCGTCGACGTGACGCGCGATCGCCGCCGTCAAGCCGGTGATCATCGACGAGTCCGACGGCGACGCTCGATGCCTTCCCGCGCGCGCGCGGCGCGTCGGCTACGCCGGCGTCTCGAGCAAGACCTGCAAGGGGCTGCTACAAGTCGCTGCTCAACGCCGCGCGCTGCGCCGCGCTGGAATGCGCGAAGCAGGATCGGCGGCGCTACTTCATGTCGGGCGAGGACCTCACCACGCAGGCCGGGCCTCGCGGTGCAGCAGGATCTGGCGCTCGTCAACCTGCTCGGCATCACGCACGTCGAGCGCAACGGGCATCACTACGTCAACGGCATGGCCGGCGCTGCCCGCAGCCGAGCAGCAGGCATTCCTGCAGGCGCACCCCGACCTTTACGAACACTGCGCACGGCGCGAGCACGGCTGCGCATCCGCGCCGGGCCGCATCGCGCTCGCGTCGCTCGATGGTGCCGGGCTTCGCCAGCGCCGCGATGCCCGACTGGAACACGATGCCGGCGCTGCAAGGCGACCGCCTTAACCCACAGGAGTTAGCCCATGGCCACGCAACGACTCGGCATCATCATGAACGGCGTCACCGGGCGCATGGGCATGAACCAGCACCTGATCCGCTCGATCATGGCGATCCGCGAGCAGGGCGGCGTGGCGCTGGCCAACGGCGACCGCGTGATGCCCGATCCGATCCTGATCGGGCGCAACGCCGAGAAGATCGCAGCGCTCGCGCGAGGCGCACGGCATCGCGCGCTGGACCACCGACCTCGCGCAAGGCGCTCGCGCAATCGACGACGACACCGTGTTCTTCGACGCCGCCACCGACGCAGATGCGCGCCGACGCTGCTGACGCAGGCCATCGCAGCCGGCAAGCACGTCTATTGCGAAAAGCCGGTGGCGACCAACGCTCAAGGACGCGCTCGATCTGTGCAGGCGGCGCAAGAAGCCGCGGCATCAAGCACGGCGTCGTGCAGGACAAGCTGTTCCTGCCCGGCCTGCTGCAAGCTGAAGATGCTGATCGACTCCGGCTTCTTCGGCCGCATCCTGTCGGTGCGCGGCGAGTTCGGCTACTGGGTGTTCGAGGGCGACCTGGCAGCCGGCGCAGCGCCCGTCGTGGAACTACCGCAGGCGAAGACGGCGGCGGCATCATCCTCGACATGCTGTGCCACTGGCGCTACGTGCTCGACAACCTGTTCGGCGACGTGAAGTCGGTGTCGCTGCCTCGGCGCCACGCACATCCCCGAGCGCTGTGGACGAGCAGCGGCAAGACCTACAAGGCCACCGCCGACGACGCCGCCTACGCGACGTTCGAGCTCGCGGCGCAGCGGCGGCACGTGATCGCGCAGATCAACAGCTCGTGGACCACGCGCGTGCGGCGCGACGACCTGGTGACCTTCCACGTCGACGGCACGCACGGCTCGGCGGTGGCCGGGCTGCACGAGTGCCGCACGCAGCGGCGCGTGAATCACGCCTCCGGGCCGGTGTGTGGAACCGCCGACGTGAGGCAACCGCTGAATCCTTCTCCGAGCACTGGCGGCAGCCGGTGCCTCGAAGTACGACGGTGTTCGACAACGCCAGGCAGTCTCTCCAAAAGATCGCAGTGGGAGGCCTCGCTCATCCGCCACAGCTGCGTCGTCGACGACGCACCGTTCAAAAAGCGTGGAACCTGCTCGAGGGCGCCAAGGGCAGCGCAGCTGGTGGAGTGCGCGTTGCGCAGCTGGAAAGCGCGTGCGCCGCCGGAGTCGAGGTGCCGGCGCTGGCGGCAGACCATGATGCCTCTGTGCGCGGTTTGGCCATCTCCGTCGTGCGCCCCCTTCGGTGGGAGCGTGTGCGCGCAAGGCCGCGGCGGGGGTAGGCGCCGGGCGCCCGAGCCTGTGGCAGCCCCGCGGCGGTGCGGGCCGCGGCCGCCCGGGCTGCTGCGGCGCCCATCTTTATGGGCCGGCCGCGGTGGCACCCTCGCTTCCACTCGCATGGCCGGCACAGCGCTGCGCAGCGCGCCTATGCGACGGAGCTCATGATGCCAGCCGCTCGCGTCGCGCTGCCGCTGCGTCGCGCTGCGCTCCTGGGTCGCCGCGCTGCTCGGCGCCTAATACGCCGCGCCGGCGCACTGCCCGCCCACGGCCTTGCTGGCAGCACTCGTGCCGTTCTGTCGACACACACCAACTAGCTGCTGCAGCGCGGTGGGCGGTACCTGGGTGGGCGATTTGTGGGCGGCGAGCAGCGCAGCGCCGGGGTCGGCGCGCGCGCAGCGCGCTTCGTTCATCTGACTCGCCGCGATTGTCCGAGCGCAACGAACGCAGTGAGTGAAGCGAGTTTCGCGGCGCGACTCCGGCGCGAGCATCGCAGCGGAGTCGGCGCATGCGGCCGACCGCCACAGTATGAGCCCACGCCGGGTACCGCCCGCCGCGCCGCGCCCCCGCGATCGAAAGGAGCTTTCGAAGTGACGCCCGATAGCAAAATCAGCCTCGGTGTCATCTGCCTGCCATCACGCAGCGCGCGAGCGCACTCCGAGAGATTACTCCGCCTCTCGGCACCGCGCGCGCATTCCCGCGCCGCGCCGCGGCGCCCATTCAGCCGCATCGCCTATTCCGCCGCCCACGTGGTGGCCGACCCGCTGGCCGACATCGACCCCTGGCTGCAGGCCGCGCGATCGACTGGGACGCCACCATCGCCTACCGCCAGCACCTGTGGTCGCTTGGGCCTCGGCGTGGCCGAGGCCATGGACACCGCCCAGCGCGGCATGGGGCCTGGACTGGCCGACCTCGCTGGAGCTGATCCGCCGCTCGCTCGACGCCGCGCGCGACGTGCCGGCGCGCTGGTCGCCTCCGGCGCCGGCACCGACCACCTCGGCACCGGAGGACGCGAAGTCGATCGACGACGTGATCCGCGCCTACGAGGAGCAGATGCGCGGCGATCGAGAAGCTCGGCGGCCGCATCATCCTGATGGCGCAGCCGCGCGCTGGCGCGCGTCGCGCGGTCGCCGGACGACTATCGAACGCGTCTACGACCGCATCCTGTCGCAGGTGCGCGAGCCGGTGATCATCCACTGGCTGGGCGACATGTTCGACCCGGCGCTGGCCGGCTACTGGGGCAGCGCCGATCTCGATGGCCGCGATGGACGTCGGCGCTCGACGTCATCAACGCGCCACGCCGCCAAGGTCGACGGCGTCAAGATCTCGCTGCTCGACAAGGACAAGGAGATCGTCATGCGCCGCCGGCTGCGCGACGGGCGTGCGCATGTACACCGGCGACGACTTCAACTACGCCGAGCTGATCGCCGGCGATGCCCAGGGCCACAGCGACGCGCTGCTCGGCATCTTCGACGCGATCGCGCCGGCGGCCTCGGCCGCGCTGGCTGCGCTGGCCGCCGGCGACCGCGCGCGCTTCCACGCGATCCTCGCGCCGACGGTGCCGCTGTCGCGCCACATCTTCAAGGCGCCGACGCGCTTCTACAAGACCGGCGTCGTGTTCATGGCCTATCTGAACGGCCTGCAGGATCACTTCGTGATGGTCGGCGGCCAGCAGAGCGCGCGCTCGCTGCTGCACCTGGCCGAGCTGTTCCGCCTGGCCGACCGCGCCGGGCTGCTGGCCGATCCGCCGGCGCCGCGGCCGCGCGCATGAAGACGGTGCTCGCGCTGCACGGCATCGACGGCTGAACGCGAGCCATGCGTGACTTCTCGCGAGGCCACGAGTGGCTATCGATCAACACCGCCACGGTGCGCAAGCAATGGCGGCTCGATCGCATCATCGACGAGTGCGCGCGGCGCGGCATCCGCGCGATCTCGCCCGTGGCGCGACCAGGTGGCCGCGGTCGGGCTGCCGGCGGTGGCCCGGCAGCTGCGCGACACCGGCATCACGCTGTCGGGCTACTGTCGCGGCGGCTTCTATCCGGCCGCCGATGCGGCGGGCCTGGCCGCGGCGCTCGACGACAACCGCCGCGCTGTCGACGAGGCCTGCACGCTGAAGGCGCCGTGCCTGGTGCTGGTGGTCGGCTCGCTGCCTGGGGCGCTCGACGGCAAGCCGGTGCACCGCGATATCGCGCGCGCGCGCGCCGAGGTGCACGACGGCATCGCGGCGACCCTCGAATACGCGCGCAAGGCCGCCATGCCGCTGGCCATCGAGCCGCTGCATCCGATGCAGGCCGCCGAGCGCGCCTGCATCAACACGCTGGAGCAGGCGCTCGATGTCTGCGACGCGCTCGATCCGGCACGCAGCGGCGCGCTCGGCGTCGCGGTGGATCTGTACCACGTGTGGTGGGATCCCAAGCTCGCGCAGCAGATCGCGCGCGCCGGCCGCGAGCGGCTGCTCGGATTTCATGTCTGCGACTGGCTGACGCCGACGCGCGACCTGCTCAACGACCGCGGCATGATGGGCGACGGCGTGATCGAGATCCGCAAGGCGCGCGGCTGGATGGAGGCCGCGGGCTACACGGGCCACGCCGAGGTCGAGATCTTCTCCGAGCGACTGGTGGAACCGCCCAGGCGAAGCAGGTGCTCGACACCTGCATCGCAGCGGCACCGCAGCGTCGTGTAGTGCGACAAGTTGCGCTCGCGCGCGACTGCGCGCGGCGGCCTACGCCTGCGCGCGTGGGCAAATCCCCGGGTGCGCGTGACTGTGGCCGCGCGAGCGCTCTAGCGGCTGCGCAACCGGAACGAGTTCACCACCTCGGCCAGCCGGGCGGCCTGCCCTCAGCGAGTCGGCCGCAGCGGCCGACTGCCCGCCAGCGCTGCGTTCTGCTGCGTCATCTAGGTCGGCAGCGTCCGATGGCCTGCCCGACCTCGGCGATCGCGGCCTGGCTCTGCTCCAGGCCGCCGCGTGGCTGATCTCGGCGATGATGTCGATGAGCGCGCTGCACCGAGCTGGACGATCTCGCTGCACATGGTGGTGCCGGCCTGCAGCCACCAGCCCGCGAGCCGGCCATCGACCCTCTCCGCCGACGCTCTCGCCAGATGAGGCTCTTGATCTCCTTCGCGGCGCGCACTGCGCTGGGCGAGGCTGCGCACTCCGCTGGCCACGACCGCGAGCCGCGGCCCTAGCTCGTGCCGGCGCGCGCCGCTTCGACCGCGGCGTTGAGCGCGAGGATGTTGGTCTGGAACGCGATGCCGTCGATCACGCCGATGATGTCGGCGATCTTCCTGACGACTCGCGTTGATGCCGTCCATCGTGGCCGACGATGGCGCCACCGCGTGTAGCCACATCAAGCGGCGGCGGCCGCCAACTGATCGGCCTGCTGCGCCGATTGCGCGTTGTGCCGCACCGTGTCGGCGATCTGCTCCACTGAGGCAGAGGTTTTGTTGAGCTGTACGCAGCCTGTTCGGTGCGGCCCGACAAGTCCTGGCTGCCCAGCGCGATCTCGAGGACGCGCCGTGACTGCTGGCTGGTGGCGTTGATGTCGGCGATCGACTGCCCGAGCCGCGCCACCGTATCGGCGAGTTTAATCCTCTACGAGATTGCCCACTTCATCGCTGCCTGCGTTGGGGATCGTGACGTCGAGCTCGCCGCGCGAGATCGCCTCGCTGACTGTGATGGCCCGCCGCAGGCGGTTGGTGACGTTGGCCGACAGCTGCCAGGCAAGCAGCAGCGATGCCGCGATCGAGAGCGCACCGATTGATGCGCAACACGCCCAGCGCCGTGCGCGACGTCGAACCCACCTGCGTGGCGTACGTCTCCGCGTCGGCGCCGATCTGCCGGGCCATCGCCAGCCGCCGCCGCGCGCGGCAACGAAGTTGCGCTGGCCGCTGGATATCAGGCTGCCGGCCATCGCCGGGTTGGCCGCCATCTGAAAGCCTGCCCGGCATTGCGCCCGAATGCCGCGACCTTCCTTCGGCTCGTCCAAGCCGCGCGCTGCCCTCGGGCAACAGCAAGGTCGCGCAGCGTGGCCAGACCTTCTCCGTGGCACTGTCAGCGTGTCGAACACGCCTTCAGCTGTCGCGCCTTCAGGCGGCGCCAGGCTCTCGATCAGCAGCAGGCCCGGCGTACAACCGCCGCCATCGACTGAAATCGGCCAGATCTCACCGATGACGATGCGCGACCGCAGTTGTGTCGAAACGCGCAGTTGCTCGAAGCGCGCAGCCGTTTCGAACTGAGCGCCCAGTAGCTGGTCGCCACACAGACCACGATGGCCAATGCGGCCACCGCTGGAGCGCCAACAGCATCTGTTTGAAGGTTCATCGCTCGGTCTCTTTGGCAACCAGTGCGGCTCGCCTGACGGAGCCGCCGTCCGTCTGGCGCGAGAGTTACTGAGATGGTCACGCACGCGGCATGCGTCGAGCTTGTTGCATAGCGACCTGGCGGGGGCACGATCACCTTCGGCCCGGCGGGTTCATCCTGTAGCTGGCTTCCCATCCTCGCCTTCGCTCTGCCTTGAGCGGGCCGAGAATCTCGGTGATGGGCTTGCCGGTCGATGTCCATCAGGATCTGAAACTGCTGGCCCACCATCATCGGGTTGCGCGGGTTGGCGATGACCTCGCGTCAGCGGTGGCGATCGCGCCTGCGTCCTTGACGCGGCAGTCGACGCCGTCGAACTTGTTGAGCATCTCGGCGGCGGCATCCACGTCCTTGCTCTTTGGCGAGGTCGCTGATCGACGCGAGCAGCTTGCGGGCATCGGCCTCGCTGGCTTTTTTCCGGCCCAAGTGGCGCAAGAGACCACTGCCGCAGCGGCAAGCAACGATGAGGTGACGAGCAAGCACGCATGAAAGGGTTCTCCAAGTGGTGGAGTGGGACGCCCGGCTTGTGGCCAGGCGAGCTTTGGCGCGTCACCACGCGGCATGCGCAAGACAGTTGCTCGCCACTGGAGTAGCCGATAAGTACACCCAGGGGCGATCGGTCGAAGTGACCGCGAATCGGGCCGCTTTCTTCGCCATTGGCGCCCAAGACGCCCGCAGTGAGGCGTCACGCACCTGAGCGTGCCGCGCAAGCGAAGGTCTGGCTGGCGCCTTGCGCAGCCCGGCAATCCAGCGCAGCGGCGCGCGGTGCAGCTCGACGATGCCGTCGTCGCCCGCCATGCCGCGGATAGCGCTGCATCACCAGCGGATCGTGTCCCGGCACGAAGTGGTCGATCGACCCGGCCAGCGTCAACAAACGGCGATGGCCTTCGAGCATGCGCGGCACGTCGTAGACGATCGGGAACAACCGTCCGGCCTCGGCGTTTTCGTAGAAGTGCGCCGCGTCCGACGCCAGCACGATCCAGCCGCGTGCCGTGTGCACACGCACCGACTGCAGGCCCTTGGTGTGGCCGCCGATCAGCAGCAACTGAATGCCGGGCGCGAGTTCGGCGTCGCCATCGTGGAACACCACACGGTCCTTGTAGACCAAGCGCACCAGGTCGACCACGTCGTCCACGTGATAGGCATGAGCGCATCGCCGCATGGCACATGCAGCGGCCGGTGGCGTAGTCCACCTCGCTGTCCTGCACATGCAGGCGCGCGCGCGGCAGCTTGCCGAGGTTGCCGGCGTGGTCGTAGTGCAGGTGCGTGATCACCACGTCATCGACGTCGTCGGGCGACACGTCGAGGCGCCGCCATCGCCTCGATCGGGCAGCGTTGCCACGCACGCTCGCGGCCACGCACCTGCGCGGTGGCCTGCGAGAAGCCGGTGTCCACCAGCACCGTGCGCGCCGGCGAGCGCAGCAGCCAGACAAAGTAGTCCAGCGGCATCGGCGCGTCGTGCGCGTCGGCCGGAACGAAGTTTTCATGGCGCCGACGCTCGGCCAGATGCGCGTAGCGGATCGCGTGCACCGTGTAGGTGGACTGGGCATCGAGCACGGCAGCCTGCGGCATCGCGATCTCCAGTGCGGTATGGGTTCTGACGCGCGGCGCGCGCGCAGTGCGACGGCACGCTGAGCCACGAGCCGACACCGTGGCGGCAATGCAACGGCCGGTTGCGTGCGCGCGCGGCCGCACCCGCGACCGGCGAGCGCTCAGCTGCGCTCGCCCGCACTCGCCGCGTACGAGGCTCAGCGGCCGCGGTCACGCGGTCGACCACCGCACGGCTGCCGAGCGAATCGACTCGAGCGCGCCACCGACAGACGACAGCTGCCGCCGCAGGCAGCTGCGCATGTCGCCGGGCGCACCGCGCGCGCGCCGGGCCACACGGTCGTGGTCGCGGCTCGCCGAACGAAGCGTCCACGGCGCCGGGCATCCGGCGCCGAAGTGTGCCGCGCCGCCCAGCGCGCGCAGCACCTTGCCGGGCGGCCGCGCTCGAGCGAGCAACAGTCGCCGCAGCCGCACGCGGTCCAGCGTGCGACGTGGCGCGAATCGACGCGGCAGCAGGCACAGCCGCGTCTGCTCCGTCTGTGCCACGCATCGAAACCGACGGGCTCTCGCATGCCGCGCATCGACCAGCTGGCTGCACCAGCGCGCAGCACGAACTCGCAGGTGATGGACCAGTTCGTACGCGCGCCAGCAGCCGGCAGGCCAGCGGCCGCCAGCGACGCAGCCGCTGGATCCCGGCAGCGCGCACGACCAGCCTGCACGCGCTCGCAACTGAGACCATCAGCCGCAGCACCGTGCAATACTTGATATCAGCGCCGGCGGCAGTCGGCCAGCCCGACAGCGCAGCGGCCGCACCGCACGCGCACCAGCGCCTCGGCGATCGCCAGCGCGCCGCGCACGACCGCTCGCCACGACGTCATGTTGGCCGCTACGCCCAGGACCCGACACGCCTGTGCGGTGGCGCGCAGGCGCGGATCATCTCGCAATGCGGATGACTCGGCAAGGCCCAGCGGCTAGCAACGCTGCGCTCACGCGCTCGAAATGATGGTCGGTGTCGCCGAAGCTGGATCTCGATCAGCGTCAGCCGCTTGAACAGGTGCGACACCATCATCTCGTCGGTGATGCCCATGCCGCCGTGCAACTGGATCGCCTGCTGGCCGACGAAACGGGCCTGCTGCCCGATGTAGGCCTTGGCGGCCGACACCGCGTGCGCACGCTCCGCAGCGTCGCGCGAATCGGCCTTGGCCGCCGCCATCAGCGCCATCGAATTGGCTTGCTCGGTGGCCACCACCATGTCGGCCATGCGGTGCTGCAGCGCCTGGAAGCTGCCGATCGCCACGCCGAATTCGAATCAATCGAACCGGTGCTAC
>ERZ1370068.10610-contig-9293_pt1 | contig 35031 bp, 51 predicted proteins | sample MGYA00561227_ERZ1370068 | MGnify/ENA primary metagenome ERZ1370068 (study PRJEB38410, sample SAMEA6850437) | metagenome | study: Metagenomic assessment of the ecological functions of the soil: analysis of the soil microbiota associated with the...
GCTTTTTTCGCCATTAAGTTAGGCCGAGTCCTGGCACCATTTCCACGCGAGCTTCAGAGCGCGGGTCCCTTCGATACGTCGGCGACAACGGCATCGGTGACTATTCGCCGGGGTCGAGCTCACGACGGCTGGCTGCAGATCGAGCGTGACGAGCGGGTGATCGCCCTTCACATCTGCCGACCTTCAACGGCGCCAGTTCTGGCCGCCGATCACCAGGCGCCCCGTGGAGTGGAAAGTCGACATGCGCGCCGTGTGATCACGACCTGCTTATCCTCCGCCGCTGCGAGTGCGGGGAGTCCCACCACGGCGAGAACTGTAATCAGCTGGAGTGCGTCGCTCATCGCTGCCTTCGGCCCCTACTTGAAGCAAGGCATCGGCCACAAGCTCTGGCGTGGCGGTAGCGTCCGGATCCGACGGTGTTCCGCCCGGCATGCCGGCAGCGCCGCGAAGAGCGCCCGCTGTTCGCAGAACAGCACCCCACGCGCGGGATGTGAGATCGGCGGGCGCTTACGGAATTGACCGCACGCGCACGCATAATCGGGAAACGATGCGAAACCGGTCGTTCTCGTGACAGGGGCCGGCGGCGGCGATCGGCACGCGCCGGTCGCGCGCTTCGCCGAGCGCGACGCGGCGATCATCACGCTCGACGTCAATCCGCCGGATCGCTCGGTGGTGCGCCCGTCGCCCGCGGAAGCCACACGGATCGATCTGCGATACCAGTTCTGCTCGAACGGATGCTGGTGGAACTGGGAGGTCGACGCGCCCACACTCGCGGCGCTGCCTGACGCGAGCCGAGTTCACGCCGATCACGGCGCATCACGTGAACGTCGAGGGCACGCCCAACCTGCTGGAGTTCGCCCAGGAAGCAGGGCGAATCCCACGGCCGCACCGTGACGTTCATCTATCCGTCGTCGATTGCCGCCTAAACGGTCTCTCCCGATCCCGAAACCAGCAGGAGCGCGCGGGCCGGGTGCGCGAAGACGAGAACACCCCGCCATCCCACGACCATGTGCGGCTGCCAAAGCAAGCCGGTGCCGCGGAGGAGTTGGGCCGCTATTACGCCCGCGCATCACAGCGGCTTTCGGTCGATGCCACGCCGCACGCCGCGATTTCCGCGCCGTGCGCTTCCGGGTCTCATCTCGGCGGCGACGCAGCCGTCGGCGGGCGACGATCCGACTACGCGTCGGAGATGATCACGCCGTTGCGCGCGCGGCGAGCCCGTACGCGCTGTAAGCTGTGCGGCCGAGAGACCCGCTATTCCGTTCATGGCATGCCCGACGCGTCGAGGCGCTGCTGAAAGCTCGGCGGCCGCGCGCCGCGCCAGCGTGTCGCGGCGCACGGCCCACCACAGTCCGGTGCGTTCAGCGCGTAGCGCCGCGGCCATCCGCGATGTGGTCGCCGAAGCAGCTCCCTGGCGTTGCGCGGTAAAGCAATCGCGCATCAGACTGACGAAAAACGGCGGGGGATCGTCGATTCCCTGGCCTGCGGACGTCGACGATTCGGCGGCACGCGCCGACTGGGGGTTCCAGCCGGCCTACAATCTCGAGCGCGCATTCCGCGATGCACTTCATCCCAGCGATCCCGCCGCCGCTACACACAATGATCTTCCGCGACCGCCTTTGCTCCTGCCACCGCGTCGAATGCCGGCTGCGGTCTTCGACGTCCCGGGTTCGCGCTCGATCGCCCGGGCGGCAGGTCACCGCGCGATTTCTGGCCGGCAACGCGCACGGCGTCCTCATCGAGGCGATTGACGGCGACAGCGGCCGCCTGCCGCGGGACGCGGCGCGCAATACGATGCCGGCGTCGCCGCGCTGGGCTTGCTCACCAAGCTCGGCGAGCGCCGCGGCATCGGCTTGACCATCCGGAAGGGACTGCCGCTAGCGGTCTCGGCGGAGTGCGCCGCCGCCGCCGCGGCGGTGGTCGCGGTGGATGCGCTGATCGGCGGCCTGGTCCACCGCCGACACGTTGATCCGGTGCGCTCGAAGGCGAGCGGCTCGCCAGATCGGCGCACGCCGACAACATGTCGCGCCGTGCGATCTGCGGCGGTGCTTCGTGCTGGTCCATGCCGGCACCCGCCGGACATCCTGCAGCTGCTCGTGCTGCCTGCCGGAGTCTGACGGCCGTCAGTGGTCACCCCGGATCTCGAGATCGGCGACCGCTTCGGCGGGCGCGCGATCTGCCAGCACCGGGACGACCGTCGCTGCTCAGCGATGCGTCAGCAGTGGGCCAACATGGGCGCGCTCGTTCGACCTGGGCTGCACCGCGGCGACTTCGCGGTGATCGCCCGCGCTCTCGCAGGACGACGATCGCCGAGAACCGCGCCGCGCCGCCGCTCGCGCCGGGGCCCGCGCGATCAGCGCGGCGGGCGGCGGTCGAGGCCGGCGCGGCTCAGAGCTGCCAGTCCGTCCGGATCCGGCCGTCGCCTCTTCGCGCTCTGCAACGGCGCCGACAGCGCCGCAGATGGGGCGCGCGTCGCGGCGACGACCGCAGGCCAAGTGCGCGGCGGCGGCGGTCGGCACGCCCGGAGACCTACGTGTCGGCGATCGCGCCGCGAACGGCGCGCACGTCGTGCTCTCGTGACGTGGAGCATCATGTGGGGCTCCGCCCCAGACCCCGGCAGCATCGGTTCGCTTGCATGGGTAGTGTTCGGCCCCGCGCCAGACCTGTCGGCGCGCCGTAAGCCCAGAGCGCGGGGCTCTCCGCCGCCGGATCGGCCAGGCCGTGGACGTTTCATCCAGCACATGGGTTCACGGCTGACGCGCGGCACGGCGCCGCCGGTCTCGCGCCGCACCGCGCGCTCATCCAGGGGCTCCCGCGCCACGGCGGCGTGTCTCGCCGTCCCGGAGGCGATCGAGCGGATGGCCGCGTGCGTGAGTATCGAACGGCTGGCGACGCGCACGCTCACCGAGGTGGCGTATCGCGCGCTGCGGCCGCTACACGCGCGCGAACTCGACGCGACCGACGTTCGAAGCGGTCGTCGTCGAGGCGCTGAACTTTCCGATCCCGCTCGTCGAGGTCGAGCCCGGACATCTACGCGCTCGGAGCTGTTCCACGGCCCGACGCTGGCGTTCAAGGACGTCGGCGCGCGCACGATGGCGCGGCTGATGGCGTCGCTCGACACGCGGCGATCAGCCGCTGACCGTGCTGGCGGCGACCTCCGGCGACACCGGCAGCGCCGTCGCCCACGCCTTTCACGGCGTCCCGCACACGCGCGTCGTCGTCCTCTATCCGGAAGGACGCGTCAGCCCCACGCAGGAAGCGCAGTTGACGATGTTCAACGCGGAGAGCGGCAACGTGCGCGCCTACGCCGTTGCCGGCAGCTTCGACGACTGTCATCGCCTGACGCACGAAGCGTTCGGCGACGCGTCGACTGCGCGAGCGGCGTGCGGCTGACGTCCGCGAACTCGGTGAACATCGGCCGGCTGCTGCCGCAGATGGTCTACTACTTCCACGCCGTCGCGCAGGTGGCGCGGACGGCGCAGGCGCGAGCCGCGCGACGTCATCGTCTGCACGCCGAGCGGCAACTTCGGCAACCTGACCGCCGGGCTGATGGCCAAGCGTGCCGGCCTGCCGATCGCGCGAGTTCGTCGCGCGCGACCAACGTCAACGACGTCGTGCCGGAGTACCTCGACGACGGGCTGCGTTCGCGCCGCGCGCCGTCGGTGCAGACGATTGCCAACGCGATGGACGTCGGCAACCCGAGCAACTTCGAGCGGATGCTGTGGCTGTATCAGCGACGATCGTCGACGCGATGCGGCACGACATCAGCGGCAGTCCGTACACCGACGACGACGTGCGGGACACGATTCAAGAGCGTCTACGAGACGCGCGGCTATCTGCTGGATCCCGCACTAGCGCGATTGGATACATGGGGCTGGCAGAGCAGGCGGGGCTGCGCCGGGCAGCGCAGGGCAGGCGAGGGCAGGCAGGTCTCTTCCTCGCGACGGCCCATCCGGCGAAGTTCGCGCGAGATCGTCGAGCCGATCATCGGCCGGCGGATCGACTACCCGCGCCGCTGGCGGAAGCGCTGGCGCGGCCGCGGCACATGCTGCGGATGGATGCCTCGCTCGAAGCGGTTGCCGAGGCGCTTCGTGGCTGAGGATACGCCAGGCGCCTCCGTACCGTTACCGTGCCGACGTCCTGACTCGCACTCCCCAGACACGGCATTCTTCCGACGCCCCGACGCCGCCCGAGCTCGTGCGCGTGACTACGTGCGCGACTGTATATAAGTGGGAGATTCGGCGGCTGCGCGAACGGTACCTGCGGAACGAGTTCCTCAAGCAGGAATACTGGCAGCGCGTCGATAGCCTGCGACGTCAATATCCGGTGCTCGCGCTCCTGCGCGCAGTTCGTGGAGTAGTTCCTCTATCTCAGCGGCTACCAGATGACGCGCACGGCGCCGGATGCGCGAATCTCCGCATCGCGCGCGAGCAACGGCAGCGCCAGGGTGCGGGGCTGCCGCGACGATCAGCGCATCGAAACGGGTCGCGGGTGAAGCGGAGCTCGTCGGCGAGAAAGACCTGCTCCGGCGTCAGGTCGAACGGGTGGTAGGCCGGGTTGCTGAACAGATCATCGAAGAACGCCTCGAACCGGCTGGCGCAGGTTGATCCGGCTGCGTCCGCGCGAGGAGGCTGATTCCGTGAATCACGGCGGCCGGCACGTAGACGAGCGCCTCTGCTGGCTCTCGCAGGCGTCGAAATGCGCCGCGCGGCGTCCGAGCGCGCGACTGGCGGCGGCGTGGAAGAGCAGCGCGCGCGTATCGGAGACCGCCGCGGGGAGATCAGCCACGGCGGCGTGAGCGTTTGACGCGCCGAACCGGTTCGCAAGGCGGGCGCGCCTCAGAGACTCTGAACGGTCGCGCGAGAGACGCCGCGAACAGGGTCGCGCACCGCACCATCCGCGCGCTCGAGTTGCGGATCGTCGGCGGCGAGTGTCGATTGTGCCGACGACGGTTCGCGCCGGAGCAGGAGCTGCCGAGCCGGCCGGCGCGGGCGGCAATCAGATCGTCGACCGCGGCGCTGAGGTTGGCCTGGCTGCGTCCCCGCCCCTTTCAACCAGACCAAGTTCGCCTCGTCGAGAGTGAGCGACACGGCCTTCTTTGGGCATAACGATACGATATCAGACTTGTATCGTATACGGCCTGCCTGCCGCCCTGTTCCGGCGCGCCGTCCCCCGGGAGCTGCCTCGTCCGCGGATTGGCCCCGGCCTCGAGCAGCCGGTTCAGCCGCTCGTTCGCGCCCCGAGTTGCCATCTGGTCGAGCGGTGTGAATCCGGTTCCGCGCTCACGGGCGCTGACGTTCGCTCCTCGTGCGATAAGCAGCTTTCGCGACCCCCGACGCGGGCCGTCCACGTCAGATGTGCCGGCCAGCCCGGATGCCGCCTCGTGCAGCGGCGTCCGTCCGAACTTCGTGGCGCGCGTTCACGCCAGCGCCGCCGCCCACAAGGACGGCCGCGACCGACGCCTGGCCATATTGTGCGGCCAGGCAGCGGCGTTTCGCCGCGCGGCTCGGTTCCAACGTTTACGTTTGCGCCGCGGGCAATGATGAGCGTGGCGAGATCTCGCAGCCAAATCGCGCCGCGCTGTGCAGCGGCGAGTGGCAGAACGCACCAAACAGCCGATTCACCTCGTCGGGATGCCTCTCCAGCCACCGCTCCAGTCCGGCCTGGTCTCCGGGCCTGCGAGTGCGGTTGGTATATGACCAGCGCTGACGTCCTCGGCGGCGCTGCGCAGTGGCGCCGTCCGCGGTAGGAATCGTAGTAGTCGCCCGCTTCGAAAAACCGGGCCATCTAGTGATGGCCGCCACGAACGCGACGATGGCCAGGAGTGCCCGCGGGAGCATGGTCGGTGCGGGAGAGTCCCCCAACGGTTGTATCGGTGCCCGAGAGTGGTTGCGCTTTCAGCTGCGCGCTACCGCACCAACGTGACCGGCACTTCCCGCCCCGGCGACGACGGATCGTGCGGCAGATCCGAGCAGCAGTTCCGGAAATGTGCCCGTGGCCTTTGCTGCCTAACACATATGTTCGCACCGAACTTGCGGGCGAAGGCCAGGATCATCTCGCCCGATCGCCCACGCAAACATGCGCGTGAGGCTTCAAGCCGGCCAGCCTGACCAGCCGCAGCGATGGCGCCAACGCCATTCATTCCTTCTTCGCGGTGGTAGCCCTCCAGGTCGCTGGTCGAGACGAGCGAGGCGGCGATACCGCGCACCGCGGGTCGCACATTGAGGAGATGCACTTCCAGCGACAACCCGCGCGCCGCCAGATCCAGCACATGCTGCGTGGCCCGGCACGCAGGGTCCGAGCCGTCGGTCGGCACGAGGACGCGTAACGCGGCGCTCACTTCTGGTCCTCCGGCGCAAGGTCGACCACATCTCACTTCCCGGCCCGCGCCCGGGCCGCGACGGACCGTTCCGGTCGCCATGACCAGCACCGCAACAGCGGCTTCGCGATCTGCGCCCGGAGCGCTTCGTCGGCATGGGAGATGGGTATGGACGGCTGGATCGCTCACGAGGGTCTCTCCGGCGATCCATCCGGAGCAGGCCACCGCCGAGCACCACCAGGAGCGCAAATCGGTTGAGCACACGCAAGACGAGCTGGCTGCCGAACACAATCAGCGGGATGCCGGATCGCCAGCCCCAGCGCGATCAGGACCGCGCTGCCAGTGCCGCGGCGGCGATGGCCACCACGTTGTCCAGCGACATCACCGCATCCGGCGATCAAGATGGTCCGAATCGCACCCCAGACGTGCGATTTCGCGGCGACGCCGCTCCCGCGCGCTTCGCCTTCGGGGATGACGAGCTTCACGCTGACGCACAGCAGCAGCAGCCCGCCCACCATCTTGAGGTAGGGAATCTGCAGCAGCGACGTGATGACCAGGCAGAAGGCGACGCGCAGGCCGACTGCCGCCGCGCTTCCGCCCACGACGGCGAGCTTCGCTGCGACCTCGGCAACGACCGTGTGGCGAGAGCGATCACCACGGCGTTGTCGCCGGACAACAGAATGTCGATGCTCGTGATTCGCAGCAGGTCTACCAGAAACCGGGCGTACCAAACGGAACCAGAGCTCGTCCTCAAGCTTTCCTTCGTTGACTTCGCGGGGGCGGAACGCCGCGCGCTGGCCGGCCGTGCCTACGACCTGCGCGATCTGGTCGGCGACGGTACATCAGGATCGGGGACCGTCCCGCCTGACAGCACGCGATTTCTGACAATCGCGCCGGGCCATCCGCCTTCGAGCTCGGTGCCGTCTTACCCTCAGCACCAGCATGGGCGCCCGATTCGCCGTAGCTCCCGCGGCCCGATCCAGCCGATGTGCCACGGCCCCCTGTCCCCGAGGCGTCGCGTGATCCGGAACCAGGTCTACGATCTCGACCGACGTCGCCCAGGACCGCGGCCAACTCGCTTCGGCGGCCTTTGTCGCAGGGACGGACCTCGGGTCCGAGGGATCGACCACGACGACGAGAGGCCCGAGGTCGGAGAGGTCGGGCGCGCGTCGGGGTGTGGCGGCGTCCATTCGGCGGGCGCCACGAGCACAGATACGCCGTCAGCTCTGGCGCAGCAGCCGTTCGGCCGTGGATCCGAAGACACGTCTCTCGGCGCTGGAGACGACGACCAGATCGGGCGCGATGCCGGTGGGCGACGTCGAGAATCACCTCGACGGCCGTCCCCGCGCGGACATGCGTCTCCGTCAAGCAGTCAGCCGCGGGCCAGGCGCCAGCGACGAACTCGCCGTAACTCCGCGAAGGTCTCGGCAGCAAGGTCGATGCCCTCGTGTCGGGCGGCGGCGTCGAGCGAGCGGGTCCTCCACGTGCAGCACGTGCAGCTCCGCACCGCAGTGCCGTGCCAGGCGCGCCGCGGGACGAGCGCGACCCGGGACGACTCGGTGAAGCTGACAGGAGCGACGATGGCTCGCGGGGGCATCATTGGCGTGAAATCGGCTCTCACGTTAGCCGACTCAGGCGCCGTGGGACAAGACCCCCGGTTTCCTCGGCGAGAGTCAATGACGCATCTCGCTCTTCGCGTCCTTCATCGAGACCCGAGTCCTGAGTCCCGAGCCCCGGAATCTTACTAATACGCCCGCTTCAGCACCGTGTCCGGACCTCCGACGCGATACCACTTGTGGATGGCCGGCCCAACCGTGATCCGGTGCTTGCCGGACTCGCCGGCGCGGCTGTGATCCTCGTCGGTGAAGTCGCACAGCACGCCGCCGTCGTCGGTGCCGACGCCATCGAACTGCACGGTGGCCGGCCGGTCGGCGAAGTTGTGGAGCGTGACGAGCGCGGTGTTCCGCACACACAGCGCAAGCGCTGAGCACCGACGGCGCGTCGGTCTGGAGAATCGAGTATGATCCGCCCCAGCCGATTTCCGGCAGCTCCTTCCGCGTCGCTGATGCTGCCGCTCGCACCAGTTCAGCAGCGAGCTCGGATCGCGGCGCTGGTCGGCGACGTTGCACGCGGCGGTAGCCATGCTGGTCCGTCGTCGATGATCGGCACCACCGCCTGCTCGGACTTGGAGAATCCGCCCATGCCGCTGCGATGACCACTGCATGCGCGGTCCGCGCGCGAGTCGCGCTCCGGCAGCGACAGGTCGTCGCCCGATGCCGATCTCGTCGCCGTACTGCATCATCGGCGTGCCGGGCAGCGAGAACAGCAGGCTGAACGCGAGCTCGATCCGGCGCCGATCGTTGCCGAGCATCGGCGCCATGCGGCGGCGGATGCCGCGTCGTAGAGCTGCATGCGCGATCTCGGGCGCGAACGCCGCGAACACGCTGCTGCGCGTTGTGCCTCGGTGAGGCTGGCCCAGATCGCAGCTCGTCGTGCGCCGCAGGAACATGCACCCACTGCGCGTCGTGCGGACGTGCGCGTCTGGTCGATGCAGCGCCACTTGCAGCGGCTCGAGGTCGCCGGTCGCCAGCGCGTAGCACAGATCCGCTGGTTCACCGGGAAGTTCAGCATCATCTGCAGGCGGTCGCCTTCCTCGCCGAAGGCTACTGCAGGCTCGTCGCGGCGGCACGTTCGCCTCGGCGAGCATGATGCGCGTCGCGGCGCCGCCACTGCAGGAAGTCGCGCAGGTCGTGGAGAAAGCTCGTAGTCGCGCGTCGGGTCGCGACGTCGGGCCCCTTGCGCTCGATGAGGAACGGCACGGCGTCGATGCCGGAAGCCCGACGATCCCGAGCTGCAGCCAGAACCCCATGATCTTGCATCAGCTCTGTCGCGCACGGCCGGGTTGCGCAGGTGTTCAGGTCCGGCTGGTGCTCGTAGAAGCGGTGGAAGTGTCAATTGCTGCGCCGTGTCGTCCCAGCGTCCATGTCGTCTTCTGCACGCCGGGAAACACCATGCCCTTGTTCTAGTTGCGCCGGCCGCTTCTTCGACCAGACGTACCAGTCGCGGAACGGCGAGCCGGGATCGCTGCGCGCGCCGACTGGAACCACGGATGCGTCGATCCGACGTGTGGTTGACGACGCAGTCGACGATGACGCGCATGCCGAGCGAGTCGCGCGTGGTTGGCATGAACGCGACGAAGTCGCCGAGCGAGCCGTGCTTGTCGGATGCACGCTGTAGTAATCGCTACACGTCATAGCCGTCGTCGCGGTTCGGCGACGGGTAGAAGCGGCAGCAGCCAGAGGCAGGTCACGCCCAGCCCGGCCGAGGCAGTCGCGCGCTCGGTGAGCCTTCGAAATCGCCGACGCCGTCGCCGTGAGGCGTCCATGTATTTCTCGACGTCGAGGCAGTAGATGATGGCGTTCCGCACCAGAGGTCTTCGAGGCTCATGGGGATACGTGGACTCGCAAGCTCCGGTCCGGAACCTGGCCGGTCCAGGTGCCGCCATATACCTTGTGTGACAAGATATATGGCGATACAATCCACAGCAAATGCCACGGGATTCCGACCGCATTGAGGACTGACCGGCATCGCCCGCGAACTCAGGCGCGGATCCTGGAACTCGTCGTTCTCACCTGCTCGCGCCTGGGAAGCCTACGGCTACGAAATCGTCACCATGCTGGCGTCCCGAACCGACGGGTGCTGGCGGTGACCGACGGGACGCTCTATCCCGTCCTTTACCGGCTCGAACGGGCCGGTTCGTGGCGTGCGCTGGGAGACGCCTGAGCGGGCGTGCCTCGAGCTACTACCGCCTGACGGATGCGGGTCGAACCGAGCTCGCCCAGCTCAGGCAGGAGTGGAACACCTTGTGACTGCCATGTCCCAGGTGCTCAACAGCGAGGAGGGGCAAATGACCGCCGCAGCCTACATCCAGTCCGTTGTGGACCTCGTCCCGCTGCGGTATGGGTCTGCGCGAACAGATCGCGATGGAGCTGCGAGTCACATCGCCGAGCGGCTCGAGCACGGTCAGCCGGCTCGACGATGTCCTTCGGCAGTTCGGCGATCCGCGGACGCTGGCCGAATCGTATCTGGCCGCCGTCCCTCTGCGCAGCGCGGCCTTCTTGCCCGCGCCGCTGCGAAGCTGATCGACTTCTCGGGTCATCGTCGCCTTTCATCGGCGGCTTGGCGGCGTTCCTGTGGATGCTCCTACCGCCTGCCGTTGCGTGGTTCCTGCTGCCCCTGTGCATCATGGGCTGCCTGCTCGGGTTGTTCGGCTACACCATCCTGGCCGAGCATCACGCGGGCCAGACCATCGGCAAGCGGCTGATGGGGATCCACGTCGTCCGCGAGAGTGGCGCACGCATCAGTCTTGGCCAGTCGGCGATCCGGCAACTGCCGCTGCTTGGCCAGATCTTCATCATCGACGTGCTGTTCGCCCTGTTCACGGAGCAGCATCAACGTGCATTCTGAGCTGATCACCAAGACGCGTGCGGTCGCAGCCCAGTAGTGTCCGGCTTTGGCCGGAGCCGACCTACGGAGTCCGCCTGAAGGCGGACACTACGGATCGGCCGCAACGCATACAATGGCCCGCTATGATCGCGATCGATTCGCGCGCCCGGGCCGCCTGAGGTCCCGTCCCAGTCGAGCGGCCGACGCCGACCGTCACTGCTGGCGAAGTGCTCATCAAAGTGGTGGCCGCCGGCGTCAATCGTCCCGACGTGATGCAGCGCCAGGCATGTATCCGCCGCCGCCTGGCGCATCGGATATCCCCGGGCTTGAAATCGCTGGCGAAATCGTTGGCGTTGCTCCGGCGTGACGTCCTGGAGAACCGGCGACCGCGTTTGTGCGCTGGTCAGCGGCGTGTACGCGGAATATTGTTCCGCACCCGCGCCGCAGTCCTCCTGATTCCCGGCGGCCTGGACCTGATTCAGGCCGCGGCTATTCCCGAAACCTTCTTCACCGTCTGGACCAACGGTGCTCGAGCGCGGACGACTCGTCGCCGGCGAAACGATCCTGATCCATGGCGGGTCGAGCGGCATCGGCACCACCGCCATCCAGCTCGCGCATGCGTCGGCGCACGCGTCATCACCGACTGCCGGGAGTGACGAGAAGTGCGCGGCGCGAGTCGCTCGGCGCCGACGTCGCGATCAACCGCCGGGCGGCCGACTTCGTCGCCGGGGTCAGGGATGCGACCGGCGGGCGAGGAGTTGACGTGGTGCTCGACATGGTCGGCGGCGACTACATGCCGCGGAACATCGAGTGCCCGGCCATGGACGGCCGGCTGGTGCAAATCGGCCTGCTCGGCGGCGCCTAAGTCGCAGATCAACACGGGGCCGATTCTCCAGCGTCGTCTCTGGTTGACCGGTTCCACCTCTGCGCGCTCGATCCGCTGCTGAAAAAGGGCGATCGCCCGCGCTGTGCACGCGAATGTGTGGCCGCTGCTGGAGGGGCACCGTCCGCGTCCTCGTGCACGCGACGTATCCGCTCGCGCAGGCCGCCGAGGCGCATCGCGTGATGGAATCCAGCGCCCACATCGGCAAGCTCGTCCCGACGGTGTAGCGCTATGGATTACGTTCGATTAGGGAATACCGGGCTTCGCGTGTCACGCATCTGTCTCGGCATGATGACCTACGGGTCGCCTGGCGTGGCGGCCGTGGTACTCGACGAGCGAGCAGAGCCGGCCCGTTCGTCAAGCGCGCGCTCGAGCACGGCATCAACTTCTTCGACACCGCGGACGTCTACTCGCGCGGCGGCAGCGAGGAGGTCCTCGGCCGTGCGCTCCAGCGACTGCGCGCCAGGCGCGATCAGGTGGTCGTCGCCACCAAGGCCTTCTATCCGGTCGAGGAGGGCCCGAACGGCGCGCGGGCTGTCGCGCAAGCACATCCTCGATGCGATCGACGCCTCGCTGCGCCGGCTGCGGCATGGACTACGTCGACCTGTACCAGATCCACCGCTTCGACCACGACACGCCGATCGAGGAGACGCTGCGAGGCGCTGCACGACATCGTCAAGGCCGGCAAGGCCCGCTACATCGGCGCGTCGAGCATGTGCGCGTGGCAGTTCGCGAAGATGCTGCACTCGCCGAGCGGACACGGCTGGACGCCGCTTCGTGTCCATGCAGAACCACTACAACCTGGTCTACCGCGAGGAGGAGCGCGAGATGCTGCCGCTCTGCCGCGAGGCAGGGCATCGGCGTCATCCCCTGGAGCTTCCTGGCGCGCGGCTTTCTCGCGGGCAACCCGGCGGAAGGCCGATCGCGGCGAGACTGCTCGCGCCAGGACCGACGAGTTCGCCCAGGAGCCTGACTCGCGGACGACGACTGCGTTGTCGCGGACCGCACGGCGGAGGTCGGCGAAGCGGGATCGGGTGCGAGGCCAACGCAGGTCGCGCTCGCCTGGCTGTTGTCGAAGCCTTCTGTCACGGCGCCCATCATCGGTGCCTCGAAGGTCACTCACCTGGATGAGGCGGTGGAGTCGTTGCAGGTGCAATCCTGTCGGCGGACGACATCAAGCTCCTCGAGTGAGCCCTATCGGCCCCATCGCGTCCTGGGACATTGAAGAGGCCGACCCGGAAGGAATGGTTCCGCTGAACCGGGCGCTGTTTGAAGCTCGGGATCCTCTCGCGCGCAGGCAACTGACGCGATCCGAGCGGCCGTGAAGGTCGATGGCCGCGTGGTCATCGACCCTGCGGCGAACGTCGTGCCTGAAAAGGCATGGATTACGGTCGACGGACAGCGGCGCCGCGCCGCGTGGCGCGCCATCCTCTCCTGCCGCCGCGCGGTGTGGTGACGACGCGCACGGATCCCGAGGAGCGGCCGACGATCTATGACGTCATCGGTCCGTCCCGCGCGCGCCTCGTCGCGTCGGACGTCTCGATCTCCGCCACCAGCGGTCTGCTGATCCTCACCACCGACACCCGCCTCGCCAATCGAATCACCGATCCGGCCAGCGCCATTCCGCGGTACTTCGTCACCGTTCGGGGCCGCGTCGCCGAGGAAGACGCGGCGCGCCTCGAGGCGGCCTCGGTCGTCGTCCGGAAAGCATCCGGCCGCGAGACACATCTGACGGTGGACTTCTGGCGCGGCCGCAATCGCGAGGTGCGCAAGCTGCTCGAGGCGATCGGCCACGAGGTGACGAAGCTGAAGCGCGTCCGCTTTCGGCGGCTCGGAACTTGGCGGACTGGATGCCTGGCCGCTGGCGGAATTGACGCGAACGGAAGTCGAAGCGGCGTTTCCGCCGCGATTTGACAACAACCACGGACAGGCCTCAGCGTCAACTTGTACGCCTAAGACGCTGCTCGTCAGCGTCGCGGGGACCCCACCGGCGCGCATGACGCGCGCCAGGGGCGAATTTCAGCCACGGCTGATAGAGGACTTCCAACCTCGAGCCCGCCAGCTAACCCCGCCGGCTGCTCGGAGGCTCGCCGTGTCTCCGCTCTTTCGACTGTAGGCCGATCCATTCAGGTCGGCGCGTTCATCATCGCCGTTCTCGCCGTCGTGGTGGCTTTTGGTGCGCTGGTTCTGGCTGGTCGGGTCGTTTCGAACCCGTTCACGCCGGCCGGTATAAGTTCGGCTATTCGGGACCAAGGGTGCGGTCTTTGACCCAGTCACGCGCTTCGTCGGGACGCAGCGGGGGTCCGACCCTCCCTGACGGGGCTGGTTGCTCGCCGTCACCAACGTGAGCATCACTCCCTCGCGACGGCACATCGGAGGATTTCTCGCACGACGACGCCGTGCTGAGCCGGGACAACTTGAAGATCTCAGTTCGGCGTGCACACGGTGTGGCGCGTTGGACGAGCAACCAGGGTGCCGTTGTTCATGGACCGCTTCAGCACGACGCGTCTCGAACCAGCGGCGTCGAGAAGGAGCCCGACGCGATCGTGAAGGTGGCGTATACCAACTTCATGCCGCGAGCCGCTTGCGGACCTTTGCCCGCGACGAGGTGCAACGGCGCAACGGACTGGCGGTGAAGGACGAGCTCATCTCGATCGGTGACGCCGTGCTGCGCGCGGATCCGCGGCTTACGCCGACGGCAGCCCGTTCGTGATCGGCAGCGTCGTCGTCGGCAACGTGCAGTACCCCGAGGAAGTCGCGACCGCGGTCTCGCGCAAGCTCGCGGCGACGCAGGAACTCCAGCGCAAGGACACGGAGATCGAGATCGAGCGCAAGGAACGGACGAAGCGGGAAGTGCAGGCGCAGGGTATCGCCAACGCGATGGAGATCATCCGCGGCCAGCTCAGCGCCATGTACATCCAGCACGAGGCCATCGAGGCGCAGAAGTTGATGGTGAACTCCCCGAACCACACGGTGGTGTATATCCCGGCAGGGGCGATGGGCGTGCCCTGACCGGGACGTTCAACGCAATCGACCCGGCGGTGCAGCTAATCCTGCCGCCGCTTCGCTTCGGCATCCCGGGCGTCCCGGCGCCGTTTATTCTCGTCCTCGGCGGTCTCGCTGATGTGCGTCCGCTCGCCGCCGGTCTCGACGCCGAGGACGTCGCCCGGCCACGCGCGCGGCCGTCGTAGTGGGACTCGATCGACCTCTTCGCCCGGATCTCACCGCGGCGGAGGTGTCGCGCATGGCGGGCGCGGGCGGCGCCTCGACGCCCGCCATCGGCGCGCGGTCGCCTCATGCGATCCGGCTGGGTCGGGCTCGCGCGCCACCAGTCGGGATACTTGGAAGTCGGACGGTTCCAGGCTTTGAGCGGCTCGTCGGAGCCGTAGACGATTGCCACCCCCTCGATGCTGCAGCGCCGAGCACGTGTCGTCATTCAGACGTTTCAGGTCGGCGACCGTCAGCTTGTCGAACTCATCCTTGTCGAAGCCCGGGAACTTGCTGACGCGATCCCGAGTGACGTCGGCGACGAGCGAGTCGAGCTCGGTGTCGAAGCGGGCGTGCCCGATCGGCAACAAGAAATGCTTCGACCTTGAACCAGCCGCCGGCGTCGACGACCACGTAGCACGGCCAGGCTGACTCTGAATCGACAATGAATCCGTCAACATCGCCGAGGTGATCGCCGGATGAACTCTTCACGTCCATGCCCTCGAAATCGATCGTGTTGTCGTCAAGGTCGTCGGGCGTCGACATATCTCAACCATGGCAGCGGGTGATCCACGATGGCTCTAATCCGCGCGAAGCGCGCAAGAGAACACGACAGCAAGATGCGGTCCGGTCAGCTCCTCGGGATGATTCGCGACCTGTAGCGTCCGCCTTCAGGCGGACTCTGAACCCGTGCAGTATGATCATCGGCAATGTCGACCGAAGCCGCCGCCGCACCTCCGCTGCGCGACCGCGGACAGCATCCCCGAGCGCTTCAAGTGGAACCTACGGAACATCTTCGACGACCTGGGACGCAGTGGCAGTCGGCCTACGCCGAGCTCGACCGGCAAGATCGGCGCGTTCGCCGCGCTGCAGGGCACGCTCGACGGCGGGCGCCGACAGGCTGCTCGCGGCGCTGCGGATCTGCGCGACGAGATCGGCCAGCTCGAATACAAGGTGTGGTATTTCGCGTCGCTCTGGGCACGACCAGGATCAGCGCGACAACCAGATCAACGCGCAGCCGCCAGCAGGTGCAGATTCTCTTCGCCAAGGCGGCGCAGGCCGTCCGCCTGGTTCGATCCCGAACTGCTCGAGATTCCGCTGAGCGACGTCCAGGCGTGGATGGCGGCGCGCCGGAGCTGGCGGTCTATCGGTTCGCCATCGAAGACCTCTATCGTCAGCAGGAGCACGTCCTCGACGACAAGGGCGAGCACCTGCTGTCGCTGTCGAGCCGGTTCTCATCATCGCCGAACGACGCCTATGCGGCGCTGTCGACGGCCGACGTGCAAGTACCCGACCGTTCGCCTGTCGGACGGCGCGACGGTCACGCTGACCTACGGCCAATACCGGGCGATTCTCGCCGACCAACCGCAACCAGGCCGACCGGGCGGCGGCGTTTCACGAGTTCCACCAGATCTACGACAGCAACGTCAACACCTACGCGTCGCTCTACGACGGCGTCCTGCAGCGCGACCTGGTTCACTCGCGGGCGCGCGGCTATGCGAGCGACGCTCGATGCGGCGCTGCACGGCAACAACATTCCGACGGCGGTCGTCGAGAACCTGATCGCAGACGACGAAGGCGAGCACCGAGCCGCTGCGGCGCTACCACCGCCTGCGCAAGCGGGTGCTCGGCGTCGACGACGTATCACTCTACGACACGTCGATTCCGCTGGTCGACTTCGATCGGAAGTATCCGTACGAAGACGTCCTCGAGTGGCTGCCGGCGTCGGTCGCGCGCGCTCGGAGCGACGACTACCAGCGGCGGATGCGCGACGCGTCTCGCCGGCCAGTGCATCGACGTCTACGAGAACCCGGGCAAGCGCAGCGGCGCGTACTCGGCCCCGGTTTACGGCGTGCAGCCCTACATGCTGCTCAACTACAACGACACGCTCGACGCGGTGTTCACGCTGGCGCACGAGATGGGGCACTCGATGCACACGATGCTGTCGCACCGCGCACCAGCCGTTCGTCTACGCCGGGCTACACGATCTTCGTCGCCGAGGTGCCGTCGACGCTGAGCGAAGCGCTGTTCCTCGACTACATGCTCGGCCCGCTCGACCGACGAGCGCGAGCGGATCGTCCTGCTCCAGCACGCGATCGACGGCATCGTCTCGCACGTTCTACACGCAGGTGATGTTCGCCGACTACGAGCTGCAGGCGCACCGGCTGGCCGAGGAAGGCAAGCCGGTCACGGCGGATGTGCTGGGCGACATCTACTTCGGCCTGCTGCAGGCGTATCACGGCGATGCGCTCGACTACGACGCGCAGTCGCGCGATCACGTGGGCGCGCATCCCGCACTTCTACCAGCTCGCCGTATTACGTGTCATCGGTGACGCGACCTGTTTCGCGTCGAGCGCCCAGCTGATGAACCAGTTGACCAGCCGGTCGTCGGCGGAGCGCGCGGCGCGCGCTTCAGCCGGTATCTCACGTTGCTCGAAGCGGGCGGCAGCGATCATCCGATGGCTCTGCCTGGCAGCGCGCCGGCGTCGATCTCAGCCGGCCTCGGAATCGGTTCGCGCTGTCGTGGCGCAACTGGAAGCGCCGTCACGCGCCTCGAGACAGACCCTCGCTGGGGTCTCATAGGTCCTGAAGGTTCAATTCCAGTTTCTCCTGAGCCTGTAGTAGACGGCCGCCACGCGCCACCACGCTCCCGTCACCAGGAACTCCGCGCGCGGTTGCCTGCGACAACAACCACACGATGACGGCCGAGGCCGCGATCGGGACGAGCGGTCCGGCCGGGAAGCACGAACGTGCGTGCCGCCCGACCTCGACGTCGCGCGCGCTGCAGCCGAGGTAGGCAGCGATCGACGCAGAGGAAATACAGGATGCAAGCGTCGCCGACGTTCGCCATCACGACGAGCTCTGGTGAAGCGCTGATCCGTCGTCGAAAGCGCGGCCACGATGACACTGCGGGTCAGCGATCGCAATCCACGGCGTGCGAAGTCGCGCGTGAACGCTCGCGAAGACCTTCGGCAGCAGGGCAGCGATCGCGGCCGAAACGCGAAGATCGCGCGCGGCGTGCAAAGCATGTCGCCTGGACAAATAGCCGAACATCGACACCGCTGCGCCGCCAGCAGGACCAGGAGCCGGCCTCCCGTGCCCAGGGAGATGCGACGCCGCTTCCGCCAGCGGCGCCGCCGCGTAGTCCGTCATCGAGTCGCCGAGGACGGCTTGCGCAACCGCCTGGATCGCGAGGTACAGGAGCGTGGTGAACGTGCCAGCGCGATAAACGCTGCGCGCGGCACCGTCCGGGCCGGTTTCGCGGATTTCGCCGCTCGGCACGAGCGCGACCTCGATGCCGACGAACGCGAAGAGAAGCAGGATCGCGGTCTGCCCGACCGCGGGCGCTGACGGAACAGGCAGCCAGGTCCTGGGATCGATCAGGAAACAGCCACAGGCCCGCGGCCACCAGCACGACGAGCGGCAGGAGCTTCGCGACGGTCACGATCTCGACGACTTACGTGCCGCCAGGTCGCGACCTGCGCATTGACCTCAGGCCAGTCGCGGCGATCGCCACGCCGATGATGGACAACCCGCGCCGCGCCTTGATCCGCGGGCGGCCACAGGACGGCCAGCGAGCTGACGCGAGCGCCGCCGCCACCGACGCGACGCCGAACGACGCCGACGGCCCAATACAAGGCGCCCGCGAGAAAACCGACAAACGGGCCGAGAGCGGCCTCCAGTACGCGGAGGTGCCGCCAGTCACCGCGACCCGGCTGCCGGCCGCGGCGATGCAAGCCACGATGAGCGCCATCGCGACCGCGCACACGAGTACGCGAACGGGGCAGCGCGCCTGAGTCCGGCAGCGGCTGTTCCGGGGAGAACGAAGATGCCAGGCTCCGACTGTCGCGTTGACGAGGATGGCCGTCAGCCGGCGGACACCGATCGCGCGCACCAGACCGGCTTCGGTGCGGGGGCTGGGCGGCGGTGACCGTCAAATCAGCGCTCATGCCGTCACTGTAACCCATCAATGAATGGGGCATACGGCTTGCGTAACGCCGGCAGTAAAACGGTGTCATCCAGGCCGAACGGCGCACTGACTGATGTCTACCTCGCTGAGCTGTCGACGCTCTACGACGCCGAGATCCAGGCGCTGCGCGTGCTGCCCCTGATTACGCGATGCGGCGAGAAGCCTGAAATTGCGCGAGGCTCTGGCGCGGCACTGCGACGAAACGCGGCTCCACATCGAGCGGCTGCAGCTCATTTTCACGCACTGGGGCGGAAAGGCGCGACGCGGACATCTGGCTGGGCTTGCCGGCATTGTTCAAGAAGCAGACGAGCGACTGAACTGCAAGGCGCGACAGACGATGCACGCGGATGCGATCGTGATCGGGCTCGCCCAGCGGCTCGAGCACTATGAAATTGCCGGTTACGGCTGCGCTCGATCTTCGCCCGCCAGCCTCAACCGGCCAGACGAAGCACGGCTGCTGCTCGAGACGCTTGAAGAAGAGGGGCGAGCGGCACGCCGGCTCAGCGAAGTCGCCGAATCGCAGGCGGAGATCTGAACTGACAGGCGCGATGGTCGAGGTCAGGCCGGGATCCCATGTCGCCACTCCGCCTCATGGGGACAAGCTCCGCTAAGCTCGTCCGGCGGACCTGAGCGCCGCACGACGTGATTCGACCTCAGGCGGGCGTCAGCGCGTGGAACGGCCGCGACTTCGCCGCGGCGCGGCGGCTGCCCTCGATGGCGCCGTTCATGTAACCCTCGCCACTGGTTGCTCGTGTGTTCGCCCGCGAAGAACAGCCGACCGGCCGACGTGCGAGCCACGATCGCAGCGCCGGATCGAACGCCGGGTCGAAGAAGGCGTATCCGCCGCGCGCCCACGGATCGTCGTCCCAGGCGACCTGACGCGACGCGATCAGATCCGCGCGCTTGCCGCCCAGCCAGTCGAGCGTTCGCGCCAGTGCCTCCGGGCCCTCGCGGGTGAACAGCTCGCGGGTCGCATCGCTCGCCGATCCGCCGGACATGAAGTTGAGGATGCCGGGGGCCCGCGCTGTTCTTCGTCGCCGTCCCCAAACGGCGCCGAAGGGGAGCGGCGACCTGAACGCACGCCGGCCGGCCGGGATCCTCCAGAAGCGTCGTGAGAATTGCAGGAGCGTCTTGGTGGCGCGTCCGTATTTCAGCCGCGACAAACGCGTCGTGCTGCTGCTGCGGCAGCGCCGGCGTGATCGGGATGCGCCGCAGGACCGTGGCCGGGAAGCGCGAACACGACATACTCGCACGACAGCTGTGCCACCTGGCGGCTGTTCTTGAGACTGACCCGGACCACGCTGGCCGCGCTGCGACACGGCGACCACTTCGGTGCGCAGCTTCAGGGCCTGCCTGAGCGGCGCCGACAGCGCCGTCGCGAGCCGATCGTTGCCGCCCGTTGATGCGATACATCTTGTCGGGAACCGGCGCGTCCTCGGTGGCGAACTGGTCGACGAGCGCGAGCAGCGAGAGCTCGTCGGGATCGCCGAGGAAGAAGCCGGCAATCCCAGCGCAGTCTGACGCAGCTCGTCGTCCGCGTCGATCGAGCCGCAACCAGTCGGCCACCGACTTGCGCGCGATGTCCGCCACGATTGGCGATTCCCATCGCCGTTCCGCGAGCGGTACGGCTCGCTGAACGCCGAGACCTGCTTGGCGAGCCGTTCCCAGCCGCGCGCCACCCCGCGCCTGACGATCTGCGGCCGGCCGTGGCCGTCCGGCGGCGGACAAGACCCCCAGCCGCTGCGAAGAATCCGCGTCAGCTCCAGGCCCAGCTCGGCGGCCAGCTTCTGGATCTCCTCCTGGGCCCCGTCGATCAGGTCGGCGCCGCCCTCGGCGTGCTGACCGTCCTTGAATCCTTCGCGGATCGTCCAGGCCCGGCCGCCGACGCGGTCGCGCGCTTCGACGACCGTGACGGTCGCGCCGAGCGCGGTCAGGTCCCGCGCCGCCGAAAGCCCGGCGAGCCCTGCGCCCGCCACCAGAACCGAGACACCGTTCAACGCCGACACGCTCCAGATCTTAGGTCAGATGCGCTTCGCAAGCTGGGCCTTCAGGGCCGCCATCGAGTAGGCCGAAGGCCTTTCCCAGGCCGGTCTATCCTCCCCGGCCACGGAAGATGGGGGCTTAAAAGGCCTCTGCTGCTGCGGATATAGGCGTCGACCTGCCGCTCGAGGTCCAGCGGCACGCTGCCGGTGCCGAGCACCACGTTGTGGAACTCGCGGATCGAGAAACGGTTGCCGAGGCGGCGCGCGCCTTCTCGCGCAGCTCGACGATCTTCAGCTGTCCGATCGTAGCTGGAGCAGGCCTGGCCGGGGTTGACGACGTAGCGCTCGACTTCGCTTGCTTCGATGCCGTAGTCGATCGCCTGCTGCCGCGTCCACCGTTTGGCGTGGAGGCCGGTGTCGACGACGAGCCGCCGGGCGCGGAACAGCGCGGAGTCGAGCTGGCCGAGCAGCCCTTCGGGGTCGCCGTCATACCATCCGAGCTCCGCCGCCAGCCGCTCGGCGTAGAGGCCCCACCCTTCGCTGAACGCCGAGATCGGACCGAAGGCGCGAATCTGGCGGAACTGCGGCAGATCGGTGTTCTCGAGCTCGAGCGCCACCTGAAAATGGTGGCCGGGGACGGTCTCGTGGTAGACGAGCGAGCGCAGGTTGAACCTGGTCATGCGCTCTGGCCGCAGCGGGATCTGAAGATGCCGGGCCGCGATCCATCGCGCGCCGGGGCGGTGTAGTTCGCGGCGGCGTTGGCTTCCTGGAACCGCTGGAATGGCCGCGCGACGACCGGCGCTTTCGGACGGCGATCGAACTGCGGCGCGGCGCGCTCTCCGCGTCGCGCAGGATCCCGTTCGACGTCGCCCATGATCCGCGTGCGTCCGTCCTCGCTCAGCGGATAGCTCAAGATCCTTTTTCAGCAGCTCGATGCGGTCGCCTGACCGAGCCCTGCGCCCGCCCCAGCTTGCGCAGGATCGCGTCCATCTCCTGCTCGATGCGCGCCACCTCGTTCAATCCGATCTGGTGGATCTGGTCGGCGGTCAGGCTGGTCGTCGTGAAGCGGCGCAGCATCTCCGCATACACGGCCGTCGCCGTCCTTGAATCGCCACAGACCCGCATCGTCGCTGGCCTTCGCCTCGAGCGGCTGCATGACGGCAATCGCGCGCTGCCAGGCGGGGTAGATCTGCGAGGCGACGACCTTCTCGGCTTCGGCGGCCAGCGCCGGCCGCCGTGCCTCGGGGATGGCACTGGCGGTCGCCATCCGGCCCGCGAACGAGGCGACCAGCGGATTCTGCGCAGGCGGCGACGCGACGAACTGCTGCATTTGCGCGAGCGTGGCCCGGACGATGAATCGCGGCGGAATGAAGCCCAGCGCGGCGGTGCGGCGCGCTTCGGCGATGGCCTCGTCGAGCCTGGCGCGAACTGACCGAGGCGGGCGACGTACTTCGCGGCGTCCGCTTCGGTGACGATCGGATGGCTGACCGTCATCAGGCTGACGAGGCCGACGTTGGCGCCGCCGAACTGCTCGAATGGAAAGAAGTAGTCGTTGTAGCGATCGCTGCGTGATGAAGCGTCTCCAGCTGCCAACGCATCAGGTCTGCCGAGACGCGCTGGCTGTCGGTGAGGCTGGAGGCCTTCGCGATCCGGTTGAGCTCGTCGAGGCTGCGCTCGGCCAGCGTGACGCGCGCGCGCCGCCAGCTCCGGCGTCAACGGCGTGATTTGCCGCTCGAACCGCCGCTGCTCCTCACCGGTGAAGAACCGCGTCGATGCCGCCTGGTTGGGGTTCTGTCGGATCCAGTCCGCCGTAAACGCGGCGAAAAAATCGTCGATCGAACGCTGCTGCGCGGGAAGGCTCGTGACGACGGCCGTCACCAGAAGAGCAGCGGACAGCGTTCGCCTCAGACGCATCGATGATCGGCCTAGAGCTGCTCGATCGCGTAACCCTTCGCCTTGAACATCGCGAGCAGTCCGTCAGGCCCGACCAGGTGGGCGGCGCCGACCACGACGAACGAGCGGCCCTTGCGCGGAAGAGCGCCTCGATCTTCGGCAGCCAGTCCTTGTTGCGGTCGACCAGCAGGCGCTGGTACATCCCCGGCTCCTTGCGGAGGTCCTGCAGCACGATCCGCTCGACGGTCGGGCGTCGCCTGCGCTTCCAGGCGTTGGCGAGGCGTCGTGACCGACGCCTTCTCGGTTTCGAGCTCCGCCAGCGTCGACGCGAGCATCCGATCCTGCTCCTCCATCGACATGTCGTCGAAGCGCGAGATCTGGAATCTCGATCGTCTCGAGCCCCTGCGACCTCCTTGCCGGCGGCGACCGCCTGGTCGTAGAAGTGCTTGTCGAGGCCGAGATCCGCGTCGAACCCCGCCGCCTGCCACTCGAGCTCGAGCAGCGTCAGCGCGAGCGCCCACGGCTTGAAGCGCGTCAGCGGTTCGATCGGGAGGCCGAGCGACTCACGCGCTCGCTGACCGAGCGGAAGGTCGCCGGCGACACGACCTTGTCGAGCGTCTGGCCGGCGGGCAACATCCCGCTCATCAGGATGGTCATCTGCGACTCGACCTGCGCCATCTGGCCGAGATGCAGCTCTTCGACGAGCAGGTCGCATTCCTTGAACGCCTTGTCGAGCGCCGGGCTGAGCGGGTAGTAGTCCTTGCTCAGGAGATGCACCGACCCGACCAGATAGACGACCGACGGCCCGCGTGACGCCTTCCAGATGAAGTCGCGGTTTTGCGCAAGCAGCGAATGATTCGCAGTCGCCGCGAGTGCGACGACGAGAGCAAACAGGCGGCGGCCCCACGTCCGCCGTCTAGCCGAACGGCATTGATTGTGGCAGTCATCGGGCGGCGCTCGTCTGCGCGTACGCGCGTTTCGCATGAAGGTTTCGATCCCCTCGATCGTGCGCGGCACTCGCGCGGTCAGGCGCTGCAGGCCAGATTCTCTCGAGCAGGAACGCATCCTCGATGCGCGACACTGATGTCCTGCAGCTCTTCACCGCCGGCTTGGATCTTGCTCGACGAGGGCGCGATTGTTCTGGCGTCATCGGCAGATGCGTCGAGCGCGCTCTGCCGGATGTAGATGCCGCGGCTCGATGACGAACGCCATGCCCGGGCTGCAGCGGACGCGGTCGCGCTCGCCGACGTCGTGGACGTCGATGCCGATGTAATGGTTCGCGCTGTGCGTGTACACATGCGGTACTGATCGCCGCTGGCATCCGTGATCAGGCCGAGCTTCAGCAGATCCGGCCTTGATCACTTCGACGGTCTTGTCGTGCACCTGGCTCAACGCGTGCCGGCGCGCGCCACTTTCATTGCCTCGTCCTGCGCCTGCAGGACGATGGCGTAGATGTCTTTCTGGACCTGCGTGAACGTGCCGCCGATCGGATAGGTGCGCGTGATGTCGCCCGACATGCTATTCGTAGTTGGCCGCGGCGTCCACCAGCAGCAGTTCGCCCGCCTGCATCTGCCGGTTGTTCTCGCTGTAGTGAAGGATGGTGGCGTTCGGGCCGCTCGCCACGATCGACGGGTAGCTCCACGACACCGCCCGCGCGATCGGTGGCACGGCCTCGATCGCCGCCTCGACCTCGTACTCCCAGCCGCCCGGACGTGCGGCGCGCATGCCCGCCATCTGCGCGTCGCTTGAGATCGTCGAGGCTCTTCACCAGGACCTTGCGTTCGTATGGCGTCTTGATCAGCCGGAGATCGGTGAGCGCCGGCCGTGATGTCGACGGCCTGGAAGCCGACATAGCGTTCGCGAATGCGGCGCGCGAAGTCCTGCATCGGGCTGAGCGGATCGGCGGGGCCGCCGGCCTGCAGGACCAGGCCGACGCGGGCCCGGCCGGCGCCCAGCGCGTCGAAGAACACCGAAGCCTCCGACTCCGTGATGTCGCCCGAGCCCGCCGGCCCAGCATGGCGCCGATGAACGGCTCCGAACTCTCTGCGGCCCAGCACTGTCCTGATGCCGGTCACTCTCGGCGGCTTCCGCGCGCGACAAAGCAGCCGCCCGTTCCAGTGCTCCCGTTCAGGGTTTCGCTCGGTAACGAACAGGATCTCCGCCGTGACACATTGCCCGGCATCAGCACGAGGATGGAGTCCTGTTGGACGAGGCCGGTCAGGTAATAGAAGTTGCTGTCCTGCCGGTACTCGTAGTCGACGTCAGAGCGAGTAGTTGCGCTCCGGGGCGCTGAACAGCACCGCCATCGCGTCGGGACCGAGGCGTTCCAGCAGCTGCGCCCGCGGCGGCCGACAGGTCGTCGCTCAGTTCGCCGCCGAACAACGATCGATGCCTGCAACAGCAGGCCGAGCGAGCCGCAAAGGCGTATCGCTTCATAGAGTCCGAGATGTACCGGTCATCGCCCGGCCTCGGCCGTGAACGAACGCCCGTCCGAGTGCGGATTCGGGTATTCTTGTCACCCTTCCGCGATGGCTAGATGCAGCCTCCCGAATCGAGTCGGGGTCATCGACGTCCTCAAGAAACGTCAGCCGCAGGCCGATCGAGCCCGCGCTGTCGAGCGATCTCGTCGCCGATCTTGGCTTCGACTCGCTCCAGGTCCTGGAAGTCGTCGCCGAGCTCGAGGACACCTTCGATATCTCGATCCCGCTGAACGACATGCCGGCCACTCCGCACCGTCGCGCCAGGTCGTGGCCCAGGTCGCCGCCCTCGTCGAACAGCGCGCCAATACGTGATGCCGCGATTGAGGACCCTGGTCGACGCGCTCGACGAGGGAGCTACCAGCGGCGCCGGCTATACCTTCCTCGCGGGCGGCGGCTCACGGATGCGCTCGTACGGCGAGATGCGGACGGCCGCCCGCTCGGTCGCCGCCGGCCTGCGCCGCGCGGGCCTGGCCCGCGGCGACGTCGCGGCGATCGTCATCGGCGACGCGGAGCAGTTCTTGACGGCGCTCATCGGCGCCGCAATCGCCGGCATCGTGCCGGCGTCGCTCTATCCACCCTCGACAACCACGCCAAGTTTCGCAATTCTTCGAATCGAGCGCGCCGGCGCTGGCTGCCTCCCACGCCCGGGCGGTCGTCACCACGGCGGGGCTCGTGCCCGGTTTTCATGCGCTTCGTCCGTTCCAGGCGAACCTGCAGTGACGTCATCGCGTTCGAAGAGCTCATCGCAGCGGATGGCGACCCCGACGACTGGCGTCCGTCGCTGGACGATGTGGCGTTCATTCAATACACCTCCGATCCACCTCGCGTCCCAAAGGGGTGGTCGTCACGCACCGCAGCCTGGCCGCGAACATCCACGGCATCCACGGCCCATCCGGGCTCGACGTGAGACCCGACGACGTCGGTGTGAGCTGGCTGCCGCTCGTATCACGACATGGGCCTCGTCGGCATGTCGCTCGGCGCTTTGTGCAGCGGCCGGCCGGTCGATGCTGATGCCGCCGGAGATGTTCGCCAAGCGGCCGGTTGAATGGCTTCGCGTTCATCTCGCGCTGTCGTGGGTCGGTCAGCTACGCCCCCAACTTCGCCTACGACCTGTGTGCGTGAGGCGCGTGAAGGAGCGCGATCTCGATGGCCTCGATCTTCTCGAGCTGGCGTGCGTGGCCGGATGCGGAGCCGAGCCGATCAACGCGCACACGCTGGAAGCGTTCGCCGGGAAGTTCGCGCGCGCGGGGTTTCGCGCGTCGAGTTTCCCTGCCAAGCTACGGACTGGCGGAGCACGTCCTCGCCGCGACCTTTGGCGTCCGCCAGCGGGAGCCGCGCGTGGACGTCATTTCAGCCGCCGCCTTGTCCGCCACGGCGTGTCGCGGCGTGTGTTGATCCCGCGGACGATTCCGCGATCCGCCTTGTCGAGTTGCGGCCGTCCACTTCAGGACACGCGATGCGCATCGTCGCCGACGACGGCGCCGAGGCGCGCGAACGCCAGGTTGGCGAGATCGTGCTCGCCGGCCCGTCGGTGATGCAGGGTTACTGTAGAGACCCCGAATCGACGTCCGAGGTGATCCGCGACGGATGGCTGCACACAGGCGATCTCGGCTACCTCTCGGAAGGGGAGCTGTTCGTCTGCGGGCGGCTGAAGGATCGCTGATCGTGATCAACGGCCGCAAATATCACCCGCAGGACCTCGAATGGAGCGTCGAGCAGCTGCCGGGCGTCAAGCGGGGCCGCGTGTCGCGTTTGGCGCCGGCGAGCCGAATCGCGCGGTCATCGTCGCTGAGCCAACGCGGCACGGTGCCGGCCGCCGCGCTCAGTGCCGACATCCGCCGGGTCGTTGGCGATGTGTTCGGGCTGCCGGTCGGCGATGTTGTTCTCGTCGCGAGCGGCACCATCGACCGGACGACGAGCGGGAAGGTGCGTCGTGCCGCGGTGCGCGCGTCCTACGTCGGGGTGAGTTGACCGGCTCCGCCCATCCCGTCGGGATCGACGCGTGAGCGTTCTGCTCGACAAGGAGGCTCCTATGCGGCTGGCGGCTACGCTCCTCCTGCTCGCCATCGCGGCGCCCGCGGCGCGCGCAGGTGCACGCGCCTCGACATCAAGAGCCGCGAGGTTACGGGCGGCTACGAGCGGATCAAGGGCGAGGCCCGCGGGGAAGTCGATCCGGGCGACCGGCGGAACCGCATCATTCAAGACCTCGAGCTGGCGCCCCGGAAACGCGCGGCAAGGTCGAGCGCGTCGCGACGTTCGCCCTCATCAAGCCCGCGGATCCCACCCGGTTCAGCCGCGTGCTGATGTCTACTCGGTCGTGAATCGCGGCAACGGCGCCCCGGTGGAGAGCCCAGAAGGGCACGCGTCGCTCGTGAGCGGGTGGCAGGGCGACGTCATTCCGACGGCGAACAAACCAGACGATCCGCGTGCCGATCGCGCGCGACGTGACCGGTCCCGTACTTGGCGCCGGTTCGTCGATATGCCGGCTCGGAACGACAACGGCGTCGATCCGCCTCGGTTCGATGGGTAGCGCCGCATATCCCCCTGTCTCGCTCGACACGTCACGGGCGACGCTGACATTCCACACAGGCGAGACGGTCACGGGCGCCCACACCGGCACCGGGAACCGTCGCGGCGTCGGAGTGGGCGTTCGCCGATTGCCGGTCGAAAACGTTTCCCGGAGGCGCCCGACACAACCCGCATCTGCCTGAAGAGCGGCTTCGATCCGGCACGACTGCTACGAACTGGTCTACACCGCCAAGGATCCGCTGCGTCCTCGGCGTCGGCCTGGCGGCGACGCGCGATCTCGTGTCGTTCTTCCGCTACGCGCGGGTCGACCAAGCGGGGACGCCAAATCCGCTCTCCGGGGCGATCACGCATTCGGGTCGCGAGCGGCACCTCGCAGGCCGGCAACCTCCTGAAGACCTTCGTCCATCTCGGCTTCAACGAAGATCTCGCCGGCCGGATCGTCTGGGACGGCATTTTCCCGTTCATCGCGGCGCGGCAGACGCCGCTGAACTTCCGTTTCGCGGCGCCCGGCGGCGCGGCGACGCTTCTACGAACCCGGCAGCGAGCCGGTGCTGTGGTGGAGCAATTACGCCGATCCGCGACGCGGCGGCAAATCGGCGAGCCTGCTCGATCGCTGCGGCGCGACGAACACCTGCCCGAAGGTGTTCGAGGCGTTCGGCGCGACCGAGTTCTGGGGCCTTCGAATGTCGCCGGGCCTGGTCGGCACCGACGCGGCACACGACATCCCGCTTCCGGACAACGTGCGGCGTTACTACATGCCCGGCACCAACCACGGCGGCGGCCGCGGCGGGTTCGAAGTCGCCCAGTCCGCCAACGACCGCTGCGCGCTGCCGCAGAATCCCAACCCGATGGCCGAGACGACACGGGCGCTGACGGCCGCGCTCGTTGATTGGGTCGTGCGTGGAACGCCGCCGCCGCCGAGCCGCTATCCGACGCTGGCGTCGGGCGACCTGGTCGCGCCGACGCGCGCGGCAACCGGGTTCCCGTTGATTCCGGGTCTGCCGTTCGGCGATCAATTCGTCAATGCCGTGCTGGACTACGACCTCGGCACGACGTTCGTCTACGAGGATCTGTCGGCGTGGTCAGCCGTCAGCCGCCGGCGATCAGGCAGGTGATGCCGACGCTCGTCCCGCGCGTGAACGCCGATGGCAACGAGACATCGGGGATTCCTCGATGCTTCATCAGGCGCCGCTCGGCACCTATCTTGGCTGGAACATCCAGTCCGGCGGCTTCTTCAAAGGCCAGATCTGCGGCTTCTCGGGCGGTTACGTGCCGTTCGCGGTCACACGCGACGAGCGGACGAAATCGGGCGATCCGCGGTTGTCGATCGAGGAACGCTACGGCACGCTCGACGGCTATCTCTGCGCCGTGAAGCGGGCGGCTGGCGCGCTCGTTCGCGACCGCTTCATCCTGCAGGCTGATGCCGACCGGATGATCGACCGAGGCGGCGAAGACCGCCGCGTGCTCCCGGCATCTGCCTCGAGCACGCCCGAGCAGCAGCGGGATCGCCGATCTGGTGTGCCGATCGTCGTCGTGATGCGTCGCCGATGCTGACGTGGCTCGGCCTCGCGGCAATCACCGCGCTCCTCGCGCTGATTCTGTTCCGCGTCACCTCGGTCCTGGTGGCGCTGACGCTGGTGCCGATTGCGGCCGCGCTCGCCGGCGGCTTCGCGCCCCAACTGGGACGTTCGCGATGGACGGCATTCGCGGCGTCGCCCCGACCGCCGCTCTGCTGGCGTTCGCCGTCGTCTATTTCGGGGTGATGCACGACGCCGGCCTGTTCGCCCCGGTCATCGGGCGCGTCGTGCGGCTGGTCGGACGGGATCCCCGGAAAGTCGTGATCGGCACGGCGGCGCTCGCCACCATCGCGCACCTGGACGGCGCAGGGGCGAGCACCTTCATGGTCACCGTGCCGGCGATGCTGCCGATCTATAAGCGGCTCGGGATGGACCGTTGATCCTCACGTGCACCACCGCGATGGCCGCCGGGACGATGAACATCCTCCCGTGGGGAGGGCCTGCGACGCGTGCTGCCACCGCCCTGCAGGTCGGCGTTGGCGAGTTGTTCACGCCGCTTGTGGTTCCGACGCTGGCGGGTGTGGCGATGGTGTTCGTGCTCGCCGCCTGGATTGGCGCCCGGGCGCGCCGCGCCGGCACACTCGATGCCGGCGGCCGTTGACGACCGCGCCGAAGCGATCGGAGCGCCTGCCGCGATTCTTCTGGTTCAATGCTGCGCTGACCGTTGCAACGCTCACCGGCTTGGTCGTCGAGGTCCTGCCGCTGCCGGTGGTCTTCCTCGTCGCGTGCGCGATTGCGTTGCTGGCCCAACTTCCCCGACGCGCGCGCCCAGCGCGAGCGGCTGGAAGCGCATGGCCATGCCGCGATGGTCATGGTCACCACCGTGCTCGCCGCCGGCCTGTTTGCCGGCATCATGACCGGCACCGGCATGCTCACCTCGATGGCGCGCGACATCGTCGGCATCCTGCCGGTGGGCGTCCTGCGCCACCTGCCGGTCCCTGCTCGCCGTGCGTGTCGATGCCGCTCAGCCTGGCGTTTGATCCCGATTCGTTCCTACTTCGGCGTCCTGCCGGTGCTGGCGACGGCCTCGCACGGTGCTGGCGGGCGTCAGCGATCGATGTCGGCCAGCGCGGCGTCATCGTCGGACAGATGACCACCGGGTTCCCGGTCAGTCCCCTGACCCCGCGACGTTCCTGCTCGTCGGCCTTGCGGTGTGGATCTCGCGGATCACCAGCGGCGATCGATCCGTATCTCTTCGCCATCAGCCTCGTCATGGCGGCCGCCGCCCCTGCTCACGGGCGCGGTGTCACTGGTAGGGAAGGTGTCGTTCGTCGTGATGGATCCCGATCTCTGATCGGGCTATAACGTCTCCAGCGCAGAGCCCGCTGAGCACCGCAAGAGTCTGGTTCTCCAAGCGATCTCTGCGGTCTCTGCGATCGATCGATCTCGCCTAGGCCCGTTGGTTTCTGCTGGCCATGATCATCCACGACGTGCCGAACTTGTCCCTCAGCTGACCGAAGCGGGTGGCGAAGAACGTTTCGGCCATCGGCATGAAGATCTGCGCGCCGTCGGAGAGCAGAGCCCAGAATGCGTTCGGCTTCGGCGGGGAGTCGGCGGTGAGAGCGACGAGTTACGCTCACGCATCGGCTGGAAGCGGTCGGGTTTGGCACATCGGACGCCATCAGCTGGGTCTCGCCGAGGTCCATCACGGCGTGCTGAATGGACCGCTCCCAGCCGGGCCATGTCACTGGCTGGCCGGGCTGCTCCTCGCGCCGCATCGGCATCGTGATGTGCCCGCCAGGGATGCTGTTCGTAGAAACGCAGCGCTTCCTCGCAATTGCCGCCGAAGTTCAGAAAGTATTGAGTCTACATCGCAAAAATGTTTGCGTCAACCACCGTGCTACCATCCCGGCCATACGAAGTCGAGGAGCCTGCGGCGGCAGCCTTGTGCGCCGCGGTGCTGCTCGAGCCTTCCGGCGATCGGTGCGGAACCTTTTCCGCGGGCGACTCCGGAATCCGTCGGCCTGAAGCTCCGCAAGGCTCAAAGAAGCTTCGGATCTACTGCACCGGTTCGTCGCCGAGAAGAAAAATCGCCGGCGGCGTTGCGGCAGTAGCCCGCCGCAGCCGGCTCGTCTACCTCGAGGCGGCCGGCGTAGGACCTCGAGGCGCGCGCGCCGATGACGGAAGCGCTCGATGTTCCCGCATCTGTATTCGATGACCAAGCCGGTGACGGCAGTCGCGGCGATGATGCTGCACGAACGAGGCAAATTCGCGCTGACCGATCCGGTTGCTGCGAAATTCATTCCGGAGTTCAAGACCATGGTGGTGTCGTCGCCGGACGGCACGACGGGGTACCGGCACGGGCGATTGATCAGGATCTCCCCTGCTTCACACCTCGGGCCTCAATCACCGAACCTCGCAGCTGTATCAGAAGGAGGGGTCCGCTCCCGGGCGCAGTCGCTGCCGCAATTCATCGCCAACATCGTTCGCCGATACCCGCTGATGGACGATCCGGGGCGAGTGCAGTCAGCAGTCCGATGGTCGGGCGGCTCGTCGAGATCTGGTCAGGGCAGCCTCTCGGCGGTTTCTTTGCCAGCGAGATCTTCCAGCCGCTGGGGATGACCGACACCACCTTCTGGGTGTCACCGGAGCGAGGCGGCGCGGCTCACGACCCGCTACGCGGGCGGAGCGAATGGCCCGACGAGGGCGAGGACGTTCCGTTTACCGTCCGTCCGGCGCTGCTCGAGCGCGGTGAGCCTGGTCTCATTTCGCTCCCGACTTCCTCCGTTTCAGCCAGATGCTGTTGAACAAGGGTGAAGCTCGGCGCGGTCGCGGCTCTCTCGTCAAGTTCCGTCGAGTCGATGACCGTCAACGGCCTGACCGGGCGATGGTGAAGAACGCAACGGCATGGGGTGGGGATCGGCAACGTCGAGGTGGTCGTGGATGCCGCGGCGCAGAAAGATTTACGCCGCGGCGAAATGCGGCGCTGGAACGGATCGGCGGGAACGTGGCTGCGGAACGTCCGTCCCCTCGACATGGTCTTTGTCTCCCTGATGACGCAGTTCGCCGATCGCCTCCCGGCCCAGTTCAAGACGCTGGTGCGATCAGGCGGCCGAAGTGACGGGCTGCGACGATCGATGGTGACTTCTTCGATTGCTGGCACCCTGGTCGACGCTTTAACGGGTTCGCTTCGATCGTCAGGACCGTCGCGGGTGACCGGACCTCCGAGCTGCTCAGGCCTATCACCGGTTCGAGCGGCTGTTCGAGCAGGAAGCGCCTCACCGCCTGCCCGCGACGTGTTGAGCGGCGCGTTACCTTGCTTGCGGCCGCCAGTTGGCATGACGATGTCCGATGCGGACGCTCGCCGCCTGCCGGACGCATGGGGAACGCTCCCGGTGTTTCGACGACAGCGTGAACCGATGCTCGCGTCGCTGGCGCTCTGGCGCTGGCTCGCGGTGCGACAGTGCGACGACGATCTGTTCCAGGCGACCGAGCGCGGGTTCCGCGAGCGATTCTGATCTGGTGGTCACCGCCGAGCGGGTCGACTACAAACCGGCGCTCGCGCATTTCCGTTACTTTGCGCGCTCGACCGGCGCCAGCCACACGATCAGGTGGATCCACATCGCGTACGGCTGATGCCCGACATCGCGCCGCCCGGGAACTGGATCTCCATTGCGTATGAAACGACCGCGACCGCACCGGCGGATCCGGCGTCCGCGTCGGCCACGACCGTCGACCGCGATACCGACGCGGTCGCGTCGACTGATGAACCAGCATTCGATCGCGGCGCTCTCCAGCGCGACTGGCGAAGCTTCGAGCGTGAGGTCGGCCTGTTTTCCAGACGACGAGACGCTGTGGCGAACGATGCCGGGCGTTCGCGACTCGGCGGGCGAATCGCTGCACGTCGCCGGCAACCTGCAGCACTTCGTCGGTGCGTTGCTGGCGGCAGCGCCTGCGTCCACCCGACAAAGACGGCAGGATTCCTCGCGCCGCTCGGGATCTGTACGAGATCGTCGAGGAATTACAGAAGGCACGCGTCGCGGCGGTGAGGACAGTGGTGCCGAACCTGAGCGACGGCATCCTGCAACTCGATTTTCCGAAGGGTGGTGATTCCCAATCGCCGAATCCAGACGCTCCGGTTCCTGCTGCACTTGTGCGCGCACGCGTCGTTTCACCTCGGGCAGGCCGGCTACCTGCGGCGCGACGCACCGAAGCCAGAGCCAGTCGGCAGGCCCGGTGCCGCTCAGCGTGCTGACCGATCCGCAGGCAGACCGCTGATCCCCGAGCGGCGCCCTCACCACATCGTCCGTGCGCGCTCGACAGCGCGCGTCGTCCAATGCGGGCGATCTTCGCCACTTCCTGGCGCAGCGCCAGGCTTTGGCTGGCCGTATCCAGGCGGCGGAGGCCGTCGAGCCCGGAGTGCCGGGCGATCTCGAGCATTTCCACGAGGGTGACCGGGCTCGTCCGCGCCATTAATGACGGCGATGCGTTCTTCAATTGCGTGCGCACGCGATTGATGCCGGTGTCAACACCGCGAGCCACGACGCGCCGTGCCGGTCGGTGCTGCCGTGCCAGCGGTGGCATGCGACGGAGTCGGGCACAAACAACGCGTCCACCCCGCCAGCCGCGCACGCCAGCCGAGATCCAGGTCCTCGAAATGCATGAAGTGCGTGCAGTCGAAATAGCCGGTCGAGCCGGATCTGGTCGAGCATTGCCCGGCGGTAGGCCGCCGCGCCGGCAGTGGGACCGAAGAATCTCGCCGCCGGCTGGCGTGACTCGTCGTTGGGAGGCCGGAACGATGTCGATAAGCGATCGCGGCCGCCGCCGAAGCGCGTGGTCGCTCTCGATCCCGATCCAGGATTAATCGTCCCGGACGGTCAGGGCTGTCAGGGACTGCAGCATGCCGCGTCGCCGGCGCGTGAGCCGCCGCCTCGACGGTGGTGATCGCCTGCGCCCAGCCCGGTTCGGCGACGCGCAGTCGATTGTTCAGCGATCGCGACCCGACGCCGGTCGCGGCTTTGATCCCGCGTTGCGGCCTTCGTAATCCGATGTTGCTGGGCTGTGCGAGCAGCCGGCAGGGCGGGAAAGCTGGCCGAGACCATCGCCGCGGAGCCGTCGGTCGATCCGTGCGTCGACGACGAGGATCTCGAGGAGTCGCGATGCGTCTGCGCCGCGACGATTCAGGCAGGCGCGCGATCGTCTTTCGTCGCGCGAGTTCAGTTGACGATGACGAGTGGAGAGGCGCAAACGTGCCGCATCATCGCAGCATGTGACCTTGCCTGTCATTCTTGCGTGATAGCATCCGCATCGTGGAATCTGGATCTGGATTTGAGGATTTGCATAAGAAAAACAAATCGAAATCCTGAGATCACGCGGATCTATCAAGGTGAGGAGATTCGACAGCAAGCGCTGTCGTCGCGCGTGTCGGCATGGCGGACGAGGGCCAACAATGTTTGCGCATCGTCGTCGACATCCGCCGCGGCGCGCTCGAACGCGCACGTCAGTTCGCACTCCAGTCGCATCCCTCGCCGGCAAGTGGTCATCGTCGGCGCATCGCGCGGCGCACCACTGGCGATTTTGGCGCGCCGCCTGGCGGCACCGAGCATGGCACCTTCAGCCTCACCCGTTTCGCTCACCGAGCTGGCGACGCGGTTGGCGGCGACGCGGCTCGCCGGCGCCCGGCGCTACGTCCCTGGCACACAGACCGGCGCCAGGAGGCTGCCGCAGCGCGCGCGGTGTTCGACGCGATTGCCGCCACGGCAGATGGGTAAATTTCGGGCCGGTGGCGCGGATAATACGTAACTG